>Ga0209164_1001204_pt1 | contig 36264 bp, 27 predicted proteins | sample MTBNYHSulfiMetaG_FD_187458 | JGI IMG/M metagenome (GOLD analysis project Ga0209164, IMG submission 187458) | Enrichment culture microbial communities from rom New York Harbor, USA that are MTBE-degrading - MTBE-NYH (New York Harbor Sulfidogenic)... | ecosystem: Environmental > Aquatic > Marine >... | reverse complement strand
CAAAAACAAAACCGAAATGTGCTGGATTATCTTCATCAAACGATCCGAGCTTATTGTGATAACCAACCAGCCCCTGTGTTATGTTAAAAACTGTGAACGGTTACGAAAAAAGAAGATTGAACAAAAGTCCCGGCCTGGCCCGCGAAGGCCGACGTCCTTCTTTAATAAGCAGAGCAATCAAAATAATACGGTAAAGATAAAAGAAAAATCAGAAAACGTAGAAAATATTATTCACAGACGGCTGCCGATGGCGGAGAACAGGCGGAGCTGCGCTAGAAAGTAGAAAGCCGAGAGTAGTCGGACATGTTCCTTTTTGGAACACCCTAAACTATGAAAAGCATGATAACTTTTCAGAACAGAAAGTAGAAAGATTAAGTTGCGAAAGGGAAGACCCCAATCCGGACCTAAATTAAATAGGTAAACGTCCCCTATTTAACGTTAACGTCCCCTATTTAACGTTCCTATTTAACGTTGTCCCCTATTTAACGTTTCGACGCATACCGCTCAGACGATTCAAATACGACGGCAAACACCAGACGGTGCGTTGCCCGGCCGGCAAGTTTTTGCAGCGCTCGTCACGCAGCGAGAAGGGATGGATTTATCGAGCGAAGGATAAGCATTGCAGCAAGTGCCCACTTCGTTTTCGCTGCTTCAGTGCGACCGCCAAGGTCAGGACGGTTCAGATAAGCGATGGGTATGAAGCCTTGCTGCGGGCCAGACGCAGACGGCTAAGGAGGGATGAAGATGACAGGAAGATTTACAACCGACACCGGTGGATGGTCGAAGGGGTACACGGCCAAGCCAAGCAAGAGCATGGACTGAGAAGGGCTGCCCGCAGAGGCCTGGCGAATGTCACTATCCAGGTCTATCTGACCGCCGCCGTGATAAACCTCAAGCGTCTGGCGACGCTTTTATGGTTATTTTTGCACACTATATGGGGCAGTAAACAGCCAAGAACCGTTTCAAACTGGCCGGTATTGATACGGAGTAAAAAATATTGGAAATATTATCGTGATTACGGAGTTATACATAAAGCGGCATAAAACTTGACTTTTTCAACAGCCCCAACGTCCCCAGTTCCCAGTTCAGTTCAGTTCAGTTCCCCAGTTCCATGCCGATTTGCCAAGGGTAAATGTCATCGCGAAGGCGGCGGGTCATTGGTGTGGGTGCTCATCCAGGGGCAGGATTGTTTCTGAGGGCAGTGGGCGCAGCCGTACTTTCGGGAAAACAGGGGTAGGATGACGAAAGAATTAACGGCAAAGACGAGCAGCAGAACCAGCAGCGGTAAAGAGAAGCTTTTAAACAGGGAAACAACCCCAACAACCGGGGGAATAAACCAAAGCGGCACAATCGCACAGATGTGTCTTCGGAATTGGCGGGCAAAGAGAAGGCTGTCCTTGCGGGTGCGGAGCTTAGGTGCCAAACGGCCATAGCCGCAGGGGCAGAGGCGAGTATCGTAAAAATTGCAGTAGGGGCAGAGAAATAACATTATCCATAAGGAGCCGGCGAAGCCATAGAAGACGTAAAGAAAGGCCCAGAGCCAGCGCCAGGGGGTGGTGTTGAAACAGGCGAGAAAGATGGCAAAACCCAGGGCGAGCATGGCGAGATAAGGCAGGTTACTGAGGAACTTATGCAAAAGCGTAATCGCCGCAGGATGGTTTTTATGGTGATCTGGTGACGACGGATTTTTCATGGTTTTCTCTTATCTATCAAGCGGAGGAAATCGGTTTTTTTACTTTTTTCTGCCGATGATATAGCCATAGCCGATGTAATCGGCGTAATCGTGGAAAATTTTGGCGGACAGCCGCATAGCGGGGAGCAGGCGGGGATGACATAAGAGTTTTACGCCTAGTTTAATTTTACCTTTGAAGCCCAACTGCTGATTCATGTTTTTTTCCATATCGGCAATAGCATCGGAGAAATCGGCGGTTTTAATATCCACCAGGCCCAATTTTTCGAAGAAGGACTGCCACTGCTGGAGGGTCATGGTGGCGAAGTTATCCCAGGCGTCGGCAAGGTGGTCGATAACCGCCTGGGGCGGGGTTTTCCGCCAGGTCATTTCGAGGTCGGCGATGTATCCGTCCGGTTTGGTAAGGCGAAGAAATTCGGCGAAGGCTCGCTCTTTATCCAGAAGGACGGTGGTGCATTCCGCCAGGACGATATCGAAGCATTCATCGGGAAAGGGCAGTTGACAGGCGTCCGCTTTTACAAAAGTTACTTTATCAGCAAGGGCTTTTTGGCGGGCTGTCTGCCGGGCGTATTCAATCATTTTTTCGGATAAGTCAATGCCGGTGATTCGGCAGTCGTATTTTTGGGCCAGGCAGCAGGCGGTGGCGCCTTTGCCGGAGCCGATGTCTAAGACGCTTTTGTTTTTGCCGATTCGGCAAAGCTGAACCATCTCGTCGGTTTTTTCCAGACCGCCGGGATGGAGGATTTCCAGGCCGCAGCTATACATTAATTCGTCAATATCAGAAATCTTTGACATTAGCGCATCATTTCGAGTGCCGATTATCAGATTAATTAGAGCCGGTGATTATGCCGGTCAAGCCGCGGCGAATCATCATAACGGCGATGGCGGCCAGGATGAGGCTGGCCACCTTGGAGACGGCTTGCGAACCCGGCTGGCCGAGAAGTCGAGTCCAAAAGTCGGCGGTTCGCAAAACGGCACCGGCCAGGAGAATATTAACCACAATGGCTAAAACGGTAGGGCCGGTGCCATATAAGTCGACGAGCATCAAGCCGGTAGTCAGCACCGCAGGGCCGACAATGAGCGGCACGCCCAGGGGGACCGCGCCAATAGTCTCGACGGTTCGGGCAAACTTTCGGCCGCTGGCCAGGTCAAGGGTGGCGATGATGAAAAGCAAGATACCGCCGGCTACCATGAAATCGTTGACGGTTACCCCCATCAGGCGAAAAATACTTTTGCCTAAAAAGACGAAACCAATGGCTACGAAAAGAGCGGTCAAAAGGGACTGGTGAATAATTTTTCGCCGGTCGGCGGGAACAATCCCTTCGGTAAGGCCCATGAATAAGGGCAAAATGCCGATGGCGTCAACCGCGACAAACATGGGCACAAAGACAAGCATAAAATTTTTGAAGAACACGGTTATTTTACCTGCTTTCCTGCCAAATTATCGACAACGGGATAAAGACGTACAAATACTTTATGGTATATAAAATATTTATAGCTGGAAGGCAAAGAAAATTTACAAATTAGCGATGTGGCCATTCACAATAAGCTTTCAGAACATATTGATGCATCATTCTCTGGGTGTTGAAAAAGGAGCCGTTCAAAGCGATAGAGTGCAGCATGATATTGGTGAAGGTATTGCGATCATGATAGAACATGGGAACGATGATTTTTTCCAGCTTATCATAAAGTGAAGCGGCATCGTTCGCCCGGTCGCGGCCTTCCTCGCGTTTTCTTTGCTCCTGACCAATAGCCCAGCCGGTGGTGTTCTCAATGCAGCCTTCAATCCACCAGCCGTCCAGAATGCTAAAAGAGGGAATGCCATTGATGGCAGCCTTCATGCCGCTGGTGCCGGAAGCTTCCATGGGCGGTTCCGGAGTGTTGAGCCAAACATCCACGCCGGCGGTGATCAATTTGGCTAATGCAATGTCGTAATTCTGCAGATAAGCGATTTTAATATCCGGTTTAAGGGATTCCTTGGCCTGGAAGATTTTTTTGATAAGCTCTTTGCCTTTTTGGTCCTGGGGATGGGCTTTGCCGGCGAAGACCAGTTGGAAATTGCCGACCTTGCCGGGGATCGCTTTAAGGCGGGCGAGGTCGTCGAAGAGAAGATCGGCTCTTTTATAGCTGCTGGCCCGGCGGGCAAAGCCCAGGGTGAGGACATCAAAGTCCATGCCGATGTTGGTTTCCCGGTTGACATGTTGAATCAGTTGGCGTTTGTTGGTCATGTGAGCTGTCCAGACCTCTTCTTTGGAGATATTCAGGGCATAACGCAGGCTGAAGTTGTCTTCCCGCCAGCCGGGGATGTACTGGTCAAAAAGGGTTTGAAAGGCCGGCGAGGTCCAGGTGGCAATATGGACGCCATTGGTTATCGAGTCGATGATGTACTGGGCGTAGAGGTGCCGAGCGACTTCACCATGCTTTTTGGCTACCCCATTGATGTAATGGCTTAGGTTCAGGGCCAAATAGGTCATGTTAAGGGTGTTGTCGATGTAGAAGACATCTTTCAATTCAAAGGCCTGATGCTCGCCGATTACACGGATAACCATGTCCATGGGAAATTGGTCATGGCCGGCGGGTACGGGGGTATGCGTGGTAAAAACGCATTGTTTTCTCACGGCGTCAATTTCGCTGTTGGTAATGGTTTGCACATTGTTACGCCGGAGGGATTCATTCAAAAGTTCCAAGGTCAACAGGCTGGCATGGCCCTCATTCATGTGGAATCGAACAATATTTTCATAACCCAGGGCGCGGAGCATTCTTACGCCGCCGGCGCCGAGAATAACTTCCTGGCAGAAACGGTAATGGGCGTCGCCGCCGTAGAGGAAATGGGTCAGGGTCCTGTCCTGCGGGGAATTATCCGGTAAATCTGTGTCGAGGAAATAAACCGGCACGGTGAAACCGCCCAGGCCGGTAACCTCGTATCTCCAGGCGCGGATAATAACGTTCCGGCCTTCAAGGGTAACGGAGGCCCGGGCGTCCATTTCCGTCATAAAATCCTCCACGACCCATTTAACGGGTTCCTCCGTTTGCCAGCCACTGGGGTCCAGCCGCTGATAAAAGTGTCCTTTACGATGGACTAAGGTAACCGCTACCATAGGAACGTTGAGGTCCGCGGCAGAGCGGATGGTGTCACCAGACAAGATGCCCAGGCCGCCACTGTAAGTGGGGATGGCAGCGTCGAGGCCGATTTCCATGGAAAAATAAGCGATTTTTTTTTCGTCATTCATGATCGATTTGCCTTTTCCTGCTTCGCAGTAATACCACAAATACTTGAGACGCCAAAAACTCAGATAGCGACAGCCAGCTCTTCAAAAGAATAGGGTTGGATAAGTTCTCTATTTAATATACGTTCCTTTAAGATTTTTGTCAACCAGCGGGGGAGTATTTTAATCTGAAAAGATGCGCTTCAGATTAAAATTTGGGAGTAGAATTATTTTACTGTTTGTTTGAGTGTACCGGTTCATGGGCCGGGACATGGTAAACTTTTTCATAAGCTTTACAGTAAGGACAAAGGCGGGATTCCACCTTTTTAAGAAACCAGAAAGCCAACCCCCGCTGCTTTCTGCGGGCGTAATTGCAGAGTGGGCAATCAAGGCATTTTTGCGCCATCCGCTTTTCTTTTTCGGTAGTTATTTCCGCAGCCATATTCTGATATTTTTACATTAATTTTATAAAATCTTAATTTGGCCTCTGAATGATATGCTGGAATTAAGCCTCAGCCAGAACGAGGGCAGCCGCAAGTATTAAGTATTTACCAATATAGTGTTTAAGTACTGACCCCGACGGGATTCGAACCCGTGTTGCAGGGATGAAAACCCTGTGTCCTAGACCTGGCTAGACGACGGGGCCGACAGCCAAGAGGTGGATTCTTTTAACATTAAAGGGCAAATTTGTCAAAGGAAAAACCCCTGGCGGATGAATTGAAGGCTATATTTGTGCTGTGCAGCACAACGAATAGTTGCCTTTACTCGATTTTACGGGGCACAAGAGCCGATGACCACGCGATCCCGGCCTTGCTGCTTGGCCTGGTATAAGGCGATGTCGGCAATATATAGCAACTGATCGAGGGTACCGGAGGGTTTTAACTGGCTGACCCCAAAGCTGGCGGTTATGGTTTCGGGGAACTGCGGCGGGGGGATGACCCTGATAATATTGCGGATTCTCTGAGCAAGAATTTCCGCCTCAGCAGAGGTGCTTTCCGGTGTAATGATGAGGAATTCTTCGCCGCCCCAGCGTCCGACGACGTCGGGTGCGCGTAAATTGTACTGGAGAATACTGCCGAACTTGGCGAGAACTTTATCACCGACATCATGGCCGTAATTGTCGTTGATCCGCTTGAAGTGATCGATATCGATCATAATCACGGAAAGCGGCTGCTTATAACGATTGCTTCGCTCGATTTCCGCCTTCAAAATTTCATTAATGGCGGAGCGGTTATATAAGCCGGTGAGCTGGTCTTTGCGGGAGATTTGGAGGACCTGGCGATGAGCATCTTCCAAAGCTACCAGAGCAGAGGTGTCACGGAAAACCTCCACCGCGCCGATAATCTGGCCTGTTTCATCACGAATAGGGGAAATGTTGGCCTGGATGGGGATCCGCTGGCCGTTTTTACAGCGAAGATATCCCTTCCAAGTTCCCGACATGCCGGTTTCGAGGACAATGTCAATACCGCTGTGGCGGTTTACCGGCTGTTGCGTTTCGTTATCGAGGTAGGCAAGCGGCGTGTTATTGTAGGGGGTGCTTACCATCTCTTCGGCGGAGAAACCGGTTATTCGTTCGCAGCTTTTATTCCAATAGGTGATAAAACCCCGGTTATTGACCATATAGACAGCGTCAAAGATGCTGTCGAGAAGGTTCTTGTAGAAGTCGCCGGTCAATAATTTAGCCTGCTTGACGGTCATCCTATCCTCGATATATCAGGTCCGATAACGAGTCTCAGATAATATTATGCCTTTGGGCAATATAAACATCGGCGTTTAAAAAACCATAAGTTAGCCCTGATTTACCAGCTAGTGCTAATCTTTTCCCTGCAAAAGGACCTAAATCAAGTTTACCGGGGAGGTGTAAGTGATTGGAATATCGTCGGAATTATTGTGCCCACCGCGAGGGATCGCTTTCCGGGTTGGGGCGGTCGGTATCATCGGTGATCAGCAGGTCTTTATTAAAGAGAAAGCCTAGCACCTTACGCCGCAGCTTAATCAGAGGGCGGGCAAACCGGCGATGCAGGGCAATCAGCGGGCTGATTTGACGAGTTGATAGTTGTTCAGGTGAAAGAGCCTTAAAACGCTTCCGGTGTTTCATTAGATGATAAATATCTTCTTTTTGCAATAATTCCAGGGCAAAACGGGCGAAAACCCTCCAGGGCCAGTGCGAGCTGTACAGCCGACAGGATATCTGAAAATCGATCATATAAGGAGCGTTGTCGCTGCCAATTAAGATATTGCCTCGTTTGTTCATGTCCACGTAAGCTATATGACGGGCATGAATCTGTTCCAGAAGCTGTTGCAGTTGATCAAAAAAATGGTCCGGAGCCTGTCTGGGTGATTTGGATTGAGCCGAGATTTCATCAAGCGAGCGACCTTCGATATATTCGTAGAGTAGGCCGATTTTGCCATAGCCGCCCAATAGCCGGGGTACGCCGCGAATGCCCTGCAGATGCCGCAGGATGGACAGCTCATGACGAGTAATCATCTGGCCCAGCCAGTAAAAGGGCAGGCCCAGGAAATCGGTCCGGCGAGACAATTTTAAGACGATTCGCTGAGGGGTTGGTACGGAAGATTTACTGCTGGGGCTATTTATCTCATAAAGGGCGGTGGCCGCAAAAAAGTCATGTTTGAAGATACGTTTCAGGCAGTAATTTCGGCCTGCCCAGTCAATATGTTTGGGTAGTGGGCAATTACCCCATGCTTTAAATTGATATCCAATGGTTCCAGCCATGATAATATTATTAAATCATTATGCGATATAAATTATTATTATTCAGCAACTTACGGAAATTTCAAATTCAGGAAGCTTTCAACAATAGCTGTCGTGTTGATAAAATTATACGATACATTTTTTTGGCAATTAGGCAAATGATTTCGTAAGTCATTTGTTAGCAAAGAGATAAAACGAAGCGGATGATTTTTTGATGCATTTTGTAAACATGGAAAGAACGAAATCCATAAATTTGTAAAATAAATTTAAATTCTTATTTTATGCAACTCTAACCTTTTAAGGTACTTGCGGAAATGAAAAATAAAAAAAACAATTTATTATTGACAATACATTTATATGTGGCATATATTAGAATATGCCTAAATGTGCAGAGAGAGCATTCATTTAGGCTGAACGGCAGGCGATTGCGGAGAGAAAGAAGAAAAAAGAGAGCAAACAGACCTTTTTGTTTATCGCCTGCGTTAATCCGGTACCGGTAGAGGTTGCGCTCTTGTGGGTTATTTGCGCATGGCTATTTGATGCAAAGTTGCGCTACTGCAAGGCGTAATTTCTACCGGTAATTTTGAGAGAAAGGGAGAGCAAGACCGCTGGTTAAGGCCCGGGTGGGAGAGAGAGACTGTGGTTGACTGGCGGGAGGGGGGATATGGCTTAGAGTGAGCGGTTTCATTTCTGGGGGAAGAATCCTCGTTTAACGATTTTTTAACTGTATTTAGATCAAGGTAAGATACCGAACGGCTCATCTCGTAGAAGGTCTCTGAGTAGGTTTGAGTTATCTTGACAGATATTCGTTATTACCTATAATTAGCGAAGTTAAACCAATTTACGGTTATAGTTAATATCCATGGCCCCTTGATTAATTACGGGATGTAAATCGCATAATGATAGAACAACTGCCCAAGGTTTATGAACCTAAGAAGCTGGAAGAACAGGCCTATCAGTTGTGGTCGGTCGGCAATGCTTTTCATGCAGACCCATCCAACCCGGGCCCGGCCTATACTATCGTAATTCCGCCGCCTAATGTCACGGCACCCCTGCATCTGGGTCATGCCCTGAATAACGCCCTGCAGGATATCCTGATCCGTTTCCGCAGGATGCAGGGATTTAATACCCTGTGGATGCCGGGGACCGACCATGCCGGTATCGCTACCCAGACCGTGGTGGAAAAGCGGATTCTGGCGGAGGAGGGTAAAAGGAGGACCGATTTCGCCCGCCAAGAGTTTATCGGGCGGGTTCAGGCGTGGAAGGATGAATATGAAGCGCGGATTATCCAGCAATTAAAATTGATGGGCTGTTCCTGCGACTGGCAGCGGACCCGTTTTACGATGGATGAGGTATGTGCCAAAGCGGTTCGGGCTGCCTTCTATAAACTATTCCAGGATGGTCTTATCTATCGCGGCAAGCGACTGGTGAACTGGGACCCGGCGACGCAGACGGTGCTGGCGGATGATGAGGTCGAGCATCAAACCATCCAGGGGAATTTCTGGTATATGCGCTATCCGCTGGCAGCGGCGGTGGAGTGCGACGGCCAAAAGATTGAATACGTTACCGTGGCGACGACCCGGCCGGAAACCATGCTGGGAGATACCGCGGTGGCGATGAACCCGGCGGACCGGCGAGCACAGGGTTTATTGGGTAAGCAGGTAATTCTGCCGCTGGTGGGGCGGCTGATACCTATTATTGCTGATGAGCATGTTGTTCTGCCCGATCCTGACAGTGGTGATGAAAAGGCCCGGTTTTCGACAGGATTTCTCAAGGTGACGCCGGCCCACGATCCGGACGACTGGGCTATCGGTCAGCGGCATAGTTTGGCGGTAGTCAATGTGATGGCACCGGACGGGACCATCAGCGATAAATTCGGCTGGGAGGACGCCCAGGGTACGGAGGCGGAGCAATTTTTAGGCATGGATCGCTTCGAGGCCCGCGAGGCCATTGTCGAGTGGTTTCGGCAGGAAAGCCTTCTGGAGGACGTTCGGCCATACTCCCACGAGGTCGGCCATAGTTACCGCAGCCATGTGCCGATTGAGCCGTACCTGTCCGATCAGTGGTATATAGCGGTGAAAAAACCGATCGAACATCTGACGGAAAAAGCAGGTCACGGCCTTATCGCTGGAACGGATGTGCCGGTTAATTCGCTGGCGGGGCTGGCACTAAAGCCTTTGCTGGACGGCAGATTGAGGTTTATTCCTGACCGTTACGCAAAGACCTATCAAAGCTGGCTGGAAAACCTGCGGGACTGGCCGATCAGCAGGCAACTATGGTGGGGACATCAAATACCGGTATGGCATATAGCCGTTGAAGAACTGACAGATGAGCAGACCCAGAAACTGGATTCCAAATTGAACGAATGGAAAGAGCAAGGCCGGGTCGAAACTACCGGTCGCGGTTCTGCCGGCGATCAGGAAGATTTGCTTACCGGAGGAGAACCCTTACGCTTTGTCTGTGTGCGTGATCCGGACGGCAGTGACAGGGGAATCGTAGAGTATATCGAAAAAGCAGGTTATGCCCGCGATGCGGATGTGCTGGATACGTGGTTTAGTTCCGCTTTGTGGCCGTTCAGTACGCTGGGCTGGCCTGCTGAAACAGCGGAGATGAAGAAATATTATCCCGGCAGCGTATTGTGCACCGCCCGCGAGATTATCACCCTGTGGGTCTCCCGCATGGTGATGATGGGGCAATACTGTGTGGGTGATATTCCGTTCGGTGACGTGTTTATCCACGCGATGATCCAGGACGGCGAAGGCCGAAAGATGTCCAAGAGCCTGGGCAACGGCATCGATCCACTGGATATCATCGACAGTCACGGCGCCGACGCCATGCGATTTGTCCTGGCGAGTATGACGACGCAGACCCAGGACGTCCGTATGCCGGTCGAGCCAACGACGCTGTTTGACGGCAGGACGGTAAACACCTCGCCCAAGTTCGACCTGGGAAGAAATTTCTGCAACAAGCTGTGGAACGCCTCGCGGTTTGCCCTGGTCAATCTGGCGGAAGAGGTGAAAGGTGATTTTGATCCATCAAAGGTTACGTTTGAAGATCGCTGGATTCTCTCGCGTTTGGCCCAAACCATTGATACCGTAACCGGGCAACTGGAGGAATACAAATTCAGCGAGCCGGCCGGCGTATTGTATCGATTTTTCTGGAATGAATTGTGTGACTGGTACCTGGAGCTTATCAAGCCGAGGATGCGTCAGGAAGAGCAGCGGCTTACCGCCCAGCGGGTATTAGCTTTTGTGCTGGACGCGGCGCTGCGGATGCTCCATCCATTTACCCCGTTTATTACGGAAGGTATTTACCAGCAGTTGGCCAAGGTATGCCCAAGTCATGAATTGAACGGGCTGGGGCAATTAGGCCCGGCCCAGGAGCTGGTTACCGCGGCCTGGCCCAAACGGATGGCCCATCTGATCCATGAAGAAGTGGACAGGCAGATGAGCCTGGTGCAAACGGCGATCCGGCTGATACGGGATATTCGCACCCGCTATCAAATTGAACCGCGTAAAACGGTGGAAGTTGTGATAAAATGTTCTCCAGAAGTGGCGCGTCTCTTAAAAGGTCAGCAGCATTTGATCAGCCATTTGGCTAAGGTGGGCGAGTTTGCCGCGGGTGAAGAAAGCGAAAAACCCGCTAATGCCGCAGCGGCTATTACGGAAGAGATGGAGGTTTACGTGGCCCAGGCGGTGGATGTCGCCGCGGAAAGGGATCGACTGATGAAACAAAAAGAGCAGCTTACCCAGGGTATTGTTAGCGCGCAGGGCAAGCTTACTAACGAGCAATTTGTTCAGCGGGCCAAGCCCGAAGTTGTGCAGCGGGAGAGAGACCGGCTCGGACAACTGCAGGAACAATTGGCCACTGTATTGAAAAATCTGGAAGATTTGTCTAATTATTAACGGGGAGAGAATCGTTATGGAAATCGAGATGGAACTGTCCCGGGTTATTATCCAGGAAAATACCGAGCAGCAGATAATCGTCCTGAAAGAGCGTTACGGGGACCGGACATTTCCCATAGTCATCGGAATTATGGAGGCGCTGGCCATCGAGCGTCGTCTCAAGGGCATTATGCCGATACGGCCCCTGACACATGACTTGTTATTCAATGTCATTACCGAAATGGACGGCCAGATCGAGCGGATAGTAATCAACGATCTGCGGGACCAGACCTTTTACGCCCAGTTGATAATCAGCAAGAACGGTAAATTGCTGGAGATAGATTCCCGTCCCAGCGACGCCATCGCCCTGGGCATAGTCAATAAGACCCCGATTTATGTGGCGGAACACGTTCTCGACGCCGTCTGTTAGAACAAGAGTTTTGCCAATGTCCCGCTAGCAGATTCATTTAGATTTCGCATAGACGACATTACGGGGCACCGCGGCGGCGGTGATATTTTGGACCGCCTGATTCCCCACGATATCAAAGCAGATCTCTACCTTACCTATCGTACCCGCGGGAAAATCAGGATTATCAGCAGGGGCGGCGGTGAAAATTTGCTTGCCCGCGGCGGGATGAACATTTTCCACCAGCACATACCAGTTACCGGAGCTGTTGATATTTACCTTAAGCTCATTAGTAGCCCCGTCGTAGCGATAAATTATATCCCGGCCATTGGCATCCACAAGATTACATTGCGTTCCGTCGCCGTTAACGTCAATAATACCGATTTCCGGATCATTCCAGGCGGAACGAAGGGTAGTGGTCATTTGATAAAGACAATTCCGCGCCGACATGCCGACCATGGCTATTTCGTGGTTGGCCTGGTAGCTGTTTAAAGCGGCGTCAAAGGCAGCCGCGGTAGCGGTCAGCAGCAGGGCAGCGATCGCCAAAGCGATCAATATTTCCACCAGCGACATGCCGGCGGAGCGCGATTTATTGCGCCGGCGGCAGGGGTTCTTTTTATGAGCCGGATTTTTATTAATTGTGTTCATGGTTCCTTATCCTGGTTAACTTTCGCAGATTATTTTACCAAAATTTGCCCTGTCGGTTCATCAGGGCTAATGTTGCGCAAGAAAAAGTACGAAAGTACATCCTGTTTCTGGCGGTTTATAATTCCAGGTACGAATTTCCGTCCCGGACGATGACGATCGGGGTGCGCATGCCGCTGGGCAGCATTTTGTTCTTATCGGGAGTAATGCTGATAACGCCCACGTCACCCGGTTCGGTGGTTTCACTGCCGCCGTCGTCCAGGGTAGCGCCGATATTGGTTACGTAACCGCTGCTCCACTGGGAGGTGTCGCACATCGAGATAATCGTGCCGTAAATTTGGGCGTTGCCGCGTACATCAACAATTCCCCCCACGATAGCCCCGGTCAGCTCGTTGGTTTCACCCACGATGGGATTGGTGTTGCCCAGGTTGACGTTAAAATGAGGGGCGAGGATGGTGGCTTCTTCCATGTAGGTATTTTGGAAGGTGGCGCTGCCGGTAAAATAAAGGCAATTCTGCTGCCATTTGAAGAGCTGCGGCACGTTGGTGATAATCGGGCCGTTAAAGGTGCAATTATCGAAGCGGACGTTATTGTAATAAGTCGATGCGCTCTTGTTACAATCGATATATAATTCCCCCTCGAAGGTGCAGTTCTTAAAGAGGGCATTGCGATTGTAAGGCAGGAGCGCGTTAGTAAAGGTTTGATTTTCATAAACGTGGCGGGTCAGTTTAAGAGAGCTGTAGCTGCTCGGTGTGGTGTAATCGCCGGCGATATGTGGAAAATACTCCACCACCCTCTGGTCGTAGGGACAGGAGGGGATGCTGTACAGCCCGGGGGTTTTATACATATCGGTGTTATAATCGGCGATACTCATGCCCGGCATATCATTATTGTAGGGCTGGTCATAATTGATACCTTCATGATAACCCTGAATTTCATCTCCCGGGCTATAGATGCGATTGCCGTCCGCGTCAAACATGGGATTGCCCTCGGCATCGAGCGTTTCCAACTGATAACCATTGCTTAAGATTTCATCCAGGCCGAGAACCGTATTGATGGTGCCGAGGACGCTGGAGTCCGCCGTCATGTTGAAGGGAGAAATCTCCGGCCGGTTCCAGGTGCTGAAGATATCGCCGTGAATGGTTGAATTTCCCGTGATCCACATCCGGCCCCGGCTGGCAATGGCGTATTCCAGGACTTTGCTGTCTTTAGTGATGGGAAATGCCAACTGCACTGATTTACTGGTGTTATCGGTAATGCCGGTGCTGGTCACGATGATGTGATGCGGTTGATCATCGACACCGGCCTGAAACTGGAAAAGCAGGGCAAACCTTTCCTGGGTTTGCGGATTTAATAAGATACTGCCGCTGGCAGGAATTCTTAATTGCCCATTTGCCTCGTCCCAGGCGATTCCCGCGCCATTTAAAATGGGTGAACCATCCAGTAGATCAGTTACATAGGCGGCAAAGTAGCCCATGGTCAGCTGTGCCTCTGGTTCACTTACGGTATTTTGCGAAGAATAAGCTTCAGGAGGAGGGGTGTAGCTGCCGACCAGATAGCCGGCGTATTCCAGACCCGATTCCGCGGCCGCCTGGGCGGAAGAAACATTGCGATGGTTTTTGGCCATCTGGACATTGACGTTGCTCATCGCGGTAAAGGATATCGCCAATACCGCAAACAGGGTCAGAAAAAGTACCGCGAGTATGGAACTGAATCCGCGACGATAGTTTTTCATGGATTTCATGGCAGGGCCTTCTTTCTGGCAATTATGCCTTATTTGGTACGTAACCAGCTTAGGCGGGTTATTTCGCTGCCATCCTGAGATACCGTAGCGGTAATAATTGTAGCCTGGGGATTCGGTCCGATGTAGATTGCGAGATCATCCGGATTAACCGGCTGCACGGTTAATTGTTGCTGATAACTTTCCAGTCCCGCGACATTATTTCCACTGGCATCGACGCCGTTGAAAGTAAGATTGTTATAAGTGGCCAGCTCGGCGAAGTCAGCCTGGTCGGTCATAGCCCGCATTTCCTCGGCTAGGAATACCGCGGTGCTTAACTTGTTACCGAAAGCATTTACCTTGGTGCCGGAGGTAAAAAGCAGCAACATGGCTACTATCCCGATACCGACAATGATTATCGAAATGGTAACCTCCACCAGGGTAAAGCCGCCGGTTTTAGGACCGGCCCGCCTTTTTTTCATAACGGTTGGCATTGTTATTATCCTTTAACCAGCGTGGAAAGCTTGAAGATCGGCAGTATAATACTCATGGCGATAAAACCGACGATCACACCCATGATCACGATCATTAACGGCTCGATCATAGCGGTTACGGTTCGAATAGCGTTTTTCAGTTCCTTCTGGTAGTAAATACTGACGTCGCGGAGCACCTCGGCGAGCTTGCCGCTTTCTTCGCCGCTGTTAATCATCTGCACCACGCTTTTGGGGAGCAGCTTGCTGCGGTGCAGGGGGGCGGAAATTTTCTTGCCCTGCTTGACGGAAATAAACACCTGCCGCCACATCCGCTTGTACACCACGTTGCCGGAGATATTGGCGGTGATGCCGATGGTGTCCAGCATCGGTACGCCCGCGTTGACCAGCTCACCCATGGTATGCAGACTGCGGGAGATATAGAGATTGCGGCAGAGCTTTTTGAAAATCGGCATCATCAGTTTGGACTGATCCCACCAGGCTCTTCCCCATTCCGTATTGATTAACCAGAAAAACCCCCAGATGCCCACCGCCAGCACGCCCACGATGCCATACCAGTAGGTACGCATGGTCTGGCTGATAAACAGGATCGCTTTGGTAGGTGCCGGCAGAGCGGCCTCTTTGCCTTCGAAAATGACCACGAATTTCGGCAGAACATAGGTCAGCAAAAATACCGTCGTGCTTACCGCCATCAGGGCGATAATGCTGGGATAAATCATCGCACCCCGCACCTGAGATCGGGTTTCGATCTGCTGAGCGAGATATTCCACAATGCGTTCGAGCATAGATCCGAAGGAGCCGGATAGTTCCGATGCCCGCACCATGTTGACATAGAGGGACGAAAATATTTTGGGATATTTGGCCAGCGCTTCGGAAAAGCTTTTGCCCGCCTCCACGTCGCGTTTGATTTGCTGGACGACGCCGCGGAATTTTTCGTTTTCCACCTGGTCGGCAATACCATCGAGTGCGGCCCGGATACTGATGCCAGCCTTAATCATTACCGCCATTTGGCTGGTAAAGTTCAAGACGTCTTTGGCAGAAGGGCCCATATGGATACTAAACGAAAGCAGAAAGCTCAGCCTTTTTGCCTTGCTGCCGGCCACTTCCGCAAGGGCGAGGATGTAACCGCCTTGTGAGCGGAGAATCTGGGCAGCAGCGGCGGTTCCCTCCGCCGAGATAATTCCCGTGGCTACCTGACCGTTGCTTTGCCGTATTTCATATCGATAGTGAGGCATATTTCATACCTGATATTCTTTAATTATTTTTATGACTGCGTTCTACAGATAACCGTCTTATTTTCAGGCGCTTAGTGCCCGGTCGAGTTTGTCGGGATAAGCTGATTGCGCCAAGGCGTCTTCCCGCGATATATGGCCGTTAAAATATAATTGTGCTATACTGGTATCCAGCGTCTGCATGCCCAGAGCACGGGAAGTTTCGATAATATTTGGTATTTCGAAAATACGGTTTTCCCGGATGCAGTTTCTCACCGCCGGGGTACAGAGCATTACCTCGACGGCGGGGATCATTCCCGGCATATCAATGCGTTTAAACAGGGACTGACTAAGCACTGCTTGTAAGGTGTTGGCGAGCATCGAGCGAATCTGGTTTTGCTGGCCGCTGGGATAAATGTCGATAATACGCTCGACGGTCTGGGCGGCGTTGATAGTATGCAGGGTGCTCATGACCAGATGGCCGGTTTCCGCGGCGGTGATCGCCGCCGAGGTGGTTTCCAGATCACGCATTTCACCCACCAGGATAACGTCCGGGTCCTGCCGCAGGGCATGTCGCAGGCCGGAGGCGAAGGAAGGGCAGTCGCTGCCGATTTCCCGCTGCTCGATAGCGCATTTATTGCTCGAAAGCACGTATTCAACGGGATCTTCCAGGGTAATAATATGCATGCGAAACTTTTTGTTCATGGCATCGATGAGGCTGGCCATGGAGGTACTTTTACCCGAACCGGTATCTCCGGTAACCAGCACCAGACCGCGGGCCAGATTGACCAGGTGGTGAATCGTCTGGGGCAGGTTGAGTTTTTCCAGCGGCGGCACGTTTTCCTGGATGGTACGAAACGCGATGGCGACCCCGCCCCGTTGAAAGTGGGCGTTAACCCGGAAACGCCCTTTACCGGGAATCTCCGCGGAATAATCGATATCGCGTTTTTTCATGAACTCTTCAAAGCGATGCTCCGAAAGCATCTCGCGGGCCATTGCCAGGGCGCCTTCCGGCGTTACCACGCCGAAATCGGTCTCCTGTAATACGGTATGCACCCGCAACAAGGGCGGTGAGCCGACCATGACATGAATATCGGATGCCCCGCACTCAATGGCTGCGATCATAAGCTGCTGTAAATTAGACATATCCGTCTCCTAAATATTCCATCCTCGACAGCGAAGTTTTTGTGTTTCACGTGGAACAATTTTTTAAATCGTACATTCCGTAACCCGCATCACCTCTTCTATAGTTGTTACGCCGGCGTGCACCTTGCGAAATCCCTGGTCCCGGAGAGAAGTCATCCCTCTTTCCTTGCAGATGCGGCGTAATTCCGTTACCGTGGGTTTTTTGGTGATGATATCCCGGTAGGTATCGTCGAGTGCCAAAAGTTCGTAGATACCCACTCGGCCCTGGTAGCCGGTATGACGGCAATCGTCGCAGCCGGCGCCGCGGAAGATTTTATCCGTGGAAAAACCATACATGGTCATAAAACCAGCTTGTTCCGCCTCCGGCTCGTAGGGCGATTTACATTTGGGGCATATTCGCCGCACCAGTCTCTGGGCCAGAACTGCGTTGGTGGAGGCTGCGATCAGGTATGGTTCGATGCCGATATTGATTAATCGGGTAATGCTGCTCGGGGCGTCGTTGGTGTGTAAGGTGGAAAGTACCAGGTGTCCGGTCAGGGACGCCTGGATGGCGATGCGGGCGGTTTCCTCGTCGCGAATTTCCCCAACCATGATAATATCCGGGTCCTGCCGCAACAGCGACCGCAGGGCGGAGGCAAAGGTCATCCCAATGTGTTCATGTACCTGGACCTGAGATATGCCGTTTAACTGAAATTCCACCGGGTCTTCCACTGTGGAGATATTCAGGCTTTGGGTATCCATGCTTCTAATGGCGGCATAAAGGGTGGTGCTTTTCCCGGAACCGGTGGGGCCGGTTACCAGGATGATCCCGTGCGGTTGCATGATTTGATGGTTGATAACCGCCATGGTATCCGGTTCCATCCCCAGTGCCTCGAGGTTTAATTTAGCGGCGCCCGCGTCCAGAATACGCATAACCACTTTTTCACCGTGGGTTGTCGGCAGGGTGGAGACCCGCATATCAATGTTTCGGCCGTGAATTAATACTCGCACGCGACCGTCCTGGGGCAGGCGTCTTTCCGCGATGTCCATGTTAGCCATGATTTTGATACGCGAGACCACCGCGGCGTGCATATTGTGCGGCGGGTTTATCGCCTCGAAAAGAATCCCATCAACCCGATAGCGTAATTTAAGGGTTTTGTCGCCCGGCTCGATATGAATATCGGAGGCCCCTTCTTTAACGGCATTGTAAATAACATAATTGACAAACTTAATGATCGGCGAGTCGCCGGCGGCGGCTTCCAGGTCGGCAATATCTTCTTCTTTGGTATTTATTACCTCGACATCGTCATCGCCGATATCCTGTATAATGTCATTGACGTGATAATCGCTGGAGGTCTCGCCCACTTTATTCAAAATATTCTTGATATCTTCCGCGGTGCTCACCTTGACCGCCAGCGGCATGGATACTTTGCGTTGTATCTCATCGAGCAGAAAAACATTGGTCGGATCGGTGGTCGCCAGGGCTAATTTGCCCTCTTCAATAGCATAAGGCAAAATATTGTGTGCCTGGGCGAATGACTTGTCGATCAATTGCAGGGCCTTCAGATCCACCATTTCCCGTTCCAGGCGAATGAAGGGCAAACCGTATTGCTCCGCCAGACAGGCGAGCAAATCCGCTTCCTTAATCACCCCCATTTCCAGCAGGATTTGCCCGATTTTCTTACGCGGCGTTTTATGATGAATGCTGCGGGCTTGCTCTATCTGGCCGGTAGTGATATATCCCTTTTCATAGAGATGTTCTTCGACAGCGGCGGAAATCTTGCCTTGGTCTTTATCTTCCGGCTGCCAGAGATCGTACAGATCGGCGGCGCTGCCATCAGCGGCGATATCGGTAATCGCCGTCGCCTCCGCCGTGGACGGATGCATCGGCCAATTATTGCTGGTTTTGTCATTTAACATTGTGCCTGTCCTTTGAGCGAAATTACCCTGGAACCCCGGAAAAGTTAGAGCACTTTTAAATCCTTATTATCTATATCTTCATTACGAATTCGAGTTCGCCGGCCTTCAGCGTGACCGAATTATTGCCGATAGCGATAATTTCGAAGGTATCCCCGACGATTTTCTGTCCCAGGCGATATATTTGTCCGTTGATCTGGCAGATCGATCTGCCGTTGGATTGCGGCAGGACCGATTGCAGCTGGAGGCCTTCCAGTTTCTTTTTCAATTCATTTTCCATTTGTTGTCTGGTTTTGATTCCCGCATCCGTTTGCGCACCCAGCTCATCGGTGACACGCGAGAAAGGATTTTTTTGCAAATCATCTAATGCAACCTGCTGATTGGAGGGATACTCATAGAAGATTTGCACCATCTCTTCGGTTTGACCGAGAATGTCATGGAGCGGATTTTTCTGACTAGTGCTCACAAACTTGGCCAGCGCCAGATCGATCTGTTCTTCGATAGCCTTATCTTTGGCTGAGGCTTCCTGGGGTTTTTGATGCACGCCAAAAAGATATACACCCAACATGCCCAGGATACAACTGGCCAGAATAATCTTCAGGCCGCGATTGCCTTTGTGGTCATTGCTGACGTATTCCTGTTCCAGCTTATCCATTGCTTGCTCGTCGTCCGGCGGGGAACTTTGCCAGGCTGTTCCTGACGAGGTCTGACCCGGGCTGGTTTCTTCTGCAGGATTATTAATATCTGGATTCATTTCGCGCCTCACTTATCTTATAGGTCGTTTTTTTAAAGCCTTTACAAAACTATTATTTATCTCATCGTTATATGCGGATTAAGATTTTGTTTTTTTATATCATAGGCCCGGTAAGCTTCCTTGCCCTTTAACTGAGACTGCTGCTGTCAAAATAAATGCTGATCTTGAATTTGGCATTAACATTTCCTTCGTTGTTTTTAGCCTTTTCCAGGGTCATTTCCTTGATTTTGGTTATCCGCGGCAGTTTTTCCACATCGAGTAAAAACTGGTAATAGGAATCGAAGTCGCCGTGAACCTCCATGTTAATCGGCTGTTCCGAATAATTGGCGAAGGGATTAGGTTTCAGCGTCTGAAAGAGTTTGGTTTCCAGTCGATGCTTGTCAGCGATTTTCGTTACCTGGGCTAGAACCTTATGGATCTCATGATGGGTGGGTAATTTGCTCTCGAAGAACTTTACCGCCTCCGCCAGGTTTTCAATTTCTTTGCTCAGGTCTTTAATTTCACCGGCGGCCCGATGGAGATTTTCCAGTTTTTGCGCTTTTACTTCCAGCTTGGCCTGTTTTTCCTTAATTAAAATATTGGCCGGCTTAAATACCCAAAAATAAGCCCCGACCGGTATGGCTAAGAGCAGCACGAAAAACAATAATTCTCTGGCACCGAATTTCATAATTTTGTTTCCTTTTGTCCGTATCAGAAAGATTAAGGATTTTGGGAGGAATTATTTACATTCCGGTAATATGCTTTTTCTGCGCCAATATTACATCCTTTTCACTGGCTCGCGCTACCGGATCCAGAGTTATCACCAGTTCAAAGCGGCGCATTATCTCATTGTCTAATTTATATTCTTCTGTAAAGGTCAGATTTACCTGCCGGAATAATTCACTCGTGTTGAGATTGGCGATAAATTGCGATACTTCTTTATCCGTCGGGGCCAGGCCGGTAAGTTCGATAGTGGTGTCAATCTTATGGGGAAGCTGGGCTTCCGGTTGGTCAGTTTCACCCTTTTGGTCCCTGATTTTTCGCTTGTTTCTAAGGTCTTTTTTGCTGTTGGTGTTTTGGTTTGCAATTTCTTTGGTTTTTAGCTCATAACTGGCCAGCGATACTCCACCGGGCAGGTCATTAGTGATGATGGCCATCAGCAGGGAGCGAGGCACCGATTCCATGAGCATGGCGCTGGTTTGCGCCTTGGTGAGCATCTCCTTTTTTTTACTTTCCAGCAGCTCCAGTTGCTGGAGGGAGTGACCCGCCTGGGCCATTTCCTGGTTGATGCTAAATTCACGTTTTTTGATCTTTTGCTGTTTTTTCTCAATGATGAAAAAACCCGCCCCTACCCCGGCAACCACCAGCAGCAGAAGGATCAGGCAGATTACATTGGTTCGCTGCTGCAACTTTTTTTCAATATAATCATCTGGTAAAAAATCTATTTTTTGGGTCATATTTTCACCTTGGTACCTGTGTTTGTAGGGGATTATTAATTATTCAGACATAATCCGTAGGCCACCGCCCATTGGGGATGGATTTGGCCTTCCACCAGATCGCTGTGCAGCCCGAAACGACTTGGCGGGGCGATGCGGGCCAGGGGATCAGCCACTTGTGCCGGAAGTCCCAGTTCTTGGGCCAGGCTGCGCAATAATTTTTTATTCTTCGACTGTCCTCCCACGAAAATTACCTTTTCCACCGGTTGATTATAAAACATTATGTCATGATAGCGTACGCAACCGCGTATTTCTTCCAGCAGTTGCTGCAACGCCCGGCTGACGGTCGTTTCCATATCCGCCCCGGCAGCGCTGAGCGGTAATTTATTATCAATCATCGTTGTGGCATCACCCTTTAGGGGTGAAAGATTATTTGCCGCATCCGGACCAGCCAGGTCTTTTTCCGGTCCGGTATTAACCAGCGAAAGATTTTCCAGGTTATGATGGATTTTTTCCCCTTGCCGGTAATCTATGGACAGCAGCTTACATAAGTTTTGGCGGATATGTTTGCCGCCGATATTGATCGTACGGCAAAAAACCACCCCACTGCCGTGTGATATAACCACCTTGGAGCTGGATAGCCCCAGGTCCATAAACATCGTCGCCTGGGCTGGTTCATCATTTCGCCCGGCTAGATGGGCCAGCCCATTCATGAGGGCGCAAGGTTCAACATTGATGGATTCTATCTCCAGCTTGGCCTGCTTGATAATATTCAAGTGCCGCAGCACTGATCTGCGGGAGGCAGCCATCAGAATCACCTCCAGCCGAACCTCATCTTGCTCATAGACCTCGCCGGCTATGATGTGACGTAAATGGGCCTGCTGGATATCAAAGGGCACCTTATCCTGGGCCTCCCACGGCAAAGCCTGGATTAGCTGTTTGTCATCCATTTTGGCCAGCCGTAAATGCTGAATTAGCAGATCGCGGGTCGGCAGACAACTAATAGCCTTTTTCCCTTTGAACGGCTTTAATGCCAATTCCTCTTTAATGCTGTCGATGTACCATGCCTGCAAGTTGGCCGGGTCATCTTGTATTTCTTCAGGTACGTCCACCTCAGAGGCAGCTACTAGCCCCAGCCCGCCATCTACCATTTCCAACTGGATAATTTTCAGACTGGCGCTGCCCAGGTCCAACCCAATAGGTGAAACCTTATTTTTTAAGATTTTCAACATTATGTTGGTTTTGCCACCTCACAGATATATCGGAAGGCATTTTTTTGGCTTCTGAACCTTCCCGTGTTCCCTGAATTTCCTAAATTAACACAAGTGTCATATCAACTATAAAATACAACCCAAAGCCGGTCAAACCGCACCCCCGATTGTCCCCGAGTATTTCTGACCGTTTTTTTGTTATTATCCGGCGATTAGGCGCAGTTTAGACAATCGTTGTTGTCGTTACAGAGAGGCACTGTTAGTTAACTTTCGCAGATTATTTTACCAAAATTTGCACTCCAACAGGGCCTTTCCCTGTAACGGTAATAAATTTTAAGTTCGAAATAACCACCTAACCTTACAAAAATGCTATCAAACTAGCCCAAAGGCCCGGCTCGACTGCCTTCGGCTCTGAGGCTCAGGCTCGAAGAGAGCTCGCCGAAGTCTGTCGGTTCATTTGGGCTAATGTTACGCATGAAAAAGTACGAAAGTACTTTATTGCCTGATTGGTAGAATTGATACAGACTGGATAATCGACACGGACGCTGCCATCCGCCCACGGGATGAAAAGCTAGCGGCTGGAAAGTGATCTGGTAACTCAAACTCACCGATTTACGGTTGCAAATCGACGTAACTATATGCTTAATACGATATTCTATAACCCCAAAATACCAATAAAATTAGCTATCCGCCGCCGGCGGATACCACATTTTTGCATTTTGATTTTTGCATTCTCAAACTGGCCATCGGTCAGTTTGAGTTGGTACGGTTATTCCGTTCCCGCCAGCCAGTCCTCGGCAAACAGGGCTATATCGAGCAAATTAACTACCCCATCGCCGTTCGGCGGGGGAGCAATATCGGCAACCCCGGCGCTATTTTGCAGCCACTGATGGGAAAACTCAGCAAGATCAGTGAGGTCGGTGGTGCTTTGCCAGCCATCAGCCAAAGCCGGCCAATCTTCCAGGTTTACCAGCCCGTCACCACCACCAGGTGCGACATCCATGGTTTGTACCTCGGTTAGCCATTGCTCGCAAAGAACGACCAGGTCCTGCATATCCACGCCATCCGGACAGACAATGTCACCCAGAGGGATCATGCTGCTCAGCCGGGGATAATTAGTTCCTTCGCAGATATCCCAGGTATCTACGGTGCCGTTGGCGGTTTCCCCCACAAAATCCCAGCCTCTAGCGATATAAGTGTTCGCCATTTGCATATTGGCGGTCGTTTCCCCGATAACATTAGGATCAATGATATCATTACCAATACCGTCAAGAGAGCTGTTGATATCGCTGTCCCAGAAACAAGCGGTATATATCTCAGAACCGGTTCCGGAACTGCCGATTAGCCCTCCGGTACTTTCGCCAGACCCGGTAACCACCGAGCTTGTGTAACAATAGTTCACTTGGGTGCCGGAAAAGTTACGGCCGGCAAGTCCTCCTATAGAAAATTCTGATCCTGTAACGCTGCCCTGGGAATAACAGTTGCTAATAATAGAATTTGCTAAGTTGTACCCGACTAAACCACCGACCCAATAATCGGCCTGGACGTCACACTTGGCGTAACTGTTGCTAATTTCCGACCCGAGACTATTTTCACCTGCCAGCCCTCCGATCGCAGATCCGTAATCCAGGGGGTTTGAGGAAATGTCTCCGGTTACGGAACATCCCGATATTTTGGCATAATTATAATTAACCCCCACCAGACCACCCACCTCCATCCTCCCGATAACATGGACATTTTTCACGTGGCAATCGTTGATAGAGCCATATACATTCGCACCAGCCAGGGAACCGACTCCCACGCCGGTAACTGATACTACATTCGGTTCCGATAATATCAGGTTCGATATGGATGCTTCATTTCCTTGAAGGCATCCGATAAACCCCGCGTACGATAACTCATATTCGAAGTCTGTCTCAATTGACATATTGCTGATGGTATGGGCCGCCCCGTCAAACGTTCCGCTGAATGTATAAGGTCGGTTGGCAATCATATAATACTTTTCGCCGCTCAGGTCAAGGTCACCTCCGAGCTTGAAATGCTTGTCCATCAACTGAGGATTATGACCAATCTGGTTAAGCTGAGCGGCGTTTCCGATTAAATAAGGATCACCGGCTGAACCTGCGCCCCCTGCAAACGTCGGCAGATCCGGGGCCGCCGCCAGCTCATGCCACAGGATCGGATAACCCCCGCCGTCCGGCATCGACCAATCTTCGCTGGGGCCGTTGGCGGTTTCACCGACGAAATCCCACCCCCCCGTTAGGTAGGTGTTGGGATCCTCCATATCCGCTGTTACCTGCCCGTCTCCTGCGGCGCTGGTTGGCTGATTGCTGGTCGTGGTATCCCAGTAACATCCTATCACGTTATCTTCGACTAAGTACACATTTTCATTGTAGCCGCTGAATCCTCCGGTATGGGTCGTTCCCGTTACTAGTCCCGTACTGTAGCAATTCATTATCTCGGTATCAGAGCTATCACCAACGAATCCACCTACGTAATCATCTCCCGTGACTTCGCCTTGCGCGTAACAATCCTTAATCTTGGGAAAATCTCCATAACTGGAACCGCAGCCGGTAAATCCGCCGATATAGCTGCTGCCGGAAACTGATGCGGAAGTGCCGCAGTCAGCGATAAAACTTCTTGACCTGACATAACCGATCAGACCGCCGACATACTCCTCTCCGTCCACGCTGCCGCCGTCAACCCGGCAGCCGAAGACATTGGTGTACTCCACCAGGCCGGCTAGCGGACCTGCATAGCTCTGGGCATATCCATTGGTATAAATATTCGGGTCGTTAATCTTCAGATTCTTGATGGTCCCGCCGTAAACATACCCAAACAATCCGATATAGTTATTCGCCGATGAAGAAGTTGCATAAGTGGAGAAATCACTGATGCTATGGAAGTTGCCGTCAAAGACCCCCTGGAATGGACCATCGTTCTCAAATAATTCAGAAACCCCAATCCGGTTATAGGACGCCCCGCTATAGCTGGCCAGCGAGATGTCCTCCACCAGTTTATACCATTTATCCCAGCGAGATGGATACAGCCCGATGCTGTTGAACTGTTCTGCCGTTCGTATCTGGTAAGGATTATTGGGCTCTCCGGTTCCCCCGGCGAAGATCGGGGCGTATTGCACCACCAGTTTCGGTGCGTCATCTGGAATACCGGCGTTTTGGCTCCGGAAAGTTGCCCAGCGCAGCAGACTTTCATCCGTGCTTTTAATCAGAACGCTATAAACGCCGTCACCTACGTATTCGCTGTCCACGTCCGGGGTAACATCCCAGCTTGTTACATCACCGGAAGGATTTTTCTGGTCCGTCGGCTCAGAAGTCTCCTCCTCCGGCTGATTGTTCCAGGTAACCGTCGATTCATCCCAGTTGTCCGTTGAGGCCCGATATGCTCCTAAAGTCGGGGCCGGACTACTGATAGACCCGTTGTACAACTGCACCTGGGCGGATGACACCACCTGCCCCGCTGGAATCGAGGATAGATTGAACTTCAATAAAATGCGATAAATTGTACTGCCGCTCTTGCCGGCCTGAAGGCCGGTTTCGCTGCCGTAGCTGGTATCCGGATTGTCGTTTCTGACGTATGTATCATCGGACGGGGCCAGGGAAATCGTCGTACCGCCGGTAACGATAATGGTATAATCTTCCACTTCACCATATTCCGTCACGCCGCAGGGGCCCAGCGCCCCGGTGTACGTCAGGCGGACCCGCATTCGGGTAGTGCCCGGGATCGCGCCTTCGGGCGGGGTAATGGTTGACGAATAAGTACCATTACCATCCCCTTCCTCAGCGTAAACCAGTTCGTTGGGATCGGAAAAATCCCCGTCCTGATTCCAGTCTAACCAGACCCCGCATTGGTCGCCCTCATACCCGTTGGGAACGGACCCACCCACGGCGCTGATTATATCTAAGTCGTATGACGTTCCGATCTCCATCTCGGTTGAATCGGTAGCGGTGTAATCCGCATAACCACCGGAAGTATAAGTAGCGCTGACCTTGTTTATATCTGCTACCTGTACTTTGTAGATATACTCATCGCCGCCGCCCGAAGCGGTGCAGTAGTCGCCGCCGATAGCCTGTGGCTGACTGATGAATAATATCGTAAAAATGGTTACAATAGAAATGGTTCTGAAATAGTTACCTCTCAGCTTGATTTCAAGCCAACCGGTAATTGCCTTTTTAGACGGACCTTTACCCTTTCCGAGGGCACGATATTTACTGATGGCCATGGCTTTCCTTTTCCTCCTGATATTCATTGATACGGGATTACCTTGATTGCCTAAGGCTCTAAGTCGGGATTATTGCATCAATTATGGTACGGCAGGATTGATATAGCGGGGGATGATTATTCGGTGTGATGCTCAGCCTGCAAAACCACATTTACCTCCGGATTAATAATTTAGTAGGTTAATCAAGTTGATTATACCAAAATTTATCATTCATGGCAAGACCGCCCGAAAAGTAAAATATTGACCTGAAAAAATAGCGTGATTATGTTATAAAAACAATAAAATATTAATATTATTCGATAACATTTTCAATTTTTTGTTGAAAATCGGTTTAATTGGTCATGCGGAACTGCGATTTTCGGGCAAAAATCACCAATTTATGCCACGATGTGATAAAAATTTGCCATTTTTTACCATCGTATGCCAATTTTTGGGTCAAAAAAACCGCCCTTTTTATCACGTGATGAACGCTTACGATACCCATGATGAACGCTTACGATACCCGTGATGAACGCTTACGATATCAGAAATAAACCTGTACTTTGAGTAAATTACAGGATTTACGGTAAAAAACTTGCCAGTATCCTATTAACTGGTTATAAATGACGATAAGAATAATAAATATTTAAATATATAGAGTTAAGGCTTTGGAACTAAAAGCCTTGAAAAGGACTAAAATAATAGTATAACCTTAACTACAAAAGTGATATGGTATTAAATCGAATTTTTAATCGTACAGGTTGCAGGAAAGCCAGGTGTCAGAGTGAATTGCGATAGGGACTACGACGGTGTTGGCCTTTAATCCCGCAGCAGTGAGCGAGGAAATTGATCGCCATGGCATGGAAGGTCATGGCGGCCCACGCGGCAGCCCATTATGGCTGCTCGGAAAAGGGTTAGGGCAGCCCCATAAGGGGTTTTTGGTATCCTTTTCCGGGTGGTGGTAAAGGGAAACGGTTATATAATACTTGCCCCAAAGCAAGAATTAAAGTGGGTTGCCGTTTTGGCCCCGCTTTTTTTATTAAATATAAAGGTAACGTGTAATATGAATTCGGAATTACTGCGTATCGTCGATAGTATAGCTCGAGATAAAAATATCGAGCGGGAAAGCATCTTCCGCGACCTGGAAGCGGCTATGGAATCAGCCACCCGCAAGCATTTTGAAGCTGATGAAGATACGGTAAAAGTGGTTATAAATCGTGAGACAGGGGAAATAAGCGCTTATCTGGGCGACAAGCCGATTAATATCAAGAAACTAGGCCGGATACCCGCCCAGTCCGCCAAGCAGGTAATGATCCAAAAATTGCGGGAAGATGAGCGGGGCAGTATTTTTACCGAATATCAGGAGCGCGTCGGTGAGGTGATTACCGGAACGGTAGTACGCTTCGAGGGGGGAGCTACAATCGTCAATCTGGGCCGATGCGAGGCGATAATGCCCCGCAGCGAACAGATACCCGGTGAGACGCAACATCAGGGCGATCGGGTGCGTTCTTTGATTTATGAAGTAAAGGAGATGCCCGGCCAGATCAGGATTATACTTTCCCGCACCCATCCGGATTTTATCCGCCGGCTCTTCGAGCAGGAAGTTCCGGAAGTGGCGGAACATATCATCGAGATCAAAGCCCTGGCCCGGGAGGCGGGTTATCGTACCAAGGTGGCGGTTATCAGTACGGATTCCAAGGTAGATGCGGTGGGGGCCTGCGTAGGGGTTCGTGGCAGTCGCATCAAAAATATTGTCGATGAGCTGGGCGGCGAAAAAATCGATATTATCCGCTGGAATGAATCCAGCCAGGTGCTTATCGGCAACGCCCTGCGGCCCGCGGAAATTCAAGAAATTGCCCTATGTTTTGAGCTTAATCGTGCTACGGTGGTGGTCAGCGATGATCAGCTTTCCCTGGCCATCGGCAAAAGGGGGCAAAACGTCCGTCTGGCGGCAAGGCTGACCAATTGGGATATCGATATTCTAACTCCCAAGGAGTATTTCCATAATATCGAGACCTTGATTAAAGCCCTGCGGGAAATAGAGGACGTTAACGATACTCTGATAGATAAAGTGATGGCTATTGGCATTGTCTCCGCCTTGGATCTGGAGGAGCTGGGGCCGAAGCCGCTGGTGCAGTTGCTGGAATTGAAGGATGATTTAGCCGCCTTGATGGTGCAAAAAGCCGTAGAAACCGCCAAACAAATGAAAGCGACCAAGGGGCAGAACTCGGCGGCACAGGCGGTCTTGGCCGGTGAGGTCCATGCCGGTCTGGCGGTTGAGGGGAAAATCGCAGCAAAGAAAAAGTCAAAATTAAAGAATCTTATAGCAACTGATAAACTTACCAACTACGGCGATGATAAGATTTCCGTCCCGACAAATGACATGGCGCAGGATCAGCCGATGGGAAATTTGACGGATAACGCCCAAACAAATGATTCCGTTAAGGAAAGTGAAGAACGATCTTCCTCGTAAGGTCGGAGGTTTTAGGTGGTTAAACGTATTCACCAATTAGCAACCGAGCTAGGCGTCAAAGGCCCTGCTATTGTAGCTAAATGCCAGGCGGAAGGTCTGGATATCAAGAATCACATGAGCACGGTATCCGTAGGATTGGAAGCTACAATTAGAGAGTGGTTTTCCGAAGGAGAGCACAGTTCCACGGTGGAGACCACGGCGCCGGTCGATTTGCAGAAGGTAAAAGTTAAACCACCCAGAACGAGAAAGAAGAAAATCAAACCCGCGGAGGAAGAAACGGCGGGTGAGTCGGCGGAGGCAATACCGGCGGAGAAACCGGGTAAACATCCCAAAGCACCAGCCGCTCCGGTAGAGAAAACAGAGACAGCCGAAGTTAAAAAGACGCCGAAGGGGGTCAGGCGGCCTAAGCGTAAAAGTCCTCAGGAAATTGCGGCAGATCAATCGCCATCGGTTGCCGCGACCCTGGAACCGCAAACCATCCCGGCGCCGGCGGAAATTACGACTTCGGAGCTGATACCTCCCCAATCTCCGGTTGTAATCAGTGCCCAGGAACTCGTCCAGCCAATCGTAGAATCACCGCCGCAGCCCGAAGTTAAGACCCCGCCTCCAGCTCCCTATACGCCCGCCCCAGCGGTTCTGCAGGGACCGAAGATCATCCGCGTTGAGCGGCCCGATGTTTTACCCCGGCCTGTATCTCGGAAGGCTCCCAGTGAATCGCCGGCAGAGATCTCTCGTGTCAATAAACTAGATTTTGATGAAAATGATCTGACATCCGGTGCAACTTTGGAGCGGCCTTCCACCACCAGCCGACGCGGCCGGAAACGTTCTGTAAAATATGAAAATGCGGAGGAAGAAGTAGAAGGCAAACGGGTCAGGCTGCGGTCTCAAAAAAAGCGTTCCCGGCGGGGATATGAAACCGAAGCCGAACCAGCCGGCCCACAATTATGGCGAGATCGCGACTTGCAGGAAAGACAACAGCGGTTGGCGCAGGCCTCGGGCACCCAATTACATCGTCGAGAAAGAAGGCTGCAGCACGAGGATAAACCTCAAGCGGGTACTGCCAGTATGGTTAAACACCATCGCATAGAAAAAGCGATGGTTAAAGAACCGATCACCGTGAAGGAATTAAGTGCCGTTATCGGCATTCGGGCCAATGAAATCATAGCGAAACTGATGGAAGTTGGGGTGATGGCGGGGATTAATCAGACACTCGCTGCCGATGCGGCGATTATGGTGGCCCTGGAGCACGGAGTGGAGCTGGTGGTTGAAGGAGAGACTTCTTTGCTGGAGGAATTGCAGCAGAAGTATGACCAGGAAGTACCGCAGGAAAATTTAAGTCCTCGACCGCCGGTGGTTACTTTTCTGGGCCATGTTGATCATGGCAAGACCTCCCTTTTGGACCGGATCCGCAAATCGGCCGTAGTGGATTCGGAAGCGGGCGGTATTACCCAGCATATAGGCTCTTATCTTTACGATGATGGTAAGCGTCGCGTTACTTTTCTGGATACTCCTGGTCATAAAGCTTTTACGGAAATGCGTGCCCGCGGGGCTAATATGACGGATATCGCGGTTTTGGTGGTAGCGATAGATGACGGCGTAATGCCGCAGACGGAAGAAGCCATCAATCATGCCCGGGCTGCCGGAGTTCCGATTGTCGTAGCCGTCAACAAGATCGACCTGCCGAGCGCCGATCTACACCGGGTGCTGGGTCAGCTTGCCGAAAAGGGGCTTCTACCGGCGGAATGGGGCGGCGATACGGAAGTGGTCAAGACCAGTGCCGTTACCGGCGAAGGTATCGATAGTTTAGTGGAACACCTGGATTATATTGCGGAATTACGGCAGTTAAAAGCGGTCTATGACGGGCCGGCCACGGGCTGGATTATCGAATCAGAAATGACCACCAGGCAGGGAGTTCTGGCTCGCCTCTTGATTAAAAGCGGCACTCTCAAGCCGGGTGATATTGTGGTCAGCGGCAGCAGCTATGGCAGGATAAGAACCATGGTGGATGCGTCCGGCCAGTCCCTCAGGGTCGCTACGCCGGCGATGCCGATAGAAATCACCGGTTTGAGTGAGGTGCCGACGGCGGGGCAGCGGTTTTATGTGGTTGACAGTATTACCGAAGCCGCCGAAATCGCCGCGGAACAAAAGACCAGAGAGCGTGACAAGGCCTTGGCCAGCCGCCGACAGATTACCCTGGAAAATCTCTTTAGCGAAATTGCCGCGGGTGATCTCAAAGAATTGAATGTTATTGTTAAGGCGGATGTTCAAGGCTCGGTTGACGTTCTGAAGAAAACCATCATGGAAATGAACACCAATGAGGTAGCGGTGCGTATCCTGCATGCCGCAGTGGGCGGAATCAGCGAAAGTGACGTGGTGCTGGCCAATGCTTCCAGCGCGATTATCATAGGTTTCCACGTAGTTGCTGACGAATACGCCCGTGCGCTGGCGGAGCGCGAAGGGGTGGAAATACGTCTTTATCGGGTAATTTACCAGATCGCTGATGATATAAGAAAGGCTTTGGAAGGGATGCTGGCCCCGCGGATCGAGGAGAAACCGCTGGGCCGCGCAGAAGTGCGCCAGGTATTTCGCATTTCCCGGTCGGGTACGGTGGCCGGCTGTTATGTCTCCGGCGGGATAATTAACCGCTCGGCTCGGGTGCGTTTGATTCGCGATAATATTGTAATTCGCGACGACAACGCGATTGAATCCCTCCGCCGACTGAAAGACGATGCTTCTGAGGTCCGCAGCGGGCTGGAATGCGGCATTAAGTTGGCAAATTTTGATGATATAAAAGTTGGTGATGTGATTGAGGCCTATGAGCTGGTTGAGATCAGCAGAACCCTGGAATCAGTAACCTAGTATGGTAGTCGGCATATTAACTTTGCATTTAAGCGTCTTCGATGCCATGACGCTCAAAGACAAAAGGAGGGTTATTAAAAGCCTTAAGGACCGGATAAGCAACCGATATAACGTCTCCATAGCCGAGGTGGATCATAACGACAGTATTCGCAGTTGCCTCATAGCAGTGGCCATGGTAGCTAATGAAGGCCGGTTCGTTGATTCCGCCTTGAATGGGTTAGTCGATTTTGTGAGAAAAATACGTAATTTAACTCTGGTTGATTATACCATAGAAACTGTTTAAACACTCAAACTGCCCGACGGGTCAGTTTGAGAATGAAAAAATCAAAAATCAAAATGCAAAAATGTTGAATCCGCCTTCGGCGGATGGCTAATTTTATATTTTTTAGGTTATAAAACATCTTGTTAAGCAAGCAATTACGTCAACATCCAACCATAAATCGTTCAGTTTGAGTTAATCAGCGATGTCGAGAAGATTGGAAAAAGTTACCCGGTTTTTGCAGCAGGAAGTCAGCGATGTGATCCGGAATAAGGTAAGCGATCCTCGCATTCGGGGGTTGCTCACGGTAACGCGGGTAGAGGTAGCCGCGGACCTGCGCAGCGCCAAGATATTTCTCAGCATCCTGGGAGTTGATGACACACAGCAGAAACTTACGATTAAGGCCATCGAGCATGCCGCTGGTCATATTCAATCATGTATGGCGGGCCGCTTGACGATGAGAACGTGTCCCACCCTTAGTTTTTTTCTGGACGATTCCTTAAAAAAGGGTTTTCAGATTATTCGTTTAATCGATCAGTTGGCAGCGGAAAACCAGGAAAAACAGCAGCATCAAATTACGGAATTACACAATGAAAAACAGTGCTGAATGTAACGCTTCGCTTAAAAAATTAACTAATGGCTTAAAACGCAAGTATCCCGCGCCTGCCAAGTGTGAGCCAGCCGAACCTGCGACCACGCTTATACTAGGGTGCCTTTCCGAATTTACCACCGAAGCGAAAGCACGCACCGCTCTGAATAAAGTACGCGGCAGTTTCGTCGATTATAATGAGTTGCGGGTAAGCAGGCCCGACGAGGTTGTTGACGTACTGGGCAAGGGATATCCCAAGGCTTTGGAAGTTGCCGCGCGAATGGTTACTTTGCTCAAACAAATTTATGACAAGTACGACAGCGTGGATCTGGCTTTTCTGGGCGAAATGGGTAAACGCGATGCCAAAACCGCTCTGGAGAAATTGGAGAATATAACCCCATATATAATTGCCCGTGTTATGTTGTTCAGCCAGTCAGCTCATGCCTTTCCCGTACATGCCCAGATGCTGGAAATGCTCCAGCGGGAAAATGTGGTTGATCCACAGACCGGTATAAATGAGGTGCAAAGTTTTCTGGAAAGGCAGATTAACGCCCGAAATATTTACAAGACATATTATTTTTTACGCCGGCACGCTGACGCTATGCGTTCGCGCAAAAGAGCAGCCCAAGCCGTTAAAACGCCGGAGGATACCACTGCTAAAATACCGAAATCGTAATTTACGGAGTTAAACCTTGGATAAAAAACTTAAAATCGGCCTGCCGAAAGGCAGTTTGCAGGAATCAACGTTTGATCTTTTTCGCCGGGCGGGTTTTCAAATTCAGCTTTCCTCGCGCAGTTACTTTCCCACTATTGACGATCCGCAGCTTGAGGCGATAATGTTTCGCGCTCAGGAAATCAGCCGCTATGTGGAGGATGGCGTTCTGGACGCCGGGATTACCGGCAAGGATTGGATTTGTGAAAACAACTCTGATGTTTTGGAAATCTGCGAACTGGTCTATTCCAAGGCCAGCCGCAAGCCGGCACGCTGGGTTCTGGCGGTGCCCAATGAAAGCCCGGTAACGAAGATCGAGGATCTCAGTGGCGGAATAATTGCCACCGAACTGGTCAGTGTTACCCGGGATTATTTCGCCCGTCGCAATATCGATGTGAAAATTGAGTTTTCCTGGGGCGCTACCGAGGTCAAGGCACGCCTGCTCGACGCGATAGTGGAGATCACCGAGACCGGCTCCAGCCTGGCGGCCAATAATCTTCGCATCCTGGATACCATTTTAATCAGCACCACCCGCTTAATCGCCAACAAGACCGCCTGGCAGGATAGTTTTAAGCGGGAGAAGATCGAGGCTCTCGCCCTGCTGCTTAAAGGGGCCATTGAAGGGCGGGAAAAGGTAGGCCTTAAAATGAATCTCCCCAAAAGCTGCCTGGACGGCGCCCTGCAGCTCTTGCCCGCCGAGAAATCTCCTACCATCAGTCAGTTAGCCGATCAGGATTTTGTCGCTCTGGAAGTCATACTCGAGGAAAAAGTTGCCCGCGACCTTGTTCCGCGACTGAAAAAATTAGGCGCCTCCGGCATCTTCTCCTATCCCCTCAACAAGGTAATTCCTTAACCAAATAGGTCAATGATACGATTTGGAGGAACGCCCGCATCCGCTCTGCAGAGAGTGGTCCAGGCAAGGCCTAGTCCCTGGACCCTCCTCAGCGGGGTATTTTATTGGGTGGGCTGTGTTTTTTCGCCAGAGGCCTGAAGTATTCGATAACCCGGGGAAGTCCGTCTTCCAGTTTGATCGTCGGCTGCCAGCCGAGCTTGCTTTGCGCCAGGCTGATGTCCGGTTTGCGTCTGGCGGGGTCATCCTGGGGCAGCGATTTGTAGATAATTTTCGAGGAGGAGCCGGTCATTTTGAGGATCAATTCCGCTATCTCTTTGATGGTTCGCTCATCGGGATTGCCCAAGTTGACCGGGCCGGTGATCTCATCCTGTTCCATCAGCTTTATCAAGCCGGTGATCGTATCATCGACGAAGCAGAAGGAGCGGCTTTGACTGCCGTCGCCGAAGATGGTGATATCTTCCCCCCGCAGGGCCTGGAGGATAAAATTGCTGACTACTCGTCCGTCGTCCGGCCGCATTCGCGTACCATAGGTATTAAAAATCCGGGCGATCCGGATATCGACCTGATTTTCCCGATGATAATCAAACATCAAGGTTTCCGCGACCCGCTTGCCCTCGTCGTAGCAGCTCCGCGGGCCGATGGTATTGACGTTTCCCCAGTAGGCTTCCGGCTGAGGATGGACCTGCGGATTGCCGTAGATCTCGGAGGTCGAGGCTTGCAGCACCCGGGCCTTGATTTCTTTAGCCAGATTGAGGGCGTTGATTACTCCCATAACCGAGGTCAGCACCGTTTTGACGGGACTACGCTGGTAATGAATAGGCGAGGCGGGGCACGCCAGGTTATAGATGTAATCCACTTCAATGCGGTAGGGGTCGGTAATATCATGGCGGAATATTTCCAGAAAATCGTTGTGCAGCAGATGCCGGATGTTATCCCTGCTGCCGGTATGGAAGTTATCCATAATGATGACCGAATGGCCGTTGTTGAGCAGCCTTTCCGCCAGGTGACTACCGATAAAACCCGCGCCGCCGGTGATGAGAATTTTCATGTCTATCTTACTCCTTCTGGTTATTATAGTGATTCGAGCAGGTCGGCGTCGATCTCCACCGCCGCTGCCTGGCCGAGGATGTCGATCTGCAGCAGGATGCGGGTGAGCTTGTTCTTTCTGACAACGATGCCCTCATGGCCTATCAGGGGCCCGGCGGTGACCCGGCAGCGGTCCCCGGCCTTCAGATAGGGATGCGTATCAACGGGCAGGCCGCTGGTTATGGCCCGATGGATACCGCACAACTGCTGCACCAGTTTCGCCTGGTCAACCACGTCAATTACGTTGGCGATCCGATTGGTGGTCAGGGCGATATAACGTTTTTCCTGTTCACCGCAGAAAAACAGGTATCCGCCAAACAAGGGCAACAGGGACTGGTATAACCGGCCTTTCCGCCGGGTCTTTTTCGGGATCAGGGGGAGAAAATAGGCGATATTCCAATGATGCAGGGACCAGGCCAGCGCCTTTTCGTTGCGGGCCTTGGTATGGGCAACGTACCATTGGCCGGGGATGCTCTCCAAGGCCAGCCCTTCGGGAAAGAGGATCGGGGGATTTTCTTCCAGTTTTAGCATTATTTTTTATCGAATCATGTTACAAACCGCAGGTTTTTCGCCAAAAAAACCATTGGCGGCAGGCAGGCAGATTTTATTATTAGTATTTATATGGCGCATTTTAATCTGAAGCGCAACGTTTCGGGTTAAGAACAGCCCGCCTTTGGCGGGCTGGGATTTATCGCTTTAGTCTCAGAGCATGATACAACAGAGCAAGGCGGTGAAAATCACCGCCCCATGCTCCGAGATTCTGACGGCGCTCGGGTCGCTTCCCAGCGTTGCCCTATCCTCCGTCAGACGTATATCAGTATAGCGA
>Ga0209164_1001203_pt1 | contig 36278 bp, 34 predicted proteins | sample MTBNYHSulfiMetaG_FD_187458 | JGI IMG/M metagenome (GOLD analysis project Ga0209164, IMG submission 187458) | Enrichment culture microbial communities from rom New York Harbor, USA that are MTBE-degrading - MTBE-NYH (New York Harbor Sulfidogenic)... | ecosystem: Environmental > Aquatic > Marine >... | reverse complement strand
GATCACTGTTTCCTTCCCCAGTATTTCCATGACCTCAAAAATCCCGGGGCTTGCCGTCTTGCCCGTCAGCGCGACCCTGAGGGGTTGTGCCAGTTTCTTGAGCGTGATCTCCTCTGCCTCCAGAAACTGGACAAACAGTCTTTCAATGTCTTCGTGATCAAATTCGTCAACCGCCTCAATACGCCGACACAGCTTCTCAAAAAGGTCCACGACATCCTGTTTGAGAAACTTGTCCCCGCCCTTTTTCTCATAGTCGATGTCGTCCGACAAACAGAAACGGGCGCCTTCAACCATTTCGACCAGGGTTTTGCTTCGAACCTTGAGGATTGAAGCGATGACGGCTATTTTCTTTGTGTCGAGTTCATGGAAACCTTCTTTCTCCAGGAAGGGCCTCAGACGTTCCGCCAGAGACTCATCGGAAGACTCACGAATATGCCAGGCATTGAGGTCCAAAAGCTTTTCCGCATTGAACACCCCTGCGGCCTTTCCCACGTGGTCCAGCGAAAATTTCTCTATCAGTTCTTCCACGGAGAATTTTTCCTGATCTCCATAGGACCATCCAAGCCTTGCCAGGCCATTCAGCAGGGCATGGGGCAGGAATCCCATATCCCGGTAGGCCAGGACCGACATGGCCCCGTGCCTTTTGCTGAGTCTCGTACGATCAGGGCCGAGAATCATCGGCAGGTGCGCATACTGGGGAATGTGTTCTCCCAGGGCCTTGTAAATCAATATCTGGCGCGGGGTATTGTTGACGTGGTCGTCTCCCCTGATGATGTGGGTCATCCCAAGGCTGATGTCATCGGCCACGACGGCGAGGTGGTAGGTCGGGCTGCCGTTTGACCGGCGGATGATGAGGTCGTCCAGTTCCTCGTTATTAAAGCGAATCGGGCCCTTTACCAGATCATTGAACTGTGTGGTCCCTGAGAGCGGGGTTTTGAGCCTGACGACCGACCCCGTGGCCGGGCCGAGACCCAAATCCCGACACGTGCCGTCGTATTTAGGCTTGAGACCCTCCCTTTTTGCCTTCTCCCGTTGCCGCTCCAGGGTTTCAGGCGAACAGTGGCAGTGGTAGGCCTGGCCCTTCTCAAGGAGGCGATCAATGACCTCATTGTATATGTCGTATCTCCGGGACTGAAAATAGGGTCCTTCGTCCCAGTCAAGGCCAAGCCACTCCATGGATTTCAGGATAGCGGCGGTGGCCTCTTCTGTCGATCTCTGTTCATCGGTGTCTTCAATCCTCAAGATGAACTTTCCACCCCTCTGTCGGGCGAAAAGCCAGTTGAACAAGGCCGTCCGTGCCCCACCGATGTGGAGATAGCCGGTAGGGCTGGGTGGAAACCGGGTTACCACGTTTTCGTTTGACATTACGCTGAAAGGATCCTCCGCTTCATAAACATTATACATTTTAGCCAAGAATAGAATGTGTTACTCTTCGAAATAAAAACGTTTTCATGGTACGTCCTGTGGGGAGCATCGTCTCTCGCCTCAAGACGGTCTCACGGGTTTGGAAACCCGGGCTTGGGACCTCTTTAAGCAGTCTGTTTTGGGTTTCGCTCCGCTCCACCCAACCTTCTGCAACGGAATCCTCAATCCGGCGCCTGACACCTGTCCACTGGGGCCACCGGCCATTGATAGCCTGCCGGAAGCGATGGGCGCTCCAATAGAAGGATCAATCATCGGTGGAATAAACCCAGTTATAGCGTAGCGGGGTCGTGTGAGGGGCATCCAGCTTGGGATGGAGGAGTTCGTCTCGAAGCGTGAGCCAGTTGTACGCAGGCCGGATCTTTCTCAGTTTGCCGTCCTTTGGCGGTCTCGAATGGGCGGTATATGAATAGGACGCCTCCAGGATACCCAGGCTGGAATCGTTTCCCTCATGGAGATAGTTTGAGTGAAGGGACTCCACCGTGATATTCTGGGCCTTTGCCAGTGCTGCGATCTGTTTTTCGTTAAATTGTATCAGAAAATATTTTGACGCGCCCCTTTCGGAGTATCTGTACATGATCCGTGACTCTGCACTGGATACAAAAACGGTCGAAATGGAATTCAGTTTCCTTAAGAGCTGGGCCGCGATGAGTCCGGCCGTTCGTCTTCCCCCGACGCTGTGGTGACAACCGTAATATTCAAAGAGCTTGTTCTGGAGGATCCGGGCCTCTTTCTCTCCATTTTCATATAGATTGTTTTGAATGTATCTGAGCCATTTGGCCAGATCTTCCGAAGCGTCGGCAATGGGCCAGTCAATTTTCACATGGAAATGAGTAAAGGCATACCGGTTTTTTTTCTTGATCGTGGGATCCTGCTGTATGAGCAATGCATAATCGATATCCAATAATTGTTCGACAAAATCAAAAAATCCAGGGGTGTCAAAATAGCGGAGATTCTGATGGAAGCGTTTGTAAAATGAAAATTCGGCCAGGTATTGAAGATTTTTTTTTACAACACTGTTTTCCGGAAAAAACCGGATATAATTTTTCAATTCCGTACTGAGCACACCCTCGCAAAGGATGACAAGAAAGGTGTTGAAAAACTCCGATTCCTTTTCCATTTTTTTAGATTTGGGCTTGAGTTCGCTTTTTTCAACAAAACTGTATTGCGCCCCATTTTTCTGGTAATTGTAAAAAGAGTCTATCATTGAGATTTTTACGAGGCGTCGTTCAAGTGCGTCCCTCAACAGCTCGTAGATGGAGCGCCTCAGTTTTTCGTAATAGCTTAATTGTTCTCTGAACTTCCACATGGACAATTCGTCCTCGCATGCGCTTTTAAAGGATGCCTTTGAAAAACTGTAACAGCCATCAAGGGCAGGTCAGATTAAAATCCTAACCACAGGGATATATGGGATACTCCGATGCCCCATCCCGGCTTTCGACGGGATAGGTCCTGTCGCAGAGATTGGGCCTCTGGTTCGTAGTCCCGAGCCTACGCCCCGGAGGGCAAAAGGGGCATTGTTCAGAGGTTCTGCCTACATCAATTTTGTCTTGGACATCATAGGTCAAAAACGATGTGGCATATTATTAGAAAATGTGATAAGTGTCAATAAAAAAGAAACTTTTTGGATTTAGCGATCAGCACGGAAGCGGGGCCCGGAAGGTGTCTCCTCCGACAAGGCACATAAATATATTGACAAAACAAGAATTTTTTATATATTCATCTACTTTTGCTTTCAAACGCACCGGATGTGCCCCGTTTTCAATATGGGGTCACCACCCATGATTATTCGATTAAGAGAGATGCCGCGGGGTCCCCGTCACTTTGATCTCAGGTTTGGATCAAACTGGTGGAGGAGCGAGGGGTCTAATGACCAGATCCTGGGCCTTGACGGACCCCTGGATGTACATCTGACGATTTTCAAGGAAGGAAGTCATCACGTTGTCGATGGCCGCCTCTCAGGGAGAATTCGAGTCCGATGCGATAGGTGCCTGGACGTCTATTCCCATGGGGTGCGGTCTGAATTCCACCTGCTCCTGGCGTCCCCGCTTCCTGAACCGGCCGGGAGTGAGATTGCACTCTTGGAAGAAGACATGTCGGTCGATTTTTTGGTTGATGATGCAATCGAGGTAGACCACCTTGTCAGAGAGCAAATCTACCTCACCCTGCCGATCAAATTCCTGTGTCAAGAAGCCTGTAAAGGGCTTTGCCCCGTTTGTGGGGCGAACCTCAACCGGGAAGAATGCGCATGTAAGGAGAAACAGGGGCATCCGGCCTTTCTGAAGTTGAAGGAACTGGGATTTAAGAGGGAGTAAAACAGTAACTTGCAGAGTTTCTGAGACGTAGTATTAATCACATATATTTTGAGGCCTCCATTTGGAACATGCGTTTCTATCGGGGGCGAAGCGGAGTGAATCTGATATGGCTGTACCTAAAAAGAAGAAATCAAAATCCAAGCGGGATACGCGACGTGCGCATGATGCTATCCAACTGCCTAGCCCCGGCACTTGCCCACAGTGTCACGAACCTGTTTTGCCTCATCATGTGTGCCCCGAGTGCGGGACCTACAGGGGCAGGACGATCCTAAAAATCAAAGAGAGCTGATATGAACGTGGCCGTGGACGCCATGGGGGGTGACCATGCCCCTGAATTGGTGGTTCAGGGTGCTTTGGATGCGGTTGCCGAACTCGGCATCAACATTATTCTTGTCGGTCATGAGAAACGGGTGACAGAGGCGCTCAATGGGCATCCGGTGGATAACCATATTTCCCTGCATCACTGCGAAGATGTGGTGCAAATGGAAGAGTCGCCGCTGAAGGCCTTGCGCAAAAAGAAAGATGCCTCGATCCGGGTGGCCTTTGATCTCGTGAAAAGCGGCCATGCGGACGCCGTGATCAGTGCCGGCAATTCGGGGGCGACACTGGCTGCCGCTGTCATGACATTGGGCCGCATGCAAGGGGTCGATCGACCCGCGATTGCGGGCATTCTACCCACGGAGAGGGGTCCCGTCGTTCTTATTGATGTCGGCGCCAATGTGGACTGCCGACCATCTCACCTGTTTCAATTCGGGGTGATGGCCAATGCCTTCGCCTCTTCTTGTCTCGGGATAAACGATCCCACGGTGGGGCTTTTGAGCATCGGCGAAGAAGAGGGTAAGGGAAATGAACAGGTTCGTCAGGCCCGTGAGCTTTTTGTCAAAAGCGACCTCAATTTTGTTGGGAACGTGGAGGGTCGTGATATCCTTTCAGGCAAGGTCAAGATCATTGTGTGCGACGGTTTTGTCGGGAACGTGGTGCTGAAAATGACTGAGGGGACAGTGACGGCCATGGGACAGGTCATCGAAAGAGAATTGATGGGCTCCTTCCTGGGGCGTGCAGCCTTGATGCTGGGCCGCAACGCCATTTACAAATTCATACGGAGACTCGATTACGAGGAGCATGGCGGAGCTCCTCTTTTAGGCATCAACGGCGTCGGAATGATTTGCCATGGAGGATCTTCGGCCAAGGCGATCAAAAATGCCATCCACATCGCGGTCCAGTATGTGAACAACCGGGTCCTCGAAAAAATGACGCTTCAATTGAAGACGTCCAGATTCGCTTAATCCGGTCCATCGGGGGAAACCATGGAGCGTTCAAGTTCAAGAGTTGTCGTGGTTACAGGAGGTTCGAGGGGAATCGGGCGTTCTGTAGCCCTCAAGTTTGCGGAAGAACACGCCCGGATTATTCTGGCGCACTATGATGCAGACGAGTCTGCGGCCCGGGAGACTCTGGACACACTCAACAGCAAGGGGGTAACGGCAGAGGCTCACAAGCTGGATGTGGCTTCCTTCGGGTCCGTAGACCGGTGGTTCGAGGATGTTTTCAGGCGATTTGAACGGGTGGATGTCCTCATAAACAATGCGGGCATCACGCGAGATACCCTTTTGATGCGAATGACCGAATCCGAGTGGGACGCTGTGTTGGGCGTAAATCTGAAGGGTGTATTCAACTGCACTCGAGCTGTCGTACGGCCCATGATAAAACAGAGAAGCGGGCGGATTGTCAATATTACATCTGTGGTGGGACAGATCGGAAATGCGGGGCAAGCCAATTATGCCGCCTCCAAGGCCGGCGTCATGGGCTTGACCAAGACAACGGCCCGCGAGTTGGCAGGAAGGGGCATTACCGTCAACGGTGTGGCCCCCGGTTTCATTGACACCGAAATGACGGCGGCGCTCCCGGCCAAGGTCAAGGAAAGCTTCCTGAGCCAGGTTCCGCTGGGAAGGATGGGGACGCCCGACGAGGTGGCCGAGGTCGTCTACTGGCTCTGTTCAGATGCCGCAGGCTATATCACCGGACAAATTATTCATGTAAACGGGGGGATGTATATGTAGAGGGATTGCCTGGCCTGCCAGGGGAAAGGGCGCCGCAGGTTTATGCCATCGGTTGCGAGTCATCCCGCTCCAGTCTCATCTGAACGGAACGGTCTATTTTTTTGCAGGTATGCGTACGTAATTTAAACTATGGAGGTAACGTTTTATGTCAGCGGTTGAGGACAAAATCCGGAAGATCATTTGTGAGCAGTTGGATGTTCCTGAAAAGGATGTGGTGCCCGAGGCTTCATTCGTAGATGACTTAGGCGCCGATTCATTGGACCAGGTAGAGCTGATCATGGCGATGGAAGAGGAGTTTGACGTCTCTATCCCGGACGAAGACGCGGAAAAGATAGGGACCGTGAAGGATGCCATTGATTACATAACAAAAGCGATTGAAAAATAATTTCGGGGCCGGCCCATGGGGACCTCGTCGGAAGTCCGGTGTTCCGACATTTGTACAGTGCCGCCACAGAGACATACGAACCTCGAACAATAGCATCTGAAGGAGCGGGAAGATGGCCAGAAGGGTTGTGGTGACAGGGTTAGGGATGGTTACTCCCCTGGGAACCGGCGTCGAGAAAAGCTGGGAAGCGGCATGCTCTGGCACATCAGGGATTGCACCTATTACCAAGTTTGATGCGACGGACTTCGCATCACAGATTGCAGGTGAGGTCAAGGATTTCAGACCGCAGGATTTCATGGATAAGCAAGAGATCCGGCGCTTTGATATATTCATCCACTACGCCATTGCGTCGGCAAGAATGGCCATGGAGGATGCAAAGCTGAAGATCGACGCCAACAACTGCTATCGGGTTGGGGCTGTGACCGGAACGGGTCTGGGCGGACTTTCCACGTTGGAGCATTATCACTCTGTCCTTTTGGAGAAGGGGCCGAGGCGAATCAACCCCTTTTTTATCCCAGGGATTATTGCGAATATGGTCCCCGGACAGATCGCCATCGAGTTTGGCGTCAAAGGTCCCAATCTTTCCATCGAGACGGCATGTGCAGCCAGTGCACATGCCGTGGGAGAGTCCTTCCGGATGATACGAGACGGCATTTCAGATGCCATGATCACCGGCGGCGCCGAGGCGGTCATTACCCCTCTGGCCCTCGGAGGCTTTTGTTCCATGCGTGCCCTTTCCACCAGAAATGATGCGCCCCAAAAGGCCTCCAGGCCTTTTGATCTGGATAGGGACGGGTTCATCATGGGTGAAGGCGCAGGCATACTCATCCTGGAGGAACTGGAATCCGCACGCGAAAGAGGTGCAACGGTCTACGCTGAAGTCGTCGGTTACGGACTGACGGGCGATGCCTATCACGTTTCAGCTCCCGATCCCGAAGGGGAAGGGGCGATTCAATGCATGAGGATGGCCCTTGACTTTGCGGGGCTCCGGCCCGAAGAGATCGATTATATCAATGCCCATGGCACCTCCACCAAACTGAACGACCTGTCGGAAAACAAGGCCATAAAGGCCGTATTTGAAGAGCATGCCTATAAGCTCTGCATTAGCTCCACAAAGTCGGTCACCGGTCACCTCCTCGGCGGGGCAGGGGGCGTCGAGGCCATTTTCATGGCCCTGACATTAAAAAATGGGATCATCCCTCCAACCATGAATTATGAGACGCCTGATCCGGAATGCGATCTGGATTATGTGCCCAACGTTGCACGGAAGGCGGACGTCAAATTGGCCATGTCCAATTCATTTGGATTCGGCGGCACCAATGCTAGCCTTATCTTCAAGGCGTATGAAGATGACTAAGGAGGCATAGCCTCAATCAGGTCTCGCACAATGACGCCTCGTTTTTAAAAAGCGGTTTTCCGTAGTTCCCTGAGAGTCAAAACCGATGTCAGGAGACCCCTCCTCCAATGAACGGAAACCCATCAATCGTTGTCTTTCTGCGCATGAACTTCCTGCGATCAGGGCCTCTGGACCTGGCCAGTCCGATCAGATCGTCAAACTGTCAATCCAGAATTTTTTATGAGGACGTGTCTTAAAAGCGATGTTAAAAAAACCGAATCTTATGGATCTGGACCCGGAAGTCGACAGTGCCATCAGGGCAGAGCTGGAAAGAGAACAGAGAAGCCTTGTCATGATTGCCTCGGAAAACTATGCCAGCCGTGCCGTGATAGATGCCCAGGCCAACGTATTGACCAATAAATATGCGGAAGGCTATCCTGGTGCACGCTACTATGGCGGATGCGAATCGGTTGACAGGGTTGAAGTCCTGGCCGTTGATCGGGTGAAACGGCTGTTTGGAGCTGAGTACGCAAATGTTCAGCCGCATTCGGGGTCCCAGGCGAATATGGCCGCTTATCTCGCCTTTCTCACGCCTGGAGACACCATTATGGGCATGGATCTCTCCCACGGCGGACATTTGACCCACGGAAGTCATGCTAATTTTTCAGGTAAATTTTTCAACCCTATTTACTATGGGTTAGATTCAAAAAGTCAAGTAATAGATTATGATAATGTGAGAAAACTGGCCAGGGAGTTCAGACCCCGGATGATTGTGGCCGGCGCGAGCGCCTACCCGAGACGCATCGATTTCGCCTTATTCGCCGATATTGCCCGTGAGTGCGGAGCATATCTCATGGTTGACATGGCGCATATCGCAGGCTTGGTTGCGGCCGGGCTTCATCCCTCGCCTGTTGGAAACGCCCATGTCATCACCTCGACCACTCACAAGACCCTGAGAGGCCCCAGGGGGGGATTTATCCTATCGCCTGAAAAGTATGGCCATAAATTGGATAAGGGCGTATTCCCCGGCACGCAGGGAGGGCCGTTGATGCATGTGATTGCGGCCAAGGCGGTCGCTTTTGGAGAGGCCCTCGATCAGAGCTTTGTCGATTATCAAAAACAGGTCGTCATTAATGCAACCGTGCTTGCCCAGGAGCTTATCGAATGTGGTTTTGAACTGGTGTCGGGGGGTACCGATACCCACCTGGTCTTGATTGACCTGACCTCAAAAGGGATCACCGGGCTGGAGGCCGAGCGGCTTCTGGGAAACGCAGGCATTGTTGCAAACAAAAACAGCATACCCTTTGACAAGCGGGGCCCCAAGGTTACGAGCGGGTTGAGGTTGGGGACACCGGCCCTCACGACGCGGGGCATGAAAGGTCCTGAAGTGAGGGAGATATCGCGTTTGATCAAGGGCCTGTTGGAACACCCGGAGGACGCTCGCATACTGGAACGAACCCGGGGGATAGTCTCCGATCTCTGCAACAACTTCCCGATATATGATTAGGGATCGAGGAGTTCAGGGATTGAGGGATTTTGGGAAGAAACTCTAACCCCCTGTAGGTGCTTCTTATGCCCAGACCTTCCTGGGACGAATACTTCATGTCCATAACCGAGATGGTAGCCACTCGATCGACCTGTCTCAGACGTCATGTGGGCGCTATCCTGGTCAAAGAGAAAAGGATACTGGCCACCGGATATAATGGCGCCCCGGCCGGTCTTAAACATTGTGAAGAGACCGGCTGTCTCCGAGCGAACGGGTCTGTACCCTCCGGCATGAGGCATGAACTCTGCCGGGGGTTGCACGCCGAACAGAACGCCATCATTCAGGCGGCCTGCTATGGAATTCCAATCAGCGATTCTACGCTTTACTGCACGAACAAACCCTGTATTATCTGCTCCAAGATGATTATTAATGCAGGCATCAGAACCGTTTTTTATAAGGATGGATATGACGATCCTCTGGCCGACAAGATGCTGGCTGAGGCCGGCGTTCAGATTGTGAGGTTTCCCCCATGATTTGTCCCTACTGCACCCAAATCGACAACAAGGTGATTGATTCCCGACTCAGCAAGGACGCCAGAACCATTCGACGGAGACGGGAGTGTATTGCCTGCGGCCGCCGGTTCACCACCTTCGAAAGGCTGGAGGACATCCTCCCGATGGTGGTCAAGAAGGACGGCCGGCGCGAACCGTTCAGCCGTGAGAAAATCATATCCGGCATTCGGAAGGCATGCCAGAAACTGCCGATCAGCGTAGCCCGGATCGAGGAATTTGCAGACTCCCTCGAAACCCATTTCCAGGATCTGGGCAAAAAGGAGATTGACAGCTCAGAGGTCGGGGAACGGGTTATCAACAAGTTGAAGGAATGGGACGAAGTCGCCTATGTCCGGTTTGCCTCTGTATATAGACAATTTAAAGATATTAATGAGTTTATGTCAGAACTGGAAGAGATACTTAAGGCCAAGCAGGAGAAGGCGAATCCCTGAACCGGATATGTCGGAAAAGTCTCTAACATGGTTGACTGCCCATGTCTCCCCTGAAGTAAACGCCCTCTATTAGAACCACCCATTATCGATGCGAACAGAGTCAAATGACATAGATGTCGGGTTCATGAGACTGGCCCTTCGGGAGGCGAGAAAGGGTTCGGGACGGACCTCGCCCAATCCTGCGGTGGGAGCGGTCGTTGTCAGGAATGGAATAGTTGCCGCAAAAGGATATCACAGACGTGCAGGTCTCCCCCACGCAGAGGTGGAGGCCTTGAGACGACTGGAAAACCGTTGTCCGGGAGACACCCTTTATGTCACTCTGGAGCCCTGCAATCACGTGGGCAAGACGCCGCCCTGCACTCGGGCAATTCTTGAAAGCGGGATTCGAAGGGTGGTGGTCGGGATGAAAGATCCGAATCCACGGGTGACCGGCGGAGGGTGTGCGTTCCTGGAGGCCCACGGCCTCAATGTGACGGTCGGTGTTCTGGAGGCCGAATGCCGGCGGCTCAATGAAGACTTTCTGAAATCCGTTACAGATGGACGACCCTTTGTGATAGCAAAGTCGGCCATGACCCTGGACGGATGGATTGCGACCTCCACGGGTCACTCAAAATGGATCACCAACGAGGAATCGAGGGCCTTTGTTCACCGCCTTAGAGACAGGGTGGATGCCGTGATGGTGGGAATCGGAACGATCCTTGCGGACGACCCGTCTCTGACCACGCGACTGAAGAGGAAGGGAGGAAGAGATCCCCTGCGGATTGTCGTGGACACGCACCTTAGGATCCCCCGCAACGCAAAAGTCGTGACGCAGCATTCATCCGCCGATACCCTGATCGTAACCGGGGAGGGTGCGGAGCGCCCGGATCTCGGGCCCTTTCTGGGAAACAGGGTTTCCACGATCGCGTGCCCGGTCCGCGATGGGAGAATCGATCTCACGGCATTAATGAAAAAGTTGGGGGAGATGTCTGTCATGAGTATCCTGGTGGAGGGGGGCGCCGCTATCACCGGATCCATGATCAGGGAGAAGTTGATCGACAAATTCTACATCTTCAAGGCGCCCAGGCTCCTTGGGGGAGATGACGGTATTTCCATGGCGGCCGGGCCGGGCCCCAAGAAGATGGAGGATTCCATGGCCCTGAAAGAGATCCGGGTGAGACGATTCGGAGACGATACGCTGATAAGGGCCTACCCCTCGTATTAATTTCCAGGGAGGTTGAGAGGTTGATATTCTGTGGGCTCGCTTTCAGGTGCTGCGTTTGGCCGGATTCTCAATCTCCTCGAGTGCAAACTGCAAACGGGGCACGCCTGAACAAGGGATTCTCAATATTCAATCGTCAATCTCGCATGCGGGTCGATCACCGGGTCGGCAGCCTGCCGATAATCCGTTCCCAGAGATCCGACAGGATCGGGCTTGCCTTTTGAGATGCCTCAATAACATCTTCCACCGAGGTCTGCTCCATGCAATCCGGAAGATTCACGTTGGTAATGACAGCGATCGTGAGGACCCTGAGGCCGGATTGTACCGCGACAATGGTCTGTGAAACCGTGGACATACCCACGGCATCCGCGCCGATCATCCGCAAAAAACGCGTTTCTGCAGGTGTTTCAAGGGAAGGCCCGAGGACACCCGCGTAAACGCCCTGGCGGATCATGACTCCCGATTGAACGGCCTCCTCCCGCGCGATCTTGATCAGATCTGAGGGGTAGGCCTGGCTCATGTCAGGAAACCGGGGGCCAAATTCGTCGAGGTTGATGCCCACCAGTGGGTTCGATCCTTTCAGATTGATGTGATCCGTGACGATCATAAGGTCGCCTTTGTCAAACTGCGGATTGAGCCCTCCGGCCGCGCTTGACATGAGGAGATAGCGCACTCCGAGACTGGCCATGACCCTGACAGAAAATGTGACTTCCTGAGGTGAATAGCCCTCGTAGAGATGAACACGACCTTCCATGGCAATGATGGATCTTCCGGCAATTCTGCCGGTTGCCAACATCCCCTTGTGACCTTCAACCGTTGACCTGGGAAAATGGGGGATCGTTTCATAGGGAAGACGTAGGTCAGCCGTGATCCTCTCTGTGAGGGCCCCCAATCCGGTTCCTGTAATCATCCCGATCTCGGGCGTTTCATTCAGCCTGGCCTTCAAGAAGGCCACGGCTTCCGATACCTTATTTTGCATTTAGGACCTCCTTTTCTCTTGAAGCGTGCATCAGTATGGTGGTTTCCTACTCCAAGTAGGCCAGTGGATGGAAAAAGTCAATATATTGCAAAAGACTTTGGCATGCCATGTTGAAAATGGACACGCCCTCTGGCCGGGCCCAATCTGTGAAGTCGGGGGTGAGTTGGCTGGTCGTGTTGAATGAGGCGTCAACGCCACACTTGCCAAGGATCATTGGCCTCTCTTGTCGCCTGGAATAGTCTAAAACATATATCAAATCAATATGATATCTTTCAATATGACTTCGTGGCGCAAAATTTGCTTAATGCACATCGTCTACAGGGGAACTTTCACAGCTCCACAGTTTGCTGATACAGTCGAGCAGGTAGAAAGGGGACAGGTCTTCTTAAACACCGAAAAACGTTTGACAGGTATTGGAACAATAATTAGATTTTTTATATTTTATAAACCGGGAGTTAAAAATGGATGAGGAAGCGTTCATAAAATCGACTTTATTTAAAAAAGCTGCTTTGATTTTTAATATTGCATTTATCTCCACTTTCTTTGCATTCAGTTCTTCTGGAGAGAAGAATCCTCGGCCCCTGCCTCAATATGAACCGGTGGCGGAAGAGGAACTGATGACAGAAGAGCCCGCCGTGAATATCCAGATATCTGCCGCCCTGATCAAAAGATCCAGACGCTACCATTCTATCATCCTCAAGGCTGCAAGCCACTACATGGTAGATCCCGCCCTTGTCAAGGCGATTATCATGGCTGAATCGGGATATGATCCTCAAGCCGTTTCCAGCGAGGGTGCAAGCGGGCTCATGCAGTTAATGCCCAGAACGGCCGAGGCATTGGGCGTGGAGGATGCGTTTGACCCCGAGCATAATGTGAATGCCGGCGTCCGGTATTTCAAATACCTTCTGGAGGAGTTCAATGACGATATCGAGCTGGCACTAGCGGCCTACAACGCCGGAAGCAGAACGGTCAAGCGACATCAGGGCATTCCTCCTATTAAGGCGACCCAGGATTATATAAAAAAGGTCTTTGCCTACTACCGCTATTATAAAAGCGAGGGGATTATCGAGACGGACAGCGCCTAAAGAAGGCCGTGCCGCAACCCGATGAGGGATCCCGCTGAGAGGGGAAACCCTCTTATGATCCAGATAATTTCCTTGTTTGCGTCAGAAAACCGGGAAATAAGGCGCCGAAACTCAAGGTTCTTATCTTTTCCATATCCCCTTTATCGACCTTCCCCCTTTTTTCACCTTGACCTGTCTCTCCTCCCTGATATAAGTATACGCCGATGTTACGCGAGAGACCGGGCGGTTGAACGGCATGCCCCATGCGTGTGGGCCATCCGGCAATTCATTCTGCCCCGCAGGTCTCAAACCGTGACCTACCGGTATGCCGCACCCTGAGGGGGTTTGACCCAGGCGTAGCGGACGGTTCAGACATGGATGGTGTTTGCGCTATCCCGACAACCGACAATATCGTCTCAAAAGGGGAAATCAACAATAGATGGACATCCCGAACCCAGAAGGGCAAGGGCGATTAATCGCCCAGGTGATCAACAAAGGCCTGTGCGTCCGATGCGGCGCTTGCGTTGGATTATGCCCTTATTTCAATTACTTTGATGGCAAAGTGGTAGTGATGGACCCGTGTCCCGCAGGCTCATTCCGATGCCTTCAGGTGTGTCCCATGGCCGGTTACCATGAAACCTCATCCATTGGCCGGGAGGGAACCGACGGCATCGGCGTGTGTCGCGAGATTTTGATGGCGCGGTCCACCGATGAAGCGGTCCGAAAGGGTTCGCAATATGGGGGCGTTGTATCCGCACTTTTCATCCATGCCCTTGAAAAGGGGATGATATCCTCGGCTGTTCTGACAGACGCCGGAGACCCTTTCGCACCAAAGGGAAGGATGGCAGAGAAGGGGTCCGAGGTGCTGGATTGCGCCGGTTCCAGGTATTCGGCATCAGGGAGCCTGTCGGCGATGAATAGGGCTATCAAGAAGGGCCGCTCCCGATTGGGGGTGGCGGGCCTGCCCTGCCAGATGGAGGCCCTTGCCCGGATGCGTCTCATGCGGCCGGACGGCAAGGAGAGGGCCGGAGCGGTGTCGCTCAAAATCGGGCTTTTCTGTACATGGGCCATTGACTATCCACGCCTGAAGGCCTATCTGGATCGGCAGAAGGTTGAAGGCCCTGTACTAAAATTCGATATCCCGCCCCCTCCGTCTGAGGCGTTCAAGGTAAAGACCCAGACCGGCTGGAGAGATTTTCCCCTGTCAGACATACGGCCCATGGTCCAGAAAGGATGTTCCCTCTGCGAGGACATGACTGCCGAACAGTCCGACATTTCAGTGGGGACGGCGGAAGGCCGTGAAGGCTGGAACACGGTGATTGCAAGGACAGATACGGGGTCGCAGCTTCTAAAGAGCCTCATTGTGGAGGGCCGGCTTGAAATAGATGATCTGCCCGGTGCAAGCCTCGATCATCTGAAGGAGGCTGCCCGCAATAAGCGCCACAGGGCCAGACAGGCGGCAATGGATCGTTCAACAGAAAACGAGTGATGCATGAATACTATCAGTGAAAAGGCTGGGGGACAGGAACTCCTGCTTCAGGGAAACGAGGCGATTGCACGGGGAGCGCTGGAGGGGGGCGTGCGGTTCTGCGCAGGGTATCCGGGCAACCCTTCATCCGAAATCATAGAGACCTTGATCGAGGCATCCCATGACCTCCCGCTTTATGTAGAATGGTCGGTCAACGAGAAGGTAGCCCTTGAGGCCGCTGCAGCCGCCTCATTTGCTGGATGCCGGGCACTGGCGAGCATGAAGCAAAACGGGGTAAACGTGGTTTCCGATTTCCTCACCAATCTCGCCCTATCGGGGACCAAGGGGGGGCTGGTCCTGGTGTCCTGCGATGATCCGGGGGGTATATCCAGCACCAATGAGGAGGATGCCCGGCTTTTTGCCCGCCTGGCCCAGATCCCGCTGCTTGAACCGACCACGCCCCAGGAGGCACTGGAGATGACCCGGTGGGCCTTTGAGCTGTCTGAGACCATCGGAAATATTGTGTTGCTCCGGAGCGTGTCCCGGCTCTCCCATACCCGCAGCAATGTCCGTACCGGCGAGATCCCCGACATCCAGACAAAACCTGTCTTTGACACGGGAACGCCTTTTCACACCTTCCCTGTGGTCGTTAAAGACAGGGCAAGGTACGACAAGCTGAAACGGGCGGTCAAATTATATGAGGCGTCTCCCTTTAACGGTTACCAAGGCCCGGACCGTCCCGAGGTTCTTATAATTTCATCCGGATGCGCGTGGAATTATGCAGCCGAGGCGGTCCAGATCCTGGGCCTCGGGGAAAGGGCAGGGGTCCTGAAATTGGGAACGACCTGGCCCCTCCCGAAGGGAGTTCTGGAGAGACATCTGGGAAGCTGCGACCGCATTCTCTTTGTGGAAGAGATCGATTCGTTCTTGGAAGACAATGTCAAGTCCTTAGGCGCGGACCTCGGTAAAGAGATCGGGCCCAAGGAATACATGGGCAGGGCATCCGGCCACGTTCCTCTGTGCGGAGAGCTTTCTCCTTCGATGATCCTCCACATCCTTGGAGATTTATTCAGCATCTTGTGGAAGGATGTCGGCTATCAATCTAAGATTAAAGGGCTTACAAGAGATGCCCTTCCTCCAAGGGAATTCGGGTTTTGTCCCGGATGCCCCCATCGTGGGTCCTATTATGCCATCAAAACGGCATTGACCTGGGATGACCGGGATGGCTTTGTCTCCGGGGATATCGGCTGTTACAGCCTGGGTTTATTCCCCACCGGGTTCAGCCAGGTAAAGTCCGTGCATGCCATGGGGTCCGGACTGGGCATCGCCTCCGGCTATGGAAAGCTGGATAGATTCGGATTTGATCAGCCGGTAATCACCGTGGTCGGGGATTCCACCTTTTTTCATGCCGGTCTTACCGGGCTGATCAACGCCACATTCAATCAATCCGATATCCTGCTCCTGATCTTGGATAACAGCGCCACGGCCATGACCGGATTCCAACCTCACCCCGGCAGCGGCGCCACTGCCATGGGAGTGCCCACCGTTCCGGTCGATATCGAAGGGATCTGCCGCTCCTTGGGGGCGCACGTGGAGGTGGGAGACCCCTACGACATGGAAAAGGCGGCCCAGACCATATACCGGCTTATGCAAGAGACCGGGCCAAGAGTCCTCGTGATGCGACGCAAATGCGCACTGGTCCAGGGCAGGCAAGGGGGGTTCCCCTATCGGATGCGCGTCCATCCGGATCAGTGTCTGGGCGAGGCATGCGGGTGCGGTCGCTATTGCACCCGGGTTTTTCGCTGTCCGGGGCTCGTATGGGATAAAGGGACCGGAAAGGCGAAAATCGATGAGGTGATCTGCGTAGGCTGCGGGATTTGCGCAGATATCTGCCCACAAGAGGCTATTGAGCGAGAAAAAAAACCATGACAAAGGTCCTGAACCTGATCATAACCGGAGTCGGCGGCCAGGGAAATGTCCTGGCATCTCAGATACTGGGTCATGCCGCAATCAAGAAGGGCTTTCGCGTGACCATCGGCGAGACCTTCGGCCTGTCTCAGAGAGGTGGGCCCGTGATGAGTCACATCCGTCTCTCTGAAACCGGAAATTACGGCCCGCTGATACCGCCCAACACGGCCCACGTCATTGTGGGGCTGGAACCCCTTGAGACCTTACGGATTGTCGAGGAATACGGTAATGAAGAAACGATCTTCATCGCCAACTCAAGGCCCATATACCCCTTGAATGTGATTGCGGGCGATGTGGAATATCCCGACCCTGAATGGATCCGGGACATCCTGGAAAAGGCCGGCCAAAGGCTTTACTGGCTGAACGCCACGGACAAGGCCCTGGATCTGGGAGGCCCCATCATCCTCAACATGATCATGCTGGGCGCGCTCTGCGCACTTCCCGGTTTTCCTTTAACAGCCGATGATATTCAGGGGGTTATTCAGGCCATTTTTCCCGCGTCCAAACTCCCCGCAAATGTGAAGGCACTGCAACTGGGCGGAGATATGATTCGAACCGATGAAAATTGATCTTCATATCCATTCCAACAACTGCTCGGATGGCAAACTGAGCCTGTCCGAGATATTCAAGGAGGCCCATTCCAGGCATATCGGGATGATTTCCATTACTGATCACGACAATGTCGTCTGCCAGGAGACAGCAGAATCCCTGGCCTCCGAATACGGCATTCGCTATCTGTCCGGGGTCGAACTCAACATCGTCTTTTCACATCCCCGGTACAGAGACGGAAAACCAGTATCCCTGGACGTCCTGGGGTATCAGTATGATCCCCACGATTCTCCCCTCATGGATAAGATAGGGGAACTGATCGCGCATCGCCGACATCGAGCCGAAGAGATTCTCGATAACATCAACCGGGAATTCAGAAAGAGGGGATCAATGCCTTTCACGGAGAAAGACCTGGAGGCCATTGAAGAGACGGTTGACGGCGCTTTTGGGAGGCCCCACATCGCGAACTACATGGTCAAGAAAGGGATTGTTGCCACCCGGCAGGAGGCCTTTGACCGCTATCTGGTGGCCTGCAACGTGCCCAAGATGCCGCTTTCACTCGAAGAGGCCTCCACCCTGATCCGGGGGGCGGGGGGCAGATTGATGCTCGCCCACGGCAACGACCCCAATGGGACCTCTCTGGTGTCCCTCACAACCTCCATCCAAGAACAATGCCGGATCATTCGGGAGGCCATGCTTCCTTTTCTGGATGGTCTGGAGTGCTGGCATTCGAGGCTTAGCCCTGAGACAACCTCGGCCTACATCGCGTTGGCCCGGGAGGAAGGGTTGATGGTCACGGGCGGATCGGATTGTCATCAAGACCCGATTATCATGGGTACGGTCGATGTCCCGGCATATGTGGCCGGACAGTTCGGCATCGGCGAGGCAGAGATCAGACCATGAATGATATCATCAAGGACCTTCAAGTTCCTGCCGCCCTCCCCGACAAGACCGGGAGCGTTCGCGTGGTGCAGACCCACATCTCCATCGTATTTGTGGCAGATGCCTTTGTATATAAGGTCAAAAAGCCCGTCAATTTCGGTTTTCTCGACTTCTCCACCCTTGAAAAGCGGAAATATTACTGCCACCGGGAGGTTGCACTAAACAGAAGGCTTTGCAAGGACGTCTATTTAGGTGTTCTTCCCGTCACCCTCGAAGGGACCACCCACACGCTTCGGGAAACCGGGGGAGAGGCAGTTGAGTACGCGGTCAAGATGAAACGGATACCGGATGACAGGCTCATGAAATCGCTCTTCGCCCGCAACGGGATAAGAGAACATCACCTCAAACGGATTGCCGAGGTGGTTGCCGGGTTTCACGCAACCACCGGAAGGACCTCTGAAATCGATGCGTTCGGGGCGCCCGAACGGTTTAAAATCAATACGGATGAAAACTTCAAACAGATCAGCGGATATACCGGGATAACCGTTTCGCAAAAGCAGTTACGGTCGCTGAAGGTCTGGACAGAGGATTTCTACCGGTCGAACCAGGCGCTCTTTATGGAGAGGATAGCCTTGGGCCGGATCAGGGACTGTCATGGCGACCTTCACATGGAGCATATTTGCCTGACAGAAGACCTGCCCATCTTTGACTGCATCGAATTCAATGATCGGTTCCGTTACAGCGACACCATTGCGGATATCGCGTTCCTTTTGATGGACCTGGAATATCACGGGGGGGCAGACCTCGCCGGAATCCTCTGGAAGTATTACAAGGAACTGGCCCGGGAAGAAGAGATGGAGGCCCTGCTGACATTCTACAAGGTCTATCGGGCGATCGTGCGGGGAAAAGTGAACGGATTTCAAGTGGATGATGCGTCTATCGGCGAGCAGGAAAAGGAGAGGGCGGTCTTAACGGCGAGGAAATACTTTCAACTCGCAACCTCGTATATAGAGGTTTAAACAGTTAGGGATTGGGGAATTGAAGGATTCTGGAATTTCGGGATTGATGAATTGAGGAGTTGGCATCTATAAAATCCGTGCCTACCCATGAAAGCCTCCGTTTCCCTTGTTCTATCGAGGTAACCTGTAGATGGGGGTTGGGGATTCCGTCGTGCCTTGGCGTGACTGAATTGCCGACCAAGAAGGAGTGATATAATGAAGGAACCTTTTGTGGAATTTATTAAAAATGAGCTGGGTCCAAAGGCCGTCCTCATCGCCTGCGGCCTGCCCGCATCGTATAAGACGGAGACGACGGAGGTCATCGCCGGGCTGAAGGGATACACTATCTTGAGGTCTGATCTGATCCGGCTGGAGGTGCTCAAGAATGAAGACATCTTCGATGAAAAGGTCGCCTCCAATATGAACAAACGGACCCTCGTGTATGACGAGATGTTCAGGATGGCAGAGGAACTGGCGGCCAAAGGCACACCCATTATCCTGGACGCGACATTTGTGACCCAGTCTCTCAGAAGGCGGGCGGCGGATGTGGCGGCAGGGCATGGCATGGAGCTGGTCATCCAACAGACCCAGTGTCCCAAGGAGGTCTCCCTCAGGCGCATCTCGCAACGAACCAAAGAGAATTACGAATCCAACGCCCTGACAGAACAGGCGTATACCAACAATGTCAAGAAATTCGAGCCCGTAGACCTGGACGACCTCATCCGCCTCCACCCTGACTTGAGGATAATCCATCTTCTGGTGGATACCACATCGGATTTGACAGAGGAATGGTTCGTGGTCGGAAAGGTGACGCGATAGGAAAGGCGAATTGAAAGATGAACGCTGAGACAGAGTCCCTCAAGCGGAGGATCCTCGCCGCCAGGGGCGAGATTCCTGCTGATCTGGTCCTGAAAGGGGGCCGCGTGGTCAACCTCTTTTCCGGTGAAATCCGGAAAGCGGATGTGGCGGTGTCGGACGGCGTCATCGTGGGACTGGGTATTGCCTATCACGGGAAAGCGGAGGTCGACGTCAGCAACCAGTGGATCGTGCCGGGGCTCATTGACGGACATCTTCATATAGAGAGCAGTATGCTTTCCCCTCCCCGTATTGCGGCCGCCCTTCTAGTTCACGGGACGACCGCGATTGTCGCGGATCCTCATGAAATAGCCAATGTGATGGGCCTTGATGGGATCCGGTATATGCTCGGTGAGAGCGCCCATATTCCGTTTGATATCTTTTTTATGGCGCCCTCCTGTGTGCCGGCCACCCATCTGGAGACCTCGGGGGCCTCCCTGGCCGCCTCTGATCTGAAGGAACTCCTGGAAGAGCCTCGCATCCTGGGGCTGGCGGAGATGATGAATTTCCCTGGTGTCCTTACGGGAGATCCCCAGGTCCTTGAAAAGATCGTCCTCTTCAAGGAGCGCGTGGTGGACGGGCACTGCCCCATGCTGACCGGCTACGATCTACAGGCCTATCTGAGCGCTGGCATCGGTTCGGATCACGAATCGACCCTTCTCCCGGAGGCCCTTGAAAAGATGGAAAACGGGATGATGCTCATGATTCGTGAGGGGACCTCTGCCAGGAATCTGGACGCGTTGCTCCCGCTGGTTACGGACAGGAATTCGGATCGTTTCTGTTTCGTTTCAGACGATCTTCACGCAGAGGATATAAAGGATCGAGGCCACCTTGATTTTGTTGTGAGAAAGGCGATACGATCCGGTATGGACCCGGTGACGGCCATACGATTGGCTACCCTGAATCCCGCCGCCTACTTCGGGCTCCGCAGGCGGGGCGCCATAGCCCCGGGATATCGAGCGGATATCGTCATCTTGAATGATCTAAATGAATTCGATGTCGTCGGGGTCTACAAGGACGGGAGGAAGGTGGTCGAGGGCGGCCAACTGGTGGGCACTGAATGGGATCGCTCTGATTTTTCCTTTGAACCAGGAGGGCCATTACGTATCGCCCCGTTGCGGCCTGACGATTTTCGCATTCCGCATTCCGGTGGGAGCGCACGGATTATCGAACTGGTGCCCGGGCAGATCCTTACCCGCACCCGCATAGAATCCGTCCCATCGGAAAATGGGTTTGTAAAGAGCGCCCCCGAAAAGGACCTGATTCAATTGGCCGTGGTGGAACGACATAGGGCGAGCGGCCAAATAGGACTGGGGCTGGTCTCTGGTTTTGGACTTCAGGAAGGCGCGATCGCCTCATCCGTTGCCCACGATTCCCACAATGTAATTGCTGCCGGCGTCACGGATGTGGAGATCTGCAGGGCCGTTGAGGCGGTCAGAGACATGGGGGGCGGCCTTGCAGTGGTGCGGGGGCATGAGACGCTGGCACGTGTGCCCCTTGAGATCGGCGGTCTCATGTCCACACAGCCGCTCGAAATACTGGTCCCACGGCTCAAGATTGTCAAGAAAGCCGCGGCCGATCTGGGTTGCCCTTTGGACGAACCCTTTATGGCCCTCTCCTTTCTGGCCCTCCCGGTAATTCCCGAACTCAGGCTGACGGACAAGGGGCTGGTGGATGTCAACCGCTTTGATTTCGTTCCTCTTTTCGTGACCGCGTAGCGGAGGGTTTCAATGGCTTCTCAATCGGTCGGAATCATCTATAAACATCATCACAACCCGGCAAAAGAAGAGGCCGAAAGGCTCAGTGCATGGTTCAAAAAAAGAGACATCCGCGTCTTTTCAGAGGAAATGGATGCCAAAGGGCCTGCGAACGGAACCTTCAAGGAGTCGTCCTCCATCCCGAACGATGTGAACTGGGTGGTTGTCCTGGGCGGGGATGGGACCCTCCTGGGCGCAGCGCGGCGAGTGGGCCGCTACGGCGTTCCCATGCTGGGGGTCAACTTAGGCGGCCTCGGATTTTTGACCTGCATCCCCCTGGATCGGCTATATTCTGTGGTTGAGACCATGATCCAGGGTGGTCTCGACATGGAAACACGGGTGATGTTAAAAACCAAGGTGCTGAGGAATGGCTCAGAGGTCATCCAATTTCAGGTACTCAACGATGTAGTGATCAACAAGAGCACATTGGCCAGGATCATCGATCTCGACGTCACAATCAACGACAGTTTTCTCACGACATTTAGGGCCGACGGACTCATCATATCCACTCCAACCGGGTCGACCGCCTACAACCTGTCGGCGGGGGGGCCGATCCTTTACCCTACCTCCGAGAGTTTTGTCCTGACCCCGATTTGCCCGTTTACATTGACAAACCGCCCGATTATTATCCCCGATAAGGCGGTTATGGACATCAAGCTGGGGAAAGAGAGTGAAGAAACGGTTGTTCTGACCTTTGACGGGCAGGTGGGATTTGATCTGCATCATGAGGACGTGGTGACCATTCGTAAATCGGATGGAAAGATCACCCTTTTTAAGTCCCCGGATCACAGCTATTTTGAGATCCTCAGGACCAAGCTCATGTGGGGGGGGACAACCCGCAGAATTGAGGATGAATGAACACCGGCAACCAAACCGGATTTGGCATATCAGGCACATGACGTTTCAGTCGACCACCGACAATCATCCATCGTCACTTATAAGGCGTGTCTTTCGCGTAGATCGTGATGAGATTGGGTATATCCGATTCACACTTGAATCGTACGGCGGAATGGCCACGGTTACCACACTGGATCCCCATGCCGCGTTAATTGAGGTCTTCATTTCGCCCGGATGCGAGGAAACCGTCATAGCTTTGCTGGCATTTCTCAAACACGATGAAGGGCTTCACATTCAACCATTGACTTGAAGTAACGCTATCAACAATTTGATATCGCTAAGTATATTTCCAATACCATAGTAGCGGTAATGAGCGGTCATTGGATCTGGTCAATAGAAAAATTGAAGAAGAACAGACTTCAGACGCATCAGGCACCCTGAGCGCGTCCACATAAAGGTGCACTCGTGCCGCGGGGCTTTTATATAAAGACCATGGGCTGCCAGATGAATGCATACGATTCTGATTTTCTGGCCCAATCCCTCATTAATTTTGGCTTTGTCCCGGTAAATTCGCCCGAACACGCCGATGTCATTCTCATTAACACCTGCGTTGTACGGGCCAAACCTGAACAGAAGGCATACAGTTTTCTTGGACGCGTCTCCGCTATTAAGGCAGCGAACCCGCGGAGGTTTCTGGGAATTGTCGGCTGTCTCGCCCAACTGAAAGGCGCCCAACTGCTCAAACGGTTCCCTCAGCTGGACCTGGTTATGGGCCCGAGGGAATTATACCGCTTCCCGGATATCCTGGAGAGAATCGATCATCCGTCTGGAAAGGTCGTTGCCACTGGGCTGAATTTCGGCCCTCCCGGTCATGCGGAGTCCCAGGGGTATTTTCACGGGAAGGTTTCGGGTTATATCTCCATTATGGAGGGGTGTAACAACTTCTGCAGTTACTGCATTGTTCCGTATGTGCGGGGACGGGAAATGTCGAAATCCCCCGATGAGATTGTCGCCGAGGCGACAAACCTCCTTTCCGAGGGGGTTAAAGAGATTACGCTGCTTGGGCAGAACGTGAACTCCTACGCCTGGCAAGGCCAGGGCACCAGGAGATGGGGCTTTCCAGATCTTCTGCACGAGCTGAGCGGACTGAGCGGGCTGCTGCGACTCCGCTTTGTCACTTCACACCCAAAGGATCTCTCCGATGATCTTATTTCCTGCTTCGGGACTATCGAGAATCTCTGCCCACATATCCATCTCCCGTTTCAGGCAGGGGCAAACCGTATTCTCGGGCAGATGCGACGGGGATATACGCGGGAAGACTACATGACGCTGATCCAAAAACTTAGAACGGTAATGCCGGATATTGCCATTACCAGCGACGTTATGGTAGGGTTTCCGGGGGAAACAGACGATGATTTTGATCAGACTCTGGATATGATCCATCGGCTCAGGTTTGACTCTCTCTTTTCATTCAACTATTCTGATCGAAAGGGGACCATCGCGGAAAAAATGGGCGGAAAAATAGATGCCATGACAAAGGCCTCCCGCCTCAATACCCTCCAAACCATCCAACAAGGTATAACGGTTGAAAAAAACAAGGAGCTTGAAGGAAAGGATGTAGAGATTTTGGTGGAGGGCGGAAGCAAGAGAGAAGGCCAGCTCTCGGGACGAACCGGTACTCATAAGATTGTTAATTTCGTTGGGAATCCTAATATGATAGGAACTTTATTAAAAGTTAAGATTAAACGCTCTTTTTTTAATTCCCTGTGGGGAAAACCGATCTAATCGACTCTGCCTGATAATCAAGATCTTCATCTTCGCGCCTTGGGGGTCGTTTGACCATGGAAACAGAGAATATCCGTTACAGCGATGAAGCCGTACTTGTGGTGGATGATGAGGAGTTTGTTCGAGAACCAATTGTTGCCATGTTGGAGCGGCTGGGCTTTAAAGGGGATGCGGAGAGATCCGGGGAGGAGGCCCTTGAAAAACTTGCCGAAAAAGACTACACCTTTTTGTTGACAGATATCCGTATGCCTGGGAGTGTGGACGGCCTTGAACTGATTCGCCTGACCAAAAACAAATACCCCGACATCTGCGCCATTGCAATGACCGGTCATTCAAAGGAGTTTAATTATGTGGAGGTGGTCAATGCGGGGGCCACGGACTTCGTCAACAAGCCGTTCGGGATTGAGGAACTCGAGGCCAAGATAAAACGGGCCATCATTGAGCGAAACACGCGCCGCGAACTCAACAGGCTGTCCATTACCGATTCCCTGACCGGGCTGTATAACCAGCGCCATTTTTATGTCCGCCTCAAGGAAGAGATGGTAAGATCCAAAAGGCAGGAATATGAGCTATCCCTGATTCTTCTGGATCTGGACGACTTCAAGCAGTATAATGATAATTTTGGACATCTGGCTGGCGACAAACTTCTTCAGAAGGTCGGAGAGGTCATCAAAAGCAGCGTCAGGGAGGATGTGGATTCAGGGTATAGGTACGGAGGCGACGAATTTGCCGTTATACTTATAGACGCGGATGCATCGGTCGCAGAGATGATGTCCATACGCATCAGGAACGGAATTGAGAAGGCGTGTGGTTTGACGGCAAGCGCCGGGTATGCGGTTTTTTCCAATAGTCAGACTGCCGAGGAGTTGGTGGCTGCCGCTGACCGACGGCTTTACGAAAGGAAGGAACAACGGAAGAAAGGGCTGCTTGGGTCAACGGCAAAAACTGCGGAGTAAAATGGTCTGATAATATATATTATGTAAACTCATAATGAAAGATGACATTTTTGGAAAATTCACATCCGATCATGCCTTTGAAAATATACATTGACATATTCCCTTGAAATTTGGTAGAGACCGTTTCACTACAATGAGTGATCGACCCTGAGTCCAAATCAAATCCCTTTTCCTCGTAAATTATCAAACGGAGGTTGTATCGAATGGGTAGTGTGGTTAAAAAGCGTCGGAAAAAAATTACAAAGCACAAATACAGGAAACTCCGCAAAAAAATGCGTCATAAAAACAAATAGTAGTTGCCCCTTTTCTTACCGGAATTGAAAAAGGCAGTTCGAATCGAACTGCCTTTTTCATATTGAATACACGGGATGGTCTCAGTCGTTACTTACCGTATTCGTACCAACCCCCGCCTGTTTTTCTGCCCAGTCTATTTGCCCGAATCATGGTCTTGAGGAGGTTGGGGGAAACCCATTTGGACTCCTTGTTCAACTCCTTATAAAAATACTCGGCAACGAAATAACAGATATCAATGCCCGTCAGATCCATCAGCTCGAACGGTCCCATCGGGTAGTTGAGCCCGTTTTTGACCGCCGTATCAACATCCTGCGGGGTTGCAATCCCTTCCTCAACGATCTTGATGGCCTCTATCATGTGAGGAATCATGATCCTGTTGACAATAAATCCGGGAGAATCCTTTTTGACTTCCACGGTTATTTTTCCCATTTTCTGGGCCAGCGCGGTGGTGGTCGCCACGGTATCGTCACCGGTGTAATAGCCCCTGATGATCTCTACCAGTTTCATCAGCGGGACCGGATTGAAGAAGTGCATGCCGCAGACCTTATCGGGCCGCTTGGTGGCTGCTGCGATTTCCGTCAGAGACATGGAGGAAGTATTGGAAGCCAGGATGACGTCCGGTCCGCAGACGGCGTCAAGCTCCTTGAAGACGCTTTTCTTCAAGTCCAGGTCTTCAATAACTGCCTCGATCACAAAATCGACATCCTTCATAAGGCTTAGATCCGTGGTCCCCTGAATCCTGCCCATGACAGCGGCTTTTTGACCCGCATCCATCTTCCCTTTTTCAACACTCTTGGAAAGAAACCGGTCGATGCTTTTCATCCCCCGATCTACAAATTCGTCCTTTACATCCCTCATCACAACATCACAGCCGATCAGTGCCGCGACCTGCGCAATGCCGTTTCCCATAGTCCCTGCGCCAACAACGCCAACCTTTTTAATCTCCATAGCTGCTCCTTTACACGGTTATCTGTTCCGACAAATGATGACCCGCTTACCAGCGGGCCATCATGCCCGTCATGCGCCCGGGGCCTGACTTCGATCACGCATTGAGACCGAAAGGCGCTAAATTGTTCAAGCACGAAAGACCGAATGCATGACATCCCTTAATACACAACGGCAATTCCGATCCACTCGCCCCGTTATGGTCCTGGCGCGGGCACGCTTGTCACGCGCGGCCGCCTGGGCGGTATCGGAGGATTCCTTTTACCCGGTGCCCTGGAGGCCACACAAGGCGGTGAGAAGGATTGCTGTTTACACTGACTCCACCCCTGTTACTTCGGGGACATTTTGCTTCAAGATCTTCTCGATTCCCATTTTAAGGGTCATCTGCGACATAGGACACCCTCTGCATGCGCCCTGTAATTTTACCTTGACCAGACCGTCTTGTTGCACATCGACCAATTCTACATCGCCTCCATCCGCCTGGAGGGATGGCCGAACTTTTTGAAGGGCGCTCTCCACCTGTTCCCTTAATGTCATCCGTCTCATCTCCTTGTTTTTGTGTTGGTTTGCTTAGTCTCGGTCGTCAATCCGCTACTCCCCCATGCAAATGGCATAAGGAGACATCAATTTACCATAGATCCCCTCGAATTGCCAATCAAAAATAGAGGTCGGATGAGACGCAACTGGCAAATATGATAAACGCTATGTCGGATGCCCGGGGGCACCGAAGAACTTAACGACCCTCTGGTCTAAATATTCGCGGAGCCCGGACGACGTTCCGGGGCTCCAGCCCATACCCGCCCGCCATACCTCATCCGACTCCATACAGAGGTAAAGGCCCAGATCAGAATGCCACCTCTCCAGAAGCTGTTTCACAAAGTGGTACAGCTCTATTCGAATAGGCTTGAAATAGCGTATCTTTCCATCCAGACCGACAATAAATTCACCGTTGAGGACAGACGAATTCGGATGGCGTTTCCGGATAATCGGTTTGAGGGCGGGCATGAATCTGAAAGAACCCATGCTGATCCAGATAACGCCCCTAGGGTCGATCTCCCTGTCCAACATTTCTATTGTTCTGGCATAGTCATCCTTCCAACCCGAATATGGTATAAGGGGATCAAAGTGAAAGCCAAGGGTAAAACCTTCTGATTGGCATTGCTTGGCAGCCTCAATTCTGCTCCGGATACTTGCCGCCCCCTTTTCTTCCCGTGCAGAAATCTCGGGGCCGTTGAGCGACCAGGAAAGGATAATTCGATCTCTGTGACTGGAGGCCAGCACCCTGCTGATCCGGGTTGTCTTTGTCTTGAGTTCCAGGACTGCATTCTTAAGTCTGGAGAAGCGGGGGAGCAGCAGGTCGCTCCAGCGTGTCATCGGGTCCAGGGCAAGGCTGTCTGTGAACTCTCCAGTCCCTACCCTGAATACCCGACCGGGCTGGCTTTCAATCAGATCCAGAACCTCCGGGAGCCGTTCCTCCAGATTTACAAAGACCCGCAAACAGGGCTGATGGGCGAAATAGGATTGAAGGATGCAATAGCTGCAGTCAAGAGGGCAATTGGCCGCAAGGTTGAGGATCTGATATCCGCAGCAGATATATTCCCGGGTCCCAGGACAGGGTTTCAGAAAGTCGCCTTTATAGCGCTGCAGATAAAGCGTTTCCTTGCCCGTTTCCACCGTTTTTGGTTGCGCATCAGTCCCCTCCCCTCCGACCGGGTGGACAGGCACCCCTGGAAGTTGTGCCAGGATGTGCCGGGTGAGAGAATATTCAGAGGCCCCTTCATCCTGAAAGATCCTCTTGATGTTGGATGCGCTCATTTAGGGATTCCCTTCCATGGATAGCGCAGTTCAGCCAGGCCTCCGATTCGGTTTAGGCCCTCGATCTTGCTTTTAAGGTCCTGCCCTTCCTTAAAAAAAATCTCCAACTTATAATTCTCTCCCTCAAAAAAAGGCGGGGCGCTTATCTGGATCCCATCCTGAAGATTCAGATCGGAGACCATTCTGTTGAATTGCTTTTCCGCATTGACAATAGACGGATTACGTCGCGTCCTCAGCTTACTGAGCATCGCCTTTGCCTGCTGCGGCCGGTTCGGTTGCGTATCTGAACCTATGGCAGTAAACGCCTCCGCTTCCAATATCTGTGGGATGGATCTATTTTCAATAAAAGCTAAATCAACTAAATAATCAATAAATTTTGATTGTTGATTAATGTTTAACTTTAATTCTGAAATGAGCTTCAGGACTGCATACCTGGATGCGGCATCCATCTCTGAAACCATCTTTACCGTCTGCATTGAGAGTTTCCCCTCCGCAACAAACATCTTGACCTTTGCCCCAAAATCCCTTTCCATTTCAAGGAAGAAGCGCAGGTTGATTTCATGAGATCGAAGCCCCAGCAAGGGCATGTAGCGCTGCACCATTTCCTTCCTCGAAATCCAGGCGTCAAGCCGGCTCAAGACCATCCCCTTTTCCACATTATTCAGACTTCTTGTCGCCAGATTGTCATGGAGATTCAAGAGGAGGCATTCGAGAGGGAGGATTCGGTCATGATCGAAGATGACCCTGCATGGAGCCGTCTCGACCTTCAATTCCTTAAGGGCCAGGATTCTTCGGTACCCGCAAACAATGGTTAACCCTTCCGGCTCGCTTTTCAATATGGGCGGGTTAATGAGGCCGACCTCCCGGATAGACCGGATCAGGGGATCCAGCGTGAAGCCGAAACTCATGCAAAAGGGCCCAGGTGAATCGTCGACCGTACCTAAGGCGATCTGCCGGGGTGCCGTCTCCATAATTTTGTGGATATACATGTCGCTCCTGATTTGTGTCTTATGCGGCGCTTCGCCCTTTTCCCCTCGTTTTTCGCCAAAGCATCTGCTGAATGGATCGGATCTCCTCGCAGCCCAAGATGCGGGCGATGCCGAAATAGATGATCATTCCGATCACCATAAGGGCGGCCAGGTGAATACCCATCCTGAATGGTCCTGCCCCCGGATCGGCACTCAGCCACCTTATGAAACATCCATACACACCTATGCCCATTAGTGTCGCGGCCACGACAGACTTAACAGAAGCCATTATAATCGGCTTTATATATATAAGTGAACCTTTTCTTTTTAAAAGGAATATCAGAATAAAAAACTGAACAGATGACGCGATGGAAAGGGCCAGAGCCAGTCCCCCGTGTTTCAGAGGCCCCATGAGCAACAGGCTTAACGCAAAATTGACCGATAGGGCGATGACCGCCACCTTTACAGGCGTCTTTGTGTCCTGAAGGGCATAAAAAGCGGAAACCATCACCCTGATTCCGGAAAAAGCCCAGAGGCCCAGGGTGTAATAGAAGAGTGCATGATCTGTCATAAGAGATGCATGTGAATCAAAGGCGCCCCTTTCAAATAGAAGCTGAACCAGCGGTCTGCCCAGAACGATCAGCCCTGCCATGGATGGGAGGGTGATAAAAAAGACGAGTCGGAGGGCATGGCTGAGGGTGCTTTGAAACTGGGCCAGATCCTTCCTGGCCGCTTCTGTGGCAAGAGAAGGAAGTGCGGCGGTACTGATGGCAATGGCAAATATCCCTAAAGGAAATTGAACCAGTCGATCCGCATAATAGAGCCAGGAAACGCTTCCTTCCGGAAGAAATGTCGCCAACAGTGTTCCCATGAACTGGTTAACCTGGTAAACCGCGGAGCCAAAGATCGCCGGGAGCATGAGGAAGCCGATCCGCTTCAGCGCGGGATGCTTGGGGATCCATTTGGGAAACAATTTGAGGCCTTCTCTCATGACGCATGGGATTTGCAGTCCGACCTGGAGGGCACCTCCGATCAGCACCCCGATGGCAATGCCCAAAATCGGGGCCTCACAATGGGGGGAGATCAGATATGCGGCGCCGATGATGCCCACGTTCAGCAGAATGGGGGCCGCGGCCGGCGCTGCAAACCGCCTGAGAGAATTGAGAACCCCCATGAAGAAGGCCACGATGCTGATAAAGAAGATGTAGGGAAACATGATCCGGGTAAGGAGAACGGTCAGGTCGTATTTGATGCCGGATCCTCCGAAACCGAATGCCTGAACACGGACGATCCATGGGGAAAAGAGGATGCCCAACAGGGTCACCACGGCCAGGATAATGGACAGGATGGTCAGGACAACCCTTGCCAGATCAAAGGCATCCTTTTTTGTCTTGAGGGTCAGATATTCTGTAAAGACCGGGATGAAGGCAATGGTGAGGGACCCTTCGGCAAAGAGACGTCTCAGAAGATTCGGTATTCGGAATGCCACGAAAAACGCGTCCGCTGCCAACCCGGAACCAAAAAGTCCTGCAATGACCATATCACGGACCAGCCCAAGAATACGGCTCAGAAAAGTAAAAAAACCGACGACTCCGGCGGCATACCCAAGCTTCCTGTTTTCAGGATTGGGTTGTATTGCGGGCGTGGAAAAATTTCTTGACATTAAATTCGATTTTTTCTAAATTAACAAATTAAGCTGCTAAAACGAAACAGCAGCAGGAACACCGGCGTCGAAGCAACCCTCAACACCATCGTACAAGGAGACTCGCATTTGGCAAACCATGCATCAGCCCTCAAGAGGGCGCGACAGAACGAAGTTAAGAGAGTCAGGAACAAGAGTTATAAAACAAGGGTCAAAAAGGCGGTTAAGGAGGTTAGAACCGCCATCGCTGCCAATTCGGCAGAGCAGGCCCAGCAGAGCTTTAGGGAAGCCGTCTCCATCATCCAGAAGACCGCTTCCAAGGGTGTTATTCACAAAAACCAGGCATCTCGAAAGGTCTCCCGACTGGCGCGCGGAATCAAACGGGTTGCTGTTTCTGAAGGATGATTCATCTCCGAATTGTTCCCCGGGTCTTCCTAAAACGACAGGAGCAGGTGCTCGAGGATGAGTCGGGGCTGAGATCCCGACTTCAGATGCCTATCGGCCTGGCAGAGCAAGTGTAAGGCACCTTCAAGGTCATCGATGCGCCAGTTCTGCGCCTGCTGAAGCAGCTTGTTTGCCAGAAAGGGCTGGAGCTGGAGTCTTTTAGCCACATCAGCAGACCTCCCCCCCTTCTCAGTGATGGATTTTGCCTGGATAATCAGACGAATCTGGCGGTTCAGCATTCCGATGATCCCGAATACTGCATCTCGCCCCTCTTCTTCCAGGTACCTGTTCAATATTGCAAGGGAATTTTCGCGTCGCCGGAGTGATATCGCATCCATTAGTTCAAAGATCGTGTAGATACGACTATTGATGGCGAGTTCCCTTATCTCCGCGTTCCCCACTTTCTTCTTGTCCCCGTGACGGAGATAGAGCTTCTCCATCTCGGTGTACAGATCCCGCAACCGATTTCCGACGATGGCCTGCAGATAAGCACACCCCTCTTCTGTAATGCTCAGCCCCAGCTCGCCGGCAAACCGCTTTATCCAGGGCATCACCTGCCTGTCGTAAAGCGGTTTGAAATGGACAGCGCCGTCACCTGCCCTGATCTTCTTATAGAATTCTTTTCTGAAGTCGGTCTTTGAAGATATAAATATCAGGCAGGTGGATTCCACAGGATTCTCTATGTATGGGATTAACGATTCAAGGGCCGATCCCTGGATGTTTTCCGTCCGCCTGACAATAATGAGCCGTTTTGGAGACAAGAAGGGGAGCGAACAGGCCGCATCGGTGATATCTGCCGGGGATGTGGTCTCGCCGCCATAGAAGATCTGGAGGTTGAAATCACGGGCCGACTCGGGAATGAGGGTTTCGCGAATCTCCCCCAACACCTTTTCAATTCGAAACTCCCCGGGGCCGTAGAAGAGATATACCTTGCCCAACCGGCCTTGTTTCAACAGGTCCAGGATCTGTTCTGGGGAGAGATCGGCCGGCATCAGAATCGTTCCATAGTCCGGAGATAGATCCTCTCAGCCAGTAACTGGGCGATCCTTCTGGCCGCCGTCCTCTGGTTGTGGCGAGTCCTTAAGGGGTCGGAATCAACGTTAAAGGGGGCCTTTTCCTCCATCGCCTCATCATCCCATATGACCTCTCCGGTGGTCCTGTTCATCAATTTGGCTGCCAGCCTGATTTTAAGCCATCTGGAACTGGTTAGCTCAAACGTATCGTCGGTTACCCTATAGCTGAGGGGCTCAGTCTTGATCTCCCGCACATTCCCAATAAGGATAAATGCCGCCTGATCTTTTGAAACCAGGGGGATCTGGGAGTGACTCACAAATTCCTTGCGGATCATCATGGTAAAATCGCCCTCAAAGCCCAGTGAGGACGAGGGGCTTGCCATCATCGGAATGGCCAGACTCGGGATACGGATCCCTTTGGGCTGTTTTGTAGCCTGGAGTTGATATCCGCATCCGGACATCCAGAGCAGGGCCAAGAGGATTGGATATCGAATATTGAATATTGAATATTTGGGAAAACTCCCTTTAGGCATGTCTAAGATGATGTCCTTTCTCTCTGCCGCTGCCAACGATCTCCCAGCTCGGATAAGCCATAGAGTGCAAATCCGTGAACCTTCCGCTTTCAATCGTCAATATCCGATATTCAATCCTATACCACCACATTTACCAGTTTTTTCTGAACAACGATCACTTTCTTGATCTCTTTTCCGCTGACAAACTGCCGGACCCTTTCGTCTGCCAGGGCCGCCTCCTCGATAGCCCGCTCATCGCAAGAGGCGGGCAGCTCAATCCGGTTGCGCACCTTTCCGTTCACCTGGAGCACGACCTGCCTTGTCTCAACCTGCAATGCAGCCTCATTATAGACCGGCCAGGAGACCTCGATCAGGGGTTTGTCATGCTTCAGCTTCTGCCACAGTTCTTCGGTGATGTGGGGTGCCACCGGGGAAAGCAGCACCACGGTCGCCTCCACCGCCTCCCTGACCACCGACCAGGCCAGGTCATCCTTCTGCTCGTCGCTGTTCAGGAACTGATTCACATCATTCACCAGCTCCATGACAGCGGAGATAGCTGTGTTGAAATGGAACCTGTTTTCAATGTCGGCCGTCACCTTTTTTATGGTCTCGTGGGTCTTTCGATACAATGCCCGGATCTGCCCCTCAAGCGTTCCCTCGCCTCCATAAGCCGATACGCTAACGATCTTCTCCAGATTCAGGGTCACCAAGCGCCAGATTCGATTGAGAAACCGGTACGACCCCTCGACGCCCTGGTCACTCCATTCCAGGTCTTTGTCCGGGGGCGAGGCAAAAAGGCAGAAGACCCGGACCGTATCGGCCCCATATTGATCGATCAGCTCCTGTGGATCGACCACATTCTTCTTAGACTTGGACATCTTTACCGTATTGCCGCGAATGATCTCGGTCTGGCAATAGACGCACCTTCCGTTCTTGACCTCAGCAGGATAAAGATACCCATGCTCCGGACATGCCTCTGTCTCCTTGCAGACCATCCCTTGTGTCAGCAGGTTGGTAAACGGCTCGCTGACCTTGATATACCCGAAATCCCTCAGAACCCTGGTATAGAAACGGGAGTAGAGGAGATGGAGGATGGCGTGCTCGATTCCCCCGATATACTGGTCCACGGGCATCCAGTAGTCTACCTTTTCAGGATCGAGGGGACCTTTATCGTAGCCCGGACACGTGTATCGATCGAAATACCAGGAAGATTCCACAAAGGTATCCATGGTGTCTGTTTCACGCCGGGCCTTCCCTCTGCACTTGGGGCAGGCAACCTCGAAAAAAGAGGGCTCGAAAGGGAGAGGAGATCCGCCGTTGGGCCTCATATCCAGTTGGAGGGGGAGCACCACCGGCAGGTCTTCTTCAGGAACCGGAACCGTTCCGCATTTTTCACAATAGATGATCGGGATAGGGGCGCCCCAGTACCGTTGGCGGGATATTCCCCAGTCTCTCAATCTGAAATTTACGGTCTTATGTCCCATGCCCCCGGCCTCAAGATAATCGGCAATGTTGTCCAGAGCCTCCAGGTTGCGCTGACCGTTGAATGGACCCGAGTTGTGCAGGATCCCCTCACCCACGTAGGCCTCTGTCATGGCGTTCTCGTCGAGGCGTGCATCCACCGGTTGAATCACCACCCTGAGCTTCAGTCCGTATTTTTTGGCAAACTCGAAGTCTCTCTGATCATGGGTGGGGACCGCCATGATCGCGCCGGTTCCGTAATCAAAGAGAACGAAGTTGGCCACAAAGATCGGAATCTCCTCACCGGTGACCGGATTTACGCAATGCCTCCCGGTAAACGCCCCTTCTTTCACTGTAAATTCCGCCGTGCGCATGAAGGAGTCCATCTTGAGCGTATGTTCAACAAAGCCCAGGACCTCCTGTTCTTCCGGACGTCCCTTTATGATCTCCTTTACCAGAGGGTGTTCAGGGGCCAGACACATGAAGGTCGCACCGAACACCGTATCCTGGCGCGTGGTAAAGACCTCGATGACCTCGTCCGACCCTGCCAGGGGAAACCGGATGATGGCGCCGTAACTCTTCCCGATCCAGTTCCGCTGCATGGTGAGCACCCGGTCGGGCCATCCTGGGAGCTTTTCGCAATACTCAAGGATTTCATCGGCATAGTGCGTTATCTTGAGAAACCAGCTATCCATCTCTTTGATGGTGACTTCCATGTCGGGATGACGCCAGCAACACCCATCTTCGACCTGCTCGTTGGCCAGCACCGTCTGACACTTGTCGCACCAGTTGACAAAGGTCTTCTTCTTATAGGCCAGTCCCTCCTGATACATCTTCAGAAATACCAACTGCTCCCATCGGTAATACTCGGGGTCGCAGGTCGTCAGTTCCCGGTCCCAGTCATAGCTGAATCCCATTCGTTTGAGCTGGGCCTTCATGGCAGCGATGTTATCGTAGGTCCATCGGGCAGGATGGGTTTTATTTTCTATGGCAGCATTTTCCGCCGGCATGCCGAATGCGTCCCACCCCATGGGGTGAAGGACATTCATGCCGCACATCCGTTTGTATCTGGCCACCACGTCGCCGATGGTGTAATTACGTACATGGCCGATGTGGATTTTGCCGGAGGGGTACGGGAACATCTCTAAAAGATAATATTTTTGTTTAGATATATCTTTTACTGATCTGAAAACGTTATTTTTTTCCCAATTCAGCTGCCATTTAAGCTCTATCTCCTGTGGGTTATATTTCATCTTCTGTCACACCTTCTGTTGTTTCCGTTTGGTTGGATTCCTTTTTTATCAGCGTGTTGTAGATATTGTCCAACACGCCGTTGATATACCTGCCGGAATCTTGGCTCCCGAATTTTTTGCCGATTTCCACGGCCTCATCGAGAGACACCCTTGCAGGGATTTCGGGCACAAACATGATTTCAAATGCTGCCAGTCTCAATATGGATCGATCCAGACGTGCCATTCTATCAATGCGCCAGTTCCTGGATGCCTGGCTGATGAGCCTGTCCAGACGCTCCTTTTTCTCGCAGACCCCCAAGACAAGCATTTTTGAGAACTCGCGAATAGCCTCCGGGGCATCGAAGTTATCGCAGATCAGGTCAAAAACCTCAGATGGATCATCATGGCTAAACTCGAGGTGAAACAGGATCTGTACTGCCAATTCCCGTGCACGTCTTCTCTTCCCCATATTTCACCGTCAAAAAGCAAATTCCGTATGTATGAAATTTAGGAATTGTATATTTAGATCTTATCCGTAAATAATGCCGACCTTACGGAAGGCGATGATGGCAGCCGCCATATGCAGCAAGGCCATATAGGTATCCTTGAGCTTCTCATAGCGGACCAGGATCTTCCTGAAGCGGTTGAA
>Ga0209164_1001201_pt1 | contig 36348 bp, 34 predicted proteins | sample MTBNYHSulfiMetaG_FD_187458 | JGI IMG/M metagenome (GOLD analysis project Ga0209164, IMG submission 187458) | Enrichment culture microbial communities from rom New York Harbor, USA that are MTBE-degrading - MTBE-NYH (New York Harbor Sulfidogenic)... | ecosystem: Environmental > Aquatic > Marine >... | reverse complement strand
TCCCTTCCCTTTTTTGAAATAACAGCCCATAAAGATCCTCCTTACATGGAAAAAACAGAGAACCTCCGAGCTTCGCACCGCCCAACTCCTTCCAGTTTTTATACACCCAGCTGGTGCTTTTCTGGAAAAATTGGGCGACCTCGTCAGGGGTCATTATCCTCTGAGAAGATTTTATGTCAAGTTTTGTTTGAAGCATGGAGCGGCTCTACCGGGATCTGTCAGGTCATGATTATTTTTTGTTTCTCATTGCACAAAATGCCGATCAAAATGGGGATAATTAAGCATTAATCAAAAGTCGCGTACCCTTTCAAATCATTATTAAGCAAAATTCAAGGCATAGTCAACCAAAATTAAGCTAAATTTATAATTTTGACAAAGCAGCAACAAGGGGAAAACTCATGGATTCTACAAATACTAATCTTGCGTGTTCTAGGGGAATTGGGCAGGAATACTTCTATAAAGGATGATTGTTCGGAAGCATCTTCAGGAAACAAAAATTTGCGGTTGCCATGAAATAGGTTAAGATTTGTTCAGAGATTTTGGGGATCAATACTGGAGACTCATATGGAAAAAATACTCGAATGGGAAGTCATTTACAAAATCGAACCGACTTTAACCCAATCAGAAGTGTTTAATGGTTACCAGTTCGAAGTGAAGGATAATTCCACTATATTGAAGCGAACATACACTATCTCCGTAAAGCTTGACGCAAGACGAATAAAATCAAAAACAATTCTCCTGAAAACTCCCGATAATGAAATCATAAATGACAAACAAGAAATACGAAAATTTCTATTAAAACGGATGTTATTCACAAAAGATTTTTCACCGATAAGCATAACTTATGAACCACCCATATTGGCAAATAAAGAGACTCTTAAAGCGGAAGGGTTTGAAACAAGAGTCACCGTACAATCTGCCATCACAATGGGATACTCACTTCTTGATGTTGACAATGATAGCTTTTCTGCATCTGATCAGTTTTGGCAATCAGGGTTCAATGCAACAGTTTCCTTAGAGGATTCAATATTTTTTATCGCTGACTGGATAGAAAAAAGTGTCGCTGAATCAAATGTTATCAATTCATTTATGCTGTTGTGGGTTGCATTCAATTGCCTCTATGAAAAATTTACAACTGTAGTCTGTCCTATGCGAGCAAAAACTCCTGCTATTCATCGAATAGACAAAACACTATACACACTTCTTTCAGACGGTGAAATTTCAGCAGTCCTTAGAAAACAGAACGGAAATATTGATAGATTATTGTCATATGGCTTGCCTGTTGCAGACCGAAATATACTGGATGGAATCACAATTGGGAGAAATACAGAAAAGTTGCTTGTAACAATGGGCCATGTCTATAAAATCAGGAATTACTTGTTTCACCAAGGTTCACTCCATGGTGAAATTGAAAAACAGTCTGAAATTGCATGGGAAATACTTCTTCCTGTGATTACAGCTTTATTGAGAAATCTTGTTCAATATAATTAAAGCTATAAAGAAAATTACTGAAATGAACATCCAAATTCCTCTTACTCTACTCCCCTCCTTTTTATTTGTGGTCATGTGCGTTATGCCAACTGTTATCATCTTATGGATCAACAAAAGGCATACTGCACGAAAGAGATCACCGTTGACCACTGATATGTTGCGGAGTCCGGGAGGATCTTTAAATGAACAAATTAAGGACATCAGTGATGATATAGTATTTAATCTGTTTATGATCCCAATGTTATCTATCGTCTTATATTCGGCATTTCTTACACAGTATTTTTCTTCTGGAAAGCAGCTAAACATTCTCTTGTTGTTCCTTTACACTGCAACACTTGTAGTAGGTAGCGCATTTCTGATTAAGAAAATATCCAAGTTAATGAAACACCGAAATCAACTTCGTCTTGGCTATGATTGTGAATTAGCTGTTGGTCAGGAGTTGACTGATAGGATTAGAGACGGATTCCATCTCTTTCATGACTTTCCGGCTGATGGATTTAACATTGATCATATTCTTGTTGGCCCAACAGGAATTTTTGCTATCGAAACAAAAGGAAGAGCAAAGTTAAGAGTAGCAAAGAAAGAAAATTGGAAATTGGATTATGATGGGAATAAACTTGAGTTTCCAGAATGGACTGAAACAAAACCGCTCCAACAAGCTAAGAGTCAGGCTCAGTGGTTAAGTGGGTGGTTGAGTAAGGCTACAGGAATTTCGCTTAATGTCGCCCCTGTACTTGCTATTCCCGGATGGTGGATAAATAGAACTGCTCCTGGTGGCATGGCTGTTTATAATGGAAAGAATTCTGGATTTCTTGCCAAAGGAAAAGTAATTCTCAATCCCCAGCAAATCAAAGCCGTTGTCCACCAGATCGACCAGAAATGTCGGACAATTGAATCTTCTTCATATAAGTTGGAGAGTAAAAAATCGTAGAAGGGGAGTGACAACCTGTCATTCTGCTAACTACTTACGATATATCCCAACCTGAAGCTTCTCCGTAAACGTAAATATTTCCAGCGGCAATCAATCCTTTTGGGGTTATGATGGAGTCATGGATATAATGGAAATATTGGGCAAGATGAACAGAAATTTGGAACAAATTAGGTTATAAGATTTCTTGATATCCATTCGATAATAAATGATATCAGATTAGGTACAGCCCAATAGACTGGAAACTCGTTGTCATGCATTGCGACATAGAGTAGTTATCAGGAAACTTTATAATAACTTGTTCGGCAGAATAGAACAAAGGATGTCGGAATTGACGGGACATAATCGAGGACAGTATTCGGCAGCACCATCAGCTCTGGGCTACTTCTACCAGTGTCGATATGCGTTACTCGAAGCATTGCGTCGCCTTCCCGAGGGAGAACGGATCTGCATCGGCATTGAGACCCTTGACGATGTGGTGTTCGAGGCTGACGGCTCTGCCGTGGACATTCTGCAGACGAAGCACCATGTCAATGCTGAAGCTACTCTTACGGACGCATCACCGGACCTGTGGAAGACGCTCCGAATCTGGATCGAGGGTCAAGCCGACGGGACAATTCCCAGAGACGCCCAGTTCTTTATGGTAACCACAGCGCTTTGTCCAGATGGGACGGCGGCGGCCTATCTCCGTCCGGAGGGCAGAGACGAAAAGAAGGCGCTTGAACGCCTGGCGGCTACAGCCTCGACCTCAACCAGCGACACGAATGCCCCAGCGTACCGAGCCTTCACGTCGCTCGAAGAAAACGGGCGCTTACGTCTTGCCAAGGCAGTGCTGGTTCTGGATGGGTCACCATCCATTGGACAACTGGATGACCGGCTTCGGCAGGCAGTGTTCTATGCCGTCCAGCGACGCTTCCTGGATTCCTATCTTCAGCGGCTGGAGGGGTGGTGGTACGGGCGGGTTCTGCACCACTTGGTTGACGGCTCTGCAGCTCCGATTCTGGGCGAGGAACTTGAGTCCGAGGCAAATCGGATTCGTGCTCAACTCAGCGATGAGAACCTCCCGGTTGATGATGAAATTATGCGTGCGACGGTTGATGCCAGCGGCTATATGGACAGGCCCTTCGTGGAGCAACTCAATATCATCGGGGTGAATCAAAAACGAGTGCTTCACGCCATCCGAAATTACTACCGCGCGTTCGAGCAGCGTTCCCGTTGGATGCGCGAGGATCTCCTGTACGTTGGTGAGCTCGACCGCTATGAAGAGCGCTTGATCGAGGAGTGGGACCTGCTCTTCCAGCAGATGTGTGACGCCCTCGGGGGCGATGCCGCTGAGGACGAGATAATGCGTGAAGCCCAGATTCTCTACAAATGGGTTGAAACAGGCACGCACAACCCCATCCGACGCGGCGTTACGGAACCTGCAATAGCGCGCGGAACCTACCAGATGCTGGCGGATAACCTGCGGGTGGGTTGGCATCTTGAATTTCGCCAACGACTTCAGGCACTCCTCTCAACTGCGGCGGTGAGTTCATGAAGCCGTGGACCGAACGAACGCGAGAAGAAGCCCACCTTCTGAATCCGTCATTCTGCTGTGTGGCCCTGAGCTCTGCCTGCGCCGGTTTCAGCATACCAAACAACCAGCCACTGCCGTTTGCCTTGGCTTTCATGGTCCTGCCAATCGTCTTGCACAAACATACACGGGAATCCCTGCCTCGCAACACCCGGACGTCCCTTCCGGCCTGGCTGCAGGATCATGCCGATGCCCGAATCGGCTTTTACGAACGTCTCATGGCCCTCAAACCTCACACTCGAGAGGCATTGCGTTATGGTCTCGTTTTCGACTGGATGGCCATGGGAGACTCGGGACTCATTAGGTGCGTGGTCACCGGGAACCAGATCAATCGGGCCATCCGGTCGCTCGACGGTGATGCGCAGGAATGCATATCGCGTGCGCGCTTCCTGGGGAAATGGCTCTGCACCAGTGCATCGACAGAGACATTAATGGCACTTTGGGGGATTCGCCCATGAGTTTTCAGATCAAAGATATTGTCCTCTACTCACACGATGGAGAAATGCGGCGGCTCGAATTCGCACCAGGACGGCTCAACATCATCACAGGATCATCCAAGACCGGGAAGACGGCGCTGATATCCGTGCTTGAGTACTGCTTCGGCTCAACGGAGTGCCACATACCCGCCGGGATCATGCGTCGAGCTGTCGCTTGGGCAGGAGTTAGGTTGGCCGTTTCCGCTGGTGAAGCGTTTATCGCCAGGAGGCTGCCAGACTCAGGGCGAAACTCATCAACAGACGTCTACTACGCTGTCGGGAGCCAGGTTCCCTTGCCACGGGCGGACCAGCTCATGCAAACCACGAACCCCAATACTCTCGAAGGATTGCTCGCGGCGCACGCGGGCATCGGGCAGAACCGCCATGACCCGCCGCCGGGACAAACGCGACAGCCGCTTCAGGCCAGTATTGCCCATGCGCTGATTTATTGCTTCCAGCACCAGACCGAAATCGACAGCAATCGCCACCTCTTTCACAAGCAAAGCGACCAGTGGCTGCCTCAAGCCATCAAGGACACCATCCCGTATTTTCTGGGAGCTGTTGACGATGACTATGTTGCCCGAATGGCCGAGTTACGACGGCTCCGCCGGGAATTGCGGGGAATCGAGCGCAAACTCGCGGAGTACAATGCCGTCAGGGGCGAAGGCTTCACTGTTGCACAAGGCCTGCTTTCCGAAGCGACCGACCTGGGGCTGCGTGCCGGGCTACCCATGCCGGAGTCCTGGGACGCCTCTCTGCAAGCCCTCCGCGATCTGAGCCAAGCGGCCGCCGTACCCGACGAGGAACAGGCAGCCGTCGAGGGCGAAGAGTTCCGCAGATTACAGGCAGAACGGGATGAGTTGACGCAGGAACTGCGGGTAACGAGGGACCAGCTTGAGGCCGCCCGCGCGCTGGCAACAGATCGTCAAGGCTTCTCTCATGAGGCTCATGCCCAGGTTCTCCGCTTGAAGAGTATTGAGCTGTTCGACGCGCAACACGAGGATTCAGGCAGGCATACCGCCTGCCCGCTGTGCCAGCGGGCGTTGCCAGCAGAGGAAGTGGCTCCCTCGATACAAGACATTCAGAACTCACTTGCTCAACTCGAAGCCCAGGTCCGGCATGTGGAAGACCGCGCACCCCAGATGCAGGCCGTCGTTACCGACTTGGAGGAAAAGGAAGCCGAGATCAAGTCGCGTCTCCGGGACAATAAAGAACGACTCGAGGCGATCCAGCGGGAAAACTCCAGGTTGCAGGAGTATAGGGACCAGAACGCGCGTCGGGCACACATACTGGGTAGAATCAGCCTCTACCTGGAGAGTGTTCCACAGCTCGAAGATAACAGCGAGCTGCAGCGACAAGTTAAGGACCTGCAGGCGCAAGTGAACACGCTTGAGGACGAACTGAACGACGACACCGTCGAGGAACGCGTACTGTCGGCACTGTCATACATCGCCCGGGACATGAATGCTTGGGCAGCAGGACTCCAGCTTGAACACGCCGAACTCCCATTGCGCCTTGACCTCCGACGGTTAACCGTGGTTGCAGACGGTGTCGATGGGCATCCAATACCGATGGAGCAAATGGGAAGTGGCGAGAATTGGGTCGGCTACCACCTCATCACGCACTTTGCCCTGCACCGATGGTTCGTGAACCGCAAACGTCCCGTGCCGCGCTTCATCTTCATTGATCAGCCTTCACAGGTCTACTTCCCAGAGGACGAGGACTGGCAGCGCCAGGAGGACGGTGCGTCAGGAATTGGGGAGGATAGGCAGAAGGTTGAACGCATGTACAAACTTGCATTCGATGTCGTCCAGATGTTGGACGGCCAACTCCAGATCATCGTGACCGACCACGCGAACATTAACCAGCAGTGGTTTCAAGACAGTGTGGTTGAAAGATGGAGAGAGGGCGTGAAGCTTGTTCCGCCAGAGTGGGATCATACCTCAAGCGAAGACTAATTCCTGAGCCGTTGGAATTGCCGACCAAGCTCACCGGACGGCAATTCCGCTGTGCTCCATTGCCGCCGGTGAGCTTGGTCGTTGCCTGCATCTATCTTGACAAAATAGGAATTTTTTTCAGGTTAAGCTTCTCTGCGAGTATTCACGGTCAAGATATGCATTAAAGTTCACCGAGAGGAATGACAGTCAACGTATCTCCTTTATAGTGTACTTGAGTTGGGATTGTTGACATGGTCACAACATTGCCATGCCGGATTCAAGTTCACTTATCTTGACTTTCCGGTTCATCCTGCATTTCTTTCAATTCCTGCGGGACAAAATACCGAAACTTTATTTTTTTGCTTAGCCTGGCGGTGAAATCCGAAAAGGCTATTGTTATCTCCATAGCCTCTACCATGAGTTCTGAGCCTTCCTCGTAGGAGATTCCCCCGGGCTCGCCAAGCCTGGTCTTGAAATTAGCATATGCCTGATCAAACTGACGAAGTACGTTGAACATGGTACTGCCGACCGGTGAGTTGATCTTCAATACCCGGGAACCCCGTTCGCGGGCCATGCTGATTTTTCGTTCTATAATTTCTTCCCTGGTTGGCTTTTTTCTCTCTTCTCCCATCGTAAAAACTCCCTTTACACTTTGCCGATGATTCGTGCGTTTTGTTTAATTTTAAACCGCCGCCACAGGTCCAGCATGTAAACTGATCCATAAGGGAATACAGCGGCTATCAAAATAAATATGGAGCAATGAACGGCTACAGGTATGATGCGAGGTAACATTTCCAAATAACCGAAATAGAATTTTTCCGCGTTGATCCCGAAATGCTGTGCTATCGCCCACACCCGTTCCGGTGTGCTCAGTTCAGACAGCAGGTAATAAAAAACGTATATAAAAAAACTCTTAACGATAAGCAGGCTCGCCCTGCCGACAAACAGGGAATTGATTGCCTTGCGGGTGATATTGCCGACGTAATACCTGCTGATATAACTGCATAACAGGGTATTTATGACCACCGGGAGATATGGAACGGAATTCATGATTATTTTGATCAGTAAATCCGGAGAATTGAGGACAAAGGGCAACAGGTAAAAGGAAAAGACTGGAAAAAGCAGGACGAGGAATAACCCTTCTTTAAATCCGCTTAGTGCGCCAATTCTGAAAAAATCCAGCGCCCCTTCCAGGGTCAGGAACTCTGCGGGGATCTCCTGCCCCTGACTCTCGATTACATAAAATTGCTGGATTTCCGAGATAGCACTGATAATATTCCTGGGGCGTGGAACACCACCGCCACCACCAGTTGTAATGATCGTAGCGTTGGGGCTGTAATCACTGCTTTTTTGTCCGTCGGCCATTTTTACTCCTTACCATCCAAGCACGGTTCCACTGATTTGAAATTCTTGAGCAGTCCTGTTTTCTCATTCTCCATCTCAGCTATGGATCCGAAAGCTTCCGCATGGAAGGGCGTGTAATACCCTTGCATTGTTCTGCCCCCTTTCGTGGTAATTGTAAAATATCCTCCGAAATACTGATTTTTTATCAACTCTCTGGCAATCACTTCATGCTCTACCCGCAGATGATACACCACCGTGAACAAGACCTGGCGCATGGTCAGATCGTCAGCAGCCATGGTTGCTATATCCATGGCTCCCGCCTGTTCAGCCTGTTTTCTTGCAACCTCCTCAATGGCTTTGGCCTGAAAATAGACATATCCATCAGGCATGGAAAAGGCCATGAACCGCCTGCCTGCAACTCGGTTAATATAAGGCCTCAGGCTGTCCATAAACGTCTGAGCGTCAAACCAGGCGGAAATATCAATCAGGTTGGGGGCATCTACCTTTTTCTTTACCAAAGATTCATCTGCACCATAAATATCAGCCTGCGCCTGCCAGGCCGCATTTGACCCACTGGTAGATGAGGATTTCTTTGGCACAGGTGCTGAAGAGTGAGAAACAGAGGGCGGATCTTTTGCTTCCTGATCGGCAAGCTGTTCAACAGCAAGTTCAAGTTCCTTTTGTCGGGCAAGCTGATCAGCCTTTTTCAGGGTTTTGCCGAGTAATCCCTCTGCTCGTTTATGGTGCAGCTTGATTGCCATGGAGATTTCATCTTTCCTGGCAAGTTGCTTGAATGATGCGATCTCAGCCAACACACGACCGGCAGCCAGTGGATGTTCCCCCAAACTGTATAGATGTCCCTTGATTGAGGGCAGTTTACCAAGGTCATGCCCCAGGGCGGCGATCAGGGTATCCGGAATAACATGCCTGGCATCATCACCGACCAATAGCTTGATGGTTGCCCGGGCCACGTTCAGGGTGTGCTCCAGCAGGGAGGTTTTCCCAAGCAGTGTGTAGGTGTTGGAGTCCCAGGAGGCCTCCACATCATCAGCTGCGTTGACGACGGAAGAACAATTCCCTTCCTTTTCAAGCAGCAACAATATCTGATAACAAACATCTTTCTGGAGGCCGGCGTTGCGGAACCAGGGTGCCTGGTCAATATGCTTTTTGAAAAATTCGGCAATCCTCTCATTCCTGAACACATAATTTTCTCTTTCAGGCTTGCCCTGTTCTTTTTCGTCGCGCCATATTGGCGCTATCTCGGAAATATGGAGTTCGCCGGTTTTCCTTCCCTTTACCCAGAGCTTGGACAAATCCCCTAAAGTAACCTCCCGCTTGGTGACTCCCCTGTTTTTCCCCGAGCGCAGGACGGACAGGACCAAGACAACCAGGACCCCGGTTAAGCCGAATAAACCTGTATTCACCACATTCATGCCGAAACATCCGGAAATACAACCTTGATCGTCGCATCGGATACCTCCCGAGTGATTCCTCGATACACTCCGGAATAGGTTGTCAGGAAAAATTGCCTGGGCGCCATGTTGAGGACATCGGTGTGCCCGATCCTGACATCTTCCGTCTCCCGGATGGACAGGCCGCCCCCAAGGGAGATAATAGGGCTATAGGTTCGTTTTTCACCAAGATGCCCGGATACATAATTTGCGGTCTTGGCGTCCGGCACCCGCATGAACAGCTTGGTATTGCAGTTGTCGAGAATGGTATTAGCCCGGTCCATGCCGATTTCCGAATAGAGCTGACTGACGGACTGGCAGTATCCGTGGATATAGACCCCGGCCCCACCGGCCTTGGCAAACAAATCCTCAATGCCGTGATACAATACCGATTGAGCCTCATCTATATGGAGGGCCAAAGCGGGATTGACAACCTTGTCGCTGGAATATCTACGGCCAACAAAGGCCTGGACCATGGACACGATAACCTTGCCGGCGGTATAGGCCGCCCGTTTGGTCAGGAGTGATCCCAGCTGCACCACCAGGATGACGCCTTTGCCGGCTTCAAGCCGGTCAATGAAACGGTTTTCATCCGCGTTGCCGATTATTCTGCCCACATTCCCGGAGGTCAGCTCCGTGAGTGCAACGCGCAGGGAACTCGCCACCTTGGAATAATAATCCGCCGGCGTGGACAGGATTTTCTGCATATCCATAGCCAACTGCTGGGACTCAGGGGTATCTATGAAATCGAGCTTTTCCTTGAGCTTCTCCATATCCTGGTGGCTGATATGATTTTTGATGTCATTGAGGTTAAAGGAGGGCCTGCGCCCTGCCTTTTCCGCCAACATGATCAAGGCCTGAACCACCACCAGGGAGACTTCGTAAGCCACCCCGAAGAAATACGGTTCCCTCCCCACTGCTACCCCGGCCGTAATATGGGCGACCAGTTCCTCAATCATGTAATACGAAGACAACGGATCAAGAATGGCGCTGTATTGGGGAAAGACAGGAGTGATCAGCATAAGGTCATTATGCCTGCCCGTTTCAAAGGCCACTTGGACGATTTTCGAGAACAGTTCAATATCTCCTTTGGGGTCAATAGCCACGATGGAATAGCCTTTACGTATGTCCTGCTCAATGATGTTTTCCATGGCCCTGGTCTTGCCCACCCTGGTGGTACCGAAACACCAGGAATGTGCCTTGCGAAAGCTGTCCGGATACCCCAGGGGTATTATCTTGTCCGGACGATCCAGATGAATACCGCTGCCAAGATATGTCCACGGCTCTTGAATCTTCCTTTTCAGGATTGACATCAATTCCTGCAATCCCGGGCCGTCCTGACAACCTTGACCTGGATATGTTCGTTCAACTCGCGAGATGCTGCCAGGATGGCTTTTTTGGGCAGAAATGCACTGGACTCCACAAAACTCTTGAGACCTACAAACCGGGACAGACAATGGATTGTTACATCCCTTTTTTCCACCTGACTTCGCAGTAAATTTTCCACCAGGATTTTGGATACCCGGTCCACGGCGACCTTGATACGAGGAGTGTCTTCCAAGAATACCGGCTCAACCCGCCGCAGGTTAAAAGCCCGCCATTGACCAACCATCAGTTCATTTCGTTCGTGGACCCCAACATGGTTAATCGGGCAGACAGCGATGACCGGGCTTTCCTTTTCAATCTCGATCTCGACATAAAAACCACCGTCCTTCTTTTGTCTAATGATCTTGCCCCATCGCATTTCCTGTTCTATTCGTTTATAGTGCGCAACTTTCTGCAGGCAGGCTGCTTTGCTCAGGTTATTCTCAAGGATTCGTTTGATGGTATTCCAACCCCTCATGGTGGATAACTCTATTAAAGTCTGTTCCACCACCCCGATATTTTCACAATAGCCAAGGGCCACCAGCTGATCATCACTGAACATGGCAACCGCATTTTGCCGGTGCCACTGTGAGAGCATGGATGAAAATGTTTTTTCGAGTTCCGCTATCACTTGTCCCCGACTCAGGCCATATTTATCGACAAATGACCGAATGATGTCCTGGTAAGAAGTGTTCATAAAAAATTCCTCCTACCTATTCTTTTTCGGGGGCGGAAATTTTTTCGTTATTTTTTACTGAATGCGTGGAAAAAAATGACGGAAGGAAGTGAAAATATATTCCTATTTACTGCCCAATCTGACCATCGACCGGCCTAACTGGGTATAGCGGGTGATATAACCTATATCCTGCATCAACTGGACTTCATGTCTTATGGTTGTCATGGACTGGCACAGTCGCAAGGTATTGTTATGGAGCCTCTCCAACACCCTGAATGCCGACTTCTGTGTGTCGGCTTTGGAAGAGGATAACGGTCTCTATGGTTGGCCAGAGATCTTCAACACTGCTCAGGGCAGCCAGTTTGCAAGTCATGCTTTTACTAATACCCCGAAAGAGGACGGTATCCAGCATGGACGCTATTATTCCTGGCTTACGTTTTTGGGAAGTAGCGTCACCATAATCCTTGATAAAACCATTCAATATCTTACTCAATTCTTTCTAGTTTTTTCCCTCGCCAAATCAATATCTATTTTCCATGGCACCGTAAGATAAAATGCGGTATCCTTTGGTTTTCCAAAGATTCGGGAAGAATTTTTTATTAAAATTTCAATTATACTTATGGCTTCATGTCTCTTTCTCTAAGAGAATCACAGGCAATAAATGATATGGCAGAATTACTTTATGATTTTCTGCCCGGATCAGGCAATCCATCATGGAAAGGACATGTTTCATACAAAACAGTAGCTGAAAAAATTGGAGTGGGGGATTTTTGGCAACCAGGAAGTAAGTTACAAATGATAGCGAATCTTCTGGAAAATACTTTAGATCGGCGCAGACATTTATTTGAAAGATTAGTTTTAGAAATAGTTCGTTCAGGTATTACATATCGTAAGAAAAGAAATAAACCTATCAAACTTGATGATATAGACAAATTGAATGGCTTGCTCGTAGAAGTAGGTTTTAAATTTCCAGATTTATGGGACCCTGACTTTCACGCATCTTTGAGGATAGATGGATACGAAAGAGCAAAACAACATGTTGAAAACGCTATACAACAGGAGAAGATAAAGGAAACTGTTGTCTCTTCTAGACTCAATCAACTTGAGAGCATAAAACAAGAGTTTTTCACTTTACATTCGGAGCAAACTCCTCAGAAAGCTGGAATTAAATTTGAAAAAATCCTTAATAAACTATTTGCCCTTGATGGCCTTGCACCAAGGGAACCATTTCGTGTTACTGGTGAGCAAATTGATGGATCTTTCGAACTTGATCATGAAACTTATCTTGTAGAAGCAAAATGGGAGAAAGACCCAATCCCTGAATCTACGTTACTTGTTTTCAGAGGTAAAATCGAAGGGAAATCGGCTTATACTCGGGGTGTTTTTATTTCTCTCTATGGGCTAAGTGATCCTGCCAAAAAGGCAATAACCTTTGGTAAACAGCCAATATTTTTTGCTATCGACGGCTATGACCTTACTAATATTTTATCAAACGAAATTGGACTTGTAGATTTTTTAAGACAAAGAAGAAGGATTTTAGCAGAAGAAGGCTTAATTGTTGTTCCATATTCGGAGCTTTGTAAAGGTTCACGTAGAAGGTAAATTTAGCGAACATGAAGTATTTGTCAGGAATTTATCAATGAATAGCTTTGTAGAAAAATTCAGGGAGTGGAACAAAAAAATAAAGGAATGGCCATGCCTAAATATGCTGAGAATTACTTGTTTGCTTCTTTCTGGTTATTTTTTTTACGTGTTTCATTCTGAAGTCGGCTTCCCACCTTCAAAGGATTTAAACAGCACATCTATTATCTATCTTGTATTATTCATTTTTTTCTTGTTAACACCAATGGCAAAAACACTTAAGATTGGAAATCTCCTTGAGTATGAAGCAAAAGTTGATGAGGTGAAAAAAGAGGTAAAAGATTTCAAGGAGGAAACTCGCCAAATCTTATCTATGCAAAATTCTCTTATAAACACAGTAAGTAATACAGTTAGTCAGAATATTAATATAAATGTTCCTGGACTCAAAGAGGCAGAGGAAGCAAAAGAAAAACTTAATGAAACAATTAGTAAACCTGAACACCCAGAGGAAATCGAAAGTGAAATAGATCAGTTTTTAGCATCCGAGGGATCAGATGTTCATCTTGCTTTAGCTAAACTCAGGATGGAAATTGAAAGAGAGCTTCGTCGTATTGTCGGCGCAAGAACAAAAGCAGCGGAGCCGTCGAGGATGGATGGTAGATTTCTTTCAGCAAGATCATTATTTAAAAAGTTTACGCTTGAATATCCACAATATAAAGGGATGTTTGATTCTTTTGATTATATCCAAAAAATCTGTAATGCAGCGATTCATGGCCAGACAATATCTCAAGGACCTGCTTATGAGGCTTTATACATGGGGTTGAGAATGTTGGATGAGCTTAAACTAGTGCAGAAAAGTTGAGTTGAAGAGAATTGTGTTTAGATTGATCAAATTTTAGCTGAGATTTTTCCATGGATATTTTCAGGGCAGATGTTGCATTTGATGAATTTGAAAAATTCAGAAATAAATTTGGTGGTCAAATTGATATAAATGAAGCGACCACGAGGCTAAGGCTTATTGACTCTATCCTGTTTGAAGTATTACTTTGGCCTAAGCAGGCGGTAGAAACAGAGAAATTTTGTAAGGATGAGGGCTATGCTGATTACGTACATTATTTGCATGAAAGACCAACACTTGTCATAGAGGCTAAAAAAACGGGAACGACTTTTGCTATTCCTCAAAAATCTTTTGAAAATCGCCCGTACATATTTGGATTACTAGCCAAAGAAAGTCGAGATGCTGCAAAAGCCCTACAACAGGCAATAGGATATGCGGCGAATCTTGGAACACGATACGTAGCTATATCGAATGGCCATCAATGGATTTTCACTCTAACCTTTGTTCCCGATCAACCTATTGAAAATCGTCTTATATACATCTTTGAGTCCTTGGCGGCTATCTCTAACCGATTTCAAACTTTTTGTGACTGTTTTTCTATGTATGGCCTTGAAAAGAACGCCGTGAGTCGCGACCTCTTAGATTCGATCAAACAGCCCGCTCCAGCCAAACTTTCAAGCAAGATTCCCGGATACCCTCAACCAGCATCAAGAAATATATTCCAGAATGAGCTTTCATATATTCTTGAATATGTGTGGCAGGTCCTTAGTCAGGAGGAAGGAACGATTACTTTCCTTGAAAATTGTTATGTAGAGCCTATGTCTCACGCAGATATCATTGCCCTCGTTCGCGAACTCCTACAGAAGAGGAGAAATGAGGATGAAATACTCGTTAAATACGAAGTGCTGAGCATTGGTCGCCTTCCTTATGAACTTGCACATCTCCCATCAGAACGCCCATTCGCAATCCTTGGGGAGATAGGTCGAGGCAAGACATCATTTCTCAAATTCCTCAAGTATATTGCAGCAAAAGAACTACTAAAAAGCTATATTCAGCTTGATCTTAACTTTAATGAACGTCCTGATACTCCCGAGGAAATTCCTAAGTTCATTTATGCAGAAATTGAGCGCCAACTTCGTGATAATTATCAAGTGGATGTAAACGAAAATTTATTTGTACGAGGTGTTTTACACGGAGAACTCCAAGCACTTAAAAAAACCCCAGATGCATCAGTTTATATTGAGGACAAAAGCAGATATCGAGAATTCGAATTATCGAAGATAAAAGAACTCATGTCGGACCGTCATGTCTATATGACAAAAGTGTTTCATCATCTTAAAAAAGGAAGAAATTGTTCAATCGCCCTTTTTTTTGATAACCTGGATCGCCGAAAGCCTGAAATGCAGGAGGCTGCATTTATGAAAGCTGCTGCAATAGCAAGAGACTGGGCTAGCCTTGTATTTATTGCCTTGCGACCGGACACTTACTACAGATCTTTGCAAAATGGTGTTTTGGATACAATTGCACCGATCGCTTTTACTGTTGGCCAGCCAGATCTTTCCTTAGTGTTAAAACGACGGTTTGCGTATGCAAAAGCCATTGCTGAAGGGAGAACTATTGACGCTGCCGTTGTTCGGGGAGCTCCTAGCAGTGACATCTCCTTTGATCTGCCACGTGTGGCTAAGATATTCGAATCGTGTGAATTCGCCGCATGGAAACGACATGGGATAATACCCGTGTTGGAAGCAGTCTCCAATGCAAATATTAGAAAATTGCTTGAGTTTGTTCGTCGCATCCTCTCAAGTGGGCATCTTGATACAAAGAAGATATTGGAAAAAATAGAGACAACCGGTAGCTATTTCATCCCAGACTATGAAGGAGTCAAAACTCTACTTTATGGTGACTACATGCAATTCGATCCTTCGAGGTCACCATTTGTAAATTTATTCGATATCCGCTACAATGATCCTGCTGAGCATTTTTTAAGATTTTCTATTTTGCAATATCTCTCTAAAATTCAAACTGATTCCGATCCCGCTTTAGGTTATATAAAGGAGCTGGATCTGTCTAGCTATCTTGCAGCATTGGGATTCTCACATGGGGTAATTTCTGATGCAATTGCTTATTTAATCGACAGGAACTGCATTGAAAAACATTTAATACCTGACTCTGCTGCAAGAGGTTTTCATCAGCTCAGGATTACATCTTTGGGACGATATCATATATTTTCTTTGCTTCCTGTGTTCCAATATTTAGATGCTGTTGCTATCGATACACCTATTATTGACGAAGAAGTCCGAAAGAAGATTAAAAACGTACAAAACATTCACGAGAGGACGCAACGGACAGAAGAATTCATAAACTACTTAAATCAATGCACTCGATACATTTCGGACACTGATGTAATATCGGAGTGGAATCATTCACTAGACCAAGCTAAGGATAACCTAGAGGAAGTTCGCCAGCGAGCGAGTAAAAAAGCGTAAATAGGAAAAGGGATTTATTCTCGACAGTCAAAATTTTCCAACATTGCGCAACTTACAAACTACCCTCTGCCTTTCACCTTGTCTTTCAATTCCTTCCCCATCTTAAATACCGGCAACTTTTTCGGCTGCACTTTGATTTTCTCGCCTGACTTGGGATTTCTGCCCTCATAGGCTTCATACTCCTTAACGGTAAAACTGCCAAAGCCACGGATCTCAATACTTCTACCCTCGGCCAAGGTCTCGGTCATCTTTTTTAAAAGAATGTTGACAATGGTTGATGCCTCCCTGGACGGAATATCCAACTTGTGGGCCATCTGTGCGATTAAATCTGATTTGGTCAATGGTGTTCCTTCTGTCTATTCCTTTGATGATACAACGTTTTTTGTATATCAGTTAATCCCGCTGGTAGTCAAATGTTATCTTGCGCCTATCCCCCATCATTCCAACAGTGTTTTCAAGGTGGAATCAATTTTTTCCTTGATTTTTTGAGCCTCCGGTACAAATATATAGATATTATTCCACTTGTTTCATACAAGTAATCCCTCTTTGTAGGGAAATAGCTGGGTTGCCCGGTACAGGCTTTACTCTTAGAAGAGAAGGTTTTTGTATCTTTGGGGGCTGCCCTTGGAACTTAGTTACAGTCACATTTTATACCTGTAAAAAATAGTTTCATCGCAGAGGCGAACTTCTTTTTTCGCAGGGAGATGTGACAATCATGATGGCAGGATTCTGTCTTGAATCTCTGCTCCCTGTATTTTCCCTTACCTGATGTCCGGCGGTGTGACTTCACGTTAAACTTTTTGCGTGCTGTCTCTTTCTATGCCCGGCATTTAAAATAATTTTCATCAACCATAATTCTTGCAAGCCCATCAACCGGGAGCGAAACATCCATGCTTCCGTAAGGGGCCGTGTTGTTTCTCTCCCCCAACAACCAGGAGGAAACAACCATGGCGGAAACACTCAAGGCAAAGATCGATCAGATCAACGAAAGACTGCGTTCATTCGGCAAGGAAGCGGTCCAGGAAATCAAAATGACCGACAAGGGCGGCAAGGTCATCGGCCAGGTGAAATACGGCTACCGGCCCCAGTTCGTCTTTGACAGCGTCAACGAGATCCTCGGACCGGAAAACTGGCGGTATGAACTGGCCAGAGAGGAACTTTTCGAGACCCAGGCGGTCGCCGAGGTACGACTCTTCCTCAAGGCCGATGGCGAATGGCTCTGCAAAGGCTCCCACAAGGGGCAGATGCAGATCGTCAAAGGTAATGTCGGCGACGCCCAAAAAGGCGCGATCACCGATGCCATCCAAAAATGCATGTCGCTTCTCTCCATCGGCAGCGATTCCTACAAGGGACTGCTGAAACAAGTCTATCAGAATACTCCCAGGAAAACCGAACCCGTCAAAAGCCAGCCGGCTGAAAAGCCTGCTGACAGCACCGACAGTTCCGCGACAGCCATGCCGAAAATCGCCGGCGTTACCTTCGAGACCCGTCAGGGTGTTATCGTGGCCATCGGCGACAGGCTGTTCGACAAAAAGGAATTGCTCAAGGCGGCCGGCTTCAAATGGGATAAATCCGAGAAAACCTGGATGAAGAAGGCAGCATAAACAACCCACCACCCGTAACCCAGGGGGGATACCTTTCCCCTCGGGGACCAGTGTATCCTCCCCAACCGCAAGACGAAAGGAGGATACCATGTCAGACCAGTTATTGCTCACCCTGCAGACCGCTCTTCAACAGCTGGCCGTGCAGCACACCGTGGAAACGCTTGGCGACCGTGCCGCCTATCTCGGAGCATCCGAAATCGGGGCATGCCCGCGCAAGACCATTCTTTCCAAACTCAATCCCCCTCAAGCCGATCTGGTGACCCTGCTCCGTTTCCGGCGCGGGCACATGGCTGAAGATATCGTGGCCGCTGCATTCACCGCCGCAGGATTCACCAATTTCCAGCGGCAGGTAGAGGTACGTGCGCCCGGTGATGTCCCGGTCATGGCTCACATCGACTTCGTCTTTACCTCCGCGGCCAGGAAAACCATGGCCGTGCTGGAGGTGAAATCACCGGAAACCCTGCCGGAACAACCGTTCGGCTCCTGGGAGACCCAACTTTATCTGCAGATGGGCCTGCTGGCCGCGGCCAACCCTGACTACACCGTGGAGAAGGGAGCGATTCTCGCCGTCAACTTCGGGGCTTCAGGGATGGCGCTTTTTAACGGCTACACGCCGCAACCGACCCTTTTCGAGGGGCTCATGGGGCGGGCCAGGAACATCTGGGACGAGTACCGGCAGGTCATGACTGACGCCTCGGCCATCCCGGCCATGGAGATCGGTCCCCTGTGTGGCTACTGCCCGTTTGTTACCGACTGCCCGAAGTTCGACGTGGAAGAAGTTCGGGAGCTTACCGAAAGTGTCGAGATCCTCACCGAACTGCAGAAACAGCAGAAGGACCTGAATGCGGAGATAGACCTCCGCAAGAAGGACCTGCTGGCCATTGTTTCCGCACGCGGCCCAATCAAGGCATACGGCCGGCTCCTGCAGAAGGCGACCCGCAGCAGAAAGGCCCTGGACCTGAACCGCCTTACCGATTTCCTCAAGGGGTATGGCCAGTCCCTGGCAGACTTTCAGGCGACCAGCACCTATTCCTTCCTGGAGATCAAAAAGGCGGCCTGAATCACAATCAGGACCATTCATTCCCACCATCGCCTGTATCGGGGAGGTTGTCATACTCCCCACTCGGGCAAATACCTGAACACCCTTTACCAGAGGGAGTGATACCATTCCCTCGGCGGGGATCCCCGTATCCTCCCTGCATTTGCAACCAAGGAGGATAGCATGACTGATCCATTGATGGTTCCTACGAAGTACATTCTCAAGGAACTTCTTTTAACACCATTCTCATTCCTGAAACGAATCTGGACCAGGGGCAAGCGTAAACAACGGCCGGATGATGAACCACTCCCCAAAGTGATCATTCACTTGGAGGGCGGTCTGGTCCAGGCAGTCTATGCCGCCGTTGATCTGGATGTTCGGATTTACGATCTGGACATGCCGGACTTCGCAACCAGAAAGGAACTGGAAGAGGCGAAAACGCTTGCCGCTGATTTCGAAAGTCAGATTCAGGAACTGAAACAGATTTATTGACAGAAAAACCGGTTGCCTACCGCGGCCGGCGCCAACCCATACCTTGGGGATGCAGCTATTCCCCATGGTGGGGATGGAGGCTGTTTCCCTCTATGTACGCAAAAGGAGAAGAATCATGTTGAACAAGACTATGCTGATCGGAAATTTAGGCGCGGACGTAGAAGCCCGTGAGACCAAAAGCAAGGTGGCGGTTGCCAACTTCCGGCTCGCAACCACTGAGCGGTGGAAGGATGCCGAGGGCAATCAGCAGGAAGCTACCGAATGGCACCGGATCGTTGCCTTTGGCCGCCTGGCGGAAATCTGCGACGAATACCTGGCCAAGGGTTCCCGGGTGTATATCGAAGGCCGGCTTCAGACCAGAAAATGGGAAGACAGCGACGGTATTACCCGCTTTACCACGGAGATCATCGCCCGCGAGATGAAAATGCTCGGAGGCGGTGACAAGGCGGAAAGCGTGCCGGTTCCACCGGAAGACGGTAATGAACCGCCGCTCTCCGATGACGTGCCGTTCTGACACCGGAATTACAACAAACACACCATTTGAAAGCCTGGATCCTGCACCTGCAGGGCCCGGGCTTTCTCATCAAGGAAATGACAACAAAATTCTCAAAACACTGTCTGGGGGCAATCGCCCTCAAAGGGTGGTCTTGCCCCTGGCACTAACAAAGGAGCAAGATTATGGGATGGACATACACCTATCGGGGCAGCACCCCGGTAAAACAATTTTTAGCCGATCACGTCAACTGTGAAAATGAACACGCCAGGTGGCTGATCCTGGATATCGCCATCGTCAAGATGCGAACGGCATATATGGCGGTCGAGATCATCCAGCGCGACAAGGAAACCGGCCAGTTGGACAGGGCTACCCGCAAGGTTGTCGCCTTTGTTTTTCTGCTGGATTACCGGCCGAGCGACCCGGACTATGACATGGGATACAAGGATATGGACGAATCCATGGGGCCCTGCGAAAGCGAGTGCCCCGAGAGGATCCTCAATCTCCTTACCCCGACCGACTATGAATATGCCCTTGCCTGGCGACAGCGTTGCCGGGACACCATCGCCCGTAAAAAGGCGTTTCGGCTCAGTAAGGATACGGTCATCGAAACCAGGCCGATTTCCTTCCAGGACGGCCGGGAGCGAACCCGTTTCAAGGTCATCAGCTGCAGGCCGCTTCGGCTGCTTTGCCTGGAGACCCATACGATATGCAGAGTGTCTCGAAGGACACTGCAAAGCATGCATATCCAAAAGAGAGCGAAACTTCCAATCAACGATAATGAGGTGAAAATATGAAATCGAGAATAGAACTGGCCGAGGCAGTCCTGAAGGAGTACTGCCGTTTAAAAGGCGAACTTCTGGACAGTTATGAGACCGGCATAACCGATCTGATAACCGACCTCATGCATCTGGCCAACAAGGAAGATCTGGACGGAATCGTTCTTTCCGGAATGGCCATGCTGCATTTTGAGGCGGAAAAGATGGGAATGCATAACTGAAAATATGTACGGAAAACAATCAACCCGACAGGGGCGACACGCCCTTACGGGCTTTGCCCCTTAACTCAAGGAGGCAAAGTATGGCAACACTCATAACAAATGACGGCACAGTGACCGAGGTTTCCGCTCAAAATACCTGGTTTTCCCTGGACGAAATGTACTCTCTTCTGGAGTGCTCCCGCATGGAAACGGTGTACCTGCAGGACGGCCGGATCATGTGGATTGACGAGGAAGGCAAACTCAAACCTCACCAGGTCAACATTCAGGCAACCCTGCTGCTGCAGAAGGCTGGTGGCATACCAGGAGATTATGTTGCGGGCATAGCATTGATCACCGAAAGAAATGAAGTGCAGTGATTAACGCATAAACCAAGAAAAAATCCCCACGGGGCAACACGCCCCTGAGGGGTGTCTTGCCCTTTTTATGGAGGCAAGACATGCTCTACATTCAAGACCAGAGCGGGGCCTATCTTCCCGCTCCCAAAGAAACAGTATTGTCCGAGGCCAGACGTCTCAGCAGTTATCAGCTCAGGCGCGGTGTTTTCATCGGGACATCGGATGTCGCCAAAGAAGCAATTCAGCTTAAACTGTCCACCCACGAATGCGAGATGTTCGCCTGTCTGTTCCTGGACAGCAAGCATCGGGTACTGGCCTGGGTGGAAATGTTCCGCGGTTCGGTAAACTGTGCCACGGTCCATCCCCGGGAAGTGGTCAAGGATGCCCTGCAGCTCAATGCCGCAGCGATTATCATGGCCCACAACCACCCCTCGGGAGATTCCAAGCCAAGCCACCAGGATATTGAGCTGACCAATAAGCTCAAAAATATCCTGCAGGTTATTGATGTTCACGTACTGGATCACTTGGTGGTCGGCGATGAAGTGACCGCTTTTTCCGACTTAGGACTTTTAGAGTAAAAAAATCCCCAAACCAGGGGGCAAGCCTGCCCCTGATGGGGAGGAGTGTCTTGCCCCATTCATTAAAATGACAAAATATTCAAGGAGGCAAGACCATGACAGCACCTATACCTTTAACCAACGATCAAATTACAACTCTCGCTCCGGCAGCAGGATCTTTGCAACCCATTGACGGAGTATCAGACCGGTATTCGTTTGTACCGACCCTGACCGCGGTCGATCTGTTGCGTGATGCAGGCTGGTTTCCGGTACACGCCGAACAAAGCGCTGTGCGCAAAATCGACCGCGACGGCTATCAGCGGCATCTGATCCGATTTGCCAAGGACGGCCTGTCGTTTGATGGCGAACGGGTTGACCTGGTTCTGTACAACTCCCATGACCGAGGCTGTGCTTTCAAACTGATAGCCTCGGTGTGGCGACAGATATGCAGCAACGGCCTGATGGTTGCATCGGAATTTGCCAACTTCAGCCATAAGCATATCGGTTTCAGGCCGGATGATTTTATTCATTCGGCAGGAGAAATAGCATCCGCCGCCGGGACCATTGCCGACCAGGTTGATGCAATGAAAGTTATAGAGATGACTCCTGACGAACGGGGCATTTATGCCCGGGTTGCCCACAACCTGGTTTTCCCTGAAACGGAGAAGGCTCCTGTCCTTCCCGAACAGTTACTTTCCGAGCGCCGCTATGACGATAAAGGTCAGGATCTGTGGACGACCTATAACGTGGTGCAGGAAAATATCATGCGCGGAGGACTCAAGGGCATGAAAAGAGATAATAACGGCAGGTTGCGCAAAGCCAGCACCCGGCCGGTCAAGGCAATCGACCGCAATATCCAGCTCAACCAGGCCCTCTGGTATCTGACCGAGAAGATGGCCGAGTTGAAAGGAATATAGACAGAGTCTTGCTGGGGATCCGCTTGAAATGTATTCACCCCATTAACGCCAGCCGTCTCCTCCCCGGGGACGGCTTTTTTATTGTCTGGCGGAGCTTTTTCCCCATCAGGATAGTTATTATATAGGCTATATTTTTAGCATAAATAAGAACTAGGTTAATATCTTAATATTTAGTACTATTATGCACTACAAAATTACTTGCAAATGTCCTGTACGGCTATTATGAATATTTCAGATCAACACTAGGAGGCGCATTATGAAAATCGGAATTCTAAACCAGAAAGGCGGGGTTGGGAAAAGCACGATTGCGGTCAATCTAGCCTACGGTCTGGCTGTATCCGGCAAAAAGACACTCCTGGTCGATATCGATCCGCAGGCACACAGCAGTGTCATCTTCCATCCCGATATCGCAAAGGAGAAAACGGTCCGGGAAATTTTTCTGGATCGTTCCCTTGATATCAAGAAAGTTATTCACCCGGCCCGGGTCGATGGTGCCACAATGGACAACCTTTTCATCCTGCCGGCCGATATTCATCTGGCCACCGCTACCGAGCAGATAAATGCCAGAACCCATCGGGAGAAACTGCTCCATCAACACCTGCGGAAGATCGACGACAGTTTTACGTACATCCTGATCGATTGTCCGCCGACCCTGGGGGTGTTGTCAGTGAACGCCATCTTTGCCGCGGACCTGATCCTGATCCCCACCACCTATGGCCGTTATTCCCTGGACGGCATAGCCGATCTCTTTGCCACCATCAGCGAGGTAAAAGAGTCTGAGACCTACGCCTATCGTGTAGTGCGCAACGGTTTCGACTCCCGCAACAGGGTGTCGAATACCTTTATCGATTCGCAGCTGGCCCCCTTGCGGGCCAACATCCTTGAGACCATTATCCGTAAGAATGAGGCAATCAACCAAGCCCAGATGAACAATGAACCGGTTTTTACCTTTGATCCAAGGTCAAACGGTGCCCGAGACTTTCAGTCCCTAACCAGCGAGATTATCAGCCATGGCTAAGAAAAAAATCACAGGACAAAGCAAACTTGCCGCTACCAATTCCCCGGGTGATTCCGCGAAGGGATTGCAACTGGTCTCCCGCAAGGCAAAGCTTCAACCCACCAGTTTCCGCCTGACCCCCGAAGACAAGGAACGGCTGAAAGGGATTACCGCGGCAGTGAACGAACTCTCCCCCTACAAAAAAATATCCGAGAGCATGGTGATTAAAGCGCTCTTGTTTAATGGCCGGAATATGAAACCGGAAACGTTGCTCAAGGCGATCAAAGAGGTTATTCTCTAGCTCAATGTATAGCTTTAATATGGGCTAGGTAATGCACTACAAATTAAGCTCATGAGTAAGCGTGGCGTACAAGGGGAGAGAACGCTGCAAGCGTACTCGGACCGTTTGACTCATGGGAAAAGATATCGCCTCCGCAGGTTGGATTCAGGAAGTCATGTGAATGCCCTGAATAAACCAATAAACCCGGTCTTCGACCAAGAGAAGGAAGAAACAGCATGTTTGAAGAAACGAAGAAACAGTTTCCACGCTCAGTCGAAATAAGCAAAAACAGATTGGCATAACAATTTGCTTTTTTTCGTAAAATCAAGAACTATTGAACTGCGCGAGTGGAATACTAAACACAAAAAAGAAACAATTTTCCCTATCACCGGAACCGTCATTCGCCGGAAACTGGGAAAGGCTTTTGAGGCCGTCGGCGGGAAGGTTACCCCAGAAGTCGGGACTAAGTCGGGACCAGGTACTCAGGCCTTTACTGGATGCCGGATTAATCGAAATGACTATACCGGACAAGCCAACAAGCAGTAAGCAGAAATACCGGCTAACGGAGGCGGGAAAAAAAATTTTGGACCAAGATAGATGATTGAAAGACTTTAGCAACTGGCTGTGAATGTGGGGCGTATATGTGGGTGATTGACATCAGAAACTGGCTGGACGAACAGCAGATCGAACCGGCTGCGCCGCAGTTGCGACTGAAGGTGAAAAAACTGATAGAGATCATCACCTGGATCACCTCACGCGACCGGGGCCTGCCCGCAGGAGAAACGCCGAAATGCTGGCGGCGGCCGAAAAGAAAACCGTGCAAGGGCATCCTGAAAATCCAGTTCGAGATAGATGACCGGATTCACTGGTTCTGCCCCGAATGCGAGGACGAAGGCCTCATTGACGGCTGGCAGGGATTGATATGGGATATGTCTGACGGGACGATTCACTGAACACCGTTGATGAGGATGGAGTGGATAACTTGGAGGATAGATATCATGATAACGTAAAGTCACATGTATTCCATGCTCCTGGATGTCATTATGACTGTAAGAATTATGTTCAGGGATTTGTTTCATACGATGATGCAATAAGAGCTGGGTATCGGCCCTATAAGCAGTGTATAGAGGTGTACCTTGAATGTTATTTTTTTGTAATTGAGATTTTCGCCAATTCATATGATGAATACTGTTCGAACGATGTTGATTTGCTGCATGGTTGTCAGCATCTCCGGTTGTGCCACAATGACGATTGAAGGAGATGGGCAAAAAACGACGCAGTCAGAAACAGGCATACATACCGTGCATGGATCTTTTTATAATTTCGTCTGGTCCGAACCTCCGGTCACAAAATGCGAAAACGGTCACGGTCTTTATCGTGCACGGTATCACACTAATGCACTATATGCTTTGGCATCAGTCATATCTTTAGGGCTCTATGTGCCGCAAACTGTTGAATGGTGGTGCGACGGAACGCCGGAACAGGATGATGATGAAGAAGAAGTTTATTCTCCGACCCAATAAAACAGCCGTGGTAGAAAAGAATGGCTAAATCACGGAAGCTGATAATTGGCCTTGACGGCACCTGGAACGATACCGATTCAACAGCGACCAATGTTCAGAAGCTACTGGATGCATGCTCCAAATCTAAAAGAAATAGTCAGATTGTCCATTACGAAGAAGGGGTAGGAACTGCTTTCTTGGAGGCATTATCCGGCGGTATTTATGGCGAAGGGTTGGAAGAACAAATCCTCGGAGCATATCGGTTCCTGAGAAATAGATATAATGACACGAGTTGGGAAAGAGATGAAAATAAAGTGTTTATCTTTGGCTTTAGCAGAGGAGCGTATGCAGCAAGACGCTTGGCGGGGCTGATAACACAATGCGGCGTCCCAGCAGACGAAAGTGATATTACACTCGCATGGCAACTATATATACGGCGCGATACCGCCAGCACGGAGGAATTGAAACAGCAGGGTCGTTTGTTTGGTATCCAGGTAAAGATGCTGGGTGTATGGGATACTGTAAAAACAACCACAGATGATGATTTCAACGATTTAAAACTCCCTGCATGCGTCGTTAAAGGATACCATGCAATGGCGATTGATGAAAAACGGACGTTTTTCCCTGTGTTGAAATGGGACGTCGAGGAGCGGGTTTATCAGGTATGGTTTCCAGGGGTTCATTCTGATGTTGGGGGAGGATATGAAAAGTGTGAACTCTCGGATATAACGTTGCAATGGATGATAGACCGTGCATATGAGAATGGAATAATATTCAAAGCAAGTGCAATCAGGAAACTTCAAAAAGACCCTTGCGGTATTATACATGAATCATATGAAGGAAAATGGCTTCCCTTGGGAACAAACGCTAGGATAATAGGTGATTTAGAGAAGGTGCATATCTCAACTAAAGAGCGTATGGAAGGAAGAGCAGGCTACAATCCACCTAACCTGCCGCCGAAACCAGATTATGTAACATGAAAATACAAGCAGAGAAGGGAAAATAGGAACTGACAACTTAAGTTCATTTCTTTAATCTTAATTTTCTTTATTTTTTAAGATTGCCTTTGTCGAACGAATGAGCTGTTTGAAATAAAAACCTAAAAGAGAACCACTTTGAACAAAGAAAAGATAACTCTATCCCAGCTTGAATCATTTCTGTTGAAGGCCGCCGATATCCTGCGCGGTAAGATGGATGCGTCTGAATTCAAGGAATTCATCTTTGGGATGCTTTTCCTGAAGCGGCTCTCAGATGAATTTGATCGGAAGCGGCACCAACTGCGTCATGAAACCTTTGCACATTTGAAAGCTCAGCCCGACCTTGTCGATGAGCTCCTTGAGGATAAAACATCCTTCGGCGAGACCTTTTACGTGCCCAAACGTGCCCGGTGGCACGAAACCTGGGTGGATGAGGACGGAAACACCGTTCCCGCCCTGAAAGATTTAAAGCACGACATCGGCAATATGCTCAATAAAGCCATTGCCGCCATTGAGGACGAGAATGATTCCCTTGCCGGAGTGCTCAAGAACAATATCAATTTCAATGAAATCAAGGGAAAAACCAAGATTCCCGATCAGAAATGGAAAGACCTTCTCGACCATTTCAATCAGCCCAATTTTGTCCTGGTAAATGACAATTTTGAGTTTCCTGATCTTCTCGGGGCCGCCTATGAATACCTGATTAAATATTTTGCCGACAGTGCGGGCAAAAAAGGTGGCGAATTCTATACCCCCGCCGAAGTAGTCCGCCTGCTGGTGCAGCTCGTCAAGCCACAGGCAGGCAATACCATTTATGACCCCACGGTCGGCTCAGGCGGTTTTCTGATTCAGGCACATCAATATGTCGAAGAGCAAGGTCAGGACCCCAACGATCTGGCTCTTTATGGACAGGACTCCAACGGCACGGTCTGGTCCATCTGCAACATGAATATGATTCTCCACAACATCAGCCGTTTTACCATCGAAAACGGAGATACTCTGGAGGACCCGCAACTTCTCGAGAATGGTCAGATTCGCAAGTTCGACCGGGTACTGGCCAATCCTCCCTTTTCCCAGAATTACAATCGGGCCAGCGTTAAATTTACCCATCGGTTTCGGGAGTGGTGTCCCGAGACGGGTAAAAAAGCCGACCTCATGTTTGTCCAGCACATGCTGGCCAGCCTCAAGAGCAATGGCCACATGGCCACCATCATGCCCCATGGCGTGCTGTTTCGTGGCGGCAAGGAAAAGCTGATCCGGGAAATTTTCATCAACGATGACGTCATCGAGGCCATCATCAGCCTGCCGCAAGGCCTGTTTTACGGCACCGGCATCCCCGCCTGTGTGCTGGTCTGTAATAAGAACAAGCCGGATTATCTGCGCAACAAGGTGTTGTTCATCAACGCAGACCGTGAATTTGCCGAGGGTAAGAACCAAAACAAGCTGCGCCCGGAAGATATCGAGAAAATCGACACCATTTTCACCCTGAAACAGGAACTCCCAAAATACAGCCGTCTGGTCGACACCTCCGAAATCGTCGATAAACACGATTACAACCTGAACATTCGCCGTTATGTCGACAACACCCCGGAACCGGAGCCCGAAGATGTACAAGCCCATCTCATCGGCGGCATTCCGGAAGATGAAGTAACGGCGCGACATGAGGACTTTGCCCGTTTTGGCCTGGCTGCTGAAACCCTCTTTCAAGCGGAACGTCCAAAGTACCTCGCCTTTAAAGAGACCGTTCAGGACAAGACGGATATCAAAAAACTAATCGAAGCCGATTCGGCCGTTGTCCAAACGATTGCCACCCACGCACAAGCCCTTGAGGATTGGTGGCAGGTGGCGCAGAACGATTTTGCCCGACTTGAGCGGGCCAATAACGGCAATGGCAACGGAAAAAAAATGCCAGATGTACGCCTTGAGCTGCTGAAAACGCTCAAGGACAAGATGATACCCCTTAACGTACTGGACGAATTCAAGAGCGCAGGGGTGTTTGTGAACTGGTGGCAACAGATCCGCTACGACCTGAAAACCATCGTTTCCATCGGCTGGCATCACACCCTGATTCCCGATGAATATCTGATTGCGGAATTCTTTCAGGCCGAGGCCAACGCGATTGAATCCTTGGAAACCAAAATCAGCGAACTACAAAGCGAGCTGGCAGAGGCTGTCGAAACCGCCCAGGAGACGGCAGCCTACGAGCCGGACGAAGACGAGAAGGTCACTGCCGCCGTCATCAAAAAGGCATTGAAGGCACTCATCGATGATTTGAAGGACACACCCGGGGCCTCTGCCAAGCGGGAATTGGATGAGCTGAAAAAACTGGATGCCGCCATCAAAAAGATCGAGAAAAAAATCAAGGACGCCAAGGCCGCACTGAAAGAGAAAGCCACCGAACTGGAACTAAAGCTCGAATTGAAACGTCTGGGCGCTGAAGGGTTCACGGATGAAAACCGGGAATTGATTCGCCAGGTGGATAAGCAAATTGCCGAACTGGATGCAGGCAAAAAGACAGACAAGAAAAAAATTACCACCCTACAAAAAGACAAGGCCGCTTTGCAGGCACGTATTGCCCGAACTGATGCTCTGCTGACGGAAATCGGCGGCCAACTGACTATAGAAGATGCCAAACGCCTGATTTTGAAAAAACTATACGACATTTCCAGCCGGGAACTGGAGCGATACTTGAGCGCGGAAAAGCGTGCGCTAATCCAGGGGGTTGAAAACCTCTGGAATAAATATGCGACAAGTAGCCAGAAGCTTGAGCAGCAACGGGAAACTACTCTTGGTGAGTTGAATGGATTTCTTACTGGGCTGGGGTATTTGAAATGAACAACCTTATTCAGCCAAAATTACTTCGGGACATTATCAAGCTCGATAAAGGGAAACCACCGGCTCAGCAAGGCTACTATGGTCCTGATGCAGCCCTTTACCTCACACCCGACTATCTTCGTGGCGGTGCACAGCCTGAACATGTCAAGCCGAGCTCAAACGCCGTTCATGTAAAAGACGGAGAAACAATAGTTCTTTGGGACGGTTCAAATGCGGGTGAGATATTTCGGTCGAAGCAAGGGGTTCTTGCTTCGACAATGGCCAGGGTTATCCACAGCGAAGATTATGACGGCAGCTACTTTTTTTTCGCACTGAAAGGGTGGGAAGACTATCTCAAGGGGCAGACGTCTGGCTCCGGTATACCCCACGTTGACAAAGAGGTTTTGGGGAAGCTCGCATTATTTGAGTTCCCCAAACCAGAACAATCCAAAATCGCCGAAGTCCTTTCCAAAGTCGAACAGGCCATTGAGCAGACGGAAAGCTTGATTGCCAAGCAGCAGCGCATCAAGACCGGCCTGATGCAGGATCTCCTAACCCGGGGGATCGATGAACACGGCAATCTTCGCTCCGAAGAAACCCATCAGTTCAAAGATTCACCGCTGGGGCAGATTCCGATGGAATGGGAGATTCATAGACTGGGTGAAATCTCTTGGATTAGCTCTGGCATCACTTTGGGTAAAACCTATTCTGGACCAAAGACCATTGAAGTTCCTTATCTCCGAGTAGCCAATGTTCAGGATGGTTATCTCGATTTATCTGATGTTAGTACAATCCGAGTTCCAATTTCTTATATAGAAAAATATAGGCTACAGATTGGTGATGTATTAATGAATGAGGGTGGAGATTTTGACAAGCTTGGGCGTGGTACTGTTTGGCGTGGCGAAATTGATGTCTGCCTTCATCAGAACCATGTCTTTAAGGTACGACCGGAAGAAGGGAAACTCTCCTCATTTTTTCTAGCTAATATCTCGGCTTCACCATATGGAAAAACGTTCTTTATATTGGCTTCAAAACAATCTACTAACCTGGCATCTATTAATTCCACACAGCTACAAGGATTTCCAATCGCACTGCCAAGTTATCCCGAGCAAAGAAAAATCGTACAGATTATTTCTGCTAATGAAGAGACAATCAAGATTTATCAGGCTGAGCTGAAAAAGTTCAACTCCCTCAAGATAGCCCTAATGCAAGACCTGCTCACAGGAAAGGTGCGGGTGACGCCGCTAATGGATAACATGGAGGTCGACTCATGAGCATCAAGGAGACCCCGAAGCATATAAAGCTCGATGAGCGCAACCATGTGGAAAAGCCGCTGCTCGATCAGCTTTCCGGTCTTGGCTGGGAAATTATCGACCTGACGGATGAGAATCAGACTCCGGCTCATACCTTCCGCGACAATTTCACCGAAGTAATCATGCCGAAGGTCCTGCGGGAGCAGCTCGAAGTGATCAATCCCTGGCTGGAGGATGACCAGGTTGAGGAGGTCGCCAAGCAGTTGACGGCAAGTTTTCCAGGAACGGGTCTTATTGAGAACAACCAATATGCACTCCATCTGCTGCTGGAAAACACCAGTGTTAGCGAAAACCGCAAAACCGGGGAGCAAAGCCCGACGTTACGGTTCATTGATTTTGATAAGAATCCACTAAATAACAATCGATTCATCGCAGTTTGTCAATTCAAGGTGCGCATCCTCGGCACTGAGCATCATATCCTTCCGGACATCGTTCTTTTTGTGAACGGTCTACCCGTAGTGCTGATCGAGTGTAAATCACCCAAGATTAAAGATGCCATCCCCGAAGCTATCGATCAGATGTTGCGTTACAGCGAGCAACGGGGAGCAAAGGGCGAAGGCAACGCGCCGCTTTTCTATTTCAACCAATTCGTTATTGCCACCTGCCGCCAGCAAGCAAAATTCGGGACGATCACAACTCACAGCGAAAAGTATTTTTACCGTTGGTCAGACCCGTATCCGCGCACCTTGAACGATCTCGACCACGGGGCGGGAAGCCCAAACGATCAGCAGCGCCTGGTGGCGGGTATGATGGACAAATCCAACCTGCTTGACCTGATTCGGACCTTCACCCTGTTCTCCACCAATGACAAGGGGCAGACTATCAAGATTGTTGGTCGTTATCAGCAGTTCCGGGCGGTAAAACTGGCGGTGCAGCGTCTGATGCAGGGTAAGAGCCCGCGTGAGCGTAGCGGTATTATCTGGCATACCCAGGGATCTGGCAAGTCTCTCACCATGATGTTTATGGTTCGGGAAATGTACCGGCATGCGGCGCTGTCTAACTGGAAGGTCGTTTTTGTGACCGACCGCACCCAGTTGGAAGGCCAACTTAATGAAACTAGCCGCAGTATAGACTTTACAGTCAAGGTGGCGAATAGCATCAAAAAACTCAAGGAGCTGCTCAGTTCCGACACCTCGGATCTGGTGATGGCCATGATCCATAAATTTCGCGAGGCGGATCTGACTGTAACCTTTCCACAACTCAATGACAGCCCCAATATCCTTGTCATGACCGACGAGGCCCACCGTGGTCAATATAAACTCCTTAGAGCAAATCTTGACAAAGGCATACCAAACGCCGCTCATATCGGTTACACCGGCACTCCAATTGACAAAACCGAACGTGTCTTTGGCGACTACATTGACAAGTACACCATGCGCCAAGCCATTGACGACGGAGTAACGCTTGAGATCGTCTACGAAGGCCGCACCCATAACGCGGAAGTCCCCGATCAGAAAGGGATGGACCAGGCGTTTGCCGATGTGTTTAGCGATTACAATCTACAGGAACGTCTGGAAATTCTCGGCTACGGTTCACGGGACGCTTACCTTGAGGCGGAACCGACCATCGAAGCCAAGGCAAAGGACATGGTGGACCATTATCTTACCCATGTTTTTCCTAATGGCTATAAAGCTCAAGTTGTGGCAACTTCACGAGAAGCAGCAGTTCGATACAAGAAGCATATCGATACGGCATTGCAGGAGAAAGCGATCGAGTTGCAAACGGCAAATCCTCGCGGCCTGGACCTTGAGCTGCTTAAGAAGTTGCAGACGGATGTGGTGATCTCCGGCGGTCATAATGATCTGCCGCACCTGAAAGAGTATTCTGATACCTCGCGGCATAAGCGCAGTATCAAAAGTTTTAAACTGGGTTTTGGCGGTAAGGATGAAGGGATTACCGGCGACATGGGTGTCCTCATCGTCAATAACATGCTCATCACCGGATTTGACGCACCCGTGGAACAGGTCATGTATTTGGACAAGGTCACCACCGACCACAATCTGTTGCAGGCTATTGCCAGGGTTAACCGTGTAGGCGGAGAGACAAAGGATAAAGGATTTGTTGTCGACTATGTCGGTGTGGGGCATCACCTGAAGAAAGCCATCGATGCCTATGACGAGCGGGAACAAAAAGAGGTTATAGACTGCCTAAGCTTCCCGGAAAAGGAACTCCAAAACCTCCGGAATAGCCATGCCGAAATTATGGGACTATTGGAAGAGCATGGTCTGACGGATCTCACGGACCATGATGCCTTTTTTGATGTTTTTTATGATGAGGACTTGCGCTTTGATTACATGGAGGCGTTTAAAAATTTCACCAAGTGCATGAACCTGGTCTTCCCCTCTCGGCAGGCTTTGGATTTTATAGGCGACTACAACACACTTTCGGAAATAAATGTCTTAGCAGGCAAGCATTTTCGCGACGAGCGCCTGAGCATGAAAGGAATCCCGCCCAAGCTGCGTGCGATTACCGACCAGTATTTAGAATCGAAGAGTATTGATCAGAAAATCGAACCTATTTCGATTCTTGATGAAGACTTTGAAAAGAATGTCGGTAAACGCAACCGTACTAAAACCAAGGCGGCGGAAGTAGAGCACGCTATTCGGCACCATCTGGATGTTGAGCTTGATGACGATCCCGATTTGCAGGCTTCCTTTGCGGAGGCACTGGCTAAAATATTCCAGGATTTTCGTGATAATTGGAAAAAAATATACGAGGAGTTGGAAAAGTTAAGGGAGCGCATCAAAAAAGCCAGTAAAGAGCCGACCTATGGCCTCCATCGTAAGAAACAAATGCCGTTTTTCCGGAGTATCAAGCGGGAGATTTTTAGTGAAAAGGAACTCAATGAGGATGAAATTTCAGTCCTTGTCGATCTTACTCAGCAGGTTTTTCTTGTTGTTGAACGAGAACTGAAACTTGCCGGTTTCTGGGAAAGCATCCCCGCTCGCAATAAGCTCAAGGCTCAAATACAGACAATACTCTTGCAGCCTTCTTATGCAAAGCTGTCGAATTTGATAAAGAACCGCGCCAAGATTATCAGCCGGGTGATGGAGATTGCGGAAAAGAATAATGATGTGATTCTTTACGCGGAATAAGCATGGAGTTGGTTTACACAATCAAGAGGTCACCCAAGCGCAAACAACTGACGATCACTGTTGAACGGGATCGCAGCGTGGTTGTACATGCCCCCGAATCCACATCCGAGGAGAAGATACGGGCTATTGTTGAATCAAAGCGGCAGTGGATCTATGAAAAGACAAGGCATGCGCAAAAGTATGCATTGCCTCATCCTCCAGGAAAGGAGCTGGTAAACGGGGAATCGGCTCTTTATCTTGGCCGCCAGTATCAAATCGAAGTGGTTCAAAACGACTTGGGGGAGGTACGTTTTGAGCAACGCTTTTTCATCCCGGCGCGTTTTGCCGGTGATCGAAAGCAAGTCCTGCGTGAATGGTATGTAGCCAGAGCCAAAGAAAAAATTCTGCCTCGAGCCAAAAAAATCGCCAAAGATCTAGGCGTGGAGTTCAACAATGCCAAGATCGTTGATAACCGCTTTCGCTGGGGGTCCTGCACAACTAAGGACAACATTAATTTCAATTGGCGACTTATCAAAGCTCCGATGTATGTAGTGGATTATGTTATTGTCCACGAGCTTGCTCACCTGTTGGAAGCAAACCACACACCACGCTTTTGGAATATTGTACGGGCACAGACCACCAAGATGGAGAAGGCTAAGCAGTGGCTTTTAGAGCATGGTCAAATATTGGAAGAGGAAATATAAAAGGAAGTTGGGTTTGAGAAGTACATCTGCCATTTAAATATTGTACTTTTAACCTGTATCCAAGGTTTTTTAAAAATTTAATTTAAAGGCAATTTTTTAAAGCTATACCTTTTGAGAAGGTGAAATTGCTATGCTGAGAGCTGACGATGGAAACTGATTAATACCATGCAAACAACAAATGGAAGTTCGTGATCAATGAATAAGTAAGTTACCACAAACTGTTCCACTCATGACTGACATCTGAAAATGGCTAAAGTTGGTAGAAATCAAATATGTCCTTACTGCTCAAGTGGAAAGAAATATAAAAAATGTTGTGGTAACTCACGATTAAGAAACAGCCAAACTACCGACTTCAACCCCCAACGTGATCTTTCTCCTGTCGTATTAAGACATGCAGAAAGACACGCAGCCGCAGAACAAATCCGTCAAGAACAACAAGGTTTGGGAAAACCAATAATCAGCACAACTTGGAAAGACCAGCAATTCGTAGCAGTTGGAGATACTGTATATTACTCCAAAAATTGGAAGACTTTCCCTGATTTTTTAAATGAATATATTGCTATTACATTGGGTAGAGAGTGGGGTGATCAGGAATTAAAGAAAAAATATGAACATAGGCACATTATTCTGCAATGGTATCAATTATACAATGAACACAAAGAAAAATACCATTCAAAAAAAGGTGTTATCACGTCAATACCCACTGTAGGTGTTTGTCACTGTTATTTTGGTTTGGCATACAATCTTTATTTATTGAAGCATAATGTCGAACTTCAAAAAAGATTTATTGACAGGTTAAAGGATATTAACAACTTCCAAGGGGCTTACTACGAGTTAATAGTTGCCAATTGTCTCATCCGTGCTGGCTTTGAACTTGAACTAGAAAATGAAGTAGATGACAGCACAAAACATTGTGAATTTTCTGCTGTTTCATCTGTAACAGGGAAAAAATATTGGGTTGAAGCAAAATCGAGGTCAGTAGTAGGCGTATTGGGAAAAACAGAACACAATGGAACCAGAAACAGTGATCCTACATGTCGTCTAAGCACACACCTTAAGAATGCTCTTCTGAAACCGGCAAATGATGAAAGATTGATATTTATTGATGTTAACGCTCCCCATCACGATGATAACGAACCAGATTGGTTTGCACGTGCTGAAAGTAAACTTAGGATGAAGGACTCTGATCTTCCCGATAATGTTTCAGCATATATTTTCGTAACTAATTTCAATTTCCATTATCGCTTAGATAAAGAAAAGCAATGGTTATCCTCACTGCCATATGGTCTTGGAATACCCGATTTTACTAGCAACAAACCAATTCGATTTATTGATTGGTATAAAAACAAACAAAAACATATTGATGCTCATAATATCATAGATTCTTTCACTGGTTATTTAGATTTACCTCAGACTTTTGATGGATCACTTCCATCCGAGCAATTAAGTGGAAGTGATAATAGGATTGAAATCGGTAAAAAATATTTTTTTGAAGATATTGGCGAAAATGGGCTTGTAGGTACAGTTACAGAAGCTATTGTTGATGAATCAAATAAAAGGATGCTAATATTTGTAGATGGCTCGCATGTCCTCTCAAGACCTATATCTGACGATGAACTACGCGATTATAAAAAACATCCTAATGCATATTTTGGGAAGATTACCAAACAGGGAAGAAAGGCGAATAATATATTTGAATTTTTTGAAAACATAGTTGATATGCATATGTCCTATTCAAAAGAATCAACACTCAACCATATGAAAAATTGGCCTAATTATGGTGAAATAAAAAAAATGGACAAAAAAGAAATTGTCCTGTTGTACAGTGAAAGTATTGCTATTCAAATGGACAAGATATCAGAGAAGTGATTCAACACCGTTTCAGATCGGTAATCAACTGAGGATTTTGAAGGGAATTAGCAAGCAAGCTCCTTGTGCAATCATAAAGGAAATGCTGAACCCTACTCATATCTTTAACAGGAGTTTATGGGATTCACCCTGCTTGCGGTGACATAACGACGCAATTCTAGCACGTTACGACCCGGCATTCTGCAGGACCCCACCCTCTATCTTCCAGCCAAAAGCGCTTAGAATTTGCGCCTGT
>Ga0209164_1001200_pt1 | contig 36367 bp, 39 predicted proteins | sample MTBNYHSulfiMetaG_FD_187458 | JGI IMG/M metagenome (GOLD analysis project Ga0209164, IMG submission 187458) | Enrichment culture microbial communities from rom New York Harbor, USA that are MTBE-degrading - MTBE-NYH (New York Harbor Sulfidogenic)... | ecosystem: Environmental > Aquatic > Marine >... | reverse complement strand
GGAAGAGTCCCTGGAAGAGCTCGGGGAACGCCGCGATGATGGCGAACCGTGCCAGCCTCCCCGCGGTTCCGATGACCACGAACAGGGAGAGGCTGAATCCGAACAGTCCACAGGCGATGCTCACCAAATAGAAGGGGGGAAGACCCGTCAGGGCGCTGAGGGACAGCACGGATATCCCCATGTTGCCCCTCATCCCGAAGCGTCTTCCTGCCTCCTCGAGCTTCTCCGGCTTGACCATCCTGGGAAGCCTGAGCGTACCCCGACCCACGTGGAAGAGAACAACCTTCCCGATCATCTGGCCAAGCGTCACCAGGAGGACGCACGCCCAGTCCAGGTGGGCTGGAGCTGCGGCCACGGCGCCCAGCGTCAGGAGCTCCGCATTGACGATGGGGATGAAAGCGCTGACGATGGCGACGCCGAGCGTCGAGAGAAGCAGAGCGATCTCCTCCGTCATGGCCCCCGAGCCTCCCCACCTTTCGAGCTGATGATCCTTTCCCCCTTCGATCGTTGAGGCTGGCTGAGCGCCCAGGCTCGCGGCAGGCGCTCAGAAACTGCGGCCGTCCGGAGAAGCGCGCGTCTGCCGCGGAAAGACCGACCCCCAATACGCAGGGGAGGAAGGGGGCTGTCAAGGCCGAGGCGGCGACATCCTCCTCGACCCGGCAGTGGACCGTGGGGGCCTACGGGCCCATATTCCCTAGAGAACCCTCTGCGGTGGAGTCCCTCATGGACACTGGTGCCCGGAATCACCACTGGGTCGGGAAGAGCCTCGCGATGGCATTCGCTCTCGCCCTGGGCGGGGGGCCCCTGGAGGCCCAGGTGCCGGTGGTGGGCCAGGTGAAGAGCGTGGCCGGCAGCGCCGTCGTAGTGCGGAGCGGCCAGGAGATGCCGGTCACTGCGGGTCTTGCGCTCCAGGAGTCCGACTCCCTCCGAACCGGGATGGACACGAGCCTCGGCCTGACCCTTCGCGACGGCACCCGCCTCTCGATGGGACCCGAGACGAGCCTGCACCTGGCGGAGTACGCGTTCGCACCCGCCGAGAGCCGGCTCGGGCTCACCCTGAGGCTGGTCCGGGGCACCCTGGCGTACATCTCGGGCCGCATCGCCCAGATGGCGCCGGCAGCCGTCACCATCGAGACGCCCACGTCCATCATCGGGGTACGCGGGACCTACCTGCTCGTCTCCGCGGAGTGAGGATGACCTTCCGTCGGGTGGCCCTCACCGGCCTGGCTCTTCCTCTGCTGGCCGCCGCCGCTTGTGCCAAGCCCGCCGGCCTCGTGATCCTCCTCCCCCACCCCGAGACGGGTGAGGTCGGCGGGGCCACGGTCTCGGCCGGGGGGGCGACCGTGGAGCTCACGGAAGGCGGTGAGGGCACCCGGGTCCGGGAGGGGCAGGAGCCCACGACCCCGGCGCCCATCCCGTCGGCGGAGGTCGACCGGATCTTCGGCGCCGCCATGGGCGCGCGGGCGCCGGCGCCTGCCCAGTTCCTTCTCTTCTTCGTCACCGGCGGGGAGCAGCTGACCGAGGAGTCGGAGCGCTTGGTCCCCGAGATCCTGGCCGAGATCCGGCGCCGCCCGAGTCCGGACTTCTCCATCATCGGCCACACGGATCGCACGGGAGACGAGGAGTTCAATATTGCCCTGGGATTGCGCAGGGCCGAGCTCGTGCGAGACCTGCTGGTAGCCAGCGGCGTGGATCCCGCCTTGATGGAGCTGGCGTCCCACGGCGAAGCCGATCCCCTCGTGCCGACCGCGGACGAGGTGGCTGAAGCGCGGAACCGGCGCGTCGAAGTCACCATCCGGTAGCACGGAGCGCAGCCCGCGTGACCCCACGGCTGACCCTCGGAGCCGGTGTTGCGGCCGCCTTGCTGGCTCTCGTGATCGGCGCGGGTGCCGGAGCCGTCCTGCAGGGAATCGACCTCCGCCTCTACGACGCCGCCCTTCGCATGAGCTGGATCGAGGATCCTCCTGCGGGGGTCGCGCTGGTGGTCGTGGACGATTCCAGCATCGCCATCAGGGGACAGTGGCCCTGGCCGCGGGACGAGCTGGCTCTCCTGGTGGACACCCTGGTCGCGCGGGGGGCGGCTGTCGTGGCGCTGGACATGCTGTTGTCCGAGGCCGATCGGGCGGCCGCCGCGAGCCCGTCACCGCCGGGCGCCCCGTCCCCCACCGACGCCATCCTGGAGCGATCCCTCGCCAGCGGCCGTGCGGTCCTGGGCCACGCCTTCACCTTCGATGGATCGTCCCCCTCCGAGGAGTCTCCCTCCGAGGAGTCCCGGTGCGTGGTCCACCCCCTGCCCCTGGTGCAGGTCCGGCGCGGCGACGGTGGCGATCCCATCGCGAACCTGTTTCGCGCCACCGGACTCGTCTGCGCCCTCCCGGGGCTCAGCCGGGCCGCGGAGGCGTCCGGGTTTCTGAACGCCAGCCCCGACCGGGACGGTGTGATGCGGCGGGCGCCCTTGTTGGTGGCGTGGGGAGACCATGTCTACCCCTCCCTCTCGCTGGCCGCCGTTCTGCAGGCGAGGGGCGTGGAGAGCGTCGGGCTGAAGGCGACGCCGGGCCGGGACCTGCGCCTCATTATGGGCGGACTCGTGGTTCCCCTGGAGGAGCGCGGGACGATGCTGGTGCGGTACCGGGGCAGGACGGGGACCTTCCCCCAGTTCTCGGCCGCTGACGTCCTCCTGGGGCGACTGCCGGAGGACGCGGTGCGGGACCAGGTCGTGTTCGTCGGCGTCACCGCCCTGGGTCTCCGGGATGCGGTGACCACGCCGTTCGACCACCGGTCCTCAGGCGTGGAGGTTCATGCCTCTGTCGCCGCGAGCCTCCTGGACGGCCGCTTCATCCACGTCCCGTCCTGGAGCCGTGCCCTGGTCCTCCTCGTCACGCTGCTGGCCGGCCCCAGCACCGCGGGGCTGGTCCTCTGGCGTGGGCAGGCCCTGGGCGCTGCCCTCGCACTGGGCCTCACGGCCGCCATCTGGCTTGCGGTGATGGGCGGGTCCGTAGCCGCCGGCGTATTCGTCTCCCCGGTGGAGCCGACCCTCGCTGTGGCGCTATCGCTGCTCACGCTCATGGCCCTCGGGGCGCGGCACGAGCGGAGGGCGGCCGGGGCGGAGCGGCAACGTCGGGAGCGGACCTACCGGTTTGCGGTCCAGTCCCTCACGGCCCTCGTGGAGACGCGGGACCAGGACACCGGTCACCACGCACGGCGAACCAGCGCCTACGCCGCCCTTCTCGCCGGGCGTCTCCAGTCCTCGCCCCGATTCCGGGAATACCTTACGGCCGAGCGGATCGCCATGATCGCCCAGCTCGCGCCGCTCCATGACATCGGGAAGGTCGGCGTTCCCGACGCGGTTCTGCTGAAGCCGGGTCCCCTGACCGGCGAGGAGCTGAGGGAGATGAGGCATCACCCGGAGTACGGGTACGAAGCCATCGTCCGGGCGGAGCGGGAGGCAGGGCTGACCGGTGAGTCCGACAGGGACCTGCTCCAGGTGGCGAAGGAGCTTGTGCGCACCCATCACGAGCGTTGGGACGGCGAGGGGTACCCCCACGGGCTGGCCGGAGAGGACATCCCCATCCCGGGACGCATCATGGCGGTGGTGGATGTCTACGACGCGATGGTCCAGCCGCGCGTGTATCAGGCCGCCATCACCCACCATGAGGCCATGACCTTCATCCTCGCCGGGCGGGGGACGGCCTTCGATCCCGATGTGGTGGACGCCTTCCTCGACGTGGAGGAGGAGCTCCGCCGGCTCGTGGTGCGACACGCCGGCGATCCGGCTACGGCCTGAGGGACTGGACGTCCACTACAGGCGAACGTGTCGCTTGAGTCTCAAAGGTGCTCAGTGGGCGGAAGGGTCCGGCCCACGATCACGGTGATGTTGTCGGTGCCGCCGTCGTCCAGTGCGTCCTGGAGGAGTCCTTCCACCACCTGGCGGGAACTGGTCATGGACGTCAGCCGTTCCCGGATGCGTTCGTCGGAGACGTGCTTGGTGAGGCCGTCGCTGCACAGGAGGACAGTGGCGCCCCATGTCCGCACAACCCGGGTGACCACGGGCTCGGCCTGGCTTCCCCCCACGGCGCTGAACAGGACGTCGGCCCAACGGCTCTGTTCCGCTCTGGTCCGGGTCATGACGCCCTGGTCCATCATCTCCTGGGCCAGCGTCTGATCCCGGCTGATCTGGGTCAGCGTTCCGTCCTGGTAGATGTAGCAGCGGGAGTCACCCACCTGGAGCAGGTAGGCGTGGGGCCAGAGGCCCAGGAAGAGGGTGAGGGTGGTGGCGAACCGGCGCTCCCCACCGATCCCGACCCCCTCCGCCTTCTTCAGGAGGCTCTCGTGCACCGCCAACGCCGCGTCGTGAAGGAGACGGGAGAAGACCTCCGGGTCCTCCCCCTCCCTGAACTCCGCCTCATGGAAGAAGGCGGACACCGACGAGACCAGTCCTTCCACGGCCCGGCGGGCGGCCTCCTCGCCCCCGGCGGATCCGCCGACCCCGTCCGCCACCATGGCGAGGGTCGCCAGGCGCTCGAGGTGGAGGATCCCGCCCTCGATGTCGGTGACGCTGGCCCGCTCCACCCGGACGCCCCGGATGAGAGAGCCCAGGAAGAAGTGGTCCTGGTTGTCCGGGCGGACCCTTCCCCGGTGGGTCACCCCCCACGCGTCGATGTCCGTGAAGCGCGGACGTGCATGGTCTCTCATGGATCTCTACCGCGTCGTGCCCGGGACATGCGCCAGGGCGTGTGGGGCTCGCGTAAGGGCTCCTGCGGATGGAGACGGCCTGCTCCAGCCCAGCCAGCCGCCAGGAAGAAGGATGCGTCGCCGCTCCGGAGGGAGCAAGTCTTTCCGTCTCGGGTGGAGAGGAGCGGAAGCCCCGCTGACGGAGCCGGGTCGGCTGGGTGGGGCGTGCGGCTTCCCGGCCTCCTGGAGCCCTCCCTTCAGTGTTGTGCTGGTCCCGGGGCTGCCCGATAATCCACCGCAGGCGAACCCAGTGACGGTGGCCTCGACGCTCGCCAGAGCCCTGAACCCGGGGCTGGTCCGCACAATCGGGCCAGCAGAACGGTCCGCGGAACCATGGTCCTCTACCTGATCGTCTCCGCCATCATTCTCCTGGCCTCCTTCCTCTTCGCCATGCTCGGCCTCGGGGGAGGGATGGTCTACGTGCCCGTCCTCACCTGGGCCGGGTTCCCGGTGAAGGACGTGGCCATTCCCCTGGGGCTACTCCTCAACGGGCTGAACACGCTGTTGGCTCTCATCCCCTTCGCCCGCAAGGGGCTGGTGGACTGGAAGGGAGGGATGGCCATGGCGCTGGCGGCCTTCCTCCTGGCTCCCGTGGGGGCCTGGGCCGCCCGCTTCGTGCCGGTCCACACCCTCCTGGTGCTTTTCGCGGCGGCGGTCCTGGTGGCGGCCTTCCGCATGCTCCTTTTCGCTCGGCAGCCCGAGCCTGAGTCCATCATGCCCCTGGGGCGGCGCTCCCTCATCGGGGGCTTCGTGGGTGGGTTTGCCGGGTTCATGGGGGGGATGCTGGGTCTGGGGGGCGGGTTCATCATCGCCCCCATCCTCATGTGGATGGGCTATCGCACCAAGGAAGCTGCGGCCACCACGGCGTTCGTGGTGACCTTCTCGTCCTTCTCCGGATACCTGGGGCACATGGCCGAGGGCCAGATGAACTGGCCCCTGACCGTGGGGGTGGTACTGGCGGTGGTGGTGGGCTCCCAGCTCGGCGGCTCCTTCATGGCCGGCAAAGCCAAGCCCCGCTGGGTCAAGCAGCTCTATGCGGTGGTGCTCCTGGCCATTGCGGCGAAGCTGATCTTCCAGGCGTTGGGATCGTGAACACCGGACGGGTTCCAGCTCTGGCTCCACCGGCACGGTGGCGGAACTGGCCGTGGCGGCCCCTGGGCCTTGCGGAGGGGCTTCCGGCCCTGCTGGTCCTGGGGTTGCTGGTCCGGGTACTGGCGTTCCCCGGAGCGTTGCGTGCCCAGGAAGCGGTCCAGTGGCATGGCTATGCCCAGATCCGGTACGGACGGGATGACCCCGCCGATGGCTTCAGCCTCCGCAGGGGGAAGCTCTGGCTGGGCGGATCGGTGCCCGGTATGGTGGGCCTCTCCTTCAAGGTCCAGGGGGTTTTCCGGAACTCCTCCCAGGGAGCCTTCATCCTCCAGGATATCTTCGCCGAGTATCGAAGGGATTGGGGGAAGGTGGTGGTGGGGCAGCTCATCCCGGACTTCAGCCTTCAACGCTCCCAGCCCGATTTCCTGGTTCCTCTGGTGGAGCGGGCCAGAGTCATCGACCTCCTGATCCCTGGCGCCCGAACCCTGGCCCGGGACATGGGCATCCAGGCAGTGATGGTTCCCCCGGGAAGCGGGCTCCATTTGGGCCTGGGCCTCTTCAACGGATCCGGCGCCAACCGCCTGGTGGCCTCGGAGGGCGACGTCCTGACCACGGGGCGGCTCACGCTGAGTCGCGACCTACGGCCTGACGTTCGGGTCACTCTGGGCGGGTCCGTAGCCTGGCGGAAGGCCAACGGTATCGACGTGGGGGCTCTCTCCACCACCGGCACCGATTTCACAGGCGAGGATTTCCGCTGGGGAGCGGAAACCAGGCTCGTGGCGGGGCGCTGGCAGCTCCAGGGGGAGTATCTCCGGGCCCACCTGGAGAAGGAAGAAAGCCAGGGGTTCTATCTGCTGGGAACCCTGGCTCTGGACGCCCTGAACCAGGCTTCCATCTCAATAGAAGATCTCGACACACCCCGGGATGGCCCCGCCCACGGTCCCTGGATCATCCTCGGGGGCGCACACGTATTCTCCGAGGCTCCTTCCACATCATCCGAGGCCATGCCGCCGGGTCCTGTCTGGAAAGGACCCTTTCCCACCCAGCTCATGGGAGACCTGCGGGTGCGCCGGGTGGAAGGGGAGCTGAGGTGGGGAGGGGCCCTCCAGCTCCAGGTGTTCTTTCACTGACCTTTGCCGGTCGGCTCTTCACGGTTTCCGGGCCTGGTAGAGACGGTCGCCCCGGATGCGGCCGATGTTCAGGCCAAGGTTCTGGGCCACCAGGCAGACAATCCTCCTCCGCATCCACCAGCGGAAGACCGCACGGGGAGGCTGCAGGAGGAGAGGATCGGCCTTGTGCCCCGGCGGATGTCGAGGTAGCTTCTTCGTCGTTAGTCGAATGGCGAACGATATCGGCAGGATGGGAAAGAGTTGACCACAGAGAACGCTTCCCGGCGTTCCAATGGATGCCCACGAGGGGAGAGCCGGGGAGGGGAGATCCCAGGGAGCACGAGACCACATGCATGATGACCGACTCTCACAACTGGACGTGGCGCCTCCTTCGGTGGTGAAGCAGGCAGCTCGCGACTTCGCCAGGGCTCTGTCCGACACCGCTCCCTTCAAGGCCCTGGAGGACTTCGGGCGACGGCTCCACCAGGACCCTGAGGCGCAGGAGGCTGTGCGGGCATTTCAGAGCAGGCAGGACTCGCTGCGGGTAGAGATCATGATGAACGCAGTCAGTTCCGCTGACCGAGCCGATCTGGGGCGGCTGCACCGAGCCATGCTGGATCAACCGTCGGTCCGAGCCTACCTCGAGGCCCAGGAGCGGCTCACGATGCTCTGCCAGTCTCTCGGTGAGCGGCTCTCCCACCATACCGGCATCGATTATTCTGCCGCATGCGGAACCAGTTGCTGCGGATAGGAGGATGAGCATGGTACGAGACGAAAACGTCCCCGACGAACTTCTTGACGCCCTGGACGAGCTTGCCAACCAGTTGCTGGCTTCCGAGGTGTTCCTGAGGTATCAGCACGCTGTCAGCAACTTCGAAGCGGACGGAGATGCGGTGGCCCTCCTGGAGGAGTTGTCCCGGAAGCAGGCCCGGATCCGAACCCTCCACCGGACCGGGGGAGATCCGGGCGAGGTCGAGGACCTGCAGTCCGTGCAGAGGCGGGTGCGAGAACATCCCCTGGTGTCGGATTATCTCAGGACCCGGCAGGCAGCCAGCGCTTACCTCGGTGAAATCAACGGGGAGATAAGCGAACTGCTCGGCATGGATTTCGCCCGACTGGCGCAGCGCAGGACCTGCTGACCCACGACCTGGAGGAGGACGGCGGGATGCCCACCTACGTGTTTCAATGCCTGGATTGCCAGGAGAGCTTCGACGTCCGGGCCTCCATGCGGGAGAAGGAGGCCGGCCTGGCGCCCGAGTGCCCCCGATGCAACGGGCCGCACGTGCGCCAGCTCATCACGGGGACCTTCGTTGTCGGCTCCAACCGCCCCCCCAACCCGCTTCCCACGACTGGGCGAGGGTGCTGGGGTGGTGGTCCCGGGTCAGGGTGCTGTGGCTGAAGCGGGGTGCGACGCCCTGCCGCGCCCTTACTTGGCCCGGCCGAGGCATACCTGCGGGATGCCCCTCGGTTCGCGGTGAGGGACCCCCTCCGCCTCTTGTGTGGGAGGGTCATGCAGATTACTTTGTTCGCTGTTATACGAATACCGAATAGCCAAGGGCGGGAAGACCTGAAATGGGGAAAAAAATGAAGCTGGACGAGATCCTCTGTCCCCCGGTGCCCCTGCCGGAAGAAGTGCCCGGCGGCGCCGAGGCCGACGAAACCCTGGCGATTCTTGCTAAGGCCCTGGGCCACCCGGTACGGGCCGGGATCGTGCGCCTCCTGGCGCGGCAGGACCGTTGCATGTACGGGGATCTGGCGGACCAGCTTCCCCTGGCCAAGTCCACCGTGTCCCAGCACCTGAAGGCGCTGACGGAGGCGGGGCTGGTCCGGGGGGAGGTGGAGGGGCCCCGGGCGTGCTATTGCATCAACCCCGCCGGACTCCAGCGACTGAAGACGCTGGTGGCCCGCCTCTAGAAAGCGCTCAGGAATTTCGTTACTCAAGGTTCGTTACCCAAGGAATGAGAAAGAGGGAGAGATCATGGGAAGGGATGTGTTGAGGGTGTTCGACAAGCCATTGTGCTGCCCCAGCGGGGTGTGCGGGCCCGAGCCGGATGAGGAGCTCGTGGGGTTTGCGGCGGACGTGGAATGGTTGCGGAAGCAGGGGGTGGTGGTCCAGCGCTTCAATCCGGCCCAGGAGCCCGGGGTATTCACCACCGACCCGGTGGTGCGCCGGGTGCTGCAGGAACGGGGCAGCGGCGGCCTTCCCCTGCTCCTCTGGGGGGATCGGGTGATCGCTTCCGGGGGCTTCCCGGTCCGGAGCGACCTTGTTCAAGCCCTGGACCTCACGATACCGGCGCAGGCGGGAGGTGTCCTATGAAATGGCTCGACGCATCCCCCCGGCACCTCTTCTTCACGGGGAAGGGCGGGGTAGGGAAGACCTCGGTGGCCGCAGCCACGGCGGTGGAGTTGGCGGACCGGGGAGGGAAGGTCCTCCTGGTGAGCACGGACCCGGCCTCGAACCTGGACGCGGTCCTGGGGATGGCGGTGGGCAATCATCCCACGCCCGTGCCGGGGGTGGCCGGCCTGGATGCCATGGACATCGACCCGGAGGAGGCTGCGGCCGAATACCGGGAGCGGGTTCTGGGTCCCTACCGCGGGGTGCTCTCCGAGGAACTGCTGAAGGGGATTGAGGAGCAGCTCTTGGGAGCCTGCACGGTGGAGGTGGCGGCCTTCGACGAGTTCACCCTCCTCCTGGGGGAGGGCGGGACTGCGGCTGCCTACGACCACATCGTCTTCGACACCGCCCCCACGGGGCATACGCTCCGCCTCCTGCGCCTCCCCGCCGCCTGGACCGGCTTCCTGGATACCAATGAGAGGGGGTCTTCCTGTCTCGGGCCCGCGTCCGGACTCAAGATGCAACACGAGCGCTACGCTGCGGCGGTGCAGGCGCTGGCTGACCCGGAGCGGACGGTGCTCCTCCTGGTGACCAGGCCCGAGGCCGGGCCCGTGGCGGAGGCGGCCCGCTCCAGCGGCGAGCTGCGGGAGGTGGGCATCGCCAACCAGCACCTGATTGTCAACGGTCTCTTCCGAGCGGCGGGCAGCGGCGATTCACTGGCCCTGGCCCTGGAGGAAGCGGGGCGTCGGGTCCTGGCCAGCTTGCCTCCGGAGCTGGAGGGCCTTCCCCGGAGCCACGTCCCCCTGAGGGGCCGTAACATCGTGGGGATCGAGGCGGTGCGGGGCTTTCTCCGGAATGAGGAACCGGAGCCAGGCGAATTGTCCGAGGGCGGCCCGCAGCCGGTGATTCCCACCGGAGTCCGCCCCATGGCGGAGCTGGCCGACGAGTTGGAGTCGCGCGGCCACGGGCTGGTGATGGTCATGGGAAAAGGGGGAGTGGGAAAGACATCCGTGGCCGCCGCCCTGGCCGTGGAGCTGGCGGACCGGGGGCTGAACGTGCACCTCACCACCACCGACCCCGCCGCCCACGTGGCGGCGGTGGTGGGAGAAGGGGCGGGGCGCCTGCGCGTCAGCCGCATCGACCCTGAGGCCGAGGTCGAGGCCTACAAGGCCAAGGTGATGGAGCGGGCCGGGAAGAAGCTGGACGCCGAGGGGCGGGCCCTCCTGGAGGAGGACCTCCGCTCTCCCTGCACCGAGGAGGTGGCGGTCTTCCACGCCTTTTCCCGGGTGGTGGCGGGAGCCCGCCGGGAGCTGACCATCGTGGATACCGCTCCTACCGGACATACGCTCCTGCTTCTGGATGCCGCCGGCTCGTACCACCGGGAAATCGTCCGCAACGCAGGGGGTCTGGCGGGAAACGTGACCACACCCCTCATGCGTCTGCGGGACCCGGAGTATTCGCGGATCCTCCTGGTGACGCTGGCAGAGACCACTCCGGTCCTGGAAGCCGCCTCCCTGGCCGATGACCTCAGGAGGGCGGAGATCGAACCCTGGGCCTGGGTGATCAACAACAGCCTGGCTGCCGCCCGTCCCACCGATCCCCTGCTGCGGCGAAGGGCTGGCGAGGAGGCGGCGCAGATGGAGGCGGTGCTCGGGACGCTGGCGGAGCGGGTCTACCTGGTTCCCCGCCTCGATGCCGAGCCCGTGGGCGCCGCCGGGCTTCGGCGCATGGTGGAGGCGGGGGCTGGTGAGGTTCGCAAGACGGCGTGAGGTGGAGGGGGGCGAACTCGGGCCCACAGACGCTCCGGGCACGGGAAGGCGGGTGGCCGAAACGGGCGCAGAGGGTGTTGAGAGCACGGGAGCCGTCCCTTTGTGAGGCTGAGCTACCAAGAACAGGAGAACAAGACGATGGCACAGGCGGTAGGCAAGAAACTGAGCATCCTGGACAGGTTCCTGACCCTGTGGATCTTCCTGGCCATGGCGGGGGGGGTGCTCCTGGGGTGGATCTTCCCTGCAGCCCCGGAGATCATCGACAGGGTCAAGATCGGTCCGGCGCCGCTCCCCATCGCCATCGGGCTGATCCTCATGATGTACCCGCCCCTGGCCAAGGTGAAATACAACAAGCTCCACCACGTCTTCCGTCACAAGCGGGTGCTGGGTTTGTCGCTGTTCCAGAACTGGGTCATCGGTCCGGTGGTCATGTTCGTCCTGGCCATCCTGTTCCTCTTCGACCTCCCCGAGTATGCCGTGGGGCTCATCCTCGTGGGGCTGGCTCGCTGCATCGCCATGGTCCTGGTCTGGAACGACCTGGCCGACGGCGACCCGGACCTGGTGGCGGGGCTGGTGGCCTTCAATGCCATCTTCCAGGTGCTTTTTTACGGGGTCTACGCCTGGTTCTTCCTGGCGGTTCTGCCACCGCTCTTCGGCATGGAGAGCGTGAGGGTGGACATCGGCGTGTGGCATATCGCCAGCATCGTTCTGATCTTCCTGGGTACCCCCATGGTGGCCGGGTTCCTGAGCCGCATGCTCCTGGTTCCGCGGAAGGGCGAGGAGTGGTACACCAGGACGTTCATCCCCAAGATCAGCCCCATCACCCTGGTAGCGCTGCTCTTCACGGTGGTGGTCATGTTCTCCTCCAAGGGGGAGCAGATCGTACAGCTTCCCCTGGACGTGGTCCGGGTGGCCATCCCCCTGGCCCTGTACTTCGTGACGATGTTCCTCATCACCTTCTTCATCGCCAAGGCGAAGTGGATCGGGGCCGGGTACGCCCAGAACACCACCGTTTCCCTCACCGCCGCAAGCAATGACTTCGAGCTGGCCATCGCCGTGGCCGTGGCCGTGTTCGGCGTCCACTCGGCGGAGGCCTTTGCCACCGTCATCGGGCCGCTGGTGGAGGTGCCGGTCCTCATCGGGCTGGTGAACGTGGCCTTGTACTTCAGAAGGCGGTACTACGGCGGAGAGGTGGCCGAAGGGGCGTAGCCCGGCGAGGCCGGCCCGCCAGCCCGGACCCGGGAACGGGATACGGGCAGGGGCGGACCCAGGCCCTTCGCAGGCGGCAGATCCAACCCGAGGCGGACGCCAATCGGAATTCGAGAAAGGAAGATCGCATGTTCAACACAGCGCTGATGGCGACGGATCTGTCCGTCGCGTCCGATGCCATGGTCCGATGCGCGGATGCACTGAGGCCCCTTGGAGTGAAACGGGTTGTGCTCTTCCACGCTCTGGGCCTCCGCCACCTCCAGGACGCGGCGCCCTGGCTCCGCGAACAGGCCGAGCCTCGGCTGGCCGGGCAGGCGGCCGTCCTTCGCGGACACGGTCTGGAGGTGGTGACGGAGGTAGCTCCCGGGGTGGCCAGCCGGGAGATCGTGAACCTGGCGCGTGCCAGGGATGTGCCCTTCATCGTCATGAGCGCCACCAGCGACTCCGTCGCCCGGGAGTTTCTCATGGGCGCGGTGACCAACCATGTCCTCCACGATGCCCCCTGTCCCGTCCTGGTCCTGCATCTCAAGCCGCAGGAGGAGGGAACGGACCGGTGCGAAGTGGTTTGCTCGGACCTCCTGAACCATGTGGTGTTCGGAACCGACTTCAGCGACACCGCGGAGCGGGCTTTCAAGGTTTTGGAGGAGCTGGCCTCTCTGGGGGCCCGGCGTGTGACCCTCGTCCACGTGCAGGACAGGGCACGGATCCGGGAGGACGACCGAAAGAGGATCGAGGAGTTCAACGCCACCGACCGGGGCCGGCTGAACCGGCTGCGGGACGCGCTGCTGAAGCGGGGGGCCGGGGAGGTGGAGATCGAGATTCCCTTCGGGTCGCCAGTGCGGGAGTTGGTCAGCATGAGCGAGCGAGAGGACGTTACCCTCGTGCTCCTGGGGACGCAGGGGCGTGGCTTCTTTGGAGAGCGGCTGTTGGGTGGGGTGGCCCACCAGGTCGCTCGCCGGGCTTCGGTCCCCACGCTGCTCGTTCCGCCCAAGGCCGAGAGCGCCGGAGGGCAGGAGGTCTGACGTGCACCGGCGCCTCCTGGCCGTCATGGCCCACCCCGACGACGAGACCTTCCTCATGGGGGGGACCTTGGCCCTGCTGGCCGACAGGGGCTGGAGTGTGTTGGTCCTCACGGTGACGACGGGCGAGCGGGGACGGCGCGGGCCCTACGTGGACCAGGGGTTGGCGCCGGAGACCTTCGGCGCCCTCAGGCGGGAGGAGCTGGAGGCGGCCTGCCGTTCCCTGGGCGTTCGGTCGGTGCCGGTGTCTTTGTGCCCGGACGGTGAGGTGCCCGCCTGCAAACCGCGCCTCCGGAAACTGCTGGCGAAGTGGATGGACCGGATCCGTCCTCACGTGGTCGTCACCTTCGGGCCCGACGGCGTCTCAGGCCACCGCGATCATGTGGCGGTGGGCCGGTCGGTGCGCCAGGCCATCGAGTCCTATGCGGGCCGGGGGCACGGTGCCCGCTGGCGTCCGGAGCTTCTCTACGTCCTTGGATCGGAGGCCCTGCCCGAGTGTTGCCGCACGAGTGCGTCCGCGCCGGAGCCCCCGGAGACCCTGCGGGTGGATATCTCCCGGGTGGCAGACCGGAAGCTGAAGGCCATGGCGGCGTACAGGAGCCAGCAACATCTCATGCCGAAGAGCGAGGCGGAGGTCAATCGCATCCGTGAGGTGCCGGAGCGGTTTCACCGGGTGGTGAGGAAGGGGCACGGATACGCTGTCGCGCATCATGCGGGAGTCAAGGCTGCTCAAGGGTGACCGGAGAAGACACAGGTTGATTCGCATGGCCAATCCCAGGGGCAAGAATACGATGAGGCCCTTCCGCAAGGAGAACGTCCCGTCCTATCTGAAGGTCGTGGGGTCCACGGTCCTGCTCGGCCTGGTGGCTGCCGCCGTCGGCTATTCCCTGGTTCCGTCCCAGGGTGAGGGTGGAATGGGGACCGCCTTCCTGATCAGTGGGTTGCTGGGAGCCTTCGGAGGCATGGCGGTGATGTTCACCGCCTCCCTGCTGAACCTCCGCAAGCTGCGTCCAGGATTCGAGCGGTTGGCCCGGGGAGAGGAACCGCGAATTCCATCGGTGTGGTGTCCGGTCCTCACCACGGCCACGGCGGCGGCGGAGCGGCTGGCGACCACGGCAGCTCGCAGCGGCAGGACGGAAGGAGGTGAGGGGGGAGCGCATCGGTAGCGCCGGGGGTGGAGTCATGGTCTGGAAGCTCACCGCGCCGCGGGAGGGGAGTGAACACATGCCTTATGACCGATTCCAGTCACTGGCCGAAGATATTCTCGGCCGCGCCGGCGTGACCATCAACGGCTCCGCGCCGTGGGATCTCCAGGTCGAGGACCCGCGGTTCTTCCGGAGGGTCCTCACCGAAGGCGAGCTGGGCCTCAGCGAGTCCTACATGGACGGTTGGTGGGAGGCTCCCCGGGTGGACGAATTCATCACACGGGTGCTCCGGGCCCGCCTGGACGAGACTGCCACGGTCCCCTGGGCTACCCGCCTGAGCCTGGCCCTGGCCAACCTGCGTAACCGCCAGTCCCGCCGACGGGCCTTCGTGGTTGGAGAGCGGCACTACGACCTGGGGAACGACCTTTTTGCCGCCATGCTCGATGCTCGTATGAACTACAGTTGCGCCTACTGGGAGGATGTGGACTCGCTGGATGAAGCCCAGGAGAGGAAGCTGGATCTCCTGGGCCGCAAGCTGGAGCTCGAGCCCGGGATGCGGGTGCTGGACATCGGGTGCGGATGGGGGGCCTTCGCCAAGTACGCGGCGGAGCGCTACGGCGCCGAGACCATCGGGATCACCGTCTCGAAGAACCAGGTGGCCCTCGGCCGGAAGCTCTGCGAGGGGTTACCTGTAGAGGTCCAGCTCATGGACTACCGGGAAATGGAAGGTGCTTTCGACCGGGTCGTGAGTGTCGGGATGGTGGAGCACGTGGGCTACAAGAACTACCGGACGTTCTTCGAGGTTGCCCATCGATGCCTGAAGGACGACGGCCTTTTCCTCCTCCACACCATCGGCGCCAACCGGTCCTGCACCGGCGTAAGCCCCTGGACCGACCGGTACATCTTTCCCAACGGCATGCTTCCCTCCATCGCCCAGCTCGGCCAGGCCATGGAGGGTTTGTTCGTGATGGAGGACTGGCACAGCTTCGGCCCCCACTATGATCCGACCCTCATGGCCTGGCACAAGAACTTCACATCGAACTGGCACCGGCTCCAGAACCACTATGATGAGCGGTTCCGGCGCATGTGGAGCTACTATCTCCTGTCCTGTGCCGGAGGGTTCCGGGCCCGGTACCTCCAGCTCTGGCAGGTGGTCCTGTCCAAGAGCGGCCGTCCCGGCGGCTATGGGTCCATCCGCTGAGGAGAGGTGGAGTGCATTTCGACGCGGGCCATCTACCCTCTGAAGCATCACTCGCCAAGCACGAGAGGTGGACTGCCTGGAGCGCTCGGCGTCCTGGTGGAAACAAATGGGAGCATGTGACATGGGTGCGCAGAAAAGTGTCGGATTCGTTGGATGCGGCAGAGTTGCGACGATCTTTCTGGGCGGCTGGCGACGGGCTGGTACCATGCCGGGCACTATCGTTGCCTTCGATAGCAACGAGGAGGTGACCGCGAGGCTCCGAAACCGGTATCCAGACATCCGGGTCGGAACCCTCGCGGAGGCTGCCGGACAGGATATCGTGTTCCTGGCCGTGCATCCCCCCGTCGTCGCCAGTGTTCTGCCCGGTGTGAAGCCAGCGTTGAAACCCGAGGCCATCCTTGTGTCCCTGGCCCCGAAGTTCGTGATCGCAAAGCTATCGAAAGGGCTGGGCGGCTTCGGTCGCATTGCCCGCGTGATCCCCAATGCCCCGTCGATTATCGGCAAGGGGTACAACCCGATGGCGTTTGGCGATGCCCTGGGCGAGGACGACCGCACGGCGCTGCGCGAGCTTCTCGACGGGCTGGGCGATGGCGTCGAAGTGTCTGAGGCACATCTCGAGGTCTACGCGGTCGTGACGGCCATGGGGCCGACCTTCCTGTGGCCGCAACTCGATATGCTGGCATCGCTCGCCCGGGACTCCGGGCTAACGCAGCAGGCGGCTTGGGACGGCATCGAGAAGATGGTGAACGGCACCGTGACCTCCATGCGCCACTCCGGCCTGTCCCCCGCCGACGTGCAGGACCTCGTGCCAGTGAGACCAGTGGCGGAGGAGACGGAGGCGTTTGTCGGTGCAGCGAAACCGAAATTGGAGGGACTGCTAGCCAAGCTCAGGCCATGAGATGGAACCGAATGGCGAATGTGGCCGCGGTGTGCCCGGACGCATCACTCAGATGTGTGAGGCCTGTCTCTACAGGCACTCAGGAGGAAGTCCCGTATGTGTTCTTTTGACCAGATGTTACCCTGGCACAGGATCTTGTCATCGACGACGAGCGCCGGGGTCAGAATGATCTGGAGGGACCCGACCTCCATCACGTCCTTTCTATCATCGACAATGTCCAGGAGGCATTCGAGCTGTTCCTCGTGGAGAATGTCCTCAACGTGCTTTTTCAACTGCTTCTGAAAGGAGTTCGGCGTTCCGATAATCATGATCTTCATGGCTCTCTCTCCTGGTTCATCTTCCACCCCGGCCGCGACGCAGAGCGCGACCTACGGTGAAAGCACTTGCTGAAGCCAACTCGCGTCCTGGAATCGGCTCAACCCATGTGGGTCCCGTCCTGCATGCATTTCCCCGGGCCCGCTCCCATCCATTGCGGAAAAGTCCTATGTCCCTCATGAACCTGCGTTCATCAGGGCCAGCTGACCGATGGGGCACAGATCGTGGATGACCGTCAGCCGCAGCTCGTGAGCACGGGCCACCGCTGTGTCCGACCAACACTCGGGGGGCAGCCAGAGGAGGGGGACCCCCCTTTCCGCCACGATGGGTACGATCTTCTCCGTGTTGTGAGGCGCCAGCGCGCACACTACGACCTCGGGATCCTCGGGAAGATCTCCGAGGGAGGCGTAGCATCGGACACCGTCGATTTCGGTGTACCGAGGATTCACCGGGTACACCGTGTACCCGGCCTTCCGCAGGGTCGAGAGGAGCTCGAACCCGTATCGTTCCGGGTCGGCGGATGCGCCGATCACGGCGAAGCTCCTCCGGTTCCGGAGGATGTCTCTGGCCTTCTCTACCATGGGGTCCACTGGTTCACCTTTCTTCTTTGCGACAAACAGGGTGACGAAGTCCAGGTCGTGGCGGTGCACGGGTCCGAACCGGCGCCCGAGGATTCCGCCGATCGCATCCACCCGGCATTCATTCTCCTCGTGCGTCCTTCCCTCCCTTTCCAGCAACGCTCGTACTGCGGCGAGGCCTCGCTGGTTCAGGTCAGCCACCGCCACCGTTCCACGGTGGCGGCATACCCGAAACATCTCGGCGATGGCCGCAGCGCAATCCGGCATGTGATGCATGGCGTCGAAGGAGAATACATGGGAGAAGCTTGCCCCGGGGAAGGGCAGCTGGCAGCCGTCTCCTTCCAGGAAGATGATCCGCCTCCGGACTTCGATGTTCTCGTCTTCCAGACGGATCCTTGCCTCCCGGAGGGCGTCCTGGTCCACGTCCACCGACACGACGCGCCAGCCTGCCCGTGCCAGCACCACCGCCATCCACCCGGACCCCGTGCCCACCTCGAGGACCGCTCCGCCGTCGTCCGCCCCCGGAGCGGGGGCCGCCACGTTCGCAAGCTCCAGGCAGAGCTCCCTCGTGCGTACTGTATTGAACCCGAACTCCTGCAAGAGGGTGTCCGCGTGGGAGTCGGGTCCGGGATGAGGGGCTGGTGGAGGCAATGGGTTGCTCCGGAATCAGAGGGCGACTGTGACGTTAAGTTAGGGTCGGCAGGCGGCTGTGCCACCCGCAAGCGGGGGGAGCCGCACGGGCCCGACTCAGCGGACCCCGTGATCCGGGATCTGCCGGATGCATCGATAACGTCTTTCCTTCCGAAGGGGGCGGTCTGGTGAACGTGCCCCTGGACTTCAGGAGGCGGTGGAATCAGGATGACAGGGCATGAGCCCGGATAGGAAGAAGGAGCGTGGGCGTCCCCTCCTCCTCCGGAGCCTCCAGGCGGTGGCGGAGGAGAGCCGCTGGGAGATCCTCTGTCTCCTGGCGGAGGGGGAGAAGTGCGTGAGTGAGATCCAGGAGGCGCTCGGCATGGCACAGTCCCGGTTGTCCTTCCACCTCAGGGTGCTGAGGGACGCAGGCGTTGTGTCGTCTCGACGGGAGGGCCGGTGGATCTACTACTCGTTGGCGCCGGCGAAGCTCGAAGAGGTGAGCCAGACTCTGACGGCTCTGCTGCATCACGGGCGGCAGGCGGCGGAGAGCACGAGGGCCCAGGAGCGTGGTGAGGGGCGTCCTGCCCCTCACACCAAGTCATGAACCGAACTGAAGGTCGAGAAAAGGTCGAGAAGAGGAATCATGAGCGAGGATCTGAAGGGCGAAGTGCGGAAGAAATACGGAGGGGCGGCCCTCCAGGTTTTGGGGGGCGGAGTGGGCTCCTGTTGCGGGCCCAGTTGCGGGTGCGGCCCCGACGGGAAGGACCCGGTGACTCGGGACCTCTACGATGCCGTCTCCACCTCCTCCCTTCCCGAGGCGGCGGTGTTGGCCTCATTGGGGTGCGGCAACCCCACGGCATTGGCGGAGTTGGGGGAAGGAGAGGTGGTTCTGGACCTGGGGAGCGGCGGGGGCATCGATGTGCTTCTCTCCGCCAAGCGGGTGGGCCCCACCGGGAAGGCCTACGGGCTGGACATGACGGACGAGATGCTGGAGTTGGCCCGGAGAAACGCGGCGGCGGCCGGGGCCAGCAACGTGGAGTTCCTGAAAGGCGATATCGAGGCGATCCCCCTTCCGAACGACAGCGTGGACGTCATCATCAGCAACTGTGTCATCAACCTGGCCGCGGACAAGCACAAGGTGCTGCGGGAGGCGTTTCGGGTGCTCCGGCCCGGAGGCCGCTTCGCCGTGTCGGACATCGTGGTCCGGGGTGAGATGCCCTCCGAGGTGCGCCGGAGCCTGGAGATGTGGACGGGGTGTTTCGCCGGGGCTCTGGAGGAACGGGAGTTCGAGGCGTTGCTCCGGGAAGCCGGGTTTGAAGACCCCAGCCTGGAGCCCACCCGCGTCTACGAGATGGACGACGCCCGGGCCTTCCTGGAGGGGGCGGGGCTCGACGCCGATGCCCTGGCTGCATCGGTGGAGGGACGCTTCCTTTCGGCCTTCGTCCGGGCGAGGAAGCCGGGGGCACCGGCGGCACCGGCGATCCGGAACGCGGCGGAAGAGACGAAGCCCACCGCGCGGAAGGAGGCGTCGTGATGAAGTATGCTCTCCTCAGCGACATCCACGGCAACCTTCCGGCCCTGGAGGCCGTCCTGGTGCACATGGACGGTCGGAACGACCTGGATGCCCTCTATCACCTGGGGGACCTGGTGGGGTATGCCCCCTGGCCCAATGAGGTGGTGGCGCTCTTGAAGGACCGGGGCATTCCGGGCGTGGCCGGTAACTACGACTCCACCACTGCTACCGACTACAAGCACTGCGGATGCAAGTACGAGGACCCCCGCCAGGAGGAGCTTAGCCACCTTTCATATGAGTGGACCCGGGCCCATGTTGCGCCGGAGGCCAAACGGTGGCTGGGGGGCCTCCCCTTCCGGATCGACATCCGGCCCCTGGGAGGGCACCTGTCCGGACCGTCGCTGATTCTGGTCCACGGCAACCCCGTCCTCAACACCGTCTACTGGACCGAGGACCGCTCCGACGCCTTCTGCCAGAAGATGGCGGGTCACCTGGGGGCCAAAGCCGAGGACGTGGTGGCTTTCGGCCATACCCACAAGCCCTGGCACCGGGAGGTGGAGGGGATCCATTTCGTGAACACGGGCTCCGTGGGGCGTCCCAAGGACGGGGATTGGCGGGCCGGGTACGTGGTCGTGGGAATGGACGGCGAAGCGGTTGATGTGGAGTTTGTGCGGGTGGAGTACGACCTGGCCCGGGCCACGGCCGCTGTCCGGGAGAGCGAGCTGCCAGATGAGTTCGCGCGCTTCCTGGAGACGGGGGGGAAGCTCTAGGAGCCCGTCGGGCCATTACTCTTGTCGGGCCCCACGTCGCGGTGTAGATGACGTGAGGTTCACAGCAGCTGATACGAGGAGGTAGAGATGCCAGGAATCGTGGGGTACGGGGCCTTTATTCCGCGCACCCGGATCCGGAGCGAAGAGATCGCCCGCCAGTGGGGGAAGGACCCGGTGGCCATCCAGAGAGGACTCCTCCTGAAGGAGAAGTCCGTTCCGGCCATCGACGAGGACACCATCACCATCTCGGTGGCGGCGGGGCGATCGGCTCTGGCCCGGGCAGGGATCGACCCCCAGAAGGTGGGGGCACTTTACATCGGGTCGGAATCCCATCCCTACGCCGTGAAGCCGAGTGGGACGGTGGTGGCGGAGGCCCTCGGGTTCGGGACAGAGCTTCACGTGGCGGACTTCGAGTTCGCCTGCAAGGCGGGCACGGAGGCTATGTCCGTGGCGCTGGCCATGGTGGAGTCGGGGCGCGCCGAGTACGCTATGGGGATCGGGGCGGACACGTCCCAGGGTGCCCCCAACGATGCCCTGGAGTTCAGCGCCTCGGCGGGGGGAGCTGCCTTTCTTTTCGGCAAGAGCGACGTTCTGGCCGAGGTGCTGGAGACCTACAGCTTCACCACGGACACGGCGGATTTCTGGCGGCGGGAGGGGGAGTTCTACCCCCGCCACGGAGGGCGTTTCACGGGGGAGCCAGCCTATTTCCGCCACGTCCTTTCCGCCACCCGGGGGATCCTGGATCGCTCCGGGATGAAGGCCTCGGAGTTCCGCCACGTGGTCTTTCATATGCCCAACGGGAAGTTTCCGCTGGCGGCCGGCAGGCAGCTGGGCTTCACCCAGGCCCAGCTCGAGACGGGGTGGATCGTGAACCTCATGGGGAACACCTACTCGGGTTCCTCCCCCACGGGGCTGGCGGCGGTGCTGGACGTGGCGGTGCCGGAAGACCTGATCCTCATCACCTCGTTCGGGAGCGGGGCCGGAAGCGATTCCTTCATTCTGAGGGCCACGGAGCTCCTGCCGGAGCGTCAGGGGCTTGCCCCCACGGTGCGCTCCATGCTGGATCACCCCCGGCGGTATCTCACCTACGGGGAGTATGCCAAGCTCCGAGAGAAGATCATCGTCAACGACTGACCGGACCCCGCCCCGAGGGGAGGAACAGGTCCTTCGAACGCCGAAGAGAGACGGCAGGAGGAACGGATGCGAGAGGTAGCAGTCATCGGAGTGGGAATGACCCGGTTCGGAGAGCTTTGGGACATGAGCCTCCGGGACCTGTTCGTGGAGGCGGCCCAGAAGGCGCTGAAGGATGCCGGGACCGACACGCTGGATTCGATGTACGTCGGGAACATGTCGGCGGGACAGTTCGTGGGGCAGGAGCACCTGGGGCCGATGATGGCGGAGCAGTTGGGGGTGGCCGGGGTCCCGGCGGCAAGAGTGGAGTCGGCCTGCGCCTCCGGAGGTATGGCCCTACGCTCGGCCTTCCTGGAGGTGGCCTCGGGGATGAGCGACCTGGTCCTGGCTGCCGGTGTAGAAAAGATGACCGACGGGGCGGACGTGACGGCGGTGCTGGCCACGGCCTCGGACCAGGAGAACGAGGTCTACTACGGGGTGACCTTCCCGGGTCTCTACGCCATGATCGCCCGGGCCCACATGGCCAAATACGGCACCACGGAGGAGGACCTTTCCTGGGTGTCGGTGAAGGCGCACCGGAACGGTGCCAGGAACCCTCACGCCCAGTTCCGGCGGCCCGTGACGCTGGAGGAGGTGATGGGCTCGAGCCTGCTGGCCGAGCCGCTGCGGATGCTACACTCCTCCCCGGTGACGGACGGAGCGGCGGCGGTGCTGCTGTGCCCCTTGGAGCGGGCCAAGGAGTTCGGCGGGCAGCCTGTCAAAGTCCTGGCCAGCGGCGCGGCCACCTCCACGCTGGCGCTGGCGGACCGGAAGGAGTTGGCGGATCTGGACGTGGTGGAGCTCTCGGCGCGGCGGGCCTACGAGATGGCCGGGTTGGGCCCCCAGAACATCCATGTGGCAGAGGTCCACGACTGCTTCTCCATCGCCGAGATCTGCTGCTACGAGGCATTAGGGTTCGTGGAGCGGGGGAAGGGGAAGGACGCCGCCCGTGAAGGCGTGACGGACCTGGGAGGCAGGATTCCGGTGAACCCGAGCGGGGGCCTCAAGGCAAAGGGACACCCGGTGGGGGCCACCGGGGTGGCCCAAGCGGTGACCCTCGTGGAGCAACTCCGGGGCGAGGCGGGAGATCTCCAGGTGGAGGGGGCCAGGATCGCTCTGGCCCAGAACATGGGGGGCTCGGGAGCGAGCTCCGTCGTCCACATCTTCCAGGGAGTGTGACCATGCCGAGCCCACGCTATCATCGCGAGATCCCGGCCCGCTACCGCCTGGAGGCGGGACGCTGCTCCGCGTGCGGGAAGGTGGTCTACCCGGTACGTAAGGTGTGTCCCGCTTGCCGAGGTGAGGAATTCGAGGTCCAGCGGTTGTCGCCCAGGGGAACGGTGGTCACCTCAACGGTCATCCACGTTTCGCCGGACCAGTTCATGAATGAAGCTCCCTACGCCATGGCGGTCATCGAGACCCGGGAAGGGGCCCGCCTCATGACCCAAGTGGTGGACTGTGACCCTTCCTCCGTGATGCCCGGTACCGAAGTGGAACTGGAGTTCCGCCTGATCCAGAAGGAGGGTCGGAGCGGGATCCTGTGTTATGGGCACAAGGGGGTGCCTCTGGGACGTGTGGGTGGGGGAGGCCCCCAGGAATCTCACGCCCGGTAGATCAGATACACCCCCCCGACAAGGAGCAGCACGCCGGTGGCCTTGCGCAGGAGCGCAAGGCCACCCGACTTCTGGTTCCATTCCAGGACCCCCTGGACCCACCCCACTGAACCTCCCGCCGCCACGATGACTGCGCAGTGCCCCACCCCGTAGGCGAGGGTGAGGCCCCCGGCGAGCAGAGGACTCGTGGCCGCCACGGCCACCGAGGCGGAAAGCACCGGCGCCAGAAAGGCCAGGGTGCAGGGGCCCAGGGCAAGCCCGAAGACGAGTCCCAGGAGGAAAGCGCCACCGGCGCCCCTTCCCGCCCCCGTGGACAACGCCGGCACCCTGGAGGACAACTCCAGGACCCCCAAGAACTCCAGCCCGGCCAGGAGGAAGACGGCCGCCATGGCATAGCCCAGGACGGCACCGAGGTTTGTGAGAAGGGAGCCCAGGAGGGTGGCCACGCCCGCCACGATCCCGATGGTGAGGAGCATCCCGGCGCCGAAGGCCAGGGAGAGGCGAACGGCTCGTCCCGGGCCCATTCCTGAGGCTATGGAAGCTCTGGGGCCTGTCCCCGGCACCCCGCATTCCCTGGCGGGCGGCACGTCGTCACCGCCTCCCCCCATGTACCCCATGAGGAGGGGGATGCTGGCCAGGTGGCATGGAGAGAGGATGATGCTGGCCACCCCCCAACCCGCTGCCCCCGCAAGCGCCAGGAGCGGCGCACCGGCCAGGGCCTGATTCAGAGCCGCAAGCCATTCTCCCATTCTGAGGTCAGCCCTTGTTCGTGGGCTGGAGGTCGATGCCAAAGGTCCGGAAGGTGGCCAGGATCTCCTCCTTGGACACGAAGCCCTCTTTCCGGGTCAACTCCCGCCCTGAAGCATCATAGAAGATGAGGGTGGGGATGGCATAAATGCCGAAGTGACGGCCGGCCTTCTTGTCCTTCCACACGTCGTAGAAGTCCATGGCCAGAACCCCGGCGTACTCCTTCCGGAGCTCAGCCCGGATGGGGGCCATGGCCTTGCAGGGGATGCACGCTCCCGCTCCCAGAGCCGCCAGGCGGGGAACCCCCGGAGTGGAGGGCCCGTAGGTGGGGGGGATGGGCTCCTCATCCGGGGCCGCGACTGAAATGGGTCGGGGAAAAGGCTGGTCGGCGGTAGCCGCCCTTCGGGCTTCTTTGACGTAGACAGCCGCCGCCACGGCCACCACCACAGCTCCGACTACGAGGATCTTGCCCAGGGGCTTCATCATCTTGCCTTTCCTTCTCTGGACCACATCAAGGATTTGTCTTCAGAGTACCGCATCATAAGCGCTCTCAAGAGCCTTCATCATCTCGGCGTAGGCTCCTTCCGCGTCCTTTCGGGCGCGGAGGGCTTCGGCGAATCCGTCCACGCTGGCTGAGAACGCCTCCAGCGCCGCAGCCCGCTCCCCGGCGGCTACCGGGCTCACGGAGGTCCACTGGAGGCCCCGGGTCCGCAGCGCCAGAAGTTGGGGAAGGGCGTCACTCACACCCTCCCAGTCTCCCTTGCCCATGAGCTCGGCAAGAGGCCGGGCCGCCTGCCGAAAACGGAAGAGGGCGTCGGGCGCCAACTCGAGTCGGGCCCCCTCGTTCAGGGCCGTGAAGCGCCCGCAGTTCTGGCCGCAGGCGGTCCGGGCGGGAGCCGCTTCTCCCGTGCGGGTCTTCGCAAGCATGTCCTGGATTCCGTCCGCGATCTCACCCGCCCTTTCAGGCCAGTCCGGGAGGGACGCGTACGGTCCCGGGCCCGCTTCAGGGAACTCCGACCGTAGGGTCGCCCACAGCTTCCGGCCCTCTTCAACCTCCGCCGCGGCCTGGGCCAACCACTCGGCACGCCCCTCCTCTGAGGCCAGAGCGTTCTGGAGCCTGCCGCAGGCCGAGCGCAGGATTCGGCGCACGGCGGTCACTCGCTCCACAGCTCCAGCTGAGACGGAGGGCGCGTGGGGCTCCTGGGTCCGGACGCCGCCCACCGGTAGGACCCCCGCCAGCAGGATCGCCGAGGAAGCGACGAGGAACAGGCGTCCTCTCACGAGCATCCTTCGCATGTGTCTCACGTGGTTACACCTCCTGGGGTCCAGGCGCCGGCCCCCCGGCGTCCGGCCCCCGAAAGACCATCAAGAAACGAGCCCCCTCACCCCCTGGCCTCCCGCCGCCGGTTCAACAGGGCGTACGCCGAGGGAAGGAAGAAGAGGGTGAGCGGGAGGGAATAGAGGAGTCCGCCGATCACCGCGATGGCCATGGGCTGGAGCATGTCGGCGCCCTCGCCCAGGTTGAGGGCCAGGGGCATAAGGCCCAGGACCGTGGTGAGCTGGGTCATAAGGATGGGACGCAGGCGGATGGGCGCAGCTCGCGCCACGGCCGCTACGGCACTCTCCCCTCTTCGGCGGATCTGCTCGGCAAGCTCCAGGAGGACCACCCCCTGGGAGGTGATCCCTCCCATCATGACCACCAGCCCCACCAACACGGTGGAGCCTACCGGAGCTCCCACCAGGAAGAGGGCCAGGAAGGCCCCGAACAGGGCGAAGGGCACGTTCAGCATGATCAGGAGGGGAAGGCCGAAGGACTCGAACTTCACAGCCAGCACCACGTAGGCGAAGAGGGCGGCGAACCCCAGGACCAGCCCCATGGCCCTCCGGTCCTCCGCCATCATCTGCGCCTGTCCGCCCATCTCGAACCAGACCCCGGCCGGGCGCTGTAGCTCCGCCGCCACCCTTTCGGCCACTGCCGCCGCCTGCCCCACACTCACCCCCAGGGCGTCGGCCCGGACCACCACCTGCTTGGCCTGGTCCTCCCGGATGATCTCTACGGGTCCCACGGCTCGGCGCACCTCGGCCACGTCCCTCAGGTAGATGGCCCCGCCGGGCCGGTGCTCCAGCACCAGCCCCTCGACGTCTTCACGGGAGGAGAGGCCGACCTCCGGGACCATGACCCGGATGTCGTAGTACTCGGTCCCTTCCCGGTACTGGGTGGCCACCGTGCCGGTGACGAGCCCGCGCAGCGTCTGGGCCACCGCGCCCACGGGAACGCCCAGGGCCGATGCCCGGGTGCGGTCCACGTAGATACGGTACTCGGGCTTGGTCATGTCCATGGAGAGGTTGATGTTGGTGAGCCCCGGGGTGCCGCCCATCTGCTCCGCCAGCATCTGGGCGTACTCGAAGATGACGGGCATCTCCTCTCCCTTGACCTTTACCTCCACCTGCTGGGTCCCCACCTGCCGGATCCCCTTCACCTTCATCTGCATGACGTTGATGCGCGCGCCCGGAACCGATACCTGGGCCACCAGGGGACGGAGGCGGGCGATGAACTCCTGCGTGGACACCCTCCGCTCCCTCTTGGGCACGAGTTGGATGTCCACCTCCCCCTCGTTGGCGATCTCGTAAGTGGCCAGCCCCCATACCCGGCCTCCGGCCATGGTGAAGAGGCTCCGAATCTCGGGTTCCCCCTCCACCACCCGCTCGATGTCGGCCAGGATCCGGTCGGTCTCCCCCACGGCGGTCCCCGTGGGCATGATGACTTTCACCATCACCCGCCCGTCGTCCACCTGGGGGAGGAACTCCGACCCCACGCTTCGGTTCAGGGCCAGGCCCAGAAGGAAGAGGATCACCGCGACACCCACGGCCGCCCAGGGCCGGCTCAGACTCGTACCCAGGGTTCCCCGGTACGCGACCAGGACCGTCCGCAGCGCGGCGTCGAAGGCCCGGGCGGGTCCCGTGACGGCGCCGCCCTTCTCCCCCACCAGCAAACGCCCGGTGAGGGCCGGCGTCAGGGTCACAGCGACCAGGAGAGAGACCACCACGATCCCCGCCACCACCAGGACCAACTCCTTGAAGAGGAGGGCCGAGAGGCCGGGGATGAACAGAAACGGAAGGAAGAGGGCCAGGAAGGTAAGCGTGGCCGCGACGATGGCCGGGGCCACTTCGTCGCTCCCCCTCTGGGCGTAGTCGTCTGCGCCCTCCTCCTTCAGGCGGGTGATGTTCTCCATCACCACGATGGAGTTGTCCAGGATCACCCCCAGGGCCACCACCAGCCCTCCCAGCGAGAAGATGTTCAGAGAGAACCCGGCGGTCTTCATGAGAAAGAAGTTGGCCAGCACCGTCACCGGGAGGGCTGCGATCATCACCAGGACCTGCCGCCAGCGTCCCAGGAAGAGGTAGACCACCAGGACCACCAGGAGGGCGGCCAGGAGGGCAGAGCCCTCCACGCTGCGGATGGCCCCCAGGACGTAGTCGCCCTGGTTCTCCACCACCCCGAACTGGATGTCGTCGGGGATGTCGCGGCGCAGCTCCTCCAGTCGGGCCCTCACACCTTCCGCCACGGCCACGGTGTTGGCGCTGGCTTGCTTGAGGACGTTCAGCTTCACGCAGGGCTCGCCGTTGAAGCGGGTATTGACCCGCATCTCCTGGTGCGAGTCCTCCACCGACGCCAGGTCCTTCACGTAGACCAGGCGGTCTCCGGGCGCCAGGGCCACCACCACGTTCTCGATCTCCTCCAGGCTCTCGAACTCCCCCATGGTCCGGGCGATGATCTCCCGGCTCTCCACCGTGACGCGCCCGGCGAACATTTCCCGGTTGTTATCGAAGATGGCCCGAGACACGTCGGCGGGGCTCAGCCCGTAGGCCAGGAGGCGCTGGGGGTCGAGATGGACCCGGATCTCCCGCTCCAGCCCTCCCACCACCTCCACCCCTGCCGATCCCTCCACCGTAACCAGCCGCTCCGAGAGCCAGTTGTCGGCCCACTCCCGGAGCCACACCAGGTCACGGGTCTCGGAGGCGATGGTGAGCTCCATGACCGGAAGCTGGGAGGGGTCCGCCTTGTAGATCACCGGGGGGTCCATGTCCGGCGGGAGGTTGCGGGCCACCCGTCCCATGGCGGCCATGACATCCTGGTAGGCCACGTCCACGTCCACCCCGTAGGAGAAGTTCACGAGGAGGGTGTACATCCCCTCGATGATGGACGATTCCAGGTAGTCCAGGTCGTCTACCGTGGCCAGGACCCGCTCCACGGGCTCGGCGATGTTGGTCTCGATCTCGTCCGGCGTCGCCCCCCGCCACCAGATGTGGATCTTGATCATGGGGTAGGTGACTTCCGGGAGATAATCCACCGCCAGCCGGCTCAGGCTGAAGAGACCCGTGACGAAGACCGCCAACGTCAGGACGGTGACGGCCACGGGACGGCGCAGGGCGGCAGCCGTGAGCTTCATGACCCGCCTCCTTGCCCGGCCTGCCGGCGGGGGCGCACCGCCATCCCTTGCCTCAGGTCCCGCTGCCCGGACACCACCACCAGCTCACCGGCCTCGATCCCGGAGACGATCTGAAGCCGGCGTCCCGACTCGATCCCCACGGTCACGTTCCGCCGCGAAACCGTGCTGTCCTGCACCACGAAGGCCGCCAGCCCTCCCTCGCCTGTGGCCATCACCGCCGCATCGGGGACGACCACGGCCTGGGGGTCTCGCTCCAGCTCGAAGGAGACCCGGGCGAACATCCCCGGCGCCAGGTCCGCCCCCGAGACCTCAACCTCCACCGTGCGGGTGCGGGTCTGGCGGTCCAACTCGGGGTAGACACGGCTGATGCGTCCCTCCAGCGCCCGGCCCGGGTAGGCGTCAAGGAGGACTTCGGCCTTCATCCCCTCCCGAACGGCGGCCGCCCCGGCCTCCGGCACCCCCAGCCTTACCACGAGAGAGCCGGGATCGAAGATCTCCACCAGGGGAGCCCGGGGCCCCACGTAGTTCCCGTCGTGCACGTGGACCTTCGACACCACCCCGCTCCAGGGCGCCAGCACCTGATAGTCCCCCGAAAGCTGCTCCGCCTGCTGAAGCTGGGCCCGGGCCCGCTCGTGGTTCACACGTGCCTGGTCGAGCTGCTCCGAGGGAAGTGCGCCCATCCCCACCAGCTCCTCCACCCTCCTAAGCTCCTCCGCCTCCCTCCGCTCCGCCTCCCGGGCGTAGGCGAGGGAGGCGTCCGCGGCCTCCCGCCGGCCGATGGTCAGGAGAAGGGCTCCGGGGCGGACGCGGTCCCCCTCCAGCACCCGGAGGCCCTGGACGGGCCCTTCCGCCGGGGAGGCCAGGAGTGCGGAGCGCACGGCCTCCACCGAGCCGGTGAGGTCCAGGGTGCGGCTGATGGGTTCACGGGCCGCCTCCTCCACAACGACGACGGGTCCCCCGGTCCGGGCGCCGCCAGCGGCGCCTACCGGGTCCCGGCTCCAGCGGGAGGCTCCCCACACCGCGACGACGAGGACAACCAGCGCCGCGATGGAAAGGAGGGCCCGTTGACCGGGCTGCTTCACGGCTGAGGTTTCCATGACGCTTTCTCCCCCGTCACCAGGCGGTAGCGGGCGACGGCGGTATTGTATTCGGCCAGGGCGCCGTAGTAGGCGGTCTCGGCCGAGAGAAGCTCGGACTGGGCGTCCAGCACGTCGGTGATGGAGCCCTTCCCGAGGCGGTATTTCTCCTGCTCGATGCGCAGGGTTTCCTGGGCCTGCTGGATGGAGGTCTCCGTGGCCTCCACCCGCCCCCTACCCGACCGCACGCCCAGCACGGCCTCCTCCACCTGAAGGCGGACGAGGGCTTCCGTGTCACGGACCCTCTCCCGGGTGGCGGCCAGAAGGGCACGCTCCTCGGCTATCTGGGCAGAGATCAGGCCGCCGTCGAAGAGGGGGAGGGAGAGGACCAGCCCGATGGAGCCCAGGCTGGGGGAGGCGTCGGCTCCCTCCGGGCGGCTCAGGGGATTGATGGCCCACCGTTCCGCGAACGATCCCCGCACGAAGACGGCCGGCCAGCGGGCACCCCGGGCCGCCCCCAGCCGGTGCTCCTGCGCCGAACGGGCGGCCCGAGCCGCCTCCAGATCGGGTCTTCGGGACAGGGCCTGGTCGAGCGCCGCCGCGGCGTCCTCCAGGAAGGGGGCCAGCTCCAACGTTCCCCGAAGGGGTGGGAGCGCCTCCGGGCCGTCCTCTCCCATGAGGTAGGCCAGCACGTTGCGCTGCACCTGGAGAGCGTTCTCCTCCACCAGCAAGCGTTGCCGGAGGTCGGCCAGGCGCACCTGGGTCCTGAGCACGTCCACCCGGGCCGCCTTTCCCGCCTCCATCATCTCCGTCACCGTGTGCTCATGGGCCTCCAGAGCCCCGACGGAGAAGCGAACGGATTCCACCACCCGGTCCTGCCGGAGGATGGCGAAGAAGGTGGAGGCGACCTGGTATTCCAGCTCCGCGCCTGCCCGCTCCAGGCGCTGGGCGTAGACTGTCTGACCCATCTCCGCCGCCCGAAGCTGCTGGGTGAGACGCCCGCCCAGGAAGACCGGCACGTCCAGGGCCAGGTCGGCGCCCCCGGCCTGTTCCGTGTAGACCAGGGACTGGCCGGGCGCGCTGGGGGGGAGGAGCCGTTGCCCGCTGGTATAGCGGGAGGTGAAGCCGGACAGCCGCAGGTTCGGGTACCGGGTCGCGGCGGCCGCCCGCCTTGTCCCCTCGGCCGCTTCCAGATCCCACCGGGATGCGGCCACCTGGGCGTTGCGCTCCAGAGCGATCTCGATGGCCTTCTCCAGGGAGAGGGAGTCCGGAGACGGCGGGACGGCGGACGGCGGCACCGCCTGCCCCATCAGGGCGAAGAGGACCGGGACCAGGAAGAACACGGTCAGCCTCCGGCGGTTTGAGAGTGGGTAAGGGGCTCGCTCGTTCGCATGCAATCCTCCTGGCCCGGCCGAGGGAGATTCCCTGCGTGCAGGCTTCCCTCAGGGATCCCCGGCCGGGACCGAGATCGCTACCTGCCCGCATCCCGCAGCAACCCCGCGATCTCCTGGGGCGCCGGGACCTTCCCTTGGAGGACCAGCTTCCCGTTCACGCCCAGGGCCGGTGTACGCATGACTCCCGCGCCGGCCATGGCCCGGATGTCCTGCACCTTGCTGATCTCCGCCGTGATCCCCAGGCTCTCCAGGGCCGCCTTCGTGTTCTCCTCCAGACGCCGGCAGTTTCCGCAGCCGGGACCAAAGACCTCGATGCGCATGACATCCTCTCTTCCGTTGATCATCTAGTGGTTTCTTCCGAGCACTGGGCCCCATTCCAACTTGGCGCCTGCTCTCACTTCTCCTGCAGCCAGGCCAGGGCCTCGGCGGCGGCATCGTTCACGGTGGCCGCCTTCATGAGACGAGCCGTGAGGATGGCCTCCACGATCTCGCCATCGGAGATGCCGGCGGCCCGGGCCTGTTTGGTCCACATGAGGGTGCACCGTTCCGACTGCAGGGCGGAGGCCACCCCGATCCCCACCAGGAGCTTGGTGGTGGTGGGAAGCGCCGAAAGAGCCGGATTCTCCATGATGGCGGCCCGGTGTTCCATGTAGCTCCGGGCTCCCTCCGGCGAGATGGCCTTCAGGATCTCCATGGGGTTCGGCCCCGAACCGATCGACTTGTGCTCCGACATGAGGTGTTCCCTTTCTCCTTGTCACCTTCGCGTTCGCGGGGACGGCCGGTCTCTCCGGTCCCCCTCTCCTTCACACCGCGTACCCGGAGCAGTCCCGGCAGCGGGGCTCACCCCCGACCACCCTGAGATAGGGCTCCGCGACCAGCTCCCCACACCCCGAACACACCGCGAAGCGCACCACCTCCTCGGGCTCGCTCCAGGCCATTTCCTTCACCGGGCCCACGTCCATGACCTGCTCCGGGGGGGCGTCCCACACCAGGTTCACCAGCTCCCGCTGCTCCTCCAGGAGGATCTGGGTGGGGGGTACGCCGGCGGCCCGCTTCTTCATGAAGGCCGAGTCCTTGATCCGGGGCTGGAGGGTGGGCTTGTAGCTCACCCGCACGGCCCGGCCGCCGGCCTTGTCGATGAGGGTGACCCCCAGCTTCCCCTTGTCGTTCTTCTCGATGTTGCCCTTGCCGAAGGTGCATCCCGTGGCGAACTGGACCCCGTCACCGAAGCACATGGCGCCATGATGGTCCCCGATCTCCACGATGGCGTGCAGCGACTTGGCGCCGCTGCGCTCCACGCCGAGGGCCCTGAGGGCGGCCAGGCCCATGCGAACCCCCATGGTGCTGGCCCAGCAGTTGTGTCCGTGGAAGGCGAGGGCGTCTTCCAGGATCTTCCGGTCGTTCGGGATCTCGCTCATCATCCCCTCTCTCTCGGTTATCCGTCGAGTCCGAAGGAAACCCCTCGGCTACGCCTTCGGTTGGACCCGCTCGTCAAGGATCTTCCTGACCTGGTGCACACTCAGAAGATGGCCCATGGACACCGTCTCGCCGTTCACCGCCAGGCCCGGGGTCATCATGATCCGGCGGGCGGCCAGGTCCTTGATCTTCTCCACCTTGGTGACCTCGGCCTCCACTCCCATCTCCTCCACGGCGGCGCGGACGTTCTTCTCCAGCGTTCGGCACTTGGGGCACCCCGGCCCCAGGACTTCGATCTTCAGCATGACTTCCTTCCCTTCTTTCCGGCTGTAAATGCTTTCCTCAACTCAACCCGGCGTACTTCATCGTCTGACGCGGGGCCGTCACGCTCCCGATTGCCCGGGGTTCCGGATTTCTCGTCAGCCTGAAAGCCCCCCGTAGATCAATCCGCTGACGGTGGCCATGACCATGACCAGGGCGATGAACACTGCGGTCTTCTTCGTGCCGATGACCATGCGGATGACCAGGATGCTTGGCAGTGAGACGGCGGGGCCTGCCAGCAGGAGGGCCAGGGCCGGGCCGTTTCCCATCCCGCTTCCCATGAGCCCCTGAAGGATCGGGACCTCCGTCAAGGTGGCGAAGTACATGAAGGCCCCCGCCACCGAGGCGAAGAGGTTGGCGCCGACGGAGTTCCCTCCCACCGCCCCGGCAATCCAATTCGAGGGAATGATCCCCTCTTCCCCGGGCTGGCCCAGGAGGAACCCTGCCACAAGGATTCCCGCAAGGAGGAGCGGGAGGATCTGTTTGGTGAACCCCCAGGAGGCGTTAAACCAATCCCCAAGCTCACCTCCCCTGGTGCTGGTGACCGCAGAGAGCCCCACGGTGGCCACCACGAACGGGACGGTGGCGTTGCCGGGGAGGAAGAGGGCGGCGGCTGCGGTGGGAATGGCCACCAGGAGAAGGCGAACCCACCCCAGCCCGAACCAGGCCACCAGGACCAGCCCCAGCCCGGCGGCCAGCGCCGAGGTCACGATCCAGCGGGCCTCATAGACGGCGAACCAGAGCCCCTCCTCGGCCGGGGGCCGGCCCCAGTTCGCGAAGACCAGGATCCCGATCATGAGGGCGAAGTAGAGGACGTTCTTTCCCAGGCTCCGCCCGCCCTCCTCCTCCAGCTCGGGCAGCTCCTGCGCCGCCAGGCGGGCCTCTTCGTCGCGGCGGAAGAACTGACTCATGAGGAGCCCGATGACGATGGCGAAGAGAACGGCCCCCACCGCCCGGGCCACCCCCATGCTGAGTCCCAGGACGCTGGCGGTGAGGACGATGGCCAGGACGTTGATGGCGGGCCCGGAGTAGAGGAAGGCCGCGGCAGGGCCGAGGCCGGCCCCTGTGGCATAGATCCCCGCGAAAAGGGGGAGGACGGTGCAGGAGCATACGGCCAGGATCGTCCCCGACACCGATGCCACGCCATAGGCCAGCACCTTCGGCGCACCGGGCCCAAGGTAGCGGAGCACCGCTTGCTGGTTCAGGAAGACGGAGATGGCGCCGGCGATGTAGAAGGCGGGCACCAGGCACAGGAGCACGTGCTCCCGGGCGTACCACTTCGTGAGGGCCAGGGCCTCCGTCACGGCTCCGTCGAAGCGGGGGCTCCCGGTGGGAAGCCAGTAGAAGGCCACAAAGATGGCCACGATCCAGAGGAGGGGCTTCCACTCCTCCCGCCAGATGCCCGGGCTTGATTCGTTGCTCATTTCCAGCTCCAGACCGGGCGTGACCGGCATGGCCGCTCCCCGGGTTGAGGGTTGGAGGGGGTCACGGGGCGAAGACCTCCACGCTGCAGGCCGGATCGCCCCTCAACCTCGCCTCGCGGATCTGCACCAGGAGGGGCGCGGCCTGGGGGAGGGGACGATCGGCCAGGAGCCCTTCCAGGGACTCCAGCACGGCGGCCGCCTCGGGCCCGGCGTTGCGGGGAAGTCGGTAGTTGACGATGAGCCCCTCGCGCTCGTCCTCCAGGAGCCCCGCGTCCCGGAGGTAGCGCAGGTGGCGCGAGGCCTTGGACTGGGTGATCCCCAGGATCTGCTCCACCTCGCAGACGCACAGGTGGCCGTGGCGCAGCACCAGGGCGAGCATGGTGAGGCGGGTTTCGTCGGAAAGGGCTTTGAAGATCCGGCTCAGCGTTCTCATGGGTTCCGGCTTTCTCCTCGGGCCCGGTACTCTCCTGGAGCCCAGCTCTTGCTCGGGCCCCGGCTCCCTCGTGCGGTACCCTCTGAGCGGCGCTCTCTCGCACGATGCAGCATTTTAACCGTTTAAGCGGTTATATGCAAGGAGGCGATCCTCCGCCCGACGGAGACCTGCGGAGTGGGGTGACATCCCTGGTGGGGACCGCCTTCACCAAGGCGGGTTGGGTCGCTGCGTTCACGGGTGAGGCGCGCCCCCGGCCCCGGGAGGGTGGACCGGGGGCAGCGGGGCGGACGCTACCGGGGCACCACCAGCCTGAACGCGTTGATCCGCCCCTTGCCGTAGAACTTGTCGGTCCCCGGCTGGCCCAGGTCGTCGGCGGCCTGGCGGATGAGGGCCTTCACCTGGCCGGGATTCCGGCCCACGCGCTCCACGGCCAGGGCCGCCACGCCGGAGACGTGGGGAGCCGCCATGCTGCTGCCCGCCAGGCCGACCACAAAGGTACCCGTCTGGCAGACCGGCACGACCAGGCTGAAGCTGGAGCAGGCGGCCCACACGGAGCCTCCCGTATTGCCCCCCGGGGCCGCCACGTCGATGGCCGAGCGCCCGAAGTTGGTGTAGTAGGCTGGGGCGTCGATGTTCGTCCAGGGGCCGTCCGGTCCCCCGCTGGTGGGACCCGTGGCGGAAACGCACATGGTGTTGGGGGTGTCGCAGAACATCTTGTACAGGTTCGGAATCCGGTCGAGGTCCAGGGCTTCATTTCCCGCCGAGACCACCACCGTGACCCCCAGGCGGTTGAGGTGGAGGAAGGCCCTGTTGATGACGGATACCGCCCCCGGGGCGTCCATCTTGAAGAAACCTCCACCCAGGCTGAGGTTCACGACGTCGGCCCCATTCTCCGCAGCGTGCCGGAGCCCGGCGACGATGGCGCCCCAGGGGCACACGGGTTCGGCGTCGCGGGTGCAGACCTTCACTCCCATGAGAGTGACCCGGGAGGTGACGCCGGCGGCAGCGTACGCGTTGCTGCTCACGGTGGCGGCCACGTGCGTGCCGTGGTAATGCAGGTCCGCCACGGGGTGTCTTCCAGGGAAGATGGCCTGGACATAGTCGTCTTCCGCAGGAACGAACGAGGCGGATCGGGCCAGATCCACCCGGCCCGCCAGGTCGGCGTGGGTGTAGCCGATCCCAGTGTCCAGGATGGCCACCGTGACCGCAGGGGACCCCAGGGACCCGGCTGCCCATGCCATGTCCGCCTGGATGGCCCGCATGTTCCACTGCCGCGCGAAGAAGAACGCATTGCCGGGGGCCGCCGGGCTCGCCGGCGCCGCGGAGGCGGCCTCGTCCAGCGCGAGGATCCCGCCTACGGGCTCTTCCAGCGGGACCAGGGGCTCGGGCTCCACGGTGTCCACCTCCCGATCCCGGAGAAGGGCCTGCACGGCCTCCTCGCCGAGGCCGGAGACGGTGGCGGCCCCGTAGGGATCCAGGGCCAGCTCGACCCGGCCTCCCAGCGCAGCCACCCGGGCCGCGAACGCAGGCGGGATCTGTGACCTCTTGAAGACGACGAGGTGGTTTCCGGTGGCCTGGCCGGACCCCGCCGAGATAAGGGTGGGGCTGGCCACCGCCATGGCTGCCCCCGGGGCGAATCCTGAGGAAGGTGCCGGGTCCGTGGGGGCGGCCGGCGTCCCGTCGGCGCAAGCAGCCAGGGGGAAGACGGCGAGGATAGCCAGCACAGCGGTCCGCGTACGCATGGGAGGGCTCCTTTCAGGGGCTTGCAGGACGGCGGGAACGTAGCCGCCGCAGCGGGACCCTGCCAGAGCCTCCGGGCGTCAATCCAGGGACAGCCAGACCGTGCGCACGCCGGCCTCCACGTCCTCCGCCGTGAGGTTGTAGAGGGAGTCGAAGAGAGCGGCCTGGAAGGTGCCCGGGCCCCGGGCCGTCTCGGCGGCACGCTCCGCCGCGAGCCCATAGACGGAAAGCGCCGAGGCGGCTGCCACCAGACGGTCCTCTTCCACGG
>Ga0209164_1001199_pt1 | contig 36374 bp, 33 predicted proteins | sample MTBNYHSulfiMetaG_FD_187458 | JGI IMG/M metagenome (GOLD analysis project Ga0209164, IMG submission 187458) | Enrichment culture microbial communities from rom New York Harbor, USA that are MTBE-degrading - MTBE-NYH (New York Harbor Sulfidogenic)... | ecosystem: Environmental > Aquatic > Marine >... | reverse complement strand
TAGTTCCCACCGCAGTTGTCAAACTCATAAAGAGTGATCCCGCGACCGTCGGAAGGAGGCGGCGTCGTAGGGGTGGGCCTTGGGGTCGGACCCGGCGGTGGTTCTCCCCCACAGTAGTTGGGACAGCTTTGGAGTTGGGAACCTTGGATGGAGCTTGATCCAGTAGCGCAGCAACCATTAAAGCAGACTTGAGCCCGGTGATTGCCAGGATTGGAGACTGGGAACCATTCAGCCGGTTCTGGGCTAGGTCCTGGGGCGTACTGGCCATACTCCAAGGCAAGGATCCGGTAAGCGCCATTTTGTCGGCAGACACGCTCCTCAAGATAGGTCCTTAGGAAAGTGAGCCCCACTTCTTTAGTCTCACCCCCGGCAAAACCTACCCAGCAGGCAGGAGATATCCAATAGGCTTCTTGACCCGAAGGATGTCGAACTTTCAAGCGCCACATTAGAGAATACGGCGCGAGGCCTACTGGCTCAGAGCAGGGGTTTTTGACTCTTGCTCTCACCGTCAGAGAGGTAGATGAGGCGTCAAAGAAATCAGACACCGTCACGTCACTCTCCAGCTTCAGTGGTTCACAGGTTGGGTTTTCGCCGTAGCCATAGTAGCGTGGACATGGACGACCTTGATCAGGATCGCATGGCGGGTTACCGCATGGCCAGTTGGAATCACCCGAATCCCAGTGGATTCCGGGAAGGTCGCGAATCCAAACTGGACCGTTGCTTGCGTTTCTCACCTCAAAATGAAGGTGAGCTCCGGTAGATGTGCCCGTGTTTCCCGAGCGGGCAATCCACTGTCCTTTGACCACTCGCGTCTCGCCAACTACAAAGCGACTATCCCAGTCCTTTAGGTGAGCATAAAAACTGACTGACTTGTCGCTATGCTCGATCTCTACGGTATTGCCATACCATTGGTCAAGCCATCCGGCGAAGACGATTTTTCCTGCTTCGGAAGCGTAGATGTCTGTGCCTTCCTGCATAGCGAAATCAATCGCTTCGCTACACGGAAGGTTTTGGTGTGAGTCACACTCTGGGCAAACTCCCTCTTCGAAGTTGGGCCCCCACGGTCCACAAGTGATATACTTCGTACCGTGAAAGGGCAGTTGAAACCTTGGAGTTGCAGTTTGGAACTCCTCGCTCGCTCCTTCTTCACGCGCTACGGTCACACTGCTTCCCTCCAAGAAAGCAAGTGTGATAATCAACAAAACCGTTGCTAAAATTCTCCGAACTCTCAACTTCGTATTCATTTTTTCTCCCCTTTCGTTAGATACTGATGAGTTGAAGATCTACAAAACCCGATTATTCTATTGTCGTCTCACTAAGTTTCCTCTCTCACGCTCCTTTCATCTCGTCTAAATTGTTAAAGTGCCCAATCTTCAGAAGAAGGTGAAAGTCTCCAACATCTCCCTGAAGGTTGGCTCGCGATAGCTGATAGCTTCCCTAAACGGGGATATTAGACGGATGGAGTATCCAATACCATCTTTTATGAAGCCTATACCTAGTGTATACGTCAACTCCGTTTCCCCAAGTGGTGTTCTCAAGCTTTCGATTGCATACTGCCCAGCAACACTGGTTTCTTTGACGTATTCGGCGTGAGCGCGGTACTCCGGGTTGATTGAATTTCTAAGGTGCGTTTCAGGATCGCCTAATTCTTTTAGCTGCTGGGGCGTGTACCTGTAAGGGTTTATCAACACTTTGACGTCTTTTTCTGTCATCTTGCTATTGAGGGGCCCGATGTCAGGAATGGTGACCAGACTCAGATTCTCCGAATCATCGCTAGCATACCAATCACCGGGATAGCTGATACTGTACCCTATCTTTTCACTGGTGAATGTCTTCCACCCTTCGGGAATTGTGATTGTCGGCTCAGGTGTTTTTTTTGAGGGAGAAGATTGCTGGTTTTGCTGGGGAGGAGTTGAGGGGTTGGGTTGTGGTTGGGTGGGAGTGAACTTGAACCTTCGGGAAACACCGTAGCTTAGGCCTAGGATGAGGATAAGAAAGGTTGCAATGATAAGGTATTTCTTGGTCATAAGGTTTTCCATGAATTCACTTTAAATACTTTAAAAACAATTGTCAAATCCGATAATTTATTTAGAAAAGGGTGGCGGGGTTAATTTAAAAAAGCAAAGCTGACGGTAAAGCTGTCAGCCAAGCGAGCGAACACCAGGTTGTGACAGCCGTTGTATAGGAACTGGTCATGCAGTCCGCCACAGTTGTCGTCTTCGTAGAGGTTGATGCCTCGACCATCAGAAGGTGGTTGAACCGTGTTAGTTGGTGTCGGGGTTGGTCCTGAAGGCGGTTCTCCTCCACAGTAGTTGGGACAGCCCTGCAGTTGAGCTTTTTGGATAGAGCTCGAGCCCGAAGCACAGCAGCAGTTGCAGCAAGGGTGGTCGCGGTGGTTGTCGGGGTTAGCTACTGGAAACCATTCCGGAGGATCGAGACCCCCCGCTGGACATTGGCCATATTCCAAGCCAATGATGTGGTAAGCCCCGTTTTGGCGACAAACCCAACCTTGGAAATCCCCTCTCAGGAAAGTGACAGTCACCTCTTTGCTCTGGTTACCGCTAAAGCCCACAAAGCAAGCCGGAGCTGGCCAGTAGGCTTCGCTTCCGGAAGGATAACGAACCTTCAGTCGCCAGCGAAGCGAAGAGGGAGCTAGTCCAATGGACTGGGAATTGGGGTTCTTGATTCTGGCTCTGATAGTGAGGGTGGAAGACGAAGCATCCGCGAAGTCAGAGACTGTCACATCACTCTCCAATTTCAGCGGTTCGCAGCTTGGGCCTTCGCCGTAGCCGTAGTATGCCCCTTGTTTGACTCCGCAGGGGTTATTGGGATCACCGGAATACCAACTCATCCCTGGTATGTCTCTCACCCAGACGGCGTTGTTGCTAGCATCTCGGACTTCAAAATGCAAGTGGGTATTGTCTGTCCCACTCATCCCCGAAACACCGAGCCATTGACCCTTGGCTACCCTCGTTTGTCCAGCCACAAAGTGCGTGTCCCAGCCACTCAAGTGGGCGTAGTAGCTGATGTAGCCGTTGTCGTGCCGGATTCTCACCAGATTCCCATATGCTTTCCAATCGCTGGGTCCAGCAAAGTCCACCAACCCGCTTTCGGCCGCGTAGACGTTCTCATACTCCATGTCGAAGTCGATGGCTTCCCTAACTGGAGGCGAATCGTGAGTGTCGGATGTTCTGCAGATTGGATATGGACCCTGCAAGATATATTTCCGCCCATGAAACGGAAGCTGAAAGCCCACACTGGTGAGCACTGAGTCGAGCTGATTTGGCTCGTCTCCCTTCACTTTGGAAACTGCGCCGAAGCTGTTTGCAATCAGAAGTGCAACCAGTAACAAAATGGGAAATGACCTTCGCGTAAACATTGTTCTCTCCTTTCGATTAATATTTTCTGCTTTTCAGCAGACAGATTTGAAAACGCTCGGCCAAACTACTATCTCAGATTTAGATTAGACTTTCGTTCTCCTCCTTTTTGTGTAAACTGTTAAGGTGCCTGAAGCTATTCGATAAAATCAAAAGTTTCAAGAACTTTTCTAAACGTCCGTTCGTGGTTCGTGAGAGCTTCCCTCGTCAAGCAGAGGAGCTTGATCAAGTAAAGGCGGTTTTCTTCGACAAACTCAATGGTCAGTATGTAATAATCTCTTGTTTCAGCAGGGTTTAACCCCATCCTCTCCACCGCAGGAAGATTTTTGAAATACACTTGCTTAACATATTCCGCCCTCGGATCATAATCTTGCCAGTAAATAAGACCTGAGTGATTAATCTTCGCCTCCTCTAAAGTTTCATAAGGGAAATCTAGGGTAACATGTACTGAAACTATTAGATCTTGATCACCCATCCCTCCCAACAACGGGCCAATTTTTTTGGCGGTTGTAAATGACTTAGCCGCGACATTTCCATTTCTATCCTGCGCAATTTCTTGTTCAAACCAACTCGCAGGGTAACTAATGCGAAAACCGAACCCCTTGTTCTCATATGTTCTCCACCCATCAGGAACAGCGATCTGAGGTTCAGGCTTTTTCCCTGACGGCGAAGTTTGCTGGTTTTGTTCAGAAGTGGTGGGGGGTATGGTTTGGGTCGGAGCCGGTTTGAATCTTCGAGAAATGCCGTAGCTTAGGGCTAGGATAAGAAGGAGAAAGGTTGCAATAACAAGGTATTTCTTGGTCATAAGAAACTCCTTGAGATCACTCTAGCCGTCCCGTTTTTAAAAGTCAAATCCGATAATTATTTCTCCCCGTGCTGGTACCGTTGACTGTACGACGGCACGGAACTCGTTTTCGATCACCAACCGATTACCTTAAAACCTCCCAAGACATTGACAGCTCTCTCCTACTTTACATACCCCCTATGCTATCGCATACCGAGTATGTTCAGTAATTCCTACTACTCCTTACTTTACATAACTTTACATATCCCCTAAGCGATCGCATAGGCAGTTTGTCAAAAGCCTACTCTTAAACAATACCAACTTCCCCCTTGTTTAGTTTTTTAGCCGTATGATACATTGATGATTAGGTGTACCAGAGGAGGTGAGTTCCTATGGCCAAAATATTAATTGTCGAGGACGACCAGGCTCTCTATAATCTTTACGATACTGAGTTTAGCGCCCGCGGCCATCAAGTTTCTTGGGCCAAAACTGGGGAGGAGGGGCTAAAAATGGTCAAGGAAATCCAACCCGGTATGGTCGTTTTGGACCTGATGCTCCCAGGCATAAACGGTTTGGAGGTTTTGTCGGCTCTCAAAGCGGATTCAGCCACTAAGTCCGTCCCCGTGGTTATCCTGACCAATTTTGGTAACGAAGATAATATTGCCAAAGCGCTCGAGGGCGGGGCGGAAGATTTTGTTCTTAAATATAAAATTGTTCCCGAAGAGGTAGTAGATAAGGTCGAGGTTCTCCTGGGTGAGGAAGATTCTGGAGTCCCTCTCACATCGGAAGGTAACTAGTAACTATGCCTAATAACGACGAATACAAAAAAGTTGTTACAGAAATTGTCCAAAAGCAGATGGTGATTTTAGGACCTGACATCGCCCTGATGAAAGCCAGAAACGTTTCTGGTTTAAGCATTGACGCCAACGGTAAGGTTTTAAGTATCACTGGCGGCGGCAAAGAGGTTCTGCAGTCGGTTATTAATGAGTATGTGGCCTTGTCAGGCGAGATCGTTCGCAAGGCTCTAGAGCCTTTGCTAGAGAAATACCCGGCTCTTGCTGCGGAAAGCCTAGCCGGCGGTAACCACGCTATCGCTTCCTAAGGAGGTGAGTTTATGGGTCAGGTAATGCTTATCCACACCGGTCCTTTAATCGGGCAGGGTATGCTATTTATCTCCATCAACTTAGTAGCCTTTTTGGTGACCTTTATGCTGGTGCTCAGAATCGGTTCAGGTCAAATTGGGCAGCCGATATTCTTGATAGCTGTGGGCTTTCTTCTTTCTGCCTTAGTGCCTTTGATTTTGGGTAGTGACTTTCTGTGGGCGGTGCCCTTAGTCCAAACATTATTTGGGTTAATAGGAATTATCTCTTTAATGAGAATTTTTGGCATTTTTGAGATGATCTCCCGAAAGACCTAAAAGACCCCATGTTTTCCGATCTGCCCACTTTCCTTTTTATGATAGCGGCCAGTTTAGCGGTGCTGGTCATCTTCTTGGTTTTTTATGCCTGGTACCTTCAGGAGCAGAAAGATTTTTTGGCCAGGACCTACGCTGACAGAGAGTCAGAACTGCGCCGCAAGATATACGAAGCAGCCATTTTAAGACGGGTTAACGAACGGGTCAGTTATTCTTTGGATTTTGAAAAAATCATTGAGATCATTAGCGGCTCCCTAAAACAGCTTCTGCCCTATTCCACCATTTCCTACCTTCTCCTTCGGCAAGAAAAAATTCTTTACCGGGTTCAAATCGAAGAAGAAGTCGGGCCAGTTTTTCTCGACGGTCTCAAGAACCGATCTTTAGAGTCGTTAGTGGCTTTAGTAGGTCCAGGTGTAAACAAATTACCTGTGGATGAAGTTACCACCGGACGCTTTTCTTCAGAGAATACTAAGGTGCCTATTAGGTCCTATTTCAACTTACCTCTGGTAGTTAACCAACGGGTTCAGGGTTTGTTGACTATTGCCAGCACTCAACCCTCCCTCTATCAGGAGGAGGATATGACGATCCTTTACCAAATTATTAATCAGTCTTCTACAGCGTTGACGAGACTAGAAACCTTGGTAGAGGGCGAAAAAAGTAAAATCACCAGTGTTATCGAAAGTCTCAGCGATGGTGTAATGATGATCACCCCAGAGTATGAAGTCATACTAGCAAACCCAGCCGCCAGACTCTTTTTGGGTAATGCTCAAAAAATAACCTTAGCCGATTTAGTTTCCTCCGCTCCTAACCCAGATAATTTTCGGAAAAGGCTCAAAAACTGCCTAGACCAGAAGCAAGCGGTGGAGCCCTTAGAGGTCTCTACTGATACCAGATGTTTAGAAGTGAGCGTCACTCCGGTCATTCTAGGTGAGGAAGTGCTGGGAGCGGTGGCTTTGCTTCGAGACCGAACCAAAGAAAAAGAGTTGGAGCAGTTGCGCGAACAATTCACGACGATGGTGATTCATGATCTAAGAACCCCCTTAACGGTTATTTTCGGTTCGGCCGATATACTCCTTAAACGATCCGCTAAGTTACCTCAAGAAAAGTTTGACCAAATCCTGACTGGGGTTAAACAGTCCAGTCAAGTGATGCTGGATCAGGTTTCTAATCTCCTGGATGTAGCCAAAATAGAAGCCCAAAAATGGCAAGTAAACAAACGCCCTAGCGATCTTCTGGCTTTACTGCGTTCAAAATACGAGTACTTTACGCCTTTAGCTAAAGAACGAGGTTTGAAGTTTCAGCTTCGCTTGCCGGCTAAGTTAGAGCCGGTAAGTTTGGATGAAGCCCAGATCAGTCGGGTTTTGGATAACTTGCTCGGTAACGCTTTTAAGTTTACTTCGGGAGGGAGCGTGACTTTAGGCTTAACTAAAACTAAAAAGAACCTAGAGCTTTACGTAACGGATACTGGGCCGGGTATTCCCACAGACCAACAGAAATATCTCTTTTCTAAATTTGGTCAACTTAAACACACTCTTAACAGTGATCACCCCGGTACCGGCCTGGGTTTAGTGATCGCTAAGGGTATCGTTGCTGCCCACCAAGGTCACCTAACCGTGGAATCGCAAGTCGGGCACGGGACTACCTTCAGATTTACCCTGCCCCTGTAATTTGTTAGAATAGCGGCATGCGTCAGCTCTACTTTGACTATGCGGCCTCTACTCCTGTTAGAGACGAGGTATGGGAGGCGATGGTTCCTTTTTTTCGTCGCCATTACGGCAACCCCTCTTCCTTACATTCCTTTGGCCAAGAAGCCCGTTCAGCAGTAGAAAAAGCCCGCCAGCAAGTTGCTAGCGCCCTAAATTGCCAATCGGAAGAGATTTTTTTTACCTCGGGAACAAGCGAAAGTGACAACTGGGCCATTTTTGGCGCGGCTCGGGCTTGCCAAAACAGGGGCAAGCACCTGATTACCTCTACTATTGAACACGAGGCGGTTTTGGAGGCTTTCCGCCAGTTGGAAAAGGAAGGTTTCCAAGTAACCTACCTGCACCCAGACAAGTATGGCACCATTGACCCCAAAAAGCTGATGGACGCAATTAATTCCCAAACGACCCTGGTTTCTATTATGTACGCCAATAACGAGGTGGGCACTATTCAGTCGTTACCGACCATCGCTTCCATGGTGGGGGCTATTCGTCGGCGGCGCGGGCGGGAAGGCACGCCTCTTTATTTGCATACCGACGCTGCCTCGGGCAAATATCTACCCTGGACGGTTGACAAGTTAGGGGTTGACCTGATGAGTCTTGGCCCCCACAAGTATTACGGCCCCAAGGGAGTGGGTATACTCTATGTTCGTAAGGGAGTGCCGATCAACCAATTTATTTATGGTGGCAGCCAAGAAAAAAATCAGCGAGCGGGGACCGAGAACGTTCCCGCCATTGTCGGGGCCGGTTTAGCTACCAAGCTAATGGCCAAAGAAAAAAGTCGCGAGAGTAAAAAGCTAGAAAAGCTACAAAAGAAGCTAACCTCCCTTTTGGTAAAAGAAATTAAGGACATTCGCCTAACGGGTCATCCCAGTCAACGGGTGCCCGATATTGTTAGTTTAGTGATTAAGGGAGTTGAGGGCGAAGCTTTAGTCTTGCACCTGAACAAGATGGGAATGGCCGTTTCTTCTGGATCGGCCTGCACTAGCACCGACTTAGCCCCCTCGCATGTCCTAAAGGCTATGGGGCTGAAGCCGGAGCTTATCCATGGTTCCCTTCGGGTTTCTCTAGGCAAAGAAACCAAAACTGAAGATCTTACTAAATTAGTTACTGCTCTTAGCAAAACTGTTAAAAAGCTTCGAGACCTGGCTCCCAAAGTTGAGGTTTAATTTTATGAAGAATCTTTATTCTCAAAAAGTATTGGATCATTTTTTTCACCCCCGCAACTACGGGGAAATCAAAGATTCAGACGGTGAAGCCACCGTGGGCAATCCAGTTTGCGGGGACGTTATGAAGATCATGATCAAAGTTGGCCACCGCCAAGGGCAGGAGATTATCAAAGAAGTGAGCTTCCAGACTCTTGGCTGTGGGGCGGCCATCGCTACTTCAAGCATCGCTACGGAAATGATTAAAGGTCAACCTTTAGATAAGGCCGTGGCTCTAACCAACCAAGCCATTGCCGAAGCCCTGGGTGGCCTGCCGCCAGTGAAGATGCACTGCAGCGTTTTGGCGGCAGAAGCCGTTAGAAAAGCAATTGAGAATTACCGTAAAAAAGCGTCTTAAGTAAGTCGGTTGGGGTGACTATATCCGTTCTTTCCTGCCTATGAACCCTTTTATCTTTAGAAAAGACGATATTCGTGGCGTGGTTTATAAAGACTGGAATCGCGAAGATTTGGAGCTTATAGGCCAGGCTTGGGGGACTTGGCTTCTGGGAAAAGGCGAAAGCGTCACAGTCGTCGGCTATGATAATCGCTTGACCTCAGAAAAGTTTGCCGCTTCTTTTATTCAAGGCATCCTCGAAACTGGCGTCGATGTCATTGACCTCAAAAGAGCTTCTACCCCCTTAGTCTATTGGTCTCAAAATTACTTAAGAGTTGGCGGGGGAGCGGTTATCACTGGTTCCCACAACCCACCCGAATGGAACGGTATTAAAATGATCTGCCGCCGCCAAGCCTTACACAGCCAAGACATTCAGCACCTCAAAGAAATTACTTTAAAGAAGCAATTCAAGCATGGTCGAGGTAAGCTTGAGTGTCGGCAACTGGTTGAGCCTTACTTAGAAAATATCCTTCAGTCCATAGCTCGGGTTCGAAAAAAAGCTCCTGGCGAGCCTCAGGACCCAAAAAAACTAAAGGTGGTCACTGATTGTGGGAACGGGATGGGGGGAGAGACCGTCCCCAAACTGCTTAGAAAACTAGGCTGTGAAGTAGTGGAGCTGCACTCTCGACCCGACGGAACTTTCCCTAATCACTTTCCCAACCCCTCTTTGGGGGTCAATGTTTTGGAACTTAATTATCGAGTCCGAGAAGAGCGGGCTGACTTGGGCCTGGCTGTCGATGGAGATGTTGATCGCCTTAATGTTATTGATGACCAGGGCTACGTCTTGTGGGGAGATGGGGTCACTATGTTTTTGGCAAGAGACATTCTACGCGCCCATCCTGGGGCGGATATTCTCTTTAACCCGGAATGTTCTCCCGCCTTAAAGGACGATATTGCGGCCCACGGAGGGATTCCCACCTTAGTACCTACGGGCCATTCTTTAATTCAAGCTCAGCTAATCAAATCAGGATATTTATTTGCCGGTGAGTACTCTGGTCACATTTACTACAACGACGAATACTGCGGTATAGACGACGCTGCCTACGCTGCTGCCCGCGTCGTGGAAATTCTTCAACGATCTTCCCAACCCCTATCTCAGCTAATGTTAGATGCCCCTTCGTTTCGTTGTACCGGAAAAATCGAAATACCGGCTCCCGAAGACCAAAAATTCGCTATTGTTGACGAAGTAGCCGAGTATTACCAACAGCTTTTTTACGTAGACCGCCTTGACGGGGCCCTAATAAAATTTAAGAATGGATGGTGGGGTTGGGTTCTTTTGCGAGCGTCGGACAACACCCCCAAAATAAATTTAATTTGCTGGGCTAAAAGTGACGAGATGCTCGAAAAAATCACTACAGAGATGCTTAGCAAAGTTCAGTTTTACCTATGAACTCCTTCAAAGCGCGGACAGTAGGGCAATTAAAAGAAGTGCTTTTTGGCGGTGGGGCTTTGCCCCCGGACGAGGAGGTGGTTTACTACGTCATTCTTAAACCGGGGGAAAACACAACTGTTATTAGGCCGGTGATGCTGGGGGAAGAGTACCCCAAAACCTACGGCCACTTTCACGAACATCAAACCGAAGAAAAGTATTTTGTTGCCTACGGCGAAGGTTTACTGATACTACAAGAACAAGATGGCCTAGGTACGGTTAGCCGATTCACTGCCAAAGCTATTCGCCAGGGTCAGCTGGTCACCATCCCAGGATTCGCTGGCCACTGTCTGGTTAATGTGCGCCAGTCGCCGCTAATTACCATCGATAATTCCTCCCCCGATCTAGAAACCAATGATTACGAACCTATCAAATCGCGACACGGATTTGCCTATTATTTTGTCACTGATCAAAGAGGGGGCTGGCGAGCTATTCCCAACCCCTATTACCAAGACCACCCGGCTGTGGTAAGGGAGGCCTAATAAGATGCTAGTTTCTACCCGTGAGCTTTTACGAGAGCCGGGCCCTCTACCTGCTTTTAATTTTACTACCCCAGAAGTCTGCCGAGCTATTGTGCAGGCCTGCGCCCAGGCGCAACAGCCAGCTATACTGCAGCTGTCCCAAAGCGAAAGCGAATTTTTAGGCCTTGAGGTGGCCGACGCTATAGGTTCGTACTACATTAGCCAGGTTAGTACCCCCTTTAGCCTGCACCTGGATCATCAAAAGACGATTGGTGTCGTAGACTGGCTTCTTGGCCACCCCACTAACTTTAGTTCCTTGATGCTTGATGTAGAGGACCTTACTTTTGAAGAGGGAACTAAGCTGCTTAGTAAAACCCGCCAAAGGTTACCGCAAGCTATTTGCCTTGAAGGTAACTTTGACCCAGGTCAAAATCTTTTTGACTTTCTAAACGGCAGCCAAGTCGATATCGTGGCCCCAGAGAAAGCCAATTTTGTAGAGACGGAGGTTTTAGCTAAACTGGCTAAAGAATCGCCCGTACCTGTGGCCATGCACGGAGGCTCAACAAAATCTCAGGCGGAGGTGAGGACCTTAGTGAAGGCTGGAGTTAAGAAGTTTCACTTTAACACCGAGCTGCGTCAAGCCTGGAGTCAAGCTCTTCGCCAAGCTTTCCGTGCCCGCCCCCAAGAGATTAAGCCATACCTGTTGCTAAAAGAAGCCGAACAAGCTGTTTACCAAGTTGTGCTGGAAAAAATTTCCTGGCTTAAGGGAACCTAAAAATGAAGAGGGTAGCTTTTTTTAAGGATTTAGATAAAAAAGACATAGCCCTAGTGGGGGGAAAGGGAGCTAACTTAGGCGAAATCTACAACCTTGGAGTGCCGGTTCCCAACGGTTTCGTGGTTACTTCGCAAGTTTATTTTGACCTCATTAAAAAGACATCTTTGGTAGAAAAAATCAAAACCGAGATGAGAAGCATTACTCTAGAGGATACCAAAGGTATCCTTAAGTCATCCCAGAAAATTAAGGAAGCCATTTTAGAAGCTACCGTACCCCCAGAAACCAGCGAGGCGATCGTTGAAGCTTACGCTCAACTGTGCGGGCACCACGATCAAAAAGTGGCCGTCCGTTCTTCTGCTACCGCCGAGGATCTCCCCGAGGCCTCCTTCGCCGGCCAGCAAAGGACTTTTTTAAATGTTAAAGGTGAAAAAGACCTTCTCCAAGCAGTTCAGGGCTGCTGGGCCTCTCTTTTTGAACCGAGAGCCATATTTTACCGTGAAGATAAAGGCTTTGACCACCTTAAGGTTGGTCTAGCCGCTGTAGTTCAGTTGATGCTGGATTCGGAAGTTTCGGGTGTGGCTTTCTCTATTAACCCTATTACCAATAACCCCCAGGAAATAGCCATAGAGGCGGCCTACGGTTTAGGAGAAGCCGTGGTTTCCGGGTCCTTAACTCCAGATCAGTACCTAGTCAAAAAATCTTCCCTTAAAATTTTAGAGAGGCAAATAGTTAAACAAACTTGGCAGATCACCGAAGCTGGTAGGACTCCTGTCTCTAGGGCATACCAAGGAAAACAAAAACTCAGCGACGGAAAAATCTCTGAACTAGCCGCTTACGTTAAAAAGATTGAAGATCACTACGGCGTTCCGCAGGACCTAGAGTGGGCATATGTTAAACGCAAGCTGTATTTGGTCCAAACCCGGCCCATTACTACTTTAAAGCTCAGCTCAAGAGGTTTAGCCAATCAAACGCTTCACACCTCGGAAACCCCTGTTCTAGAGGGTATCGGGGCTAGCCCAGGGGCTTCCTATGGCCCTGTAAAAATCATCAAACGTGCTGCCGATGTTGCTAAGGTAGGGGAGGGAGATATTTTAGTAACGGAAATGACAGATCCTGACTTTGTGCCAGCGATGAAGAAGGCGGTCGGTATTATCACTGATCAGGGAGGACGAACTTCCCACGCCGCTATCGTTTCTCGAGAGTTAGGCATCCCTTGTGTAGTAGGAACCAGTGAGGCTACTCAACTTCTAAAAAACGGGGAAATGGTAACCGTCGATGGTACTAAGGGCCAAATTTATTCTGGACAAATAAAGATTTCCAAGAGCGCCTCTTCTGAGGCAGGGCAGCTACATAAAACTGCCACCAAGATTTACGTCAACCTCGGCGAACCTAGCTTGGCCGCCGAAATTTCCCAAAGAGGGGTAGATGGTGTGGGCTTATTGAGAGCTGAGTTTATGATTGCCCAGATCGGCACCCACCCCAGAAAGATGATCGAAGACAAAAAAGCTAGTCGATTTGTGGAGCAGCTAGCCGAAGGTCTAGAAATTTTTGCGGCCAACTTCAATCCTCGCCCTGTAGTTTATCGGGCTACCGACTTTAAAACCAACGAATATCAAAACCTCAAAGGAGGGCAAGACTACGAAGAGGAAGAACCCAATCCCATGATCGGTTTTCGTGGAGCCCACCGCTACGTAGTAGACAGCGATGTTTTTGAACTCGAGTTAAAAGCCCTCAAGTATGTCCGCAACAAGAAGGGTTTTAAGAATCTCCACCTGATGATACCCTTTGTAAGAACCGTGAATGAGCTCACGCAAGTCAAAAAAATGGTGGCCGCTTCCGGACTTCGCCGCAGCGCCAATTTTTGGCTGTGGATGATGGTGGAAATTCCCAGCAATGTCATTTTGCTTGACAAGTTTTTGGAAGTGGGAATTGATGGCGTGTCAGTTGGGACTAATGACTTAACTATGTTGATGCTAGGAGTAGACCGAGATAACCCTAAAATCGCGGAAGTTTACAACGAAATGGATGACTCGGTTTTGTGGGCCTTGGAAAAAATCATCAAAACCTGCCATCAACACAAAGTGACCTCATCCATTTGTGGCCAGGCCCCTTCCGATCATCCTCAACTGGTACGAAAATTGGTAGAATGGGGAATGACCTCTATTTCTGTTAATCCAGATGTGATTGAAGAAACTAGGCAAATTGTGGCTGACGCCGAGCATGATTTGGTAGCCTCTAAATAAGGAGATTAAAAAATGGCAAAAATCAAAAATATATCGGCTCGAGAAATTCTCAGTTCAGGCGGTTCACCAACCATCGAAGCCTTAGTAGAGCTGGAGACCGGGGCCTGCGGTCTTGCCTCGGTGCCTTTCGGAGCCTCGGCTGGGTCCTACGAAGCGACGGTTTTGGTGGATAACGATCAGTATCGGTATGGCGGTCGAGGTATGCTCAACGCTGTTAAAAATATCTCCACCACCATTTCTGGGGCGCTACTTGGACTGGAAGCAAAAAACCAGAGGCAGATAGATGAGGCGATGATTGAGCTTGACGGTACTCCCAATAAAGCTACTCTGGGTGGTAATTCGATTCTAGCCGTTTCTCTAGCAGTAGCCCGAGCCCAGGCTAATGAAGAAAATCTTCCCCTGTACGCTTATATTCGTAAAACCTTTTCTTTGCCGCTGACCGAGTACGCTTTGCCTAACCCAATGGTAGTGGTAATTGAGGGCGGCAAACACGCGGACGAAACTACCGACCTGCAGGAGTACCTCGTTTCTGCTTACGGTCGGCCTAGCGCTGCCGAAAACATCCGCATGGCTATGGAGATATACGAGGAACTAAAAGGCGTTCTTAAGAAAGTTGGGCTTTCCACTAATGTTGGTAACGAAGGCGCCTTCGCCCCCAGAGGCATTAAGTCCAACACCGCTCCTCTGGAGTACATTATGGAAGCGATTACAAAAACCGCTTACCTTCCCGGCCAGGATGTGGGCATTTCCCTTGACGCAGCGGCTTCGGAATTCTTCAGTTCAGAGAAAGGCAAGTATCATCTTAGGTTAGAAGAAAAAGATTTTACCGGTCCGGAACTGATTTCTTTTTACGCTGCCTGGTTCCCCAAGTTTCCTATCGTGACAGTGGAAGATATGCTTCACGAGGACGATTGGGACAACTGGCCCTTGCTAACCACCAAAGCTTCAGAAAACAAAATCGTGAATATTGGCGATGATTTGCTTGTCACCAATAAGCAAAGGGTAGAAAAAGCAGTCGCTTCAAAGGCGGTGACCGGAGTATTGATCAAGCTTAACCAAGCCGGGTCTTTAACGGAGACGGTTGACACTTGTTTGACCGCCCGCCAGGCCGGGTATCTACTCGCTTCTTCTCATCGCGGTGGGGGAGAGACGAATGACGCAGCGATGGTGGATTTGGCAGTCGCTTTGAACGCTGAATTTATCAAGGTGGGGCCAACCCGCGGCGAGCGAGTTTCCAAATACAATCGCTTGATGGAGATCGAGCAGCAATTAGCGGGAAAATGCCGCGTAGTCGGTAAAGATTTCCGTCGATTATGAGCAAACCTATTCTGCTTTTTATTATAGACGGTTTAGGAGACCGACCCGTAACTTCTTTAGGCGGTCTAACTCCCTTAGAAGCCGCCACGACCCCGCACTTGGACGCCCTAGCTTCTGCCGGTCAGCTGGGCCGACTTCAGATTATTGACCGATCACCTAACGAATATACTTCCTCGGAGTCTGGCCACTTTAGCCTTTTTGGATACGAACACGACAGTCTGCCGGGAAGAGGCGTTTTAGAGGCTTTGGGCTTAGGCCTTAGCGTTTCTCCTGGAGCCCTCTACCTAAGAACTAATTTCGCCTCCTGGCAAAACGACCTTATCACGGACCGTCGGGCCGGGCGGATTACCGATCGAACCGCAGAGCTCTGCACCGCCCTAAGCCTATCTATATCTGGTTATCGTTTTCGTCTTTTCCCTGGAGTTAAGCACCGAGCCGTGTTAGAGATCCAGGGTCCTAACCTTTCGTCCCAGATTAGCTCCAATGATAGTAAGCAGGAACAGGCCCCGCCTTTGCCTATCAAAGCGCTTCAAGACAGTTTGGAGGCCAAAAGTACAGCCAGTGTCCTGAGCCAGTACTTGGATCAAGCCGCCACTATTCTTAAAGACCAGCCTCTTAACCAAGAACGAGTCAAGGCGGGGCAACCACCAGCCAATTATTTATTAGTAAGAGGAGCCAGTTTAGCCCAACCGATTGACGGCTTCTACCAAAAATACCATCTTAAAGGCGCGGCTGTGGCTAGGGGCCTTTATTTAGGAATTGCCAAATACCTTGGCCTAAGTATCTTCGAATGGGGTCCAGAAAAAGGGGAGGACATAGGGATGAGGTTTACTGCCGCCGCCCAGGCGCTTAAAAACTTTGATTTTGTTTTTTTGCACCTAAAACAAGTTGATGAATACGGCCATGATGGTTTATGCCAAGAAAAAAAAGCATATTTAGAGAAGATTGATCAGCATCTGCTCGAACTGGGCGATCTTAGCTCCGTGGTTGTGGCCGTGACTGCCGATCACGCCACCCCTTGTGAGCTCAAATCTCACTCCAGTGACCCGGTACCTCTACTTGTTACCGGTGGGACCGCCTCCCAAATACCCAATAAATTTGGAGAAACTGCCTGCGCTAATGGACCTTTGGGCACTAAGCCGGGCGTAGAATTAATGCCTTTATTAATTAAGTTATCGGGGAGGTAGAAAATGTACGAGGTGGTCACCATTGGAGGAGCTACTAGAGATATTTTTTGGGTCAGTGACGACTTTGAGGTTTGTGATAGCAAGCTGCAGTTGGTCTGGGGCGAAAAGAAAGTAGCCAGTGACATTTTTTTTGACATCGGTGGAGGCTCATGCAACGCCGCGGTGGCCTTAGCCCGCCTCGGCATAAAAACAGCCTTTTGGGGGCAAGTGGGCCAGGACAGTGGCGGAGAAGCTATCGCCCAACGCTTAAAGGCAGAGGGCGTCAGTTTACAATTCCTGATGGTCGAAGACAAAGCAAGAACATCAACCTCCGCTCTTTTATGTTCTCCAGAGGGGGAGCACGCTATCGTTATGTACCGGGGAACTAATGATGACTTAGTTAAACAAGATGTCCCTTGGGCAGAGGTGACTCAAACCAAATGGTTTTACCTAGCGGATGTGGCCAGCCAAACGGAAGACCTTACTTTTAAAATCGCGCAACTGGCCGAAGAAAAAGACATTAACCTCTGTTTTGTACCTGGTCAGCACCAGCTTCAGCTCGGAATTAAGGGTTTGCGAGGCGTGCTTAAGACGGCCGAAATCCTCATTCTTAATTCGTACGAGGCGGCTACCTTGCTTAAGAAAAAGGAGGATCGGATTGAGGAAATGTTGCGAGAGTTTTACCAGGCTGGCACCGGAAGAGTAGTTATCACCAAGGATGTGGACGGTTCTTGGGCCTACGACGGCCAGGAAGTGATTCATTGCCCTGCTCCCCAAACCAGAGTAATAGACACCACTGGGGCTGGTGATGCTTTTTCGTCCGCTTTTTTGGCTGCCCAACTCAAGGGCCTTTCTTTGGCGGAAGGCTTACGGTGGGGAGCCACTAACGCTGGTGCCGTGATTGCCCAATTCGGAGCTCAAACTGGTTTGTTAAAGGAGATTTCATAAAAATGCCTATCGAATTTAGAGTTCCTATCGAGGTTTCCGCTCGACATGCCCATCTAGACAAAGCCACTTTCGAAAAGCTTTTTGGCAAAGGCGCCCAACTCACCCCGCTTAAGAAACTGTCTCAGCCGGGGGATTTTGCCGCCAAGGAATTGATAAGCATTCGCTCCAAGGGGGGTGAAATTAAGCAAGTAAGGATTCTAGGACCTTGGCGAAGCTATAACCAGATCGAGATTTCTCTGACTGACGCCTACCAACTCCAAGTGCAGCCGATTCTTAGAGATAGTCATGAGCTTAAATTAGCCGGGACCCCAGGCATAGTATTACAGGGACCCGAGGGCAGTGTCGCTCTTAAAAAGGGCTTAATTCTGCCCTGGCGTCATATTCATATTGATAACTTAACTGCTCTAGAGGTAGGTGTGGAGGACGGGCAGCTTTTAACAGTTGAGATTGAGGACAACCCCCGAGCCCTGATCTTTAAGAATGTGCTAGTTCGGGTTAGCCCAGATTTTAAACTGGCTATGCACATCGACACGGATGAGGGCAACGCGGCCGGAATTATGAAAGTAGGGTGGGGAATAGCCAGATGACCATAGCCACTGTCAATGTGGGCAGTAGTACTTTTAAATACGCTTTTTTCGATGACCAGCTTGTTAGTACTGACTCCGGTGAGGTAACTGACTTTGCCCACTTTAATAAACTGGTAACGGGTTTACCTACACCCGTAACTACCTTTGGTCACCGCCTAGTTCACGGCGGTAATCGTTATTTTGAGCCAACAGAAATTAGCCAAACCGTCCTTGACGATTTAGAGTCCTTTTCCAAATTAGCCCCGTTGCACAACCCGCCAGCGCTGGCGGTTATTAGGCAATGTATCGATACATACAAAGATACGCCCAATTGGGCCGTCTTTGACACCGGCTTCTACAAGGACTTACCCAGTTATGCAAGATTGTACCCCTTACCCGTGGATCTTGATCCTCTTATCCAGCACTACGGCTTTCACGGCACTTCACATCAATACGTAGCTGAGGAGGCGGCTTCTCAGTTAAAAAGGCCGCTAACTGATCTTAAGCTAATTACGGTTCATTTAGGGGCCGGGTGTAGTATTACTGCTATCGAAGAGGGTCGCCCTATTGACACTTCCATGGGGTTTACACCGTTGGAGGGCTTGATGATGGCCACCCGCTCTGGTTCTATTGATCCCGCCATTATTTTTTATCTGATACGAGAAAGAAAGATGGACCTGGAGCAGGTAGAGATTCTCCTTAATAAGGAAAGCGGTTTACTGGGGGTTTCTGGTCTATCTGCTGATCCTCGAGTTATAATCTCCGCCTCCCAAAAAGTTTCTCCCCGAGCTTCGGAGGCCGAACGTCAAGCCTCTGCTAGAGCCGGCCTTGCTTTGCAAATGTACGCCTACCGAGTTAGGAAGTACATCGGTTCCTATTTTGTCGCCCTCGGCGGCCTGGACGCCTTAGTTTTTACCGGTAAGGTGGGGGAAAACAGTCCCCTTATAAGAGAGATGATTACTAATGGCTTAGAGGTACTAGGGAAGTTTCCGGTATTGATTATTCCGACCAACGAGGCCTTGGCCATCGCCCGCCAAGTTAAGGCGAGACTCTAAACACGAGGGTGACTTCCCCTTTGATATGCCTATCCGACGGCCAAGAAGCCAAAACGGCCCCAAGAGTATCAGTGATTTTTTCCTCGTGCAGTTTGGTTAGCTCTCTCTGAATAGAAACCAGCACCTCCACCCCATACAACTCCTGCATGGTTTGTAAGGTGTCCCTTAATCTTTCCGGAGAATCAAAAGCCACGTAAGTCATTTTTAGAGGGACTAACCTAAGACTAGCTAGAAGGTCGAGTTTTGCTTTATCTTTCTTAGGTAAAAAACCCAAGAAAGCAAACTTGTCGGGGGGAAGACCGGAAGCCACTAAAGCCGTAATGGGGGCGCTAGGACCAGGCACAGCTTCCACCAAAATACCGTGTTGGAGGGCCTCCCTGACCAAGGGATACCCCGGGTCAGAAATAGTCGGAGTGCCGGCGTTAGATACCAAAGCTACCAGAGCCTGCTCCTTCAAGTAAGCCATTACCTGAGGTAACCGCTCTTGTTCGTTATGCTCATAGTAGGACAATAGCCGTTTCCCAATAATCTGAAAATGCTGAAGAAGAAGGCCGGTTTTTCTGGTATCTTCGCATAGAATCAGGTCGGCTTGTTTTAATGTCTCTAAGGCTCGCAAGGTAATATCCTGAAGGTTGCCCAGCGGCGTGGCTACTAAGTAAAGCATCTTTTAAATCATATCACTTTTTTAAGGGTTGAGGCCAAAAGAGAGCTGCGGTATGATTAGTAGTATGGAACCTGCCCCCGGGAACACTTTAGAGTTTCGTTTTCATGCCCGAGCGGGCCAGGGAGCCAAAGCGGCCGCCCAAATTTTGGCTGAAGCGGCTCTACTGGCTGGGAAAGAAATCCAAGCTTTTCCTCAATATGGACCCGAACGAAGAGGCGCTCCCGTAACCGCTTTTGTTCGCATCTCCGACCAAGCTATTAATCTCCACTCGGATGTGCAAAACCCAGATTACGTTGTGGTTTTAGACCACACCCTTTTGACTCTCCCAGAGACCGCCAACGGCATTACCAGTAAAACTACTCTCTTAATCAACTCTTCCCAGTTTGCCCACCTTAAAGCAATTAAAGATTTTACCGGCCAGGTTTACGCTGTGGATGGTAGTCAAATTGCCAAACACTTCTTGGGTAAAAATTGGCCTAATGTGGCCCTTTTGGGCGCCTTAGCCAAAGTTTCCTCGGTAGTGTCATTGTCGGAATTAAAAAATGTTTTGGAAAAAAGTATGGCTTCCCATTGGGGCGGAGCCGTAGCTGAGAAGAATTACTTGTGCGCCAAAATGGCTTTTTCTGATGTTAAGGAGGTCGTTAGATGACAGATCTCACTGGCATAGTCACAGACCCGGGTTCCTCAAAGGAATACCAGACTGGAAGTTGGCGGCAAGGCCAAAGGCCAAAGTGGGACAAGCAGAAATGCCGCCAGTGCCTAATCTGCTTCCACCACTGCCCAGAAGCCTGCTTCCAGCTTAAGGGGGATAAGATTGTGGGTCTAGATCTTTCCTTTTGCAAAGGTTGCGGGCAATGCCAGGAGGTTTGCCCCTTTAACGCTATTGAGATGGAGGTTGAAGAGTGATCAAAGGTCTAACCGGCGGTCAGGCGGCTGCTGAGGCTCTAAGGCAAATCAATCCAGCCGTGATGGCCGCTTACCCCATTACCCCCCAAACGCCCATTATTGAGAGCTACGCTCAAATGGTGGCTGATCATAAAGTGGACACGGAGTACCTGGCTGTCGAGTCAGAGCACTCAGCCCTTTCTGCGGCCTTAGCGGCTCAGGTTACAGGGGTTAGAGCCACTACGGCCACGGCTTCCCAGGGTTTGGCCTATATGTACGAGATGCTACCCGTTGTATCTGGGCTAAGAATGCCCGTTTTAATGAATGTAGCCGCCCGAGCCCTGTCGGCGCCGATTAATATTCACTGTGATCATAGTGACGTTATGGCCGCTCGAGACTGCGGCTGGCTACAGATATTCGCGGAGAATCCCCAGGAGGTCTACGACTTAAATTTAATTGGCTTGACTTTAGCTGAAGAGGTTTCGCTGCCAGTGATGGTTATTCAAGATGGCTTTATTACCAGTCACTGCCTAGAAAAAGTTGATCTTCTTGAGGACGAGGTCGCTCTATCTTTTGTGGGCACCCGGCAACCCCCCTATTCCCTTTTGGAGCACGCTCCGACTGTTGGCCCCGTCGCTTTACCTGACTCCCAAATGGAAGCCAAGGAGAACCAAAGTCAGGCCTTTTCTCAAGCTCTGGAAACCTACCCCAGACTTTGTCAGAAGTACCACCAAATCTCTGGTCGTAACTACGATTGGACCCAAAACGCCTTCTTAAACGAGGCCCAGGCGGTCCTAGTGGCTTTGGGTTCTTCCGCCGGAACTTTACGCTACGTGGCAGGCAAAATGCGGCAAGAAAACTTCCCTGTGGGAGTAGTTAAAGCCACCCTTTACCGCCCCTTTCCGTACGAAGTATACAATCACCTCTTAAGTCCAATTCCAGCCGTAGGGGTCTTGGACCGCAGTTTGGCTTACGGAGCCGAAGCCCCTCTCTATACAGATGTCAAAGCCTCACTTTATGAAGAAACCTGGCGACCTTATTTAGAAAGCTTTATTTATGGTTTAGGTGGACGGGACTTTCAGGCCAAAGACGCCCGAGAAATCTTTTTGAGTTTACTAGGAGAAGTCGAGTAATGGATCTTAAAAGTCTAGCTCTTCAACCTAGCGGGCTTGCCCCTGGGCATCGCACTTGCGCTGGGTGCGGCATCCCTCCGATTGTTAGGACGGTCCTGAGAGCTATCGATGGCCCTAAAATAGTGGTTAACGCCACTGGATGCTTGGAAGTGACTACTACCATTTACCCCTACTCCTCCTGGGAAGTTCCGTACTTCCATTCAGTGTTCGGAAATGCCGCCGCTAGCGCCTCCGGCATTGACACTGCCCTCACCTTTTTGGAAAAAAAGGGTCTCTTACCCAAAGGCGGCAAACCTAAAATAATCGTCTTTGCTGGGGACGGCGGAACCTATGACATAGGGTTACAAGCCCTTTCGGGCGCTTTGGAAAGAGGGCATGAATTTTTGTACATTTGCTATGACAATAGTGCCTATATGAATACCGGTGTCCAACGATCTTCAGCTACACCCAAGTATGCGGAGACTACCACCACCCCCCTAGGATCAGCCTCGATAGGGAAATTAGAATGGCGCAAACCCCTAACGGAAATTGTGGTGGCTCACCGCCTTCCTTACGTAGCTCAGGCCTCTCTTTCTCATCTTTTAGACTTGGCTACCAAGGTGGAAGAAGCCAACAGTATTCGAGGCCCAAAATTTATCAATGTCCTTCAGCCCTGCCCTACCGGTTGGGGTTTTGACAGCTCTCAAACCTTTACTCTGGCCAAGCTGGCCGTGGAAACGCGTTTTTGGCCTCTTTATAAAGTCGAGCTAATAGAAGATCAGCTTAAGTGGTCCATTACAGCTCCGGTAGCAAACCCTAAGCCAGTGCGTGATTTTTTGGAAGGCCAATCTCGGTTTAAGCACCTTTTCGTTCCAAGAAACAGCCAACTTCTTCCCGAATTGCAGAGTCAGGTCGACCGGCGGTGGCGAGAGCTGGAGCAGAGGAGTCGCTCTTTCTGATGCTAGGAGAATTTGTTAGCCAACTTTCTGTTTTTGCAACCGACACTATTAGTAAACTCGGTTACCCCGGCCTGGTGGCCGTTATGGTCCTGGAGAATGTCTTCCCCCCCATACCTTCTGAAGCTGTCCTACCCTTTGCTGGCTATTTGACCACTCAGGGACGGTTTGACCTTTTTTGGGTAGTTTTTTCGGGAGGGTTGGGAAGTGTCCTCGGCGCGGAGATCCTTTACGCTATTGGTTTCTATGGCAACGAACTAGTGGTGAGGCGGTTTATTCGCCGCTTTGGCAAGTGGGCCCTAATTACAGAGGATGATTTAACCAAAGCGGAGCGGTGGTTCGGCCATTTCGGACCTAAAGCCGTTTTTACCGCGCGCTTGGTGCCTATTGTCCGCAGTTTAGTATCTATTCCCGCCGGTTTGGCCAAAATGCGCCAGGGCCCTTTTCTTTTTTACACTGTTTTAGGAACCAGTCTCTGGTCTTTTATTCTAGCCTACACAGGCAGGGTCCTAGGTCAAAACTGGTCGCAAATTACCGAGTACGTAGGGCGTTACGAAAAACTCACCTGGCTGGCCTTATTTTCTTTAGGATTGATAATTCTGTTTAGAAAATACCGTAATAGGAGGCCTTCTAAGCCATCTCTTAGTAGCGCCGAATAACCCCAGCCACTCGGCCTTGGATGCGGACATTGGTCGCATAAATCGGCTCCATTGCCGAATTAGCCGGTTGAAGCCGAATCCGACCCTTCTCTTTGAAAAAACGCTTCAGGGTGGCCAAACCGTTTTCTAAAAGGGCCACTACCACATCACCATTGGTCGCTGTTTCTTGCTGTTCGACTACAACGTAATCCCCATCTAAAATACCGGCCTCCTTCATAGAGTCCCCCTTTACTTGCAGGACAAAAGTCCGCCTGCGGCTACTTACCATTTGTGGGGAGATAGTAATAGTCTCGCTAGGGTCTTCGATGGCCTCGATAGGCTGACCAGCAGCAATGTAGCCTACCAAAGGGACCTCGATACCTTCTAGAGCTTGGCCTAACTGGTGATCAAGGACTTCTAAACCGCGCACTGCTCCTTGATATTTTTTAATGAGGCCTTTTTTTACGAGAGACTCAAGATGTTCATGGACTGTCGCTAGCGAGGAGAGGTTAAGGGCGTCAGCAATTTCCTGCAGGGTAGGGGAGGTGCCGTTTTTGGAGATGTACTGAGAGATGAAATCCAAAACTTGCTTCTGTCTTCGGTAGAGAGTAATCGGCATATTCGTATTTTATTCGGGTTGGTTTTCTTTGTCAAGACCTTTCTTAGCCCGAAGCCTGCAGAGTTGTAACCTAAGGTAACCGACTTGCGATCGAAAAATGGATTATCTAAATTATTCCATCTCGTACCGGTGTTCGGTCAAACAGTATTAATCTAAAAATCTACACATCGCCTATGCTATCGCAACAGAGTTATGTAGAGTCGGTTAGGCGCTGAGTTAACCGTAGCCAAAGGTAAATTATCTGTTGTGGTGGGGTAGGGAGCTAGCGCAAAATGTTACAATAAAAACCTATGCCTTTTGCTTTAAAATCACCTTTTTCTCCCACCGGCGATCAGCCGCAGGCGATTGAGAAACTGACTCAAGGGTTAAAAAAGACTCGGCACCATCAAGTGCTCCTGGGAGTGACGGGAAGTGGTAAGACCTTCACGGTAGCTAACGTGATTCAAAACTGTCAAAGGCCAACTCTTGTAATTTCGCACAACAAGACCTTGGCCGCTCAACTCTACCAGGAATTCAAAGAGTTTTTTCCCAAAAACAAGGTGGAATACTTTGTTTCCTATTATGATTACTACCAACCAGAGTCTTACTTACCTCAGACTGACACCTACATTGAGAAAGAGACCGATATTAATGAAGAAATCGACAAGTTAAGGTTGTCAGCAACGACCTCGCTCCTGACGCATCAAGATGTTATTATCGTCGCCTCTGTTTCCTGTATCTATAACCTCGGCTCGCCCATCGAATACGCTGCCCACATTATTGAGCTAAAGCAAGGTATGCCGCTGGATCGGGATGACCTTATCCTTCGCCTCCACGATCTTCACTACGAGCGCAGTGACTACGACTTCCGCCGAGCCACCTACCGCGTCCGAGGCGACACGGTAGAGATTTACTTGGCCTACGCCGAGGAGGCCTTACGAGTAACGTTCTTATCAGATAGAGTGAGCCAGCTTGTCCGAACCGATCCTTTGACGGGAGAGCGTTTAGAAGACACTAAGGAGGGTGAGTATAAGTCACCTCATCAAACATATTCCATTTACCCCGCCAAACATTACCTTACCGCCGAAGCAAGAAGGCAAAAGGCCCTAAGTCAAATCGAAGCTGATCTTTACCAACAGTTAACGTGCCTAAAAGAAAAGGGCAAAAACCTCGAAGCCTATCGTTTAGAGCAAAGAACTAACTACGACCTAGAAATGATGCGTGAACTTGGCTACTGCAATGGTATAGAGAATTACTCTCGCTATTTTGATGGGCGGTCTCCTGGAGATGCCCCCTTCACTCTCCTGGATTTCTTTTCTACACCTTCTAAAGAAGGTAACCAAGCCAACTCACCCTCCCGGAGCGAAATAGCGGCCTTTAGGCCTAGAGATGGCGGCAGCAAAGCCTCGGCACACTCCGGGAGTGAACAAGATTGGTTGTGCATTATCGACGAATCACATATGACTGTGCCGCAGATCAGGGGAATGTACAATGGCGATCGCTCTCGTAAAGAAACTTTAGTTGATTTTGGCTTTCGCCTACCCTCTTGTCTCGACAACCGCCCTTTAAGATTTGACGAGTTCCTTCGCCGGGTTCCCCAAATTATCTACACTTCGGCTACGCCGGGAGATTGGGAGCTCTCTATGTCCCGTTCGGAAGCTTTACAAGCTTTACACCCTTCGGGTGTTAGTAAATACGATAATGGCTATACGACAAACAAGACTCGGTTACACCCGAAGGGTGTAAATTATTCTGGGACTAAAATAATGCCACGGATCGAGAGTGGGGGAGTGGTAGAGCAGCTAATTCGACCCACCGGCCTGATCGACCCCCAAATCATAGTCCAACCTACCCAGGGGCAGGTCGATCACCTTAAACAAGAAATTGCCAAGAGGGTAGCTTTGCAACAAAGGGTTTTAGTGACGACGCTAACCAAACGAATGGCCGAAGAGCTAGCCGACTACTTAAAGGAGCAGGGCTTTAAAGTGACTTATCTGCATAGTGATGTAGAAACTCTCAAAAGAACCGATATTCTGCGGGATTTGCGGCTAGGGCAATATGATGTTTTGGTGGGGATAAATCTTTTACGCGAGGGTCTCGACCTGCCCGAAGTCTCTTTAGTAGCTATCTTAGACGCTGACAAAGAGGGCTTCCTGCGCTCGGAGACTTCCCTTATTCAAGTGATGGGCCGAGCGGCTAGGCACCTCCAAGGTCAGGTCATTATGTACGCGGACCAAATTACCGGCTCTATGAAGAGAGCCATAGACGAAGTCAATCGGCGTCGCCAGGTCCAGCTGAATTACAATCTTAGGCACAGTATAAAGCCACAAACTATCATTAAGCCTATTCGTGAAAGCTTGGTTAAGCCAGGAGAAGAACAAGCACCCCAAAAAGAAAAAAGGTTAGCCAAAAGCCTGGTCCAGTCTCGTGAAGAATTTAGACTCTTGGCAGCCAAAGAGCAAAAAGCTGTTCTCAAGGAACTTAGGGCCCGAATGTTATCTGCTGCCGAGCTTCTAGAATTTGAAGAAGCGGCTAAGTACAGAGATCTTCTTCGCGAATTTACCAAAGTGAAATAGATCTTAAAAAGGTTTATAATTTCTCAGGATACTAAAGGGAGGGCACAAAGGATTCCAGAAAAACTACTAAATGGAGGCAAAGAAATGGAAGAGGCACTTGCAGATAGGATCATTAAGCACCTTTCTGAAGGCGCAAGAACGGCAACGGCAGCCGAAGTATACATAAGTTTAGGGGCAGAACGATCGGGGTACTCAAAAAAGCAAATAGACGAGGCCATAAGATCACTAGTTGAAGCTCGAAGGCTGTCGCAGAAAACCAACCACCCCGTCAGATGGGGTTTAAGCGAGATGGAGCTCTGTCGGCAAGTTTCAGCTCTAACTGAAACTGGTGGTTGGTTATTTTCCCACCACAATCTCCCAAGAGATTAGATCGCCAGGCGGATGGTCACTTGACTACCTTCCGCCTGGCTGCCAATTAACCTTTTTCCCAAACTACGCCACCTTCAAATCAAAGAAAGCGTCTTCCCCCCAATCGACTGGGTTGAGTCTCAGGGCAGAGGTCACTATTTTGTAACGACAGCCGCACTGCTCACAAGTCAAGGTGCGCGACTGCCCGCCTCGTCCTTTGTTTTTACGTTTGGCCCTGATTCTGGAACTAGCGCAGAAACTGCAGTAGTACCTGCCCTGGTCATCGCAGTAGGCGTAATTTCGATCCAACAAAAGGCCGCCCCTGGACCACACTTCTGCTGGCACAACGGCGAAACTAACTTCGGGAGCCATTGTCTATCTCCTTCCTCATCTTGATTAGTCTGATATTTAGACTACCGTAATTTTCCCAAAACTATTATAATGAACCTTCGGATGCTAGACAAACTCATCATTCGTGGGGCGCGAGAACACAATCTTAAAAATGTCGACCTGGAAATCCCCAAGAACAAGCTGGTAGTTTTTACCGGAGTTTCGGGTTCGGGAAAAACGAGTTTGGCTTTCGACACCATTTACGCTGAAGGCCAACGCCGCTATGTAGAATCTCTTTCCGCTTACGCTAGGCAGTTCTTAGGAGTGATGAGCCGTCCCGATGTCGATCACATCGAAGGGTTGTCTCCTGCCATCTCAATCAGTCAAAAGTCAGCCTCCCATAACCCCCGCTCCACCGTAGGTACCGTCACCGAAATTTACGACTATCTCCGCTTACTTTTTGCCCGCCTGGGCCATCCTCACTGCCCCCAATGTGGTCGCGAGATCGCTCGTCAATCTCTTGATCAGATAGTAGCGGCCGTCTGCGCCCTCGTTCAAGGAAAAATCGCTTCCGCCCGCAATCGCTCTGGAGTCAGACTACTAATCATGGCCCCGCTCATTAAAGACCGCAAAGGAGAATTCTCCCAACTCTTTGAGAACCTCCGTCAGCAAGGCTTTAATAGGGTTCGTGTAGACAACACTTTTTACAGCTTAGAGAAGGAGTTTGTCTTGCTAAAAGCCAATAAGCACAACATAGAAGTGGTGATTGACCGGTTGGTCATAAATCATAGAGACGACTTAGAAAAATACCGCTCACGGCTTAGCCAATCGTTGGAATCCGCTCTTAAATTATCGGAAGGTACAGTCATCATTGCTCAGGTTCAGGACGCTAGTTTCGACTTTCCCGACAAACCCAAAAAGCTCGAGGAACATCTATTTTCCGAACGACTATCTTGCCCAGTCTGCAACGTTTCTTTACCCGAGTTAGAACCTCGCACCTTCTCCTTTAACTCACCCCAAGGGGCTTGCCCTGTTTGTACTGGCCTCGGTTCCCGCCTTAAGGTCGACCCCGACCTAATTATGAACTCCCGTCTATCCGTGGCCGAAGGGGGTCTTTTCCCTTGGTCTAACGCTATGGAAAAAGACGGCTGGCTTAAAGCTATCCTTGAAGGCGTAGCCCAGGCCCACCATTTTGATCTCAGCACCCCAATCGAGAGGCTGCCCAAAGAAGCTACTCACCTTCTTCTATACGGTACCGGCTCCCAGCGCTACCGCGTCACCTACGCCAACCACTCTGGCGCCAGACGCACCTATGACGCCAAGTTTGAAGGTTTAATCCCTAACCTAGAACGGCGCTATCGAGAAACGGACTCGGACTTTATTCGGGGGGAGGTGGAAAAATATATGGTCCGGGAGCCCTGCCCCACTTGTATGGGTTCGCGCTTAAAACCCGAGGCTCTCAAAGTAACAATTTTAGGAAAAAGTATCGTCGAAGTAGCCGATTTACCAATTAAACAATGCCTGGAATGGGTACAGCGGCTAGGGTCCGTTTCCTCCGAAACGACAGTGAGGGAACAACAGGTGGCAGAGCCAATATTGCGAGAGGTAAGCACACGCCTGGAATTCCTCTTGTCGGTAGGTTTAGATTACTTAACGCTTAGTCGGGCTGCCTCAACTTTGGCCGGAGGAGAGGCTCAGCGCATCCAACTAGCTTCTCAAATTGGCTCCGGTTTATCGGGAGTACTCTATGTCCTGGATGAACCTTCCATAGGATTACATCAACGCGACCAACAGAGGTTAATCAACACCCTAAAGAAACTGCGCGACCTGGGAAACACAGTTATCGTGGTTGAACACGACGCTGCCACTATGCTTCAAAGCGATTACCTCTTCGATTTTGGGCCAGGAGCCGGAGCCCACGGCGGCCAGGTGGTTGCTGAGGGCACCCCCGAAGCCATTATGAAAAACCCCCAGTCTCTAACCGGAAAATACCTTTCCGGAAAAATCACTGTGGGAAAATTGGCCAATCAAGAGGCTACCTCTTCCGAAGCCTTAGACAAGCAACCAAAAACGAAAGGTGAAGAGGCCTTGGTAATCCTAGGCTGCCGCGGCCATAACCTCAAAAACATCACTGTCTCCTTCCCTCTAGGTAAACTCATTTGCGTAACCGGGGTTTCCGGGTCAGGCAAATCGACTTTGGTTGAGGAAACACTCTATCGATCCTTAAGACAAAACCTTGGACTCAAAGTCGACGAAAAACCTCTGGAATTTGATGGTCTTTTGGGGCTGGAAAATATCAACAAAGTGATCGAAATCGATCAGTCCCCCATAGGGAGAACCCCCCGCTCCAACCCGGCCACCTACACCAAGGCTTTTGATGGCATTAGGCAAATATTTTCTATGACCAAGGAAGCCAGGCTACGCGGATACCTTCCTGGTCGTTTTAGTTTTAATGTTAAAGGTGGGCGCTGTGAAGCGTGCCAAGGGGACGGGCAAATCAGAATAGAGATGCAATTTATGCCTGATGTTTATGTAGATTGTGAGGTTTGCCAAGGCCAAAGGTACAATCAAGAAGCCTTAGAAATCGACTACAAGGGTAAAAACATTGCTGAGGTTTTAGAGATGACAGTGGACGAGGCGGTTAACTTCTTTGCTAGTTTACCTCAGGTAAGGCGAAAATTGACCACTCTCCAAGAAGTAGGTTTAGGCTACCTAAAACTTGGGCAGCCAGCTCCCACTTTGTCCGGCGGGGAAGCCCAAAGAGTCAAGCTAGCTTCAGAACTGTCCAAAAAGGGCACGGGTCGAACCCTTTATCTCCTGGACGAACCAACCACAGGACTTCATTTTGCTGATTTAGAAAATTTGCTAAGGGTACTCAAAAAGTTAGTGAACCACGGTAACACCGTTATTGTCATTGAGCACAACTTGGATGTGCTTAAGAACTCGGATTGGATTATTGACCTCGGCCCCGAAGGAGGCGACGGCGGCGGCTACCTGGTCGCGGAAGGGACACCCGAGCAGATGATCGCCAACGCCAAATCCCATACAGGACAGGCCCTAAAACAACGGCGGCTAAAGAAACTATAACCAAGTAAGAAACGGGGTTCACTTTTAACCAATGGCTAAAAGAGGCCTCAAAGCTTCGGCCCTGAAAGTCCGACCAATTAAGCCGAGCTGACAACTCCCCCTCACCAGACCAAGTTTGCCACGAAGGTCGAATTACCCTAACGCTTCCAGAGACTTCTCCCCACGGGGGAATGACCCCAAAATCTAGATTTTTGGGACCAACCAAAGACAAAGCACTAGTTTCTAGACTGACTTTAGCGTCATAAGCAGTGACTAAACTAGAGTTTTTCAACAAAAACTTAACCTCAGTAGCTTGATTTAACCAAGCCAGCCTACTCCCCACAAAAGTCAGCTCTAGTTTTGGCGGTGGGTCAGCTAGGTCAGCTTCCGTGCCAAAGGATATTTTAACATCACCTTTCTGCTCATCAGAGGTCTTGTAGGCCCCAGCTGGGTAGGGGTCTTGGGAAGACAAACCCTTGCGGACAAAAGCCAGGTGGTTGCTGTCCAACTTATTAAAATAGTCTAATCCGGAAGTTGAACCCCAGGTAGGGTCTATGGGAATCCAGCCCACATAGGGTTCGTAATACTCTACCCAAGCGTGTAAAGCCTCCCCCTCCAAATCACCGGAAGGTAAAAAATCGACATTACGAGTGTAAGCGTACCCGTTGACTTCTCGAGCCGGAATACCGGCTGCTCTTAGCAAAGCGATCAGTAGATCGGCATAGTCGAGGCAAATAGCGTTGGCCGGATCCCGCAGAGCCGCCAAAGCTCCTCGCCTATCAAAGTCATTCTCCTTAACCCGAGACTGGCTGTAGTCCAGGCTTTCGGTAACATATTGGTAGAGGCTCTGAGCTTTGTCGTAGACAGTTGTTTTGTCCCTGGTAGCCGCCGTAGCTACTTCCAAAATTTGAGAGTCGTCCGCTTCCCAAAAAGGAAGGGCGGTAGTGTAGTGCTCAGTAATTTTTAGAGGGATCTCAAAAGGGTTACCTTTTTTAAAACCGCTAAGGACGGGACTAAAAACCAGGGCGTGCCCAGTGACGGCTAGATCTAGGGTGGACTCTGCTTCTAAACGGTACTTGGCCATATAGTTGCCGTCTTCATCAATTCTTACAGATAGCGGGGCCGGCTCAACCGTCTTAAGAACAATTTTTTGACGACTACTAATGTCAGGCAAAAAGGCCACTTCGGTGTATACGGGCCCTAGCTGAGGGTTTTGTAAGTGGTATCTAAGATCAAAATTTAAAACTTGATTATCACCAAAGGCAGCGCTTACACCGCCCAGCTGAAGCTGCTCCTTATGGTAGCGAAACTCGTACCAGTCTTCATCCCCACCTCGCTCAGACGGCGAAGGGGAGAGGTAGATTTCTGGGCCGAAGGCCTTGGGCAGTTTTAGAAATACTTGGTAATCTCGGATCTCTTCTTGAGCGGAGATCTTCGGTAAATTAATTTCCCAAACCAAACCTGTTTTTTCAGCCAAGCTTTTGGACTTATAGCCAAATTTCCAAGACAATTGTTTGCCTTTGCCCACAATCTGCTCGTTGAATTTTAGGTTGACCTGTGTTGAACCATCCGCCTTCGCGGTAGTAGTTGCCAGGCGACCCAGGTTATCTTCGGCGTAAAAATCATAAACTTCGGCAGCTCCCAAGTTAACCGTGTACTCAGACACGTACCGGTCAGAAACATTGTTGACAAGGGTCACCTGTTGAGTCACTTCGGTAATGCCTTGACGATCAACGGTGTAGTACACCTGGTAATCAGTGGTAAAGTCACTCTCCTGAGCCATAACGAAACCAACCTGACCGAGGCCGATTGCAGCCAAAAGACTTAACAGCATTACCAGGCTTTGAAAGAACTTAGTAGTCACTAGGGCAATGATATAATTTTTTTCACTATGACGGCAAGAAAGTCTTTGGCTTATCTTTACCAAAAGCTACCTCATCAACCAGGTGTCTACCTCTTTCGAGACGATCTGGACCAAGTAATTTACGTTGGTAAAGCCGTGGACCTTAAACGGAGGGTGGCCTCCTATTTTAAAGGAAGCGCTCTTAAATTGGGTCTTAAGACAGCTCAAATGGTTAACTCTACAGCCACGCTCAGCCACCAAGTCACCGAATCAGAACTGGAGGCTCTGCTACTCGAGGCTGAGCTTATTAAACACTACCGACCTAAATACAACATTGATCTTAAAGATAGCCAGAGATCCCAGTATTTGCTAGTAACTAAAGAAAAGTTCCCTCTGCTTAAAAAAACTCGTCAGCCGCCTAGCAACGATCAGGAAGGGGAGCTTTATGGACCTTTCCCGTCTGGCCGCCCGGTAGCTTTAGTCTACCGCCAACTGCAAAAGATCTTTAGGTTTCGCAGCTGTAGCCAAACCAAGTTCGTTCGTTACCAAGGTCTAAATCGAGCTTGTCTTCTCTACGACCTAAATCTTTGCTCCGCCCCCTGTACAGGTAAAATTTCCTATACCAACTACCAAAAAACCATTAAAAACCTGCAAGCTCTTTTGAACGGCCAAAAAACCGAGCTAGTGCAGAGTCTGACCAAACAGATGAAGTCCGCCTCGCAAAAAAAGAACTTCGAACAAGCGGCTTACTGGAGAGATCAGTTGCACAACTTAAATTACGTGACCCAAGCTTTTAAACTACCTAAACAGTACCTGGATAATCCCAATTTAGTCGAGGACGCGGCTTTGGAAAAAGTGTCTTCATTAATTAACTTGCTAAAAACCTACTTCCCAAACCTAAGAAACCATGAAGGGCACCGTCTCGAAGCCTACGATATTTCCAATCTCTTCGGCCAAAAGGCGACCGCCTCGATGGTGGTTTTTATTGACGGCCAACCAGCGAGGCACCTATACCGGCGCTTTAAAATTAAACTACCGGGTCGGCCCAATGACGTGGCTATGCTCCAGGAAGCTTTTAGTCGCCGCTTTGGTCAAAAAAAGGACCACTCCACCAAAGATGCCTCGTTTAGTCAGCGGCCCGATCTGGTCCTAGTAGATGGGGGCAAACCTCAAGTTAGCGGTGTCCTTAAGGTTTGGGAGAAGGAAAAAATTAATTACCCTCTAGTCGGCCTAGCCAAAAGTGAAGAAACGATTATTATTCCTACAAACGGTACTTACATTACTATACGCCTGGCTGCAGATAACCCCGCTCGACTCCTTCTACAGGCAATCCGCGACGAGGCCCACCGCTTTGCCCTTAGCTATCACCACCAACTTGAGAATAAAGGGTTCTTCCGCCAACCCCGCCCTTAGTCTTTTGCAATTGGCGATTTCTCTATGCTACTATTAGATCCGCATTTATGAAATCGGCCCTACGCGCTATTCTCATCAACACTGGCTCCTTATGGGTAACTAGCCGCTATTTAGAGGGGCTCAGCTACCGAGAGAACACGCAGACTTTGTTTTTGGCCAGCTTGGCTCTGGCGGGGGTTAACACCCTAGTCAAACCACTTGTAAAAATCGTCGCCCTGCCCATTAATTTTTTAACTTTAGGGGCCTTTTCTTGGCTCATAAACGCCTTGATGCTCTACCTTGTTACTCTGCTGGTGCCTGGGTTCACCGTCTCGGCTTTTCTTTTTAAGGGGTACCAATGGCAAGGGTTTGTGATGCCGGAAATTTACTTTACCCAATTCTGGGCAATGGTGGTGGCCTCTTTAGTCATCAGTTTCTTAGCCAACCTGCTCAATTGGCTATGTCGACCGTGAATATTAAGTACTTAACTCAAATTGCTGTCGGCCTCTTTTTAATTGTTTTGATTCTTCTGCAAGCCAAAGGCGTGGGTTTGTCGGCTTCTTTTGGCGGTGAGGGTGGGTTTTACCGCACCAAGCGAGGTCTGGAAAAGCTGATCTTTGTGATAACCGTCATTATGTCAATTATCTATGTGGCCACCTCCCTTTACAGCCTGGTCAGTTCCTAAAATCAATGCTTCTCACCAAAATAGTTAACCTAATTTTACCTGCGGTTTTGCTAATTTGGCCGTCTAGTACCTACACCGAAGGATTTACTGCTCAGGCGGTCGATTTGAATCCTCTTAACACCGACAGCAACCAGCCCAGCAGAACCATCCAAGCCCTTATTTATAGAGGTTTAACCAAATATGATGATCAGGGGCACATAGTAGGCGATCTAGCTGACTCTTGGGAGGTGGAAAACGACGGCCTAGTCTACACGGTTCATCTAAAAAAGGGCCTTCGCTGGGACGATGGGGAGGAATTTGATGCTAATGATGTTTTGTTTACTTCGTACAATTACCCCCCAATGCAGGAATTAGTTATGGATCTCCTTGATCCTTACACGATCCGGTTTACCCTCCCTAACCCGTATTCTCCCTTCCTAGATTTGCTCACCTTTAAAATCCTGCCGGCTCATCTAAACTTAGAAAAAATTTCCCAGGGTAAGGTCACCGGGCTTGGGCCATATCGACTTCTGTACCTAAAAAAGAAGGGTGACTTGGCCGAAAAAATCATTCTGGGGGCGAGAAACCCAGAAGCTAAGATTAGAAAAATCGTCTTTATGTTTTACAACGACCAGGTTAGCCTGGAGACCGCCGCCAAATTAGGGGAAATCGACGGTTTCGTGTCTACTAAACCTTTTGATTGGCCTTCCTTTAGGAAGGTCGAATATACTGTTAAAAGCCGTTACTACGCCCTTTTCTTTAACAATGCCAGTGAGGCTTTGTCTCGCAGTGGCATTCGCAAAAAATTGGCCCAAGCCGTTCCTACTAAGGAAATAATTCTGCAGGTTCTTGAAGGCCGCAGTGATATAGTCAGTGGACCCTTGGCCTACACTTGGGCCGAGCAAGATCCGCTGGAAATTAACATTAGTGACGAGGAGTCGGAGGATTTAGAACTGCCCGCGGTAGTAACCTTGACCTTTCCCCACAGCCCCGAGCACCTCCAAACCGCCACTATGATCGCAGATGCCTGGAGACAATTAGGAGTCACCGTAGAGCTGGATCAAAAAAAATCAGAGGAAATTGCCCGAACCACTCTCCCCGAGAGGCAGTTCCAGATTCTTATTTATGGTCAAGAGGTTGGTCGTGATCCAGATCGCTACAGCCTCTGGCATTCTTCTCAGAAGCAGGCACCAGGACTGAATTTTTCTGGTTTTACCTCAGCCCGGGCCGACAAAGCCCTGGAGGAAGGCCGGAAGTACCTAAGCCGCCAAGAGAGGCAAGAGCATTACCTAATTTTTCAGCACGCCTTCGAAGACCAGCTTCCCGCCGCTTTTCTTTACCATCCGCACCAAATCTTTAACGTTAAGCAAACGCTAGCAAGAGTGTCGTTGAAAGATATTTATTATAGTTACGAACACTTGTCCGGGATAGGGGAGTGGCAGTGGGAGAATTAACCCTTGTCCCTCGTACTTAGCAAGATTTTGGCGTGGTGCCCTGAACCACGCGGGGTTCAGGGCTACCATGCACCTTTCGTGGTGCATAGCGCACGGAGGGACTCGGTCACAAGTCCAAGTGCTTGTAGCTCGCTTTGGCTCGAACAAGCACTAGGCTCGCGACCCCCTCTCCCTCGCCTCGCCTGCGGCGGGTACTTTTCGCTCCGTGTGGCTGTGCCAAGTTAGATCTTGCCGCCTTTCGTGGCAGCAGCCACGTTTATCTTGGCGATCTTGGGTGCCGCGTAATAAATTCCTAGCTTTCGCTTCGGAATTTAAACGCGGTCACGTAATCTCTAGGCTCCCTGTCGAGCCTTCGCTCGACAGATCGCCAAGATATTACGTGGTGCGCCCGGGAGGACTCGAACCTCCAACCAATGCCTTAAGAGGGCACTGCTCTACCATTGAGCTACGGGCGCTTATTGTTAGCTACTAGCTGCCAGTTTATTAGTGGTGGCGAAGCCACGTTAAGCGTGGTGCCTCCGGAGGGATTCGAACCCCCAACCCTCTGCTCCGAAGGCAGATGCTCTATCCAATTGAGCTACGGAGGCTAAAGACTAGTTCAAGGTACCATTCTACCATGTCATGCGCAATCGGGCAGCCTTGTGAACCCTTCCTGACGCTCACAAACGCTGCTCGCTCTCGGAAACAGCTTTGTTTTCGCCTTTTCAACATACCCCCTAAGCGATAGCATAGGCAGTGTGTAGATTTTTTAGATGAGTAAAAAAGAAGCCACGCTTTGAAGTCACCCAGTAACTCGCGGCGTGGCTGGTAGTTTGCCAAAAATGCTCTCTTTTTGTTTGTCATCGTGTCGGCTCGGGAGTAGGTCTGTTGGTTACGGTCAGGGCCAATACTTGCTGGGGGCAGCCGTGGTAGGAGAAGTATTCATACTGGCCGTTGACCAGTCTGGCCAGGTTCCAAGCGACATAGTAGCTGCCCTCTGCCGAGGGAGCGATGACCTTGATGACCGAGTAGCCA
>Ga0209164_1001197_pt1 | contig 36502 bp, 26 predicted proteins | sample MTBNYHSulfiMetaG_FD_187458 | JGI IMG/M metagenome (GOLD analysis project Ga0209164, IMG submission 187458) | Enrichment culture microbial communities from rom New York Harbor, USA that are MTBE-degrading - MTBE-NYH (New York Harbor Sulfidogenic)... | ecosystem: Environmental > Aquatic > Marine >... | reverse complement strand
TTCCCGCAGCGCTCGGTCAATGGTGATCACTTCAGGCATAAACTTTGCCGGCCGTATAAGAGAAGCAAGGTGAAAACTTTTTTCGTCCCAGCATGACAAAATATCCTTTACCATTAAAATACCTATGATGTTTTCAAAGTTTTTCTCGTAGACGGGGATTCGTGAAAATCCGCTTTTATGGACTATTTCCAGCACCGTTTCATAACGGGTGTTTATTTCGAGGCAGACCATGTTCATTCGATTCACCATGATATCCCGGACTTCGGTTTCTTCCAATCGTAAGATGCTCGTGAGCATTTTATTTTCTCTTTCTGATACTACCCCCTCTTTCTTTACTAGCTCAAGAAGGGCTTTTATTTCCTCGCGATGTGATTCTGGGGGAAAAATCTCCTGGCTCTCTTTGCCCAAAAGACTCAAAATGTTTTGACTCAGCTTTAAAAGGACTTTACTGATCGGATGAACAATCTTTCCCAAAAAAAGCAATAAGGGCAAAACTCCAATGGAAACCGTAACCGGGTGTCGTTTCCCAAGGAGTTTGGGAGTAATCTCTCCGAAAATGAGCATAAGCAAGGTGGTTACAAAAGTCGCGATCACCGCGGCAGAATCCACACTGATGTGGGGAATAGCATGGACAAAAATAGTAACCGTCGTGGCCGAAGCAGCGATATTGACCAGATTAGTAACAATGACGATCGTAATAAGGATCTTATCCGGGTCCCGTTCCCAGAAAACAAGACGTCGGCTGTGACGCGTGCCTTGTTTAACAATGCGGCGGACCTGGGACGGTGTAAGATTGACCAGAGCAATCTCAGTCGCGGCAAACAAACCCGAAAGACCAAGAAAGATAAACAGCAAAAATAAGTGTGGTATGATTCCTTTAAGCAAGAAAGAAAATCAAAAAAAGTTAAAGGGTTTCTTTTTTTATCGGCGCTTGCGGGTATTCTTGTTGCTCAGCGGGTTTTTCCACTAACAAACGATTAATTTTTCTTGAATCAACATTTAAAACAGTAATCACCAGTCCCGAAACCTCAACCCGGTCATTTTTCTTCGGCAGCCGCCCGATTGTTTTCGTTATAAAACCGCCGATAGTCTGGCAATCATCATCTGCTAAGGTGATTCCAAGTGCCTCACCCAGCTCGTAAAGGCCCGCCTTGCCCGACACCAGAAAAAGATTCTTCCCCTGGGGGATGATCTCCGATTGTTTGGTTTGGTCCTCATCGTCCATATCACCGACAATTTCCTCGAGGAGATCTTTTATGGTGATCAACCCCGAAACTCCTCCGTACTCATTTTTGACAAACACCATCCATGACCGTTTGGCTTTCATTTCTTTAAAGACTTGGGAGATATGTTCTTCTTCAGTAACAAATACCGGCGGGATAAGCGAATCATATATCAGGGAGTCCCATCCCGTTTTTTCTAAACGAGTTAACAGACTGCGTACATAAATAACACCCACGATTTGGTCTAATGACTCCTGATACACCGGAATCCGGGAGTGTTTTTCCGAAACCATAAGGTCTTTGGCTTCTTTGATGGTGGCGTTTTGGGGGAGCGCCACGATCTGAGACCGAGGGGTCATCACTTCGCGGGCTTTGGTATCTCCAAATTCAATGGCTGATTTTACCAGCTCACTATCCTCTTTTTCAAGCACCTCTTCTTCTTTTCCAATGGCGATGAGCGCTTGAATTTTTTTATCAACAGCCTCGGGTTCATCGTCATCGGAGCCCTTGGCTGAACCCCGAAGTCGTTCAACACCGGAAATAATGGGGTAAGAGAAAAATTTTACCACCGGGAAAAGAATGGAAAGCAAAGGAAGAAGTCTGAGTAATTTTTTCTCCGGATTCACGTGGGCCAACAGCCGCGGAATAAATTGGCCGAAAACAAGGCTCACCGCCAACAGTATGCCAAATGCCCATAACAGGGGAAGTGAATCAATCTTTTGTATAACCATATGGGTGGTAAGAATAAAAATAAGAAGGAAAGAGGTTTGGATTCCAAAAGAAATGGGAATAATAACCTTAAGGTTATTGTGGGCGAGTAAGTTAAAAATATTGCTTTTCTTTCCGTGTTGTTCATTGAGAAGTTTTAAGTCAAAAGGGGTAAGTCGATGGAGTATGGAGAAAATGATGGAAAAGAAAAAAAGAAAAAAAAGTAAAACCAGAGTTAATAAAAATTCTAAGACAAAAGTATCAGATTCATCCATATCGCATTAAAAACAATGTTTACTGAGGTATAATGTATAATAATTAATAATAAACGAAAATAAAAATTTCGTCAATCGGTTTTTAAAACTAACGGGTGCAGGATTTTTTATTTTTCATAAGCATTAAATTTCAACACGTTAGATAAATTAAAGAAAAAGTAGTTCACGCAGGTTATCAATATTATGATCAGCGTGAAGAAGAGGATTTTTGTAGGCGACAAAAAAAACTTTTGCGTGTAGGGCGGTTTCCCTATCTACCGGAGAATCCCCGATAAATACCGCGTCGCGAGCATCAATACCGAAATGGTTCACTATCTTAAAAACCGCTTCCGGGTGAGGCTTGGGATTATTGACATCCAACGATGATACGACCATGTCAAAAAAATGTTCGAGTTTAAAGGCCTTTAATATGGGATGGATGGTATTGGTTCGGTTGGTAGCAACGGCCAACTGGTATTTCTTTTTCAAAGCTTCTAAGACCTCATCCAAAAAAGGCTCCATGGTCATGAAGGGAATAAACTGTTGATAATCAACCTGCTTACGATATTTTTGCGCTTCCTGAAGTTGAGGATCATCGCGAAACAAATAATTAATGGATTCTTCTGCCGTAGACATATGAACTAACTCGAGCGCATCATCAGTTAACCGGGATTTTTCGAAGCGGGCAAGGATTGTATTATAAAAAGCGATGTTGGCTTTGCGGGAATCAAACATGACGCCGTCGCAATCGAATATAATCACCTTGACAGTATCAGTGAGACTTTTTGGCCACATCGCTTACTGGTCCATTTTTCAATTCTATTCCTTTAATCTTTTCCTGAATAAAACTCTTTTTAGAAGAGTCCGGGAATTCTAAAAGAAACTTTTTATAGATATTCAAACTACCTTTACTATCTCCCAGTGCCTCAAAACAACGACCCGCATTTAAATACCCGGTTTCTCCCAAGCCGGGATGAGGGGTGATAGTCTTTTGGAAGTATTCCAGGGCATTCTTATAATCTTTCTTCTCTTCGTAACAGTATCCGAGACTGTCGTAGGCAAGAAGAGCCAATTGCGGTTGAGAAGAAACTTTTTTCAAAAAATTATTATAAGCATCAATGGCCATATCGAACTTCTTCATGACAAACCGGCAATTACCAAGATAAAATAAGCTCAATTCGCTTGCACTGGTTTTGGGATAATCCTTAATGATTAGTTGAAAAAGCTTCATGGGTTCTTCTAAAGACGTTTCCTTTTCCTTTGACTCCTTAAAGATCTGGTAAGCTTGATAAAACAAGGTGGAGGCTTTTTCTTCATTTTTTTTGTCAAAATAATTCCACAGAAAACCCCCCACGGATAAAAATAAAATTGCAACTAACCCCAGGATGAGATACAAAAGATTATTTCGCACTAATTCAAAAAAAGGAGTGCCCGATGGCACCGCCTCCGCCCTCCGGCCAATAGTAATTTTGTTCGAGCCCTTTATTTTTCTAACCAAGCAAAACCTCCTTTCAAAAATACGTTATGAGAAAGTTTTTGTAGTTACCGTAAGATACTTCTCAATTTTTTTTAAACGTTTTTCTCCGATACCATTAACGGCTTTAAGATCTTCGATGTTTGAAAATGTTCCGCGAGTCTTTCGAAACAAAATAACTTCATCAGCAATATGTGGTCCAATGCCGGGTAAACTTGATAAATCATCCGAGGTAGCGGTATTTAAATTTATGGGGATTCCCAAAAGCACTTTCTTTTTCCCTTCCAAAGGTAAACGGGAGACCCGTAACCCATTCCGAGCCTTTTGTACCCATAGGGAAGTGCCGGTAGAAAGCATAACCATTGAGTTTTGTTTAATCGTGACCTTTTCATCAGGTGCCTGTCCACTGGCATTAAGTAATTCATTAATAGTCGGACAATAAGCATAATAATACAGTCCCGGACGAGGAACCTCTCCTTTAACTTCAAGAAGGCAAGGGGAAAGATTTTCGATCTGCGTTTCATTGTTCAAAAAAAGCAAAAACGATACCAATTGAGTGCCACGAACAGGGTAAGGATAATCAATGCCATGATTTGAGGAGGATACGTGATTTTTCCCTCATCATTCTGCATTTTTCATGTCATCTTTTAAAAGTTTATAATTAATGCTGTCCACTAATGCTTGCCAGCTCGCTTCAATGATATTTTCAGAAAGACCCACAGTTCCCCATTTGTCGTGATTATCACTTGACTCAATCAAGACCCGCACCTTGGCGCCAGTGCCTTCCTCGCCGGATGAAAGAACCCGGACTTTATAGTCTACGAGTTTCATATCCTTGAGCTGAGGATAAAATTTTTCCAAGGCTTTTCGAATAGCATTATCAAGCGCATTCACCGGACCATTACCCAAGGCAGCGGTATGTTCAACCTTGCCGCCAACCTGGATCATAATGGTAGCCTCGGCCAAGGGTGTTTCATCCTCCTTCTTTTTTTCACTGATGATGCGAAACCCAATTAAATCAAAATATTTTTTTTGAAGTCCTAAAGCTTTTTTAAGCATAAGCTCAAAAGAAGCTTCCGCGCCTTCGAACTGATATCCCTGGTTTTCCAAGTTTTTAAGTTTTTCTAAGGTAGCAATGACGACCGGGTCTTTACTTCCTACCTTGATGCCCAGATCCTTAGCTTTATAAATTATATTACTTTTTCCGGACAAATCGGAAAGTAAAACCCTTTGGTGGTTTCCTACCAGCTCGGGTCGGATGTGTTCATAGGTCTCAGATTTTTTTTGAATTGCATGGACATGAAGCCCACCCTTGTGAGCAAACGCGCTATTCCCAACAAAAGGCTGATGGTTCGGGGGTTGAAAGTTGGCCAGTTCATAAACAAACCGGGCAGTTTCTCTGAGCTTCGTCAGTTGTTCATCCGATATACACGGTATCCCCAACTTCAACCTCAGATTAGGAATGATCGAACAAAGGTTTGCATTGCCGCATCGTTCTCCAAAACCATTGATTGTCCCTTGTACCTGTGTTACCCCCTCTTTTACCGCTAAAATAGAGTTGGCTACCGCCATTTCCGAATCATTATGACAATGGATTCCCAGAGGAACCGGGAGCTTTTCTTTTTTCACAATTCGAATTATTTCCTGAACTTCATGGGGCATGCTACCGCCGTTAGTATCACACAAAATGAGCCAATCAGCGTGAGCAGAAGTAGCTATTTTGATTACCTTGAGAGCATAATCAGGATTTTTTTTAAATCCATCAAAAAAATGTTCCGCGTCAAAAATGACTTCAGGGACATGTTTTTTTAAAAAGGATATAGTATCAAAAATGATTTTGAGATTTTCCTCGAGGGTGATCCCTAAAGCTTCTCGGACATGAATATCCCAGCTTTTACCAACAATTGTTACAACCGGAGTTTGCGCACGAAGAACTTCCTTGATGTTTTTATCCTTATCCGGCGGAGTGTGGGGATGAGCTGTGCTGGAAAAAGCCGCAATTTTGGCCTGAAATAAATTATAATTTTTTATTTCATTAAAAAAAAGGAGATCCCGCGGATTGGACCCCGGCCATCCGCCCTCGATATAATGAACGCCAAGCTCATCGAGTTTTTTGGCAATGCGAATTTTATCTTCAACGGTAAACGCGATATCTTCTGCTTGGGTTCCATCACGCAGGGTTGTATCATAAAGTTTCAAGGATTTCATCACAACCTCTTAGTAAAATAAAACAATCTATTTTTCTTCCGGAGATAGGTGGAATGTATCGTGGAGAATCCGGACCGCCAGTTCCGTATACTTTTCCTCAACCACACAGGATATTTTTATCTCCGAGGTGCTGATCATCATAATGTTAATTCCTTCATGAGCCAGCACCGAAAAAAACTCGGATGCCACACCGGCATGGCTTTTCATGCCGACACCAACAATCGATATTTTCGCTATATTTTCATCTGAGCTTACTTGGTTAGCACCCAATTTTTTTCCTATGGTTTTTAAAATTTCTAAAGCCTTTTTGGTATCGGTTTTGGAAACGGTAAAGGTAAGGTCAGCGTGCCCCGCGCTGCTTGCATTCTGGATTATCATATCAACAACAATATTTGCATCCGCAATGGGTTTAAAAATTTTTGCCGCTACGCCCGGTACATCCGGGATACCGGAAATAGTAAGTTTTGACTCATTCCGGTTGTAGGTGACACCGGAAACCACATACTTTTCCATTTCTTCATCTTCCATAGTTACCATAGTTCCTTCCTCCTCGGAAAAAGATGATCGTACATGGATGGGTACATTATATTTTTTTGCTATTTCTACGGAGCGGGTTTGAAGAACTTTAGCCCCAAGACTGGCCATTTCCAGCATTTCCTCGTAGGAAATCTTTTTTAGCTTTTTAGCTTTGGGGCAAATATTGGGATCAGCCGTATAGACCCCGTCCACATCAGTATAAATATCGCACCGATCAGCATTCAACGCAGCCGCCAAAGCCACCGCAGAAGTGTCGGACCCACCTCGCCCTAAGGTAGTGACATTACCGCCTTCATCTACCCCTTGAAACCCGGCTACGATAACTATATATCCATCTTTTACTTCTTTTAATATTCTTTTGGTATCAATGCTCATGATTCTGGCTTTACTAAAAGATTCATCCGTAAGAATTTTTACCTGATGGCCCGTAAAAGACCGCGCTTTTCCTCCGAGAGATATTATCGCCATCGCCAGAAGAGCAATAGAGACCTGTTCGCCGGTAGCGACCAAAACATCATATTCTCGAGCGTCAGGAAAATCCGTAACGTCATTTGCTAATTTAATCAATCTATCTGTCTCTCCTGCCATTGCAGAAACCACACAAACCACGTCGTGTTCTTTATTTTGCGTATTTATCAAACGGCGAGCAACATTTTTTATCTTCTCAATAGTGCCTACTGAAGTTCCTCCGTATTTATGAACTATAATTCCCATATGCCCTTTCCATCAAAAAAAAATGGAGATTAATTTTTCAAATAATTTCTCAAGGATTTTATTATATCAATAAAACGTTTTCCTTGCCCTTTAATTTTTATTTCCCTTATTTCATCAAACGGTGAGGAAAACAAAACCAGGAAATATTCGTCCGGCAAAAGATTAGTAACCTTTTCTCCCCACTCAATAACCGCGACCCCTTTGCCATGAAAATATTCACGATATCCTAAATCAAAAATTTTTTCACCATCGTCAATCCGGTAAAGATCAAAATGAAATAACGGGGTCTTTCCCGGGTATTCATTAATTAAGGTAAAAGTAGGACTTACTATAGGGACAGTTTTCTCAATTCCGAGACCACAAGCGATACCACGCGTAAAACAGGTCTTGCCGGATCCCAGTTCTCCGATTAAGGAAACAATATCACCTGGTCCAAGGTGCGCTCCCAAAACCATTCCAACTTTTTCGGTTTCCTCGGGATTATCTGTTTTTACGATGATAAAATCAGAAACCTCAGCCAAAAGCTCCATTTTGCGACATTACCTCTTTGAGCGCCAAGGGAATTCGGTTGATAATATCAGTAGCAGTTAACCCCGCTTCTCCCCTTTGTTCGGTTATTTCATCAGCGATATAACCATGAAGGAATACCCCTAAGCGGCTCGCTTCGCTTATTGTATAACCCTGGGCGACTAAACCTGCAATCATCCCGGTAAGGACATCTCCTGTACCGCCGGATGCCATACCCGGATTCCCCGTGGAATTAATGTAAATATTTCCATTCGGTTCCGCAATAATGGTTCTGGCTCCCTTGAGAACAAGAACCACACCATATTCTTGCGCAAATTTTTTTGCAACCCCGATCCTGTCATCTTGAACTTCTTTGACTGAACTGCCGGTTAGCCGCGCCATTTCCCCGGGATGGGGCGTCAGTGCGATCGGACATTGTGCTTCGTGAAGCACAGAAGGCTTTTTCCCTAAAGCATTAATCCCGTCAGCATCAACAATAAGAGGAGTCCCGCTATTACGGATAATGTGCTGTACTACCGCTATGGTCTCAGGATGGGTTGAAATACCGGGCCCCAGGGCAAGCACTTTCTTACCTTCAATCAGCTCCTGGATCCGGGGTAAAGATTTTGTGCTTAACGTTTGGGAGTCGGTCTCAGCCAAGGGTTCAGTCATCACTTCGGTCAATTTAACTTCCATAACTGGGTTTAGACTGGTAGGAATACCCAAGGTTACCAGCCCGGCTCCAATTCTTAACGCAGCGTCAGCAGACAATGCAGCAGCGCCGGTTTTTCCCACCGAACCGGCGATAATGAGCATATGACCGTAATTGCCTTTGTGGGAATTGCGATCTCGTTGTTTTAATAATGGGAACAGCTCATGAGCTTCAAGCAACTCAACCTGGATGTTTTCTTCTTGAACCAAATAGGGAGGGATTGAAATATCCGCAACCTCTAAAATGCCGACCCGATCAAGCCCGGGGTGGATAAGAAGTCCAATTTTAGGAAGTCCAAAGGTTACCGTAAGGTCAGCGTATATTGCCGCACCCAGTATTTTACCGGTGCCGGCATCAATGCCTGAAGGAATATCAACGGATACAACAGGAGTGGGCAAGGCATTTATATAGTCAATAATATCTCGATACAATCCTCGAACGTCGGTGTTTACGCCGGTTCCAAGGATAGCATCAATGATAAGATCGACATGGCTTATTTGGGCCTGAAATTTCATTAAATCTTCCTGACAATGAAGTTCCTGCACCGGCCTCAATTTTTGATACAACTCCATGTTGACCTTAGCGTCGCCATTCACTTTCGCTTTGTGTCCCAATAAAAACGCTTCTGTTTCAACGCCACGGTTCAAAAAATGGCGGCCAATCACAAAACCATCTCCTCCATTGTTTCCTGAGCCGGCGATGATAATGATTTTCCTCATGGTCATTACGGGAAAATATTTATCAATAACCTCGATCGTCGCCCGTCCCGCATTTTCCATCAATACAATGCCCGGAATGCCAAATTCCTCAATAGCGCGTCGATCTAAATTTTTCATCTGGAAAGCTGAAACTACTTTCATGAATTTTCCTGAAAGTGAAAGACTGCCTTAAAATTCATGGCGTTTTAATTAAGTCGATCATGTCTTTAACGGCCCGTTCAAATCCAACTAAAACTGCCCGAGCGATAATGCTGTGGCCAATGCTGAATTCGTCGATCGCTGAAAGATTGAGCAAAGGTTGAATATTGCGATAATTAAGCCCGTGCCCCGCATTTATGCCAAGCCCAAGCTGGGAGGCTAAACTAACACTTTCTACAATTTTTTTCAGCTCACGTTCGATTTCTTTTGTGGTCTTGGCATTACTGTAAATTCCCGTATGGATTTCAACATAGTCAGCCTTCATTTCTTTGGCGGCATTTATTTGTTCGGGATCAGGATCTATGAAAAGGCTAACCAGAATTTTCACTTTTTGAAGCTTACTGACTGCTGCTTTTAGATGGGTAAAATTTCCCAACAAATCTAAACCTCCTTCAGTCGTCAACTCCTGTCTTTTTTCGGGAACCAACGTACACATATCCGGTTTTATTTTCACGGCAATTTTACCCATCTCCGCAGTAGCAGCCATTTCCAAGTTAAGTTTAGTTTTAATGGTCCTCCGTAAAATCTCGACATCTCGGTCTTGAATGTGACGACGATCCTCACGAAGGTGGACGATAATTCCATCACATCCCGCGAGTTCAGCCAAGGAAGCAGCAGTCACCGGATCTGGTTCATTGCCTTTACGTGCTTCGCGAATAGTTGCAATGTGGTCAATATTAACAGAAAGCCTTGTCATTGAATTCTCCTTTTGCGATCAATCAAGATTATGTTTAATAACCTCGGCTAACTCCTCAGCGATTAATTTTATTTCTCCTTCGTCTTCTCCCTCAACCATCACGCGAATTTTTGATTCCGTGCCCGAAGGTCTAACGACTACTCGGCCCTTTCCTTTTAATTTGTTTTCCGCTTTCTGAATCTGATTTGAAATAGCGGGAAATTGTGAAATGTCTTTTCGTTTATTAACATCAACACCGATTAAAATTTGTGGGAAAAGTTGCATAACCTGGGATAGTTCAGAAAGCGGTTTCTCATTTTTTAGCATCACGCCCAATATCTGAAGCGCGGTTAAGATTCCATCACAGGTCGTGTTGTAGTCCAAGAAAACCAAATGTCCTGATTTCTCCCCCCCAAGATTGTATCCCCCCCGGCGTAATTCCTCAACAACGTAACGGTCACCAACCTGCGTTTTTATTAACCTTCCTCCAAAAGATTCGACCGCTTTTTCAAGACCGATATTACTCATAATGGTAGCAACCAGGGTGTTTTTGTTTAAGGTATTATTCTTAATCATCTCCTTGGCGCAAATCGCCAGGATCTGATCTCCATCAACCTCCTTCCCATATTCATCAACAAAAATCGCTCGATCACCATCTCCATCCAGAGCAATTCCTATATGGGCCTGGTTTTGTTTAACCGCATCACTGATCTTTTTCGGGTAAAGCGAGCCGCAATTTAAGTTGATATTTTCACCATCCGGATGGACTCCTAAAGGAATAACTTTGGCGCCAAGTTCCTCAAATACTGCGGGGCCAACTTTGTACGCCGCGCCATTTGCGCAATCTAATACAATCCGCAGTCCCTCAAGGCTAAGATATTTGGGAAAGGTATATTTCAAGAACATTATGTATCGACCCGCGGCATCATCAATGCGAAAAGCTTTTCCGATCTCGCCAGCCTTAGGAAAAAACAAACCGAACGAGGGAGAAAAAACAAGGTCCTCAATTTTGTTCTCCAGTTCATCGGGCAGCTTAAACCCATCCCAGTTGAAAATTTTAATCCCATTGTCCTGAAAAGAATTGTGAGAAGCAGAAATAACGACACCAGCATCAGATCGCATGCTGACAGTAAGAAAAGCAATGGCTGGAGTTGGCAACGGCCCGACCAATAAAATATTTATGCCCATCGAACATATTCCGGCGGTGAGAGCATTTTCAAGCATATACCCAGAGAGCCGGGTATCTTTTCCGATAAGAATCCGGTTGTGACGGTGTTCCGTTTTAACAATTGATGCAATGCCTTTTCCCACGCGCAGAGCCATCTCTGCGGTCATCGGATCGCTATTAGCTACCCCGCGAATTCCGTCAGTACCAAACAGTTTTTTTCTTTCTTCATCCATAGTTAATCTTTGCTTTAAAATTATTCGGCGGTTTTAATTGCGTCCGCAACTCGTACAACTCGTTTTATTTTTTTTAAATCATGGACTCGCACAATATTGGCTCCATTCATAACTGCCACTGCCACTGCCGCAGCAGTAGCCTCTTCTCGATCACTTACCGGCAAATCCAATAAATGTCCCAGAAAAGCTTTTCGAGAAGGACCAACAAGAATTGGCTTTCCCAAAGATTTAAATTTTGCAAGGTGTTTTAAAATAGTAAAATTATCCTTCTCAATTGATTTTCCAAACCCAATACCCGGATCAATGATAATCCGTGAATCATCAATCCCTGACGATTGAGCAAAAGAAATCCTTTCCGTTAAAAATTCAATTATTTCAGAAATAAGATCGCGATAGTGGATGTTGGCCTGCATGCTCTGAGGCGTTATTCCTCGCATGTGCGTCAGCACAACCGGGACTTTTCCCTTTGCTAACAAGGGAGCCATTTTAGGATCGCCCCGCAGGGAGCTTACGTCGTTTACCATTTCAGCGCCCTCGGACAATGCCGCCTCTGCCACGGCGGCCTTTATGGTGTCAATTGATATTATAACTTTTGTCTTTTTAACGATAGCCTTTAACACCGGTATAACTCTGCTTAATTCCACGTCAAGAGGAACCGGCTTTGCCCCCGGCCGACTGGATTCACCTCCGATATCGATTATATCCGCACCTTCATCCTGCATTATCGATGCTTGTTCAACCGCTCTTTCCGTATCGTAAAATTTTCCTCCGTCAGAAAAAGAATCAGGGGTCACGTTGAGGATGCCCATTATAAAAGTTTTGAGTGAAAAATCAATAGATCTCCCCTTCCAGTTCATCCGTAATCTTTGATTTCCATTTACATTAGGCATAGTGAGTTTAAAGAATTACGACCATCACTCAGCACGTGTTAGAACAGGATTTTATTGAACAAGGCACCATCAGATAAAACCCTTAGTTCGGAGAAGAAGGTGACTCCTCCTGAGGAGGATTTAAAACAGTATGATTTTCTGGAGTTAAAATTCGGTCAATTTCTTCTCCATCCAAGGATTCTTTCTCCAAAAGAGTTTTTGCCAATATATGGAGCAGCTCAAGATTCTTTCTTAGCAGCTCCTGAGCCCTCATATGACTCCCTTCAACAATTTTTCTTATCGCATGATCTATCTTTAAAGCCGTGTCCTCACTATAATCCCGGTGTTGGGCGATTTCTCGACCCAAAAAAATTTGTTCTTCCTTTTTTCCAAAAGTTAAAGGTCCTAAATCATCACTCATGCCCCATTCACAAACCATTTTTCGTGCTATTTCGGTTGCTCGTTCTAAATCATTTCCAGCGCCGGTGGTTAAATCCTTAAGCACTAATTCTTCAGCACCCCTCCCGCCTAAAAGAACGGTAATGCTGTCTATAAGGTATTGTTTAGGATAGGTATGCCGTTCATCAATCGGAAGTTGCTGGGTTAAACCCAAAGCATGCCCGCGAGGAATAATGGTTACTTTATGGATAGGATCCGTACCAGGAATAAGTTTAGCCACTAAAGTATGTCCTGCTTCATGATAAGCGGTGATCTTTTTTTCTTGAGGAGAAATGACCATACTTCTTCGTTCAACCCCCATCAAAACCTTGTCTTTGGCATGCTCAAAATCTTCTTTAATAACACTTGTTCTTCCTTTTCGGGCAGCTAATAGGGCCGCCTCATTCACTAAATTAGCCAAATCAGCGCCACACAGTCCCGGAGTTCCTCGCGCAACGATTCCCAAATTAACATCATCAGCAAGCGGAGTCTTTTGAGTATGAACCTCGAGTATTTTTTCTCGGCCCTTGATGTCCGGTATGGGAACAACCACTTGACGGTCAAAACGCCCGGGTCTTACTAAAGCGGGGTCTAAAACATCCGGTCGGTTAGTTGCTGAAATTATGATAACTCCTTCACTTGATTCAAAGCCATCCATTTCTACTAAGAGTTGATTTAAAGTCTGCTCCCTTTCGTCATGCCCGCCCCCCAGACCAGCGCCACGATGACGTCCCACTGCGTCTATTTCATCAATAAAAATAAGACAGGGAGCGTGTTTTTTACCCTGGAGGAATAAGTCTCGGACCCTTGAAGCACCGACGCCTACAAACATTTCCACAAAATCAGAACCGCTGATGCTGAAAAAGGGGACATCAGCTTCCCCAGCGATTGCCCTGGCGAGAAGTGTTTTTCCGGTTCCCGGCGCACCAATAAGGAGAACACCTTTTGGAATTCTTCCACCTAAGCTTGTAAATTTTTTTGGATTTTTTAAAAACTCAATTATTTCTTCAAGTTCTTGTTTAGCTTCCTCAATCCCGGCAACATCTTTGAACGTTACCTTTGGTTCCTGAGAATCAGAAAGCAACCGGGCCCTGCTTTTTCCAAAAGACATTGCCTTTCCACCCGACTGAACCTGGCGAATAAAAAAGATCCATAAAGCAATAAAAAGGACTGTGGGGAGCAAGAGAGAGAAAAAAATATTTGTCCACGGGGTAGCATCTTCAGGTTCAGCGTTTATTTTAACACCTTTTTCGCGCATTGTTTTTATAAGGTCCGGATCATCAGGAGTATAGGTTTTAAAATTTTCTCCATTCGCGCGCGATCCCTGAATGTTCTTCCCTTTTATCGTAATTTCAGTTACTTTCCCCTGCTCAATAAGTGTTATAAATTGAGAATAGTTAATTTTCTCAGTTGTTTTTTGGGGCTGATTATAAATATGGTAGATAACAATCAGGATTAAACTAAACGTCAGCCATAAAAATAAATTTTTATAAATCAGTCTCAATGCTCATCCTCCTGATTAAAGCCTTTTAGAATCTTTTAGAATAAATAAACAAATAAGAAGATATAAATTCCTATAATTATTTACCACAAACAACGTTACCGAACAAATAAAAAATCTTTTAAATAATAACCATTTTAACTACTTTTTTGGTTGATTGAGTAATCTTAACTTTTTCATCAACCCTAAGCCCGGCTATCCAAGCAATTTGATCCCCGAAAAGCACAAGGGGAACTTGGTTCCGTTCAATTCGGGGGATTTTGAGGTCAATAAAAAAATCCTTTACTTTTTTAGATCCTTGTGTCCCCAGGGGCTGAAAACGATCACCTTTTTTCCAATTTCTGACGACAAGGGGAAAAATTATTTTTTCAAAATCAATAAGAGCAATATTTTTCTCCGTGAACGGTGAATTGCTTTGGTCCCAGTCTAACACACTGATTGTGATCTTCCGCTCAATTTCTGGGATAATTATTATCTCAGGCACTTTATTAGCCTCATAATAAAAAGATATCGTTTCCTTGAAAGCCCGCACAACCCTCAAACAATCATACTCCTTATAAACTTCGATTCCATAAGGAAGGGAAATTTGTAAATGCGGTAGGGAGCTCTCCATGAGTTTTAATATCCTTTCAACATGGTCAAAGTTTATCCGCCGAAGTGATCCCTGAATTGTTTTAAGAGCGTATCTGATTACGCGGCGCTTTAAGGAAACAGGGAGTGCTTCTAATCTATCAATATCAAGCAATACTTTAGTTTCATTGTTTTTTATGCTAATTTCATTGAACTTGTCTAATGTTAATTTTTCCAATAAAATATCATCATCTCTAAAAATCTCGGTAGTTTTGATTATCTTTTTAAGAAGATGGGGATCAAATTCCTTCAGAATTTTAGGAATTAATATCCGTCGAACACGATTTCTAAGAAAGTTGCCTGATTTATTTGTTGGGTCTTCTTTCCAGGGAATACACTTTTCTTTTAGAAAACCTATAATTTCCTCCCGCTCAGTTTCAATGAGCGGCCGAATGATCAAATTATCTCGTACCGGAGGTATGCCGCCCAGTCCTTTAGTTCCCGCTCCCCGGAAAAGCCAAAGAAAAAAAGTCTCTGCCTGATCACTGGCAGTATGGCCGAGAGCGATTTTCTGTGCATTTAACTCTAAAGTTTTCTTCTGAAAAAAGGTATACCGCTTTTTTCTGGCTATTTCCTCTATATTGCCTTTGGTTTTCAAAAGTGAACCATCGTCATCCTCAACTAATAAAGGAATGCCTATTCGTTCTGCCTGGCATTTAACAAACTCAGCCTCTTGATCCGATTCTTTCCCTCTGAGCTTATGGTTATAATGGGATGCCCAAAGAGAAAGTTGATAGTCGTCTTGCAGTTGATGCAAAGCAAATAACAGCGCCATTGAATCAGGCCCTCCGGAAACACCCACGATCACTCTGTCTCCGACCGCAAGCATCCCGTAACGTTCAATGGTTTGTTGGATCCGCTTTAAAAAATTCATTTTCTTCATACACAAATAAACCCTTTCCAACAGGTAGAAAGGGTTTTATCAAATAAGATTTTGATTATTAAGTGGCGGTGCAGGGATTTGAACCCCGGACACTGCGGATATGAGCCGCATGCTCTAACCAACTGAGCTACACCGCCCTTCTTTAACTGGTTTTTATTTGGTTAAATTTTTATTATAGCTTGTTTTTCCCATTATTCAATTTCTTTTCTTTAAAAACCATCTGCCCTGCTGCTGTTCAGAAAAAAAACTTCTTTCCTTCCTTAATCAGGGAATTGGTTCTGTCAGCAAATTCCTCGTTGCGCTTTCAAAAAAGATTTTCTTCTTGTTTAAGCCTTAAGCGGTTGAACAAGCGGGGAATGTTGCGGAAAAGCAATTTATAAACTGGGGAACCAGGATTCGAACCTGGGTAATCAGATCCAGAGTCTGATGTCCTGCCGCTAGACGATTCCCCAGAAACGATTGTTATTATATAAGCAACCCTCATCAAGAGTCAACGTGGATATTTCCTTGACGAAAAGAATATCTAATTGTAAATTAACTACTAATTTTTCCCATATTTTGTCAAGGGGAAATGAAATTCTCTACGTAAAACAGGAGTAGTTATGTCAAAAACGGGTATTGTAAGAGATGATTTTTACAAAAAACATATAAATGGATATTCTCATCCTGAATGTCCGGAACGACTTGAAGTAATCTATGAAATGTTAGATCAGCCGGAAATGAATGCTCTTTTTAAAAAAATTTTTCCTCGGGAGGCTACTGAAGAGGAAATTACTGCGGTCCACGCTCCCTCTTACTACCGAACCGTGTCAGAAACTGCTCTTCGTCGGGGCATAACCCCTTTGGATGCGGATACTTCCGCAGGACCGGATTCTTTTCGGGCCGCAAAGTTGGCTGCGGGTGGTTTTTTGTCTCTGTTGGAAACAATACAGGATGGATTGCTCGGAAATGGTTTTGCGCTGGTTCGTCCTCCGGGCCATCATGCTGAAGCAAACCGAGCCATGGGATTTTGTATCTTTAATAATGCTGCTATTGGTGCGCTGTATTTAATCAAGAAATTCACTTTACATAAGGTATTGATTGTGGATTGGGATCTGCACCACGGCAATGGAACTCAGCATTCCTTTTATGACAATTCCCAAATCCTTTATTTCTCAACTCATCAGTATCCGTTTTATCCTGGCACGGGCAATTTTGGTGACGTGGGGGAAGGAAAAGGCAAAGGCTTTACCATTAATGTGCCACTCCAACCTGGAGCAGGAGACGAAGAATATAGCACGATTTTTAGAGAAATTCTTATACCCATTGCGCGTGAGTTTTCTCCGGATTTCATTCTGGTATCCGCGGGGTTTGACATTCATTGTGACGACCCCTTGGGAGGAATGAGAGTAACCCCTGAGGGCTTTGCCTCTTTGACTCGAATGTTAATGGATTGCGCTCAACAAATATGCAATGGTAAACTGGCCATGGTTTTAGAAGGGGGATATGGCTTAAAGGGACTTCGTGATTCCGTCCGAGCAGTGCTTTTAGAACTTTCCGGCAAAACTCAATCAAAGATAGTTCCTTCAAAAAGCCCCGGAGGAATCGATCCGGTTATCAACCGGGTAAAAAAAATTCAGCAGGAATTTTGGCGATGTTTTTTATAATGATTTTTTTACCCCGTTAGAAATGCCCCGCTTAATCTGTTAGATATTTATAGCTAATGGGGTAAAAAAGCATAAGTTTAGATTAAGAATTTTTATACTTTTTCTAACAGGGTTTACCCTGAAAATAACAATTTTATGATAAGGACCTTTTAATGGAAGAGTTTCCTCGCATCAAACGCTTGCCTCCTTATGTTTTGGGAGCGGTCAATGAATTAAAACATCAAGCTCGCAAACGTGGTGATGATATCATTGATTTGGGGATGGGCAATCCGGATCTTCCCACCCCACCTCATATTGTCGAAAAAATGAACAAAGCAACTGCTAATCCGCGTAACCATCGTTATTCAGCATCGCGGGGTATCTATAAGCTCAGGCTTGCAATCTGTGATTGGTATAAACGAAGATTTGATGTTGATTTGGACGCTGATAAAGAAGCCGTTGTAACCATAGGAAGTAAGGAGGGGCTATCCCACCTCATTTTGGCTATGGTGACGCCAGGAATCACGGTGTTGGTTCCGAATCCCACCTACCCTATTCATGCTTATTCGGTTATTATTGCGGGGGGCGATTTAATTAACCTTCCCATGAGAAGTCAGGAGGATTTTTTTGAAGAATTGGTTCAAGCCACAAAAAGGTCTTGGCCAAAGCCTAAAATCCTTATCATTTCTTTTCCCCACAATCCAACGACAATGGTGGTTGATATAGAGTTTTTTAAAAAGGTGGTAGATTTTGCGCAAGAGAACAACCTGATCGTTATCCACGACTTCGCGTATGCAGATTTAGTTTTTGACGGCTACGAAGCTCCCAGCTTTTTACAAGTAAAAAAAGCCCGTGAGGTTGGGGTTGAACTTTTCACCCTTTCAAAAAGTTACAACATGCCGGGATGGAGAGTAGGATTTGTGGTCGGCAATGAAAAGATCATTAGCGCTTTGGCAAGATTAAAAAGCTATTTTGATTATGGAATCTTTCAACCGATTCAAATCGCTTCTATCATTGCTCTCAATGGCAGTCCAAAACATGTAAAGGAGATTGTCTCTACCTATCAAAAAAGAAGAGATCAGCTTGTCAATGGTTTAAACCGGGCAGGTTGGGAATTGGAAAAACCAAAAGCGACCATGTTTGTTTGGGCACAGATTCCTGAACGGTTTCGAAAGATGGGTTCTTTAGAGTTTTCCAAGCTTCTTTTAGATAAAGCTAAGGTAGCGGTATCTCCTGGAATCGGATTTGGAGAACATGGAGATGAATATGTAAGGTTTGCTTTGGTCGAGAATGAACACCGAATAAACCAAGCGGTTCGTGGCATCCGGAATTTGCTGAGAAGCTAATCCATTAATCCAGCGATATAAGTGTCATGCTGAACCCTGAACGTGTCATTCTGAACTTGGTTCAGAATCTTCAGGGCAGGCTTGGTTCAGCATCTCATGAGACTCTGAAACGAGTTCAGGGTGACAATAAAACCCGCATTGTAAATGCTTTTTGGGCAATTATCGCTGGATTAGGATTAATCTAAAAATTTGCATTACGCAACGAACTTTCATTTTATTTTCATAAGGTGGTGACTATAAGTCCTATGAAAAAGATAAAGATTGGTATTATTGGTTTGGGAACTGTTGGTACCGGAGTGGTTAAAATCCTGCAGCAAAACCAGGAACTCATTCAGAATCGCCTTGGCGCGATCATTGAGATCGCTAAAGTTGCGGATTTGGATTTAACTTCTGACCGGGGAATTTCTCTCAACCATCTCCCTCTCACTCAGGACGCGCTGGAAGTGATAAATGACCCCCAAATTCCCATCGTGGTGGAACTTATGGGTGGGGAAGAGCCGGCTGCTTCATTTTTGTTAAAAGCGATTCAAAACGGAAAACACGTGGTAACTGCCAATAAGGCTCTCCTTTCTACCCGGGGTGAAGAAATTTTTAAATCCGCATTTGAACGTCAGGTAGATATTGGTTTTGAGGGAAGTGTCTGCGGCGGGATTCCTCTCATTCGCGCTATTAAAGAAGGGTTGTCAGCCAATAAAATCACTACTATTTTTGGTATTTTAAATGGAACAGCAAATTATATCCTCACCCGCATGACTGAGGAAGGGAAAGGGTTTCAGGAGGTATTGGAAGAAGCAAAAAAGCTGGGATACGCAGAAACCGATCCATCCTTGGATGTACATGGTACCGACACCACGCATAAACTTTCGATTCTTCTTTCCCTGGTTTATGGCAAAAAAATCAGCCCGGAGGATATCTATACGGAAGGGATAACCCGGATTCATCCGCTTGATATTGAGTTTGCAATGCAATTGGGTTATCGAATCAAGCTCCTTGCCATTTTTAAGGATGAAAACGGGGAGATTGAAGCACGAGTCCACCCAACGCTTATTCCTGCGGAGAGTCTTTTATCCCATGTCAAAGGGGTTAACAATGCTGTTTTTATTTATGGGGATGCTGTGGGCTCAACATTGTTTTACGGACAAGGCGCCGGAATGATGCCCACGGGCAGCGCGGTCGTAAGCGATCTAATTGAAATCAGTCGGAATATTTTAAAAGGTAACTGCGGAACCATAGTTCCTTTTTTTACTGAGAATAAAAACACCATTACGGTGAAAGCAAAAAATCAATTTTTCAGCAGATATTATCTCCGTTTTTCTGCTCAAGACCGTCCGGGGGTGCTTTCACAGATTTCAGGAATACTCGGTAAATTTAATATCAGTATCGCTTCCGTAATTCAAAGAGGCCAGCAAGAAGATGGAGCGGTTCCAATTTTTATGTTAATCCATAAAGCACGTGAAGAATACACTGCTAAAGCGCTTCAGGAAATTGACGCGCTCCCCGTTGCTCTTGATAAAACCATGCTTATTCGGATCGAAGATCATCTGATTGATTAGTCGCAGTGAATAAATAAATTAAGGACTTGTTCTCATGAAATACATTGTACTCCTCGGTGATGGGATGGCTGACTATCCTTTACCCGAGTTAGGAGGAAAAACTCCGCTCATGGTAGCCAAAACTCCCTTTATGGACTTTCTGGCCCAAAAGGGAATTTTGGGGAGAGTTCAAACTGTTCCCAAAGGCCTAACACCAGGAAGCGATGTTGCGAATCTTTCGGTCATGGGATACGATCCCACTATCTTTTATCCTGGACGCGCGCCTTTGGAAGCCGCAAGTATGAAAATTCCGTTAGGCGTGGATGATGTCGCGTTCCGTTGCAACTTAGTAACCCTCACGGAAAAAGATGGACAACTTTTCATGGAGGATTACAGCGCGGGTCACATCACCAACAAGGACGCGCATGCCATAATTAAAATATTAAATGACGCATTAAGCGATGAGCAGATTTCATTTTATCCGGGCGTTAGTTACCGCCATCTTATGATTTGGAAAAGCGGGAACTCCGAGCTTAAGACCACCCCTCCGCATGATATTACCGGAAAAAAAATTGAACCTTATCTCCCTCAAGGCATTGGATCCGAAAAATTAAAAGATTTAATGGCAAAATCCAAAAAGATTCTCTTGAACGCTTCAGTTAATGAACGCCGAAAACAAAGAGGTGATAAAGAAGTTTCCTCAATCTGGCTCTGGGGTCAAGGAAAGTCAATAACCATCCCTTCATTTAAGGAAAAATACGATTGTTCAGGCGCTGTCATTTCCGCAGTTGACCTTATTAAAGGAATCGGGCTTTCGGCTGGACTCGAGCCGATTGATGTTCCTGGAGCAACCGGATTTTTGGATACTAATTTTTACGGCAAGGCAGAATACGCTATCAATGCCTTGAATGAAAAAGATTTCGTTTTTGTGCATGTAGAGGCACCCGATGAGGCTGCTCATAATGGGAATATCGAGGATAAAATAAAAGCCATCGAGGATTTTGATGAAAAAGTGGTAGGAACAATATTAATGAAAATTAAACAATTTTCCTCGTATCGCATTGTAGTCCTTCCGGACCACGCCACCCCAATTCAACTGAAGACCCATGCCTCTGATCCAGTGCCTTTTGTAATTTATCCGTCCCCAGAGGACATGGTGCAACAAAAACTTTCCCCGTCCTTTGATGAAGAATCAGCAGCTAACACAGGCCTTTTTTTCCCCCAAGGTCATAAATTAATGGATTATTTTATCTTCGGAAAAAAGATATAAATTAAGGTATTGACAAATATTAATAAAAAAAATAAATATATAATTTTAATTGAGCGAAAAAATACTACAAATCCCCTCTGACTCACCTTTGCTAAAGGGGAGGATTTCTTTTTCCCCCTTTCATAAAGGGGGATTGAGGGGGATTTTGAGAATGGTCATAAGGTTCTCCGAAAACGTTAACTAATAAGACCTTTCGTGCCATTTTATGAATAGTTTTTACTCATTTACTCAATTAAGGTATAACTTTGATGCGGGGTGGAGCAGTCTGGAAGCTCGTTGGGCTCATAACCCAAAGGTCCTTGGTTCAAATCCAAGCCCCGCTACTTAAATAAAATTAAGGCTTTAGAAGAAATTTTAAGGCCTTTTTTTATTGCCTAAAATCTATTTTCCAACCCAGTTTCCAACCTCTTGAATAAAAATATAGGTAAAAGGGGGTAAGTGTGTTTTAGAAACGTCAGGTAAGGGGGATAATAACGGAATACCGGCCTTACAAGCCGGAGGTCGTAGGTTCGAAACCTGCTCCGCCTACTTATAAAATCACTGGGTTAGTTCCAAAGACTTAGGGCGATTTTTTTATTTCCAACCCAATTTCCAACCTTCTCATTCTCAAAAATCATTAATCAAGAAATGAAATCCCAGCCGGAGTTTAAAGGGACAATGCGAGAGAAGGCAAAAGGCATTTCCCTTTTGGCCCGGCTGGGAAAAGTAAACAGGAAAGGATTTTAAAACGCCACAAATAATTTTCTGCGTTCTTTAGGCAAGAATAATGAGAGTGGTCACGATCTGATGTCCAATCTTTTCCTCCACCCCCTCTTCAGATACACCAATCTTTTTTAAAAGATTTCACTTAGGCCCTATATCCATAAACCCTATATTAAAATCGCCTATTCCTTATAGAACGAGGATTTGTCTCTTCACCAATTATTATTATCGTTTGTTTTTTTCTTTTAAAGCTTTAATGATCTTGTCTGCCGTAATGGGAAGATCTTTAATCCGTACCCCTATAGCATTATAGATCGCATTCGCAATTGCTGGAGCGACAGGAACTATTGGTGGGTTGCCCGACCCTTTTGCGCCATAAGGGCCCTCTTTTGCTTTCTCCGTAACAAACAATGTCTTAATTTTTGGAACAGTCCAGACATCCGGAATCTTGTATTCATGAAAGGAGGGGTTAATAACTTTTCCTACTTCCACAGAGTATTCTTCAGTTAAGGCATATCCAATCCCCATAACTATGCCACCCTCCATTTGCCCTTCCAGAGAAAGGGGGTTGATTGGGAAACCAACATCCTGAGCAGCAGTAATTTTGAGTATCTTTATTTCTCCGGTCCTATCATCCACCTCTACTTCGGCAACCTGTGCGATGTAATTTGGGGCATGAAGGGAAACTTGAATACCTCCCTCTATCGTTTGCTTTTCATAAGGTTCATCTTCTGGGAAAACCGTACCTTTTCCCATTATGGGCCCGCCCTTATAGTAATGGGCTGCCATAGATAATGATTTTAATGGTATCATCTTTTTAGGCTTTCCTTTTACAAAAACCATCCGATTCTTTAGGCCCAAATCATCTACCTTTACCTCTAATATTTTAGCAGCCAGTTCGAAGAGTTGCTGTTTAGCGTCTAGGGCGGCAAGTCTAACGGCATTTCCCGCCGTGTAAGTAGTCCTATCAGCCAAAGTAAAAAAATCGTAAGGGGTTATATCTGTATCTGCTGTTGGCAACACAATGTCTTCCAAGGGAACTCCTAACTCCTCAGCTACAATCTGGCATAATAAAGTGTCCGAACCCTGTCCTAAGTCAAGAGCTCCTGACAAAAGCCCAATTGTTCCGTCCTCATTGATTTTCACAAAGGCACAGGAAGCGCGACCCCCAGTATGGAACTGTGAGCAGGCGATACCTCTTCCCCTGTTTTTGCCCCCAAGTTTCTCCCCCCAATTTCCATGCTGAGCTGCCAAACGCAGCGTTTCTTTAAGGCCAACATTGTTCATTATTTGACCAGTTGGGGATAAATCGCCCGATTCGAAACCATTTTTCATTCTAAGCTCTAAAGGGTCAATTTCTAATTTTTCTGCAATGATATTCATATGGGATTCAATAGCAAAAAATGACTGGGTGGTTCCAAAACCTCTAACCGCTCCACAACTTATTTTATTGGTGTAGACGCCATAACCATCAATTTTTACATTGGGTATCCTATAGGGACCAGCAGCTATATATACACCATGACAGGTTGTGAGAGGACCTGCTGATGTATAAGCGCCACTATCGTAAATTAACTTTACCTGCCTGGCAATCAAAATCCCATCCTTCATGCAGCCTGTCTTTATTTCAATGATACATGGGTGTCGTGGGTTAGATGCTATAAACTCATCTTCTCGAGTCATCACTATCTTTACTGGTCTTCCGGCCTTTTGACTCAGCAAAACACATGCTGGTTCTAGCAGAACATCCGAGGCTTTTCCTCCAAACCCACCCCCTATTTTTGGTGCTATGACCCTTATTTTTGAAAACGGTATTGCCAATATCTGAGCCAATAACGAGCGAGTTGAAAATACTCCTTGGGTTGAGGTCCAAATTGTTATTTTGCCAGAATGATCGACCTTTGCTATGGCCGCATGAGGTTCTAAATAACAGGGATGGATCATTTGGGTGGTAAATTTGTCCTCGAAGACAAAATCAGCCTCTCGAAACCCTTTTTCTACATCGCCTCGTTTAAGCTTTACGTGGGCGAACACGTTACCCTTTTTAATCATATCCCAGGTTCCCACATACGAAGCAAGGGATTCATGAATTATAGGTGCGTCGAGTTGCATCGCCTCTTCTGGATCAAAAACCGCAGGAAGTTCCTCGTATTCTACATAAATTAAACCCACCGCTTTATCCGCAGTTACCTCATCGACTGCGGCAACAGCGGCAATCGGTTCCCCTATATACCGAACCTTATCAACAGCTAGGGAGGTCTGATCCTTCAGGAAATGCCCATACCTCAAATTAGGCGGCAAATCCTTCGCAGTCACCACTGCCTTGACACCAGGGAGGTTTACTGCTGCACTGATATCAATCTTTACAATCCTTGCATGGGGATATTTACTCCTCATAATCTTGCCAACTAGCATCCTCGGCAATTTTATATCCGCGGCATACATCGCCTCTCCAGTAACCTTCTCCCTTGCATCTACCCTTGGAACACGTTTTCCAATAACTGCCATCTTTGTCATTTATTCTTCCTCCCTCTTCGCCACCGCCTTGATCGCTTTAACGATTTTAGTGTAACCCGTGCATCTGCATAGGTTACCGGCGATTGCTGTCTTGATCTCATCCTCACTGGGGTGGTGATTCTCATCCAACAATGCCTTTGCTGATAGTATCATTCCTGGTGTGCAGAAACCACATTGGATCGCCCCGTGCTCAATGAATGCCTTCTGGAGGGGATGTAATTCTGTGCCTTTTGCCAACCCTTCTATGGTAACAATTTCTTTTCCATTTGCATCGACCGCCAGAACCAGACATGAATTGACAGCTCTCCCATCAATTAAAACCGTACAGGACCCACAGTCACCCAGACCACAACCCTCTTTTGTTCCAGTCAGCTCAAGTTCATTCCTGATAACATACAGCAAAGTCCTTTGAGGTTCTACTTCAACCTCAACAATACTTCCATTCACCTTAAACTTTATTCTCTTTTTCAATAGATTGCATCTCCTTCGTACTATTCTTTCTCTATTATTTAACTAATTTATTATTTACATTTTTCTACAAATCTTCGTGCCCAAAAAAGCACGGATGTTTGGATAGCATTGAATTTCCTTTTTTAAGAAATGCCCTGTTTTATAAATGGAAATGGAAAACTGTTCAGCCGTTCGAGGTCGCTTTACACATGGCAAACAACAGAATTGGCTTATGGCTTTAGGTTCTAGGGCGCTTCGCCCGATGGGCGAATTCACTCAAAACTCGTTTTAATGCTCTTTCTACAAGCACTCCCGTCACTTGCCGCCGCAATTCTGCTCGTGAACGGGGCGAGGCCTCATTAGTAGCAGTATGTGCGACTTCCTTGATCAATTTATCGTCTATTTTTTTATTCTTAAGCATATCCTCTGCCATCCTAGCTCTCATGGGAATTGGATTAACAGAACCGAGGCAGATTCGAGCATCCGTACAAATTCTATACTCGGTATCTAAGGTCACCAAAACAGAGACAATCACCAAGGCTTCATCAATCCTGGTTGTTTTACCCATTCTCAGGGAAAATCCTCCGCTGAACTCCGAAAGTTTCGGTATTTGTATTTCAATTAGTATCTCCACAGGCTCACAAATTGTTTTGAATGGCCCCCTAAAAAATTCTTCGATAGGCACAACCCTTTTCCCATTGACACTAACGAGACTCAATTTCGCACCCAGAGCCATCAGCGATGGAATAGTATCGGCGGAGGGAGAAGCATTGCATACATTCCCACCTATGGTTCCAATGTTCTGAATCTGAACCGAACCAACTCTGCTGGAGCTGGCGCAAAGGAAATCATAATTTTTTTTGATTATGGGGGAGGTGTAAATGGAACGATGGGTATTCAAAGAACCTATCCTTAATCCACCAAATTCATCCTCCTTGATTTCGCTTAGAGCTGAAATTTGTTTTAGATTGACCAGGTACTCGGGGATTAAACTTTTCAGCTTCATTTGCACAATTAAATCTGTTCCTCCGGCAATAACCTTAGCCCTCTCCTTATAAGTATTTAATAAAGAACATGCTTCATCTAAAGTCTTTGGTTCAAAGTACTCAAACCCAGGTAAGTAATTAATCATTATAAAATTCCTTTTGTTGAACCAACAATCATTTCTCCCATCCTGCAGTTTTGGCGATCGAGTCAACACATTTTAAGGTTAGGATAGGTTCAAGTTGAAAACTTCCAAAACACCCCTTCACAATCATTCTCTGAAACTAAGATAGGCTAATTAAAATTTTTTAAATGCTTTATTTGCTTTGCTCTTTTAACTTCGGAATCCTCGCGAAGTAGGCTGCAATAGTTGCTAAGCATAATGCCCCTATAAACATTACAAATGCCCAATAATAATTGTGGGTACAGTCGAAGATATATCCCGTAATAATAGGACCTAATGCTTGCCCTAAAGTAAGCCCAATCATTGTATAACCCAAAATTTCACCATAAGAAACAAGACCAAAATTCTCAACAACTAATATAGGCGTAAGTGTAGTTCCACCACCGTAGAATAACCCAAATAACACGGCAAAAAAACAAAGCTGTCCTAATGATTGTGCTTTTATAAGAGAAACAATGGATGCTATTAGACCCAGAAAAGAAATCATGATCAAATATCTTGTATTAAACTTTTCACTAAGGAGTCCAAACCCAATCTTTCCGAAAATACTTATAGCCGTGGCGAGGCCGAGAACATACGCACCAATCTGTAAGGAAAATCCCAAATCCACCGCATGTGGTACCAAATGAATTGCGATAGAGGCAAAAACTATTGTATATAAAAAGTAGACAACCAGCAACATCCAAAACCTCATCGTCTTCATGGCCATAGTACCACTCATGCTTGAAATCAATCGGTACTCGGTTTTTTCCTTTAAAGAATTTAATTGCTGATCAGTACCTTTTTCTCCGTCGGGAAGCAATCCTAAATCTTCCGGTTTATGGCGAATCCAAAAGCTAATTGCAGGAATTAGAGTACATAAAGCGATTAAGCCTAACCCTAGATATGCTGACCGCCAACCATAGTGGAGGATAAGGTATCCTGATAAGGGAGCGAACGCTAACCCAGCGAAGCCAATTCCAGAATTAACAATCCCCAGAGCCCTTCCCCTCTTTTTTTTGAACCAATGGACTATGACAGTATGGGTTGGAACTATGCTTGTAGCTGAATAACATAGGCCAATGGAGAAGAAAATGATATAAAAATGCCACAAACTACTCATTAAGGAAAGGAAAAGAAAGCATAATCCTAATCCTAAAGCACCGGGGATCATTACTTTTCTCGGACCAATTCGATCAATAAGTCTACCGACTAGAGGACCAACTATTCCAGATGTAAGCGCGAAAACCGAAAAAGCTGTTGAGACAGCTGTTCGGCTCCATCCAAACTCTTTAATTAATGAATTAAAAAATACTCCAAAGGCAAAAGCTACGATGCCGAAAACGATAGTGACCGATATAAAGCTTGCTATAACAACCCACCAACCGAAAAAAATTTTAAGTCTATTTCGTATGTAACGCACAATTCTTTCCCCCTAATGATTAATTTTGGTAAGTCTCTTTACAACTCCTATCCTGAAGGACACAAAACACCTAACTTTTACAGCTGAACCTTTATCCTGACCTTGGCGGATAGGCCGTCAGTAAACTGGAACAATTGATGAAATACCCTCTAATAAATCTAAACAGTTTGGGACTACTGAGTAAGCAACCCGAAAGGGGTTTACTATCTAGACTTTCGAGCACATCAATGAAAACTTAGGCCTGAATACTACGTTTTGTAAACGAAAATGGAAAGCTGTTTAGCCGCACGATATCGCCTTTCACCTGCCAAGCCACGGAGTTGCTTATTCCTCCTTGAAGTTCTAAGATGCTTCGCGCTCTGAGTAAGTAAAAATCACTACCCTTCCTACAGAAAGGGGAGTCAGTACACCACGCACGCCCATAATGCAAGCAAACTCTTACCTGGTATTCGGTACTTGGATGTCTCCACCTTACTGCTATTTTATGAAATCTTTCAAAAATACCTTACCCCACCCCTTAGGATCAATTCTCTCTAATTTTGCTCTTTCTTCTGCCCTGAAGAGAGATGGCTTAGTGGCGTTTATCCCTAGCTTCCCGCCGGACCTTAGGAGGAACCCTACACCTCCAGGAATTTTAGGAATTGAGCAATCGGTAGGAAACCCTAAGACTCCGCTTATTATTGTCACATCGGTAGCTGGATTTACTCTAGTTGCAATTGAATAGAATATATCCCGGGCATCATAGATATCGATATCCTCATCAACTGCAATAACGATCTTGTTAATAAATGGAAGAAATACCGGACTAAACAAAGTCATTAACAACACTTCTTTAACCTCCTCTTCGATTTGGGGGGTGAGTTTGATAATGGTAACAAAAAGACTGCCCCATGGTGGTATAAAAATATCATGGACCAGTATTCCTTTGTTTTTTAGTTGGTCATATAATCTTGCTTCAGCTTGCAATGCGCAAAGAGATTGATGATCGGTGTATCCGGTAGCCTGTAAATGTCTATAGATGGCATCACTTCTCATAGTAATTGCCTTGACCTTAAAAACTTGCCTCTTTTCCACATCCGATCCATAATAGTTAAAAAATTCCCCAAAAGGGCCCTCATCTTCCCCCACTCCAGGAGGTATTTCCCCCTCTATCACTATCTCTGCATGGGCAGGCACCTCTATATTCGAAAACTCACATTTCACAAGTTCAACAGTCTCATTGAGCAAAGCCCCTGCTAAATCATGTTCGCTGAAGTCCTCATGGGGACCATGAAAATTAGTGGCTATTTCATAGCAAGGATGATGTCCGATAACTACCGCCATAGGCGCCGGTTCCTTTTTCTCTTCATACTTTCTTAGAATCGCCCAACTATGTGGGGAGAATACGCCAATTGCACCGTGGCTTTCACTTTTGACATGAAATCTATGTGGAGCCACATTCTGTATCCCTGTATCTGGATCTTTCACCACACACATGCCAGAGCCAATGTAAGGTCCCCCATCCTTAGGGCTATGCATACAAATGGGGATTTTGGTTAAATCGGCTTTTTCCCCCATCAAAATCTTCTCCTTTACCGGACCTTCCTCAACTAATCTAGTCTCTCCCGGTCCTTTCCTCAGGCGCCTTGCCAACTCCGGGAGGAGCCTATCAGGGGTTGTCCCCAAGGCAATAGCTTGAGTTTTTCGTGCCTTAACCAAAAGATCACAGATTTTCCAATGAGGGTAACCTTTTACTTTTTTGAATAGCAGAGGTCTATCGCTTTGAGAACACAGGTCTCCCACCTGAGTTTTAGGATCTACCTCCTTTTCAATTGTTATTATTTCTTCTTGAATATTTTTTAAAAAAGTTCTTAAGGAGCTGACCATTTTTTCTCTCCCTTACAAATTTAACACTAACGAGGTAGTCTCACACAACATACAATAAGATATGCCCTGCAAAAGTACAAAGAATTACCTTCCCATCTCCAGTAGCTTTTGAAAACTAAAAGTTGCCGGGTCAAGACCCTCATTATAGCCGACATTATATGTAAATCGCGAAGCATGGCCTTTTTGGAGATCGTGCATGTCCGAACCCCAAGACTGGGCGTAGTTCTCCCCCTTAATGGTGATATAACCACCTCTAAACGCATAATATGCTTTCCACAAATTCATCGCCTTATCATAAACATCCATTACTTCTATTGGAAACCACGGAACCCAGTAAGGTTCGGCCCACAAATAGAAAACTTTTTTCCCATAAATATGTTTGATAACTGGCAATCCTTCTACAATATAAACAGGGGCAACTGCCCAAGCCTGTCTTACAAATTTTTGGTTGCCTCCATCGAATATTACTTTGGGATTGTAGTCTCCTTGGCTATCAAGAAACGGTTCATAAAGCGGCTTAGTTGCTGGAAATAGCATAAACTTTTTCCCAATCAATTTAAATTTCCAATAGGCAAATGGCTCATTGAGACATCCAGGATCTCCATAGGTATAGTCAGACCCGGCAGCAGAATCCAGCCACGTTGTTTGACTAATTCGTAAAGTCCTTTTGAAAGCCGGGATATAGGCAAATCCAGTATCTTCATCCTTGTCTTCCTCATAGTACCTTATGCTGAACTGACCAAGGCCTTTCACTTCTAAGGGAGAAATTAGGCATTGCACCCTTCTAAAGTATTCTTTCTCCATACCTGGATAAACCCCAAGGGGGGGACACACCATCCTATGTGTCGTCCATGCATATTGCACTAATGCACTTGAGGTCCTGTAAACTTTTCCCTTTTTATTAATATATATGAGTTTTTCTTCATGGAGAGAAACGTCGTCTACCGCAACTCCAAATTTTACATTCGCCATAACTTCTTCCCCTGTTTTAGGCTCCGGGAAAGGAAGACCGCCCGTCCAAGGTATACCTTCCTTTTCATAATAAACTGTCACACTTTTCGTCACGATAGCCTTACCTTTGTTTTTCTCCGTAGCTGCCCAGAAAAATTTTGGTACCAACTTCTCCAAAGGAAGATTTTCCCCCATGACCAGAACCATTCCATGCCGTTTGACGCACTCATAAGTCGAGGTGGGAAGATATTCTTTAACCAAATCCACATTATCTTTATTAATGGTGTCTCCGATCTTCACCCTCCCTTGAGTGAGATCTTTGATAGTTGGAATGGATACCGCCCCCTCCTTGTTCGTAGGCTGATCTATAGCCCTCCCCTTTGTGAGAGGGAAAAAGACTAAGCTAGTAAAAACTACTAATATAAAAATTGAATTGAAAGATTTTTTCTTGGAGCACTTCATTGGAAACCTCCTTTCTTACAACTTAAAAAACTGGTTCATAAAAAGGTGCTATGAATTAATATGATTCCTTACCTTCTGACCATCTGAAGTATGCTTTTATTATCTTCAATCCTTCAAACTCAAAATTGGAAGTTAATCCTCGTAAGGACTTCGTCTGCCCAATAAAAGCTTCCAAGTCTTCCAGGTCTTCTCTCACCCCCTCCCAAAATAAGACCCATCACCTCAAAAGACCAGTGATCTCCATAAGTGTACTTTATATCAGGTTTAAACTCGTAGCAATTATCCGGATCATAAAGAAACAAAACCGAAACGTTTAGGTCATTGTACAGTAAAGGTTGTAGGACTTGAAGGGATACCATTTCATTCTCCTTGTCCATTTTGCTTTCCCCCGGTCCGGTAATTTTATCTGGATCTCCTTCTCGGATACTCTGATAAAATTGAAGTGAAATCTGCGTTCCACTCGACCCTAAAAACTGTCTGGGTAAAAACATGAAAGTTCTATTAAACCGAACCGCATAATTAAATGTTCCCTGGTCTCTAATCATCGGAGCTGGGCTCCCAGCGGCTGCATAAGGTTGATTCGGGATCCATACCCCCTCAAAGGTCACTACTGTGTTATAGGGGTAGCCGAAAGCGTAATTTAAAGTCATCCCATAAGTATCTAACTCTACATATTTCGCGTCGAGCAACATGGCATAGCGGGTCCAATCCCGCGGAGCAAAAATGGGGATACCATTAATCGGGTCCGGCGTCCATCCTCGGAACTTGAGATTAAAATCGTCACTGTAAACATGTGCGTAATCTAGCGTCAGATAAGGGCCCTCAATTCCGATTATTCCGCCTATGCGGACCCCATATTCCATCTTCCCTCGGTTATCCTTTTCCTTGATCCTGAAAAAAGTCGGAAAATTATAGAAGAAGAATGGAGCACCAAATGCCGGGTCTATGGTTGGCACTATATCGCCGGGTGTTAAATACCCCTCGATGGTGCTGTCCGTTATGCCCCAAAAGAGTTTTGGTATCGTATGCATCGCACGAATAGACCAGTTGGCAATTCTAATATTTTCAAACTCCTCAGGATCAAAAATAAAATGCTGGCTCCTGTCAAGGGAATTAATGACATCCGTCACTCTGGTTGCTATCATTTCTCCCCACGAAATTTGTTGTTTGCCAACCCGTAACCAGAATTTAGGAAGTGCTAACTCTGCATAAAGTTCCCTCACCTCTACACGGTAATCATCGTTACTCTTCTTCATCATCGTCCAGTCGTATTTAGGCACATCCATCGGAAAAGCATCATATCCGGGATAGTTATGGTTCAGGTGGTCAGTTTGGTCTGAGGCTATCCTTATTTTAGCAAAGCATTTAAATTTCGTCGATGGTTTGTAGGTCAACTCAGGCTGAAAAAGAGTGCGGGATAAGTTGAAGTGATAGTTATCCTCAACATTAGTAAGACTAGGGTTTTTTACACCAACGTGTACGGCAAGATCGTATCGAATAAATCCCGCCAGTGAAATTTGATCCGTGAGCTGAATCTCAGCCTGTACTCCATTAGTTGTTCCCCATAAAAAAGCCATACCCCAAAAAAATAGCCAACCAATGCGTTTCATGTTCATCCTCCTTTCTTTTTTGTTAAAGGATTTATAGTCATTGTACATAAGGCTCGGGTTGCCGGGCCATTTGCTTAGATGAACTTTCACTCATTTCCTTCTATTTCATTCTTTAATCAATAACCTTACCTTAAACAGGAATTTAGGTTTGAAAACATAGATCAGGGAAGGGATTAAAATCATAGCCCCTATCATATTAACGAACATAATAACAGCCAACAATAGGCTCATCTCTGCCTGAAATCTGAGGCTGGAGAAAAAATACCAGAAAATCACTCCCACAATCATGGTGGTGGCAGTAAAAAAGATAGCCTTTCCTGTGGTTTTGATCGATTTCCTTGCGGTCATAAATGAATATTCACCGGCCTTTTGGCTTTCCTCGCACATTCTGCTCAAAAGATAAATTCCGTAGTCAATTCCTACTCCTACCCCCACCGCCACGATGGGTAAGGTGTTGATGTTGAGGCCGATCCCCTGCCATTTCATTATACTCAACGTGATCAGGTTGGATAAGTTCAAGGGAATCATCAGTATAATAGCTGCGACAAATGAGCGGTAAGTTATTGCGCACAATCCAAAGACAACTGATATCACTAAAATAAAGTTGAGAAATTGGGATTTCTTGACAGTCTCATTGATAGCCGCCAATATCCCGATATTCCCTGATGCTAATTGAAAATTAATCTTTTTTCTTAGAAGGTCTTCTTTGTATTTTGCTATAAATGCTTCCACGTTTTCAATTGCGCTCCGAATGGTTTCCCCCATGTGGTCTTTGTACCAGACGATTACATTAGCTTGATCCTCACTTTCACTAATATATAGATCATACTCCCCTGGAGCAGCCTTCATCATAAGAATATTGAAAAGTTGCGCTGATTGTTCCCTTGTACTGGGGAGACGTTCCCACTTGGGATAGCCTCCGTAAACTTTTCTCAGGATCTGAGGAAAAAAGTTACTAATAGAAAGGGTTCCTGCTACCCCCGTTTTTTTTTCCATATAACTCTGAAAGGAGCGTAAAATTTTGAGAAATTCAACTTTTTCAGCCGCTTTTTCCCCTTCTCCCTTTACAATTATATAAAGCTCATCAGTACCAGGAAAATTGCCGTTAATTTCTTTAATAGCATTATTGTAATCCGAATCCTTCCAGAGAATTGGGGTACCAGGATTTATGTCTCCAATATCTACTCTTGTGGAAACCCAACCGGCAAAGCCAAATAAACCGACGGCGATAACAAGGGTTGCTACGCCTGCTTTTCCAAAGCTCATTCTCGCTATCCCCCCCAGTATTTTCTGGGTTGTTCCTCTTTCCATATCCACAATTTCTGGGATGTTTTTAGGAGGATTAAAAAATGAGAGGATGAGAGGGGTGAAAATTAAAACGGTAGGGATTACGGCAATGGCCCAAAAAGCGCAGATATAAGCAAGATTCTGCATAATCGGGACTGGAATTACAGCAAGCAGAAGGATTCCGCCCGCATCACTAAGGACACTCAAGGTGCCAGGAGGTAATATCGAGGAAGCACACTCAATACAAGCCGGTAGTACCTCCTTCCCTTCATCGTAGCACTCAAAATAACGCTCCGTGATTTGCACTGAATGACTCAATGCCCGGGCACTGACTATTAAGGGGACCGCGAGGGTTAAGGGCTCTAGATTTAATCCTAAAAGTCCACAAAAACCCACCCCCCAGATAATATTGAGACCGGTGACAAAAAGCGGAAAAGCAACCCCCATTAGATTGCGAAAATAAAAGAAAAGGAGGCATACCAGAGCAACACCCGTGACCATTAGAATCACATATATTTCTTTTTGCTGATAGTAGTAAACCCAGCCAGTTAATACCGGCTCGCCAGCAGCATAAAAAGTATGGTTCCTATCGGTCTCGGTGGCTATGATGCTCCTCACTTTCCGAAAAAGAACATCGTAGTCAACAAGCTCAGGGATGAAACTGGCAGAAAAAAGAAGAGATTTCTCATCCCGCGAAACCCAAACACCATAGACTCCCTGGGTGTTTCGTACGGTCTCCCTTAATTCAATCATATTTTCTGGCGTTGAGGGAACCCCCTCCATCAAATTCTCGGTGACAATGGCATCTTCGGTGCAAGTAACTTTTTTTATTTTACGAGAGCTGATGGAATATATCAGATTATGATTCACTCCATGGATTAAATCCAATTCATCGGTTATTCGAATTGCCTTGTCTAAGGTTTGGGGATTATAAATGTCTCCTTGTATTACCCTTAGCATCAGAAGGACCTTAAAAGGATCCCCCAACTGCTCTTTATATTTGTTATGGATCTTTATATAAGGGTGAGTTGAAGGGAGCAAGTCATTAAATTCTGTCTTTATTTTTAGCTTGCTGCTTTCCCAGGCAAAAAAGGCTGTCAGAACCGCCAAAGCACCTAAGATCAAAAACCGGTTTCTAAACATTACTAAAATAACCTTTTTTACCATGAATCACCTCTCGGTTAGGCACGAAAATAGATCGGTTTTTCATGCTTCATAACCCACTAAAGGGTCATTAAGGCTTTATGTAAGGTGTTATATCAATCTTTCTGACAGTTCCTTTGCCTACAAAAACTAATTCCAATGATGAACTATGTTGTATTATGGCAAAATCTAAAAACCAAGGAAGAGGTGGCCGCATTTCAACTCTTACCCGACCCCAAGTTTTTCCATTGTCATTGCTAAGAAGGACTGTTGCAAAGTCCCCTACAATTACTCCATTACCTTCAGCCATACGAATTTTAAATAGACTTAACTTTACCGGTATACTCACTTCACTCCAGGTCTTCCCACCATCGCTGGTATGAATTAGAAGTCCGTTTTGACCAACTGCCCAACCCTCCAATGGGTCCTTGAAGAAAACAGAAAAAAGAGGAGCACATAACCCAGCTCGCAACAGTTCCCACTGTTTTCCTCCGTCTGAGGTATAAAGTACTAATCCAAAATCGCCTACAATCCAGCCATGATCCTCGCCCAGAAAAAAAATATCATTTAGAACAGGATAAACCATATTCCTTTCCACCAATGTTCTGGGCATGATGGATCTCCAGTCCAGGTTGTAATGTTTCCATAATGTCCCGCCATCCATGGTCCAAAGAATTTTCTCACCGTCTCCAATTATGAACCCCTTGTTTCTGTTCACAAAAAGTACGCGCATAAGATTATTCTTAGATTGGCTTTTTTGACTTTCCCAATGCAGGCCTGCGTCTTTAGTATGCAGGATAATACCGTTTTCCCCGATTAACCATCCATCGTTGTCAATGAAAGTAATATCGTTAAATGCTTCTTCTAAATTTATTTGTATCCGTTTCCAAGTTTTACCATTGTTAGTAGTTTTACAGATAAGACCATTATCCCCAACTATCCACCCTGTTTTCTCATTGATAAAATGAACCCCAAAAATACTATCTTGGTGCCTCACCTGAAATTCCGTTTCTTGAGAAAAGACAAATCTAGGGCTCAAAAAACCCTCGAGGGCAAATGCTATTAAAAAGCTGATAATTAAGTTTATTGATAGAAATAAACTGAAAAAGAAATTGCTTTTGTTTCTACACATCATTCTCTTAGAATCTCCTTGTAGGAAGTTTTGGAAATGTAACCAAAATTCATACTATTGCAAAATTTACTTTCTCTAATAAATTTGAAGCGCTTACAATGTGCTTCACCCACTCATGTTTCCCTCTTGAACTTCCGAGGGCCAACGCAGTTAATTCGTTAAAAAATGTGAGGATGTTATCAGAGAGTTTGTTTATTTTCTGGCAAGCATCTAAATTCTTGAAGTTCAACGTCCACCTTTGCGTATCAGAGAACAAGTTCGGGGTCATGTCAATAGGTGTGTAAAAAGCATTTAGGCGGCCATCCTTTCCAGTTTTTTTGACTCCCGTTTCACGACGCCATCAACAAACGTTTTTCCTGCGTAAACATCAGGCAACAACCAATAACC
>Ga0209164_1001196_pt1 | contig 36522 bp, 30 predicted proteins | sample MTBNYHSulfiMetaG_FD_187458 | JGI IMG/M metagenome (GOLD analysis project Ga0209164, IMG submission 187458) | Enrichment culture microbial communities from rom New York Harbor, USA that are MTBE-degrading - MTBE-NYH (New York Harbor Sulfidogenic)... | ecosystem: Environmental > Aquatic > Marine >... | reverse complement strand
AACACTGTGGCCGTGATGTTTACGCACGCCACATCGATGCATGAGAGTTGCGATTTTAAAACGTCCAAAAAAGTCATCGATTTTGTTTTGAACGTGAACAAGGTCTTGCGATTGGGAGACGATGCTGCTATGGTCAATTTGAGCCCTTTCTCTTTGTATTTATTGTGAATTGTCGCAAATCCACCATAAATCAAAAGACAGGGCTCTTCAAGTTATTTCTTCATGAAATCAGCATGATGGGCCATTTTTCAGTCCCCTCAATTCATTCCCGAAAGTTGAGTTAAAAAAACATCGCATAATAGGTACTTGTACCTATAGACATGCGGTTCATGATCTAATATAAAAGATGTAATATCGAAAAGAGGATTGCCATTTCATCTGAAATTTCAGGGAATCGTTGGAGCTGAGAATGAATCTGAGATTGGTCGATGAGAACAAGCAGATCTCCGGCATGAGCGCATCCAATAACCTGTCGGCTGTTTTAGTGAACGGGGCTAAGCTTCCTCTTCGATTCTGGCGCTCCAGATTTTATTTCACTGGCGCTGGTGACCTGGAAATATTTCCCCTTACGGGCGGCCGCTTTCCCGCTAAACCGATTTCCGGAAAAACCCACCCCATCTTTGTCCTTGAAATGCTCCCGAACGGCGCGGGATCCCGGGTATGCCCATGTTCTTCCAAGAAGCCCCGCAACCGCAGGGACAAACGTTCTATTCGGGAGGGGTGTCCGTTCCTTTATACGGGATTTGTTTCCGATAAACGTTCCTACCTCATCGAAAGCATCACCCTCAACATTCCAACATCCATTGCTTATTCTCTCCGGTTTCGGGGGGAGGTTCCCGAATCCTGTATCGAAACCGCGGACGATAACTGAAGAGAATATGGAATGAACCAATTTGAGAGCAGCGGCGTATCGGCATCAAGCGAAGAGGAGATGCCCTCGCTTCGGGATTGGCTGGGAAGCGATGAGACGATGTCGTCCATGCAAAAAATCGCAAAGGCTCTCCGCAGGTATGCCTTGCGAAAACAGCTTTCCCCCGATTTCATCGGTCTTGGCTGCTCGCTTCAGGAGCCTGGCGCCGAGAATGCGCTTCTTTCCGTCCTGGCCGAGTTTGTCCTGACGCACCCTGTTTTCCAGAGCAGACTCCGTTCGCTGACGGGAGTCCAACGGGATCGCCTTCTCCTGATTTCTTTCCTGAATTACTGGCGGGACCGGAGCAACTCTTCGGGCGGGGATCCGTGGCGGAAATACCGTAAACATGTCTTCGATGTGTTGCGGGCTGACGAGTGCTTCATTACCCTGGGGGATTCCGGTCCCGCGAAATTCAGCATGGTCGAAAAGAGCAGAACCGTCCAGCCGCTCTGTGGGGAAGATCTGAAGGGAATTTCCATGCCAACCAAGTTTTCGTTTGCAGGGGTGGATGAGGCCAGAAAGAGGGCGGTGATCCTGCGATTGGCGGAACATTTCTGGTCCTTCTTTTCAATTGCCTTCGGAGAACCCGTTTGGCTTGAGATCAGCAGTTTCGTTTCATGGATTTTCATCCATTTTCCCATGGCAGGCGGAAAGGAAATACTCGTCGAGGAACCGGACACAATTCCGGACGATCGATTCAGACCGGATGGTTTTTCCGTAGAAGAAGGCTGCATTGAGGGGTTCGCAGCAGCATTTTCATGTCGGATGACACCGCGCCAGCGAGAGGTTTTTCTTTACCGGAACTGTCGGAAAGCCACCCTTTCCAAAACGGCCGAGTATATAGGGGTCGGCAGCCCTCAAACCGTAAAAAACCATCAGGATCGTGTCGAAGAGCTTCTGGGGGAATTTTGCAGAGAGCTCCCCTGGCTTTCCCCGGAGGATTTGGACAGCCTTGCCATCGAACTGTTTTTTGAAAAACTGTGCGCGATTTTGGAAAACATGATCTCAACGCCGTCAGCGCAGATATAAGGCGTGAAATATCGCAAAAGGACAGAGCCAATGATCTCTCGAAAAGAATCGCTTCGGCTGGCGAGACAGTACCGTACCTGTCCGCCGCCGGATATTGCTGGCGATCCGAGGTACCGCCAACTCGTCATGGAGCACTTTGGATTGTGTCCGTATTGCTCTTTTGAAATGAATGAGCTGACTGCAACATGGGGAGAAATGATCGCGAAAATCGAAGGCAAGGTTTTTCAACGATCTTCCTGCATTGGAGACGGTCCGCCGGTTCCGGGCGAACTCCGGCCCGTTCACTCGAGCCTGGCATCCTGGCGGGACGGTTTCTATTACTCCACCCCGTTGGTTCTGGTGGTCTATTCGCCCAGAGCCATTTCCGACGACCTCACAGTGATGCAGACCTATCCGGACCCCATGCTTGCCGGGGAAGGAGACCTCATCCTGACAGACGACCAGACCGGTGTCGGAGAGCTGTTTGTCGAAACCTGGCATCGGTACACCCTCAAAGCCGCTCACCTCGGGCCGGCGATAAGCTGGGTGTCCTCAACGATTTTGACCGCCATTGAAGCTATGATTCACGATCCCCGTCATCTGCCCGAATGGGCGCCGCTCACGCTGCCGATGGTGGAGGAGGATCCTCGCATCTATTTTCGGAAAATCGAAGTGGAGGTTGGTTTTACCTTCGCTTCCCAGTCGGCTGCCGCGTTGATTGCGGAACTGGAGGTCGGCGGGCTTCCGGATCTCTTTTCTTCTCCGCAGACTTTGATGAACGCGCTGAAACGGCAGGTTCCGGGCATCCGCTGGCTCCGGTCCCAGTCGGACCCCATGGCCCTCATCGCCTCGGCGCAGTGCCCGGATGCGTATTATGCCCGGGCTGCCGCGGGCGACGCACAGGAGTGGATCTGGGCCAATATGGTCATCCTTCGGGAGAGCGGTCTGGAATCCTTTCAGCCGGTTCAGGTGCAGATTTTCACGAGACACCAGGCCCCGGAGGGACTGAATTTCGGCGGAAAAATACACGACCTTCCGGAGGGGCTTGCGGAGGTGTCGATACACTGCTTCCTCGAAATGGAAAACGGAGATCTCAACCCATCGGATCATCTGGATTGGGATGCCGGCAACCGCTATTTTTTCACTTCATTTTCAATTGCTTCTCCGGGAAATGCGCGCATCCGCATGGCACTGATCTGCCGCCGGTGAAATGAAACCCGTCGAACTTGATTATATTGCATTTCTGGCCCGAAACGCCGGAGCGGCGTCCGGCCTGCTGCGCCTGCTCACTTCTCCTGAGTATGTTTTCTGGCATGTCGAGACCCCCACTCACTTTTCCAAAGGGGTTGAAGGCGTCATAGCGGCGCTGGCCGGACAAGAGGACATGGCCGGACTCTTTCGCCTGCATTTGGTCACGGAAACCCTGATCCATCGAGACAGGATCCCGACGTGGCTGCCGTCCTGGCTCGATAAATACCTTCCGGTACGCGATTATCTGCCCGTGTCCATCGAGACGGCTATGGCTGGCCTATGGTGCGCTGTCCCGGTCGTGACCGTGATCGATCGCTGGAAGACTATGATCGACTATTTTATCGCGGGAATGCTGCCCGGATCCGAAGTGAACGATCCATGGCCGCTCTGGGCCGACCCGCTTTTCGACGACAATGCCCGGAATTCCCTCAGGACGGCTCGAGGGCTGGCGCTGAGCATGGCACGGCATCAGGATGGCACCGCTCCCTGGGCTTTTCCGTTGACCGTTCCCAACAGCCGGAAACAGTTCACCGGGACCTCCCTCGGTCTTCCCCTGGCGCTGGCGTTTCTCTCTGTTGCCTTGAAACGCCCATTGTCGCCGTCGATCATTGCCACTGGCGAAGTCAGCCCCGACGGCAGGGTGGGTCCGGTTGGCCGCCTGGAGGAAAAGATCGACGGCGTCCATCGGGCATTCCAGGCCGTGCTATACCCGGCTGAAAACGGCGGCATGGCCACATGCGAACGCCTTGAGCTTTTTCCGGTGACCACTCTGGATCAGGCATGGATGCTAGCCTGCCTGCATTCCCCCGGGGAGTGCGCCCGCTTGGCCCTCTATGCCGCCATGATGGAAGATCCCGATCTGTTTGTGCGCAATATCCAGGCCGTCCCCAAAACCTGTCTCGCGTGGAGTTTGGAGAACGGGTATCTGCGTCCGATCCTCCAGAGAATCTTCGACTCGGAGAGCCTTTTCGTCGCCCTTGCGGATCAACTCCAATCCGCCGTCAGGGAGGGAAGAATCGACGATGCCGAATTCATCTCCACGTTGATGGATTTAACCGACGATTTCGACCGCCTGGCGAAAACATCTCCCTTGACCGCTTTTCGGTGGGCCAGCCTCAATGTCTGCATCAAAAACCACCGGGGCAGCCCGGCAGAGGCGTCGCTGTGGTCCGACGAAGCCAGGGGCCTGCTCGACCATGCCCTCCAAGCTGATATGAACATGGTCTGCAATTTATTCAATCATGAATTCGTAAGTCGCCACAACCGGTATGATTTCCGTCCGGACTTGCCCATGGGCCTGAAGCAGCTGTTGGACATCCTTGAAGGTCAGTATGCCCTTCAGTGTTATTTGGGATGTCAGATTCACAAGACCCTCGGTCGGCTCTACGGCACCATTGCCCAAAACTTCGGGTTCTGCGGGCCGGAAAATCTGGCCGAAACCCTGGCCTATACGGAAAAAGCCATGAAAGCCCTGGGGAAAGAGACTGCTTCTGCATCACGGGAGGAATGGCTGCGCCAGTTCAATTACCGTACTTACGCATTGTTGGATGCGCGCGACGATGACGCGGCGCGTGAATCGCTCTTCAACTATCTAATGGTGGACGGCTGGTCCGAGGTCCTGGCGCTCTTGCCTCGGTTTACCCCCTGGCACCACGCCCTGACCGCAAGGTTTCTGGCGGATACGGGAGAAGAAATCCGGCAGGAGTACATTGAATGGTGCAGGAGACATCCGGTTCCGCCGCCGGTCGAAGCCCACCCGTGGCAGCTATGGTGCCTCAACATGGCGCGAATCGCCAGGTCAACCGGGCGGGAGGAAGAAGCCGCAGGCTGGGCAAGGAGGAGCCTCGATCTGTGCCTTTCCAGCCGGTTCGGACCGACGGTGCACGTCATGGCCCTTCTGCCGCTCTCGGAGCTGATGAGGCTCGAAGGCAATTCCGGTCGTGAACTCGCATATCTCGAAACGCGGTTCAGGACGGCCGCAGTCAGCTTGAATCCGGTTCATTTCCAGCCGCTGCTGGAGATGGATTTCGGGGCGGTGCCGGCAAAGGTGGGCCGGTCTCCCGAACGTTTTTTCCCGTTTACCTACCGATGAAGCACAGGAAACAGATAAAAGTAAGGATGGATGATGGAAAGACTCTCCTCTTCAAACAACGGCGTCCTGACGCCGGGACACCTCTTCGGTGACCTGATGATGACGCGGCTTTCCGTTCGCGTCGCCTTCGATCCAAACGCCGTCCCGGCCACCCATGGCGGATCCGCCTGGCGCGGCCTCCTGGGCTGGCAGGTCATGTCTCTGGTATGCCCCTTCGACCGTCGGCCTGCGTGTTCCGCCTGCATCGTTCATGAGAACTGCCCATATTTCCTGCTCCTGGAAAAGAAAAGCCCCCTGCCCGGGCTGGCCGAATCCCCGAAGGGCTATATCATTTCCCCTGAACCTTCGGATGCGGGTGGAAATCAGAAGGTCGCTATTACCCTGATCGGCAACTGCACCCGGTTCCTGCCGGTGGTGCTGCAGGCGATATTAACCGGCCAGCAGCGGGGCATAGGCGCGGAACGCTTTCCCTACCAGGTCGATACGGTGGAGGAAATGGCGCCGGATGGATCAACCCATCCCCTTTATTTTTCGGGTGAGGGGATCGTGGACAGCCATGGTCCGTGGCCGCTGAGAGAATGGCTGCCGAAAGAGGCAGAGGCGGCACCGGTGGTCCTCCGTTTGGTGACACCCGTTCGCCTGAGGCGGCAAGGGAAATACCAGAGCGAGATGGACTGGTCCTTCTACCTCGCCACTCTGGCCCGGCGCCTTGAGGCACTCCATCGGGTGTATGGCAATGGCGACCCCTTGGGCAAAACCGCATGGACGGACCTGAGCGGGCGTTTCAACCTCAACGGCGCCGTTCAGACCTCGGTTCGCTGGAAAGACATGGCGCGCTATTCAAACCGGCAGCGCCAAAAGATCCCCATGGGTGGAATGGTGGGCAGGGCCGCCATGGCTGATTCCCCCTCGTGGCTGACGCAGTGGTGGAAAGCTGCCGAACTGGTCCATGTGGGCAAGGGCGCATCGATGGGGTGGGGAAAATTGGTGGTGGAATGAACTTTTTTTTGGAAAACCGGAAAACAACGCCGTTTATCCATGCAAAGAGGAAAATGGGCGTTTTGGTCGGGATGCCGTGACCCAAAACAAGGATAAGAATATGAAACATGAAAATCTGAACTGGATTGTCCTCGCAGGACTCCTCCACGATATCGGGAAACTCTTCGAAAGAGGGGAGGTGTTTTCGGATCAGCGGAAGGACCCGTTCTACACCGAGGTCTGCAGGCGCGACAGGGACGGCCGCATCAGTCATCTGCACGCCGCCCACACTCTGGCGTTTTGCGAATGGCTGGAGGAGCGGTTTGACTGCCTTCAGGCAAATGCGAACCGGGATTGGAAACGATGGTGCGCCGCGCATCACCGGGATGATGAGACAGGCCCTGAACATTCGGTCATCCGAATTTCAGACCGGCTCTCTTCCAGCGAGCGGGAGGAGGGGGATTACTACCAGGCCCGGATCCACCAGAAAACCCTGTTGGAGCCGGTTCTGGAGCGGGTCTTTCTGGAGGAGCATGGTGCCGGCGGACGCGAATACACAACGCACCGATACCCCCTCGTCAGACTGGATTCCGAAAGAGAGCATCTTTTTCCGGTGCCCGGGGAAACCCTCGGCCTCCAGTCCATGAAAAACCCTGGAGCCGCAGTTGTAAATCCACGGGAGTGGGCACATCTAGTGGCTGAAGCGCCCCTGAAGGAAGGGTATGCGGCGTTGTGCGAGGGGTTGATGAGCGAAATCGATGCCCTCTCACGGCAATGTCGGACCCTGCCGCTGAAGGATCTTTATGTCACGCTGATGACCCTCTTGGAGCGGTATACGGCCAATGTCCCCTCCGCCACCAATCTGCGGCACCCGGACATCAGCCTCTTCGATCATCTCCGAACCACGGCGGCCATCGCGCAGGGGCTCTATCTTTTCCAGGCGCATGAATTGCATCACCACGGGAAGCCCTTCCCCGTCATCCTGCCGGTGAAGGACGAGGCGGTTCGGTGGATTCTGGTCTGCGGAGATTTTTCGGGAATTCAGAAATTCATCTACAACCTGACCAACAAAGGCGCGGCCAAGGGCCTGAGAGGCCGATCCTTCTACGTGGGCCAATTCTGCCGGATCTGCGCGGATTACCTTCTCCGGGAATTGGGGCTGAGCAGGGCGGGCCTGCTCTATAATTCCGGGGGTAAGTTCTACCTGCTGGTCCCCGCCCATTTGAGAGCCTCGCTGTATGCCTTGCGGGACACCATCAACAGTTGGCTGATGAAGGAATTCGGCACCGAGGTCTTTTTCGGCCTGGGCCTGGCGGAGGTAACCGCGCCCATGTTCTCCCTGGGAGGTATGCACGAGGCCTGGGCCGCCGCGGCGGAAGACCTCGATCTGGATCGCTCGCAGAAGTTCAAAGGGCTTCTCGTTAAAAATGACTTTTTTGAGCCCGAGACGGACTACGATCCCACCACAAGCTGCGGAGTCTGCGGCAGCCGTCGCATCGATCGCGGTGAAACCAAATGTCGAAATTGCGATCGCCTCGAACGGGTGGGGTCGGCATTGCGGAACGCCGGTGCGATCCTGACGGTTTGGGGCGGGGTTGAAGATGGGGCGCGTGCAGCGAAACTCCGCGAATGGTTCGGGGCGTCGCTTCATTTCGAGGGAATCGGGGTGACGTGTCACATCATCCCTGAAAACGCAATATCAAAAGGTGCATTAGAGCGTCTCGGAGGCTTCGACGGGGAACTGACCCTACTGAACCATTGGGGGGACAGGCCTTTCAGTGATTTGGAGCTTCCTGGCTGCGCCGTGACGACCGCCTACGTCGGCAAATGGGACCTCCAGCGACAGATGAAGGACGACCCTGAAAACGGAAAAATTCCCTGGGATTTCGAAGACTATGCAGAGCATGCCCAAGGCATCCAACGGCTTGGCATCCTGCGGATGGATGTCGACAACCTCGGGATGGTCTTCATCCAGGGCCTGAGTTTCCCGGAGCGGACCGACAGGGGATGGGGAGCGGTCGTTGAGAAGAACGGCATCCCGCAGCGAAAGCAAATGGCCTCCATTTCAAGAATGGTCACCCTTTCCCGTCAGCTCAACCATTTCTTTTCGGGGTATGTCCCCCGGCTGTTGGAGGCGGAGTCCTTCAACCAGTGCCAGACTATCTATGCGGGCGGAGATGATCTTTTCGTCATCGGATCCTGGCATCAGCTGCCGTCGTTGGCCGAGAAGATCCGAGAAGAATTCAAGGCGTTCTGCTGCGGGAACCCGGCGTTCGGCATCTCCGGGGGCATGACGCTGCAGCGCGGCAGGTATCCCATTTACAAGGGGGCGCAACTGGCGGGCCGGGCCGAGCACAAGGCCAAGGAACTCCGTCAGCAGTGGGGGTTGACGAAAAACGCAGCGGTGGCTCCCAAAGACAGTTTCTGCTTCCTGGATGTCCCCATCGTTTGGGAGGATTTTGAATGTGCGCGGAATATCAAGGCCCTCGTCGAGAGCGAAATCGAGAAAAACAGGGGGCTGCTATCGTACCTTTCCCAGACGGCGGCAAACAACAAGGCCCTGGTGCAGGCAGTATCGCTGAAAAAAGGGCTTGGCATCCCGGATGCCTGGAGAGCGATCCAATACGCATCGTGGTATTGGCGAACCACCTATCAGCTTCGAAGGCGATACAAGGACCAGCATATGCGCGTCGTCTGGGTGGATGCCATTTATTCTGACACCATCAATGAAACAAAGGCGACTTTGCCGGTCTATACCTGGATGGAACTTCCCCTTCGGTGGACACACTATCTGCACAGATAACATAAGGAGGATAAAGATGCTGGATGCAAAGCAAAAAGAAAAAATTGACGCAATTATTCTCAAGAGCAATGCCAGGGTTTTGGTGGAAACGGCCATGGGGATTGCGGGGGAAATGATTCGAAGGAATAAGTGGGGCAACGTAGATGACGGCGCTTCGGTTTCAACTTCTCAGATTCGCAATATTTTTGGTTCAAGCAAAAAAATAGAAATGACGCTTGACGAAAGCAACGCCCATCAACTCTACGGAAAGCTGGTTCTTCTGAAACCGAAAATGGCCTACGCCAATGGACGTTTCAATAAGGCCTTCAACAATGGGCAATACAAAATCCCCGGATTCAAAACCCTTGTCGACTCGCTTTCCTATGCCATCGACATAGTTGACGGCGATTACGCACGAATGAAAACATTCTTCAATTTTTTCGAAGCGATTCTTGCATATCACAAAGCTGAAGGAGGAAAATGATCATGACCAACCGCATCCCCAATATCGAGTTCAAAAGCAAAATATTCGTATCGGGTTCCCTGACCACCCTGACGGGTCTTCATATCGGCGGCAATTCTACGGAAATGAGCATCGGCGGAGCGGATCAGATTGTCGTCAGAGATCCCCTGACGAATTGGCCCTACATTCCGGGCTCCTCTCTTCGAGGCAAGATGCGGAGCCTGCTGGAGCGGGTTAGGGGGGAGATAACCATTGAACTGGACAAAAGTCCGGTCAAACACGTCATGTACATCCGTGAACTAGATGAACCTTTGCGGCAAGGCGCCAGATTGAAATCCGCAGGGCCCTCGTCCGCATTGGAGGCGTTTTCCAGCAAGCTTTTTGGAATATCGGTGGACAAGCAGAAAGGATCGACGCCGGAGGATATCGTGCCTCAGCGCCTGGTGGTGAGAGACGGTAAACTGCTGAATGCCGCAAGGCTTGAGGCAGCCAAAAACACGGATATGCCCCTGACGGAGGTCAAAACCGAAGTAGCTATCGACCGGATAACCTCCAAAGCGAACCCTCGCCAGATCGAACGGGTGCCTGCGGGTGCGGAATTCGGCTTCGAATTCATCCTGAACCTGTATGGGGATGATGATGAAACCGAGTACCTGAACCTCCTTTTTCAGTGCATGCGGCTTCTCCAGGACGATTATCTGGGGGGGCACGGCAGCCGGGGATACGGTCGGGTCTGCTTCAACGTGGAAAAGGTCACCCGGAAGGATGTGGAGGATTACCGGGAGAGCCGGCCGTATCAGCCCATGGATGTCGAAATTCCGGCGGACCTGAAGTACGGGGAACCCGAAACCCTTTAGCGGCAAGGAGCGGATATGCAGCTTTTCAAACTCAAATTCTATTCCGCCCTGCACGTGGACTCAAAAGGGTCGGGTAACCCCGAGGTTTCGGACGATTTCATCCGCTCCGACACCCTGTCGGCAGCCCTCTGCCTTTCGTGGTCCGCGATCCATCGGGATGCCGGGCCGGATTTCTTCAAGGAGCCGCCTTTCACGGTCAGCTCGGCATTCCCCTACATCGGCGACACGCTGCTTTTTCCCCTGCCTGCCTGGCGCATCTGGAAGGATATCTCCGATGATGCCAAGCGGAAATCCCTGAAAAAAATCCGATGGGTGTCCCGGGGAATGTTCAATCGTCTGCTTTCGGGAAAGCGGATCGACCCCGAGGAGACTCATGTTTTGCCGGGAGGCGCGGCACTGCTGAAGGAGGAGACGGGCGAACGCCCCGAATTCAGGAACGCCCCTTCATGGGCGGTAAGCGAACGGCAGCGGGTCCTGGTGGACAGGCTGGGGTTGGCGACGGACGGGGGCCTCTTCTTCTTTGCGCTCCAGTTTTTCGCACCCTGGGCAGGCCTCTGGTTTCTCGCAAACGGCAGCCAGGATGCCCTGGAAAAGCTTCGCGGGGCATTGGCCTTTCTGGGAGACACCGGCATCGGCGCAGATCGGAACAGCGGATTGGGCCATTTCCAGATCGTCCAGGACACAGCCTATGATTTACCGAAATCTCAGGCCAGCGGATTTGTATCTCTTTCTCTGTTCAATCCCGGAGAATCGGACAATCTGGAGAGCCTGACCTGCAAAACCGCCTACGGTATCACCACCAGAGCCGGATGGATCGTGCAGTCCACCATCGGCAGGCCGCCCATCCAGGTCTTTACCGAAGGATCCTATTTTTCGGAGAGGCCCAGGGGAAGGGTTGTGGAGATGCTGCCGGAGGCCGTTCGCATAAAGTATGGCCTCTCCTTGAACCATGCCGCTCCCAGGGACTTTCGGGCGGTTTTCATGCCGTGCGCCGAACCGCCGGGATTAAAGGAGTAATCGATGATGAACGAGAAAAACCTTCACCAGACCTGGGAAATAACCCTGCTGACACCGCTGCATATCGGGGACGGCGAGGAGATGCACCAGAATGTCGATTTTGTCGCCGGGAAAGGGGGGCTCGATGTCATGGACATGGAAGCGGTGTTCGCGGCGTTGGGAGACAACCCCCGGGCCCTTGGCGAAATCGGCCGTGCGGACTTCGATCTCCAGCGGTTTGCCAGGGATTACGATCTTACGCTGCCGTCGCTCTATTCCCTGCCCATCGTCGGGAAGCCCGCGGTCTCGAATGTCAAACGGTTCATCAAGGATGCCTACGGCAGGCCGTATCTTCCGGGCAGTACCCTGAAAGGTGCGATCCGAACGGCTCTGCAGGCTCAATTCGACCATTCACACCTCCCGGAGCCCATGCCGAATCGATACAAGGAATATTCAAGGGCTGTGAATAACCTTGACGGTAAGGACCCCCACCATGATTTCATCCGGCCCCTGACCCTCAGCGACAGCGAGAGCGTGTCGCCCGGGGGTGCCATGTCCGCCCGTGAAATCAAGTTTTTCAACCTGGTGAATGGTGAAAAGGCTTCATGGAAGGACTTCTCCTCCAAAAAGAATCTGCCGAAATCTGAAGAAACGGTCGGGGTGTACGTCGAGTGCTTGAACCCGGGCACGGTTCTTCATGTTCGTGTTGAGCTGGACCAATTCCTTTCCCGAGCCTCCGTTCACCGTTTGGCAGAACTGCCGGCGAGCCAGGGGGTTTCGGGATTCAAGGACCTGGCGGCGGCGATCAACGGCCACAGCCTTGAAATCGCCAGGGCCGAACGGGATTTTTTTGCCAAATACAAGCCCGCGACCGCTCATGCGGCCTCCGCGTACGAGAGTATTGTTGGGGGAATCCAGGATATCCTCAAGCAGAATGCGCCCACAATGATCCTGAGGCTGGCCTGGGGGAGCGGCTGGCGTGGTATGACGGGAAACTGGCTCAGGGGCGGGGACTTGACGGAGGTGAGAGAGATCAAAAAGCTGGGCAAGAAAGGTGTCGCAATTTTCCCCAAAACGCGGCGCTTGGCCATGAAGGACGGTGTCCCCTGCATCCCCCTGGGTTGGGTGACCTTCACCCCTCTGGAAAAGGATCGATTTTCCCGGCACGTTTCATTCGGGGTTGAGCCGGCCCTGGATTTTTCGGCCCCGAAGCATGAAGCCGGTCCGGCAGCAACTTCCGCCCCGCCTTCACCGGGGAAGGTGGGGGAGGAAAAGGTTGTGGCCTCCCCTCCTGAAACCGAAACCTGGGAAAACGTTCACCTGAAATGGACCCCCAACGACGACGTGATTACCGCCACGAACAAAAATCTGAAAGCGACGGTGAAAGGGAAGGAACTCATTCCCGAAAAGTATCACGGTAAGCTCATCAAAAACAAAAAGGCCGTCACCGCCACGGTGAAGGTCGCCCCTTACGGGAATGCGTTTGTGATTTTGGAAATCATCTGACGATGAAAATATCAGCCGAATTTAATCATTTGAGAATAAGTTTCCGGGAATGACCAAGGGCTGAATACGGAAGGATTATGGTAAGCAAATGACCGCACACATCTGTATCTCAACGAGAAATCAAACCATAAACCTGATTCCAGCCCTGCAGATGGGGGCAGAGAAGGTCTATATCCTCTCGTCGGAGGAAGCAGGAAAGCAGCACTGGACGGCAAACCTGAAGCTGGTCTGCAGCAGAAAGAATCTCCCCGTTGAAATCATCCCCATCTCTCCGGAGGAAGAAATTTCTCCGGACAAGATGGCGGAGGCTGTTCTGCCCAAGTTGAAGGGGATCGAATTCTATTGGAATATCGGCGGCGGAAAAAAATCGATGACCCTCGGTTTGATTCGGGCATACCAGAAGTGCGCCCGGAAGGGTTCCTCCAGGAACCATCTTATCTATACCGAAAACAAGCCCTATGAACTCGTAATATATGAGGGAATGGCCTATGTGGAGAAAATACCCATGGACCATTTTTTGACGATTGAGGATATCCTGAACCTCTATGGGTATACGTGCGGCGGTACGGGAGAAAGATTAAGCACAAAAAAATTCGAGGATTGGGTTGGCCCATTCGCCCGATATTATGTTCAAAACCCCCATTTCCAGGAAATGGTCTGCAATATCTTTTCGCCCAAAGTGACGGAGGGGAAGAACAAGGAACCCTTGGTTGATTCAATACGCCGGGTATTGGAAAGCCATCGGCCAAATTTCGAAGCGGCTATGGCAGAGGCACCGGATTTTGATCAAAATGCAAAAGGAAATATCCGGGCAGCGGCAGAAAAATATTGCCAACAGAACAAGGAAAAACGGGATATTGATGGGATACTTTCTTCATGCAACGAATTTTATTGGCGAATTATCAAAAAGCAACTCATTCAGAAATTGGCGGATGAGTTGAAGGCACCGTACGTGCCGCTGCTGAAATCCTCTTTGAGCAAGTCAAAAAAAGATGAATTGACCAGAATATTCAAGGAATGTCGTATCAAAGTTCACGATCCCGGGCGGGGATTCATCTCAGGCAATTTGAAGCTTCCAAAAGCACCGGGATATCTGTTTGAAGACCTTGTCGCCCACGAATTTCGCCGTGTGCTTCAACAAGACAAATATGAGCGTTTTCTTGAACATGCTTATCTGGGCGTGAAGACGTTTCCTTTGGAATATGATGTCGATGGACAGGCTATCATGCCCTGTGAGCTGAAAGCGAATCAAACCGATGACGAATTCGACATCACCATGGTCATGCCTTGGGGTGTTCTTTACCTTTTCGAGGTAAAGACGCATTACGGCGAAGGCGGTGATGTGTTGAAAAGTCTTCGGGACAGTGCATCGTTAAAGAGTGGTGAGTTTGCGCGAACCGTTTTGATCGATCATTTGCTTAAAAAATTGGAACGGTCGGATGGAACGTTTCCATCGTATTTCCCGGAACAACTTGTCCGAAAACGTGAGCTGATCCAAGCCTTGAGGATGCAGGCCTGGAGTTTTGATGAAATTGCGTCGAATCTCCCGGGACTGCTATCGAAATGATCCTTGAGACATAGAATGGAGGCTTGATGCGCGGCTCGCTTTTTTTACTCTTCAATCATACCATCACTCGGTCCCAGGAAATGGACGCCCGCGCCAGCTTGGGCGTAAGGCGGATCGTTTCCCCGCCGGATTCGATCCGGCAGATCTGGGGGCAGGTTCCCCCAGATCTGCCGGCCATCGGCCCCTATCTCGGGCCAGTGTGCGCTTGGCTTGAAACCGAAGCCTACCCGGGAGATCATGTGCTCATCCAGGGCGATTTCGGGGCTTGCTGGCTCATGGTCCAATTCGCTTTTGAAAACAAGCTGATTCCGGTCTATGCAACTACGGCAAGAGAGGCCCTGGAAGAGCATCAGGCAGACGGGACCATAAAAATCATCCACCACTTCATGCACCGAATGTACCGCATCTACGGTGCTTAGGGACGTGTTATTTCCTGATGTACCAGATTGGAGGCACCTTCCGTATATACTGCAATGTCGGGAGGCCTTAAATGGTACTTTAACAGATTCCAACTGCCTAAGATCGGGCAAGACACGAAATGAAACGAATAATGCATACGGTTTAGGGGCGAGTTCCCTTTATCTAAATCAAGCTCAAGCTGCTTTTTTCTTTCTCGGTGAAAGGTGAACTAACATGAACGCAAAGACGATTAGGGATGAAATTAGAAAAACCTTCGACTCAAGATCCTGTCCGCCTCTTCCTGATCATGCGCTTTTTTTGGTAGGATCAAACCCATTGCCGATCTATGCTGCGGGATTGGCTTTGAAGCCGAAAGGGATATTGCTTCTTGGCACGCCAGGTGTCTCTGATGTCGTAAATTGTCTCGAAACAAGCCTTGCAAATGTCCTCCAGCTCTCAGACGACAAGATTAATAGCGCTTCCTGCGATCCTGCCGATTCATGCGATATCCAAAGCAAGGTTATGAATCTTTTGAAAAAAGTCCCACAGAGTGCCACGGGGGCATGGCTTTTTTATACGACAGGGACAAAGGCAATGGCAGTTCAGGGCCACGATGCCTGGAAAAGGCACACACGAACGCCCCATCCTCATTGGGCCGTCTATCTTTCACCGGATGGACCGTCACTCTGGTTCGATACAATTCCACGATTCTTTTCCCTTTCCCCGAACGACACCTATGCAGTTCCTGAACTGTCGTTCAAGGAAATTCTATCGATTCACCAAATCAAGCTGGCCGATATGAAGTGCCCTTTTCGGGATTATTTTGCGATTGCGCATTTTTTCGAACTGACAACAAGGATTCATCAAAGGGTTGTATCAAGGGCTGATGGAATCAGAGTGTATTATGATCTGCTGCCACCCACGTATATCGAAAAAGCTAATATTGATATGGATGGAAAACAGTTTAAAATAACCGGCGAAATATCGTTTTTAGATAACCCGAACTTCAAGGATGGATCCTTCCACGCGACCTATTCTTTAAAAGAATGGGCCGAAACCATCGGCTTCGAGAAACTTAATTCCGCGATCAATCTCACGATTGACAACGTCTATGCTTCCCTTCAGAACGCCCCCGTGCCTGACCGTTCCGCAGACCGTAAAAAATGGCGTATCAAAGCGATGAAGTGGCTTGCAACAGAGTGGCTGGAGACATGGGTTGCGGGAGTCCTGTCCAAATCCGGTTTGTTTCATGAGGTTCATGAAGGGATGGAGTTCCTTTTGCCGGGTACCCAAAAACCTTCTGAGGTTGACGTCTGCGCCATGCGGGGCCACACCCCGTTTGTATTTTCCTGTACGGTGGATACGAAAAGTAGTTTGGGAAAGCACAAGCTTTTTGAAGTGCGTCTCAGGGCCAACCAGTTGGGCGGGGAGCATGCAAGGGCTGCCGTCGTCTGCCTGTCGGAGACCCCCGATGTGATCCAGGAAGAATTGAAACAGGGTTGGGCCGGGTATGGCACGATCAAGGTATTCGGTCTTCAGGATATCCGGTCAAAAGATACATTTGAAGCCAGTTTGAAAAATTGGATCTCTGAACTTGAAAAATGAAGGAGGCGAAGGGTGATTATTACGATTTTCGATGCTCGACGGATTCAAACCTACCTCTTCGGATCAAATCGACTGGTGGAGAACATCGGGGCTTCCTACCTGGTTAATCAGGCTTTGCATCAATGGCCGCTGGAGGCTGCCGAAAAGACGGCGCCAGGGCGGGTGAACCCTTTCGGGGAGGGCGGTCCGGCCGAACCCGGCATTTTTGAAGGCGGGCCTTACGATATCGAGCTTATTTACAGCGCGGGCGGAAACGGCCTTTTCGCCTGCCGGGATATGGCCATCGGCAAGCGATTTGCATCGAACCTTTCCAGAATCTTGCACGAAAGGGCGCCGGGTTTGGATGTGGCCTGTCATCACCATCCAATAGCCGGTAATTCTTTCAAGATCGGGAAAGAGATATGGAATGCTCTTTGCGGTATGGCAAATGCCAAATCCGGACAGATTCCCGGTACACCTTTTACAGGGGCCGGGGTGACCGAGCGCTGTGCGACTGGAAATGAAGAGACGGCGATAATTATGGATCCCGTCAGGGGGGACCGGTTTCTCGGCGCCTCTGCTGCTGCAAAGGTCAATAATGCCAAAAATGCCAAATATCATCTTTCGAGGTTTTTGGGAAAGGCACTGCCTGATTATTGCGACCTGCCGCTGGAGTTGGACGATTTGGGGCGTTCCCGAGGTGAAAAAAGTTTTGTGGGGGTCGTTCATGTGGATGGAAACAGAGTTGGTAGATCATTGCAGGAAAAGCTGCTTCATAAAGGGGTCGAGAGTTCCGTGGACCAGTTGAAAGCGATAAGGGCTTACTCAGCCGCTATTTCCAGTATGGGATCAAGCGCAGTCCGTGCCGTCATGGAACAGGTTGCCCGCAATTGGAACCCGACGGAAGAATTATATGCGGGGAGACTCAAGCTAAAAAGGAATAAACGGGATGACGTCTATCTTCCTTTCCGACCCCTTGTGTATGGCGGCGACGACATCACCTTCGTATGCGACGGCCGGATCGCACTCGATCTGGCCGCCACTTGTTTGGAAGCCTTCAACGACGGTGACCTAAATCTTCATGCATGCGCTGGTGTGGCCTTGGTGAAAAGCCATTATCCATTTTTCAGGGCATACGCCCTTGCAGAAGAGCTTTGCCGAAATGCCAAGAAGGCGGTTATCGACCAGCGAGATGGGGTGGGGTCAGCGATGGACTGGCATATCCAAAGCGGCGGACCGATGCAATCCATTGATGCCGTGAGAGATCGGGAATATACCATTGGAAATTCCGAAAAGCTGACATGCAGGCCCTATTTCGTCCGACCGACCAAACCTCGAGGGATGAATGACTGGAAAAGTTTCCGCAACGATTTCCTGCTGGTCATTCAGGGTCATGCCTCACCCGGGACTGAGCGCAATGACTGGGCCGGCGCACACTCGCGCCTCAAATCCCTGGTGCCCCATATCGTAAAGGGGCCGATTGCATCAGAACTCGTTTTGACTGAGTGGGCGCAAAAGGGGTACACCCTCCCCGAATACTGCCGCAACGAACTTTCCAGCGGTTTTGACGGCAATAAAACGCCTTTCTTGGATGCGCTGGAGCTTTTGGACTTTCTCGTTCCGTTGAACTGATCAAGAGAGGGACGTAATGACCTATTCCTTGAAAATTGAGTTGCTGAGCGATGCTTGTTTTTCCGGTGGCGTCGGTTTTGCCGGAGAGGTGGATATCGATATCGAACAGGATCAATTCCTTGGCCTGCCTTGGATCCGCGGCCGTACGCTCAAGGGATTGATTGTCGAGGAATGCGCCCGTATTCTGGATTCCTTTAAAAAAATCGGGGTGCCGGGAGAGTGGGGCCAATCCGCCTGCAACCTCTTCGGTCGGCCAGGAGAGAGTGAGCATCAATCATTGAAAATCGGCAATGCCATGCTCCCCGAACTTTTCCGGCATGCCGTGTTGAAAGATATTCATGAGAGCCGAATCAGTGCGCGAGATATGCTCCACAGCCTGACCGATATCCGGTATCAGACCAAAATCAACCGAGAAACCAAGGCTCACGAACCTCATAGTTTGCGGGCCACCCGTTTGGCGATCAAGGGTTTAAGTCTCTACAGCCGGCTTGATGGCGTCATGCGATTGAATAGTGATGACAAAGCCCTTTTTGCCGCCTCAGTTCTGGCCCTGCGTCGCGGGGGGCTGCATCGCAACCGGGGATGGGGAAGGGTGCGATGTCGAATACTGAACTCGCGTTATCAAGATTTGACAGCCCAATGGATGTCTCCCCTCTTAAATTGGTATCGAAGGAGGCCTACCCATGACTGAAATGGTCCTTTCCTATCGCTTAACCCTTGAATCTCCGGTGGTCCTGAGCTTACCCGGAGGAGATCCCAATAGCGCGCAAACCCTTCCTTACATCTCCGGCAGCGCCATTGCGGGTGCTATTGCCGAAAAATGGAAGTCGATGGGTGATCCGGGCGGGCGTGAAACCTTCCGGCATCTATTTCTGGATGAAAGTGTTCGTTACCTCAATGCCTTTCCTGAAGGAGAAAACAACAATCGCCTTCTTCCGACACCGCTTTCGCTGTGCATTCGCAAGGGAATGCCCGTTCCGGTCTATGATCTGGCGGAGCCAGACAGCCCGGATCTTCTGGCGGAAACGGACCGACAAGGGATGACCTATCAATATCAAGTCTGGAATGAGGGATACATACGCTTCTCCGCCGATGCTGTAAAATATCGTGCAGCCCGCCAGGCATCGTCTGTTCATCACCAACGGGACCGGGAGTTAGGCCGGGCCAAGGCCGACCAGGATCCTATCTTTTCATATATTTCCCTCAATACGGGTGAACGATTCATTGGGAAAATCCTCATTGACGACAGCGCCTGTTCCGATCTGATCGTGCGCTTATTGGAAAACGAGACACTGTATCTGGGGCGTTCCCGCAGCGCACAGTATGGGCAGGCAAAGGCTTCGATTCTCTCGAGGGAGAATGCCACTGCTTTTATTGAAGCTGGAGCAGGTTCGTTGAAGCCCGACTCGCGCCTGGTGGTGACATTGCTTTCCGATTACATCGGGATCGACGAGAATGGTCATCCGACACCGGAGGCCTTCATACCCGAACTTGGAGAACGGCTCGGTAATGCCTTGACCAAAGAGATGGTGGTCGCTCGATTTGCAGCGATCCGGCCTGTTTCAGGCTATGTGAATCGCTGGCGGATGCCAAGGCCGGTGATGCCCGCGCTCCAGCAGGGAAGTGTGTTTGTACTGGAGATCAAGAATTCCCCGCCAGAGAAGCTGGTGCGACCGTTGTTGTGGGAAGGGGTGGGGCTTCGCCGGGTGGAGGGCTTCGGCCGTTTTGCATTGAATTGGCAAGGCCTGGGTACTGATGATGAGCGCTGTTCCGAACGTACCCCTAGCCTGGAAAACCTTTCGGAGATCAATGCGATAGCCGAGGAAATCCCCGGGCTGAATGAAATGGTCATGCTGGCAAGAAAGCGCCTCGTAGAACAGGATATTTGTTACAAAATGGTGAAGGCTGCAAAAAAGGTCTTGCATCCCGAGCCAAAGTACATCCCCAAGAGGGCATTTCTGGGCAGGCTCCGAGCGCTTGTGCAAAACGCGTCCGACCGTCAGGATATTATCAATTTTATCATGGCATGCAATGGAAAACCCGCCGGAAAAAATTTATCCCGATGCAAAATAGAGCATCTTGAATTGAAAGATTGGCTATTGAAAGTGCTTACCGGACCCGAAACTATATTTTCCGACATGGAGTATCCGGAAGGAACCAGCCTTTCAGATGCAGTCTGCGAGAAACTTCAAAGTCTGCCAAAAGCTGCATTGCCTGATGCGGATGCATTGCTTTGGACGTATCAGAAGCGTTATGCCGATCTGGTCATACAGCGGATGGCGGAAATTAGCAAAAGGAGGGATGCATGATCCGCTATGAAGAGGTGCGCCTTGCCACACGAAGGCTGGTGGTCAGCGGTACCCTAACGCTGAAAACTGCCGCCCATATTGGGGGAGCGGACGTCATGACCCTGACAGATCAGCCCATTCTCAAAGACCACCTGGGCGTGCCGTTTATTCCCGGAACCACCCTTGCCGGCTTGTTTCGCTCCCACCTCAATGATGCTTTGGGCGGCGGCGATGGCGAGGGCAAACCCATCGCGAATTTGTTGGGATGCCGGTGGGGCATGGTAGACGAAGACCAGTCACCGCTGATGATAGAAGATGCCTGTATGCTTACCGAGCACATCGTGAATATGGAATTACGGGATGGGGTTAAGATTGATGCGGCGACCGGAACTGCTGAAAAACACAAGAAATTCGATATTCAACTTCTTCCCGCGGGCACTCAATTTCAATTGCGGTTTGAACTTTTTCTCAAGGCAGATCGCAATGAGGACCATTCCATGCTGGGCAATTTTTTATGGTTGCTGCAGGAGTTGGAGATGGGCAGGATCGCCATCGGGAGCAGGACCCGCAGAGGATTCGGTCGATGCCTCGCTGCCTGCTGGACCTATCAGCATGTGGACCTTCTGACCGCTGATGGATTGTTTCAATGGCTCGGCCTCGATGGAGGCGTTCCTGAAAATTGGCCTATGATTGAAGAAAAACCACACCCCGAGCAACGCGAAGCATATACGGTTCAGGATATGGCCAGGGATTTAAACGTTTCAATACCCATTCATGTGGCGAAGAACGGCCTTGAAATATCCCTTACGTTGAAATCCGTTGGATCTCTCTTGATCGGCTCGGGCGGTCATTTGCTAGAAGAAGCCGACTTGGTCCATTTGCATCGATTCAACCAGGAAAATAATTCATGGGAACCGATTATATCCGGAACATCATTGGCTGGGATTTTGAGAAACCGCTCTACCAAGATCCTGAATACACTGTCGAGCGAGACAGATGACACGAAGGTCAGACAATTCGTCGATGCGCTTTTTGGCCCCGAGATGGGGGCTGGAAATGAAACGGAACCAAAGGCGTCAAGGGTTTGGACCGAGGAATCCGTTATAGATGTTCATGGCGGAGCAGAAATCCTGCGTCACACACGAACAGCGATCGATCGGTGGCGGGGAGGGGCATTGGAAAACATGCTGATCCAGGAAGACGCCCTTTTCGGTGGAACTGTGACGCTGAAATGGGGAGTGGAGCAACCTGCGGCCGAAGAGATTGGTCTGTTTTTGGCCTTGGTCAAAGACCTGTTTACCGGAGACTTGCCCATTGGCGGAGAATCTTCCATCGGAAGAGGCGTTCTATATGGTCTTCACGGCACGGTCAAGGTGCCACAGCCCGGGCCGACTTTCGCTGTCATATCCATCGAGGGAGACGGTGCCGGCAGAATGAAGGTACAAGGGGACACCTCTGCCTATTTTGAAGCATTGAACCAAACGTTTCTCAAGGAGGAAACCGTCCATGGCTCATGATCCCGTGCCGATTCAATTTCGTGAAATCAAGGATGTCCCTATGCTTTGTCATGCTGAAACCAGTTCCTTCCATGCAGATGATGAACAATCCATTCGAGAAATGCTCCTCTCGAACTGGGGGGATGGAGATGCCTGGATATTGGGCCATTGCACGGATGGTGTGCTGTGGGGAAAAATCTCGAAGGGTAAGCTCATCGTTGCAAGCGATGCCGAGCTTGCATTCGGCCCCTTGTTGGAGGCAGGTTCCCTGCTTGACCTCAGGATCTTCTCCCCGGCGAAAGAATTGCGAATCTGGCGCCGATCTGGAAAATTGACGGGATGCGTAGCGTGGGAGGAAGCTTCGAAGGGAGATTGCCCCAGTTATGACGAGGATCAGATATTCCTCTCCGCCTTTCGAGACGGCAAGGCAACCATTGATGGCGTACCTTTTTCCATATTGAGGGGACGTTCAGGCCAGATGCATGCCGTACCCGTTGACTGGGATGGCAGGGACCAGAGGTGGCGGTTGAAGGTTCGTCATTACCTCAACTGCACGGAAACCGGTATGCTGATTGTTACCGAAAGCAGACTTTTAAATATCATAATGGTGCCATAAATACAGGAGGATTGAGTTATGCCGCTGCCAAAACAGGCCCGTGTTCCGGAAGATAGAATCATGAAGGCGCCCTATAATTTTGTCCCGCTTCCGGATGCGGTGTTGACGGTCTCGAAAGAAAAGCAGCCGAATACCTACGACACCCTGAAACATACCGGACTGATAGAGTTGAGAATCACTACGGAAACCCTCCTGTATACCCGGTGTGCCTACCCACCGGCAACGGAGGATGAAAAAGTATATCGTTCTCCCTCCCGCCAACAATTTTTTCATCACGGTAATCCCGAAAGACCATATCTGCCGGGCAGTTCGATCCGAGGCATGCTGCGTTCCCTTATGGAGATCATCACCTACAGCAAGGTAACAAACGTGTATAATGAACGCTTGGTCTACCGTGGAGCCGGGGCTACTAAAGGGAAAAAAATGTCCGGAGATACGGGAAAAATGATACCGCCCTTTTTGAAGAATCCGGATGATCTGGATATGGCGGAAGCCCTATTCGGATCCACCGAGAGAAAGGGAAGAGTTCGGGTGGTGGACGCGGCCTTGACGGCCTCGCCGGAAGACGGGCAGATCTTTCTTGCGGAAGATAACGGCCGGATGATTCCTAAAATTCTGTCCTCTCCCAAGCCCACGTCATTTCAGAATTACCTGGTTCAACCTGAAGACAACGTGCCAAAAGTGACGCTGAAGCACTATGACATCCCTTTCGGATCCGATGGCAACGGGACTGTGATTCGGGGGTATAAACAGTATTGGAACAAGCTGACAAATGACAATGACGTAAGGGAAGACTGCAATAGGGCACAACTTGATGACGACGGCCTTCAGCGCTTTAGAAATCGAAGCCGAGATCCATGGCGAAATGCGGCCGATCCGAATATCCAACCCCAGCATACGGTCATCAAGCCGGTCCGGCCGGGCTGTGTTTTTGGCGGTCGAATTTGTTTCGAAAATCTTTCCGATCTTGAATTGGGCGCGCTGCTTACAGCATTGAGGCTTGAAGATACACATTCCAGGCACCGGTTGGGGATGGGCAAGCCTTACGGCATGGGGCGGATTCGTATTGAATATGTTCTGCATCTCGATGATCGAAAGGCCCGCTATCATGCCATGGACGCAGAAGGAAGGAAGTATTCCGATGAGGTCAGCCAAATCGTACAGACCTGCTTGGCATTATTCTCCCAAAAAATTATGGATCATCACATAACATGCTGCGGCGGATCCTTGGTCGCCTCAATATGGGATATTCCTCGATTAAAAGATTTCTCTCTTCTGATGAACCAGCACGGGCCGAATCTCCAGGATGCCTGTTATGTGTCACTTGACGCCCCTAAACCATGGAGAGACCGAAATGTTTTGCCCGCTCCACAACAGGTAATGAACTTCATTTCCGATGAAACGGTGCATGGTACGGCAAAGGTTTCCGGCTCTGGTAATGTGGGGTCGCAACATCCCCTGTCGGCAACAGAAATCTCCGGCCCCGTTAAAAACCGTCAAAAAGTGACGTGCGTGGTGCTGGCGGAGCAGACCAAAAAAAAGAAATGGCGGTTCAAAGTCAAAGACGGAATCGGAGTTGGCACCATGCACCCAACCAGCGCAATACCTGACGATATCGAGCCGGGTAAGGAGTATCGATTAACGGTATTTTCTAATGATCCTAAGAATATGATGTTTACATGGGAGCCATGAACGACTTGCTTGAAGCTTATACTTCATCACGGCGTTTTCAAATGAAACTCGCTGTCTGCCAAAATCAATGGGAAGCAGAGTGAGCAAGTTGGCCAAACAACATGACTGTCACACATTTCAGGGGCTGAATCTCCTTTCCGAATCTGCCCCTTGGCCCCGGAAATGAAATTTCCCCTTTTTTACCTCACTCCCTGAAAAATTCCGCCGCTTTGCATTTTATGCTGAGCAGACGTCGGTCCTCAGGGGCCGCCTATACACGGCCGCTGAAAGGAATCGGAATCGGGGTTGCGGTACTGCGAATGCTCTTTTTGAAAAAAATCCCTTCCCCTTGGAAATCCCGGGCCGGACGCCGTTATAATCTTACAAAAGCCTGAAGCAAAGCTTGAAATCCCCCGCTCCCCGGGGTCAACCCGTTTCATTTCGTGGAGGTGACCTATGAACGCAAACACCGGAATCGCTGTTGGAGTCGGGGCCGCCAAAATCGCCGTCCGGGTGGTGGGGGCCTCGGTCGTCGCCGCGGACGCGGCCACCATTATCCTTGCCACTGGCGGGGCCGTTGCCATCGGTCTGATCGCCTTCGGGCTTTTTAAGCTGATTAGCTCGGACTCCTGATCCAATTTCACCCGTTTTCAAGGAGGTGCCTCATGACACACGCGCTCCCCTCGACCAAACTGCCCATTGAAGGCTCCGCACCCGCGCATGCCGCCGCCATTGCCGCTGCGCAAGCCGATCCGGTCCGGTTCGAACGGCATGAGGAGATCCAGGCCGACCTCGAAGAACTGGCCCGCGAGAACCAGTGGCCGGCCATCGTGGAACGGTATCATCCCCTGGACGAAAAAGCGCCTGCGGCCGCTGCCGGAAAAAGGTCTCATTACCTGAGGTCGCGGGTGGCCTTTGCCCTGGGTCAGACGAGCCGGTTCGACGAGGGGATCGCCGAACTGCGCAAGTGCCTGGAGCAGTACCCCGGAAACTTTCTCTACCACGCCGCCATGGCCTACACGGCCTACAATTCCCTGTGGGCCGCTAAAAACCGGGAGTACTTCCTCAAAGGCCCCGCCCGGAAAGACCGGATCGACCTGGCCCATGCCCATTTCAAACGGGCACAGGAGCTTCGCCCCGACGGCGTGACCAATTTTTATCGCCAAGGAATGCTTTTCTACAAGATCGAGGATCATGCCGAAAAAGCGTTTCCGTTGTTCCGTATGGCCGTGGCCAACTGGGACGGTCTTTCTCCCCAAGAACAGCAGGCCCGGCACCAGGAGCGGAAAAATTTCGTCAAGGCCCTTTACCAGGCGGCCAGCGCGGCCCTCAAGCTTGACAGGCCGTCCATGGCCCTCGGGCTGATCGAGCGGTGCCTGGCCGAGGATGAGGCCTCCGGGCATCTGGAGAGGCTCTTCAAGTTTTTCGCGCTGGGCAAGGTGCGGTATCACCTGGGCCAATACGACCAGGCCCGGGACGCCCTCAAATTCGCCTTGCAGGTGCGCCGCAAGGGGCAGCCGGCGGATTTCGCGAGCGAACTCCTGGCAAGGACCTACATGGCACTCAAGGATTTCAACAGGGCCGAAACGGCTGTTCAGGAGATCCCGGAGCATCGGCGGCGGCCCTATATCCGGTGGACCGAGGCGGATATCCTGACGGCCCGGGGCCGCGCGGATGAAGCTCGGAAGGTGCTCCTGGCCTGCGCGGACAAGGACAGGATGTCCCGGCACAAAGCCCTCATCCGGCTCGCGAAGCTGGAGCATCAAGCCGGGCGCTTCGAGCACGCCGAACAGTGCGCTGCCGTGGCCGACCGGTTCTTCCGGGAAAAATGGGGGAACCCCTATCTGGAAGGCTTGTATTGGCAGGCCCTTTCGGCTTTAGGCATGGGAAATACAGCAAAGGCCCGGGCTGTTTTGGGCGAGCTGGAGGCCCATTTCCCCGAGAGCGGGCGCTGCCGGATGCTTCAGGAACAGATGGCCGAAACAGGTTCGTAAGTTCGCCACCGCCGGGCCGTGATGCAAAGGCCGTTCTTTTCTTCGGGAACGGCCTCGCACGCGGTTCTTTCTCGCTTTCAGTTTTTACCGCATTGCTTTCAAACGGAGGGCCCCATGGCACATCCCGACACCGCATCCAACCCAGAAAATACCGGGCCGCGGTCGCCCACGGATAACAGTCTCTCGCAAAGGCTGGAAACAAGTTCCGCCATAGGGAACGCCGGTCCGGACGGCCCTGTGAAAACGGAGACCACCGGCCCAGAAGCTCTCTTGCCGACCCGGGGCACACCTGCCGGAAAAGCCAAAGGCGCCATCGACTTCAGGCTCGTTTTGGCCATGCTGGAAAAAAACGTGTTGGCCGGCAGTCAGTCGGAAAAATGCAACAGGGTCCTGAGCCGTCCGGACCTCTGGCGCAGGATGCCGCCCGAGCTGGCCCTCCCTTGGGCGAGGCTTGCCCAGATGGCGGGGGAGATTGAAACCTCTCTCGAGGTCCTGGCATGGCTCAACCAGTCCCGGCCGGAGATTCAGGAGGCATGGGAGATGCGTATCGAGGTCCTCCAGATCCTGGACCGCCGCCCGGAACTCGCCCGGGTTACCGCCCTGCGACGCCATTGCTGCGGCGGGAACGCACCGAAAATCGCCCCGTCGGTACCGGGTTCAAGGGATGTCGATCCGGATCTCGATATCGCGACCCGCTCCTTTGCGGCATTCCGGGGCCGGGAAGCGGCGGTTGGCCGCTATATGGAACTCTTTTCGGGCCGCGAGGATGCCTTTGCACGGCAGTGGGCCGACAAGGGCCAGGGAACCCAGGGGTACGTCCCGGTTCGGCGCGCGCTTTCCCCGGAGGATGTGGCGGACCATCTTGCCGGGCGCATGACCTACGGCATTTATCTCATCCGGTCCGACGCCACGGTGAAGACGGCGGTCCTGGATGCGGACCTGAAATCGGAGTTCCGGGGAAAGCGCCTCAAGGCGGACGACCTTCAGCGCGTCAGAAGGGAGCAGGCCTATTTGGTGGAGCGGGTGAAGGCGCTTTCCCATGAGCGGGGGCTTTCTCCCCTGCTGGAACTGAGCGGCGGGAAAGGGTTCCATTTCTGGTATTTTTTTCTGGAGCCCGTGCCGGCCGGCGCTGCCAAGGCACTGTTGTCGGATATCCGGACGGGTGTGGCAGGGGACCTCTCCACCTTCGACCTGGAGGTCTTCCCCAAGCAGGACCGCCTTTCCGGCAAAGGGTTTGGCAACCTGGTGAAGCTCCCCCTGGGTATCCATCGTCTCTCCGGCAAGCCGTCCTTCTTTCCGCTGTGCAAAGACCGGTCTGTTGAGGCGCAGTTGGCATGGCTGGAAAAGGTCCGCTCTGCGGCAAAGGCGGAGGTGGTATGGGAGAAGGCGCCCGTCACGGCCGCCGTCCTGCCTCTTTCGAAATCGCCGCGAGCGAAGCCTGCCGCGGATTTCGAAGGCGAATTTCCAGAGCTGGAAGCCCTCTGCCGGGCGTGCCCGCCCATCGGTCAGATCGTGGCCGGACTCCGGGCCGGTCATCTCGGCAGTAAGGAGGAGAAGGTCCTGCTTCAGACCCTCGGGTTTTTGCCGTCGGCCCGGGCTGTCCTTCACGGACTGATGGCCGCGCTGCCCGACTACAACCCCCATTTGGTGGATTATCGGCTGTCCGGGCTTCGGGGGTCGCCCCTGGGGTGCAAGCGGATCCACACCCTGCTGGGATATGAGGGGCCGTTCTGCCGATTCGAGAACCCGGGCGGCTATGATCATCCGCTCCGCCATGTGTCGGAGTCGGAAGAGGTCGAAAAACCGAAGGCCGAGACTGTTGAGAACCTCAACGCGGCCATCGAGAATCTGAAGATCGCCCTTCGCCGGGTGGAGCGTTTTCTCATGTGATATTTTCAGAATGACTCGGAGCAAGGAGCCATGGAATCGATTTACGTGTTGGAACCCGGAACCTATTTGCGTCGGGACGGCGAAACCCTGAAGGTCGTCAAGGGCGGGGAGTGCATCGACAGCATACCGGCCGGCGGCCTCAAGCGCCTCATGCTGGTGGGATATGTGTCCCTCACCGGCGCAGTCCTCGATTTCCTGATCCGCAGGCGGGTGGAGACGATATTCGTCACCCCCACGGGCCGGTTCCGGGCCCGCCTTTTCCTGGATGAGCACCGGCATGTAAGCCTTCGAAAATCCCAGTATCTCGCCCTTACCCGGGAGGACCGCACATTGAAGGCCGCACGGCGGATCGTGTCGGGCAAATTGCGAAACATGGCCGATTTCCTAAGGCTGAGGGCGGGGACGTACGATGACAACACTCTCAAGATAGACGCCCTCAAACTCCGCTCCATGGCGGTCCATGCGGAGGAGGCAAAGGGGATGGACATCGTCCGCGGGGTTGAGGGTGCCGGTTCCAGGGTCTACTTTTCGACTTTTTCACGGCTTCTCCGAAACGACGGTTTCGCCTTTAACGGGCGGAACCGAAGGCCTCCCCGGGACCCGGTGAACGCCATGCTCTCCTTTGTCTACACCCTGCTGACGAACGAGGTCCTCTCGGCGATCTCCATCTGCGGCCTGGATCCTTATCTCGGGGCCCTCCATGAAACCAGTTACGGCAGGCCGTCCCTGGCGTGCGACCTTGTGGAGGAATACCGCTCCTTCATGGGGGATCGACTGGTCCTGGGTTTGATCAATAAAAAAATGATCCGGCCGGAGGATTTCATCATCCGGGAGAACGCCCCCAAATCCTTTCTGGATGAGGAGGACATGAAGGCGCGGCGGCCCGTTGAAATGAAACCCGCGGTTGCCAGAACGTTTATCGCGGCGTATGAGGAGATGATGCACCGGTCGATTCATTATCCTCCCCTAAATAAATCGATCACCTACCGATGGTTGATTCTCAATCAGGTGCGCCGGTTCGGCGATAGCCTCGAATCGCCGGATGGGGCGTACGAGCCGTTTTCCTGGAGGAACTGAAATGTTTTACCTGGTCTGTTTCGACATATCGGATCACCGGATGCGGCGAAGGGCGGTCAAGATCCTCAAGGGATACGGTGTTCGGGTCCAGAAATCGGTGTTTGAGTGCCCTCGTTTGAGCGATAAAAAGTTCGCCGCCATGAAAACGCGCTTGGATGCAGAAATCGACCACGGCCAGGATTCGTTCCGCTTTTACCCCATCTGCAGGGATTGCCTTGCCAAGACCGAATTTTCGGGCATAGGGGAGGAGCCGGATGTTCGATCCTTCCGGGTGGTTTGAGGGTGGACTCTGAAATTGACATATGTGCTCACGTTGGGTAGAATGCCGTTGGTTTCATCGGCAGGCAGCCGTATGGTGCGCATCTCCGTCGGAGGATTTGCGGAGGGCTTCAAACAAGAGATCCTTCGTTTTGATCTGTAATCATTTCAAATTGTTGTGAATCTTTTGGCTTGCAGGCATCCGGAGGTTTTATGATCAATAATAAAAACAAAAGGTTGGAGTTGGACAGAGGATGTTCTGGGCCTGCTCCAAAAGTCCCGGCCGCCCTTTTTCAGGGGGATCCGCCGATTTGCCGGTACAACCGCTTGATCTCTCTGTCCAAAATAGGGTAAGTGTCTGAAGGATTGCCCCGCCTTGAGGGGTTTGAGACATGTTGTCATCCTTTGCCTTTGCCGTCTCCTTTTTAAGTCTGAAGGATTGCCCCGCCTTGAGGGGTTTGAGACTTATTAAAAATCAATTTGAAAAATGTTCTAATGCGTCTGAAGGATTGCCCCGCCTTGAGGGGTTTGAGACGTCTTTGTCATTTTGTTTTCCCTTTCTTTTTTTTAATGTCTGAAGGATTGCCCCGCCTTGAGGGGTTTGAGACCACATATAGCTGTTCCAGCAGCGTATTAGATTGCTGCGTCTGAAGGATTGCCCCGCCTTGAGGGGTTTGAGACTTTCTTGCAGTCGATAATTACGTTAGTATGATCTTTAAGTCTGAAGGATTGCCCCGCCTTGAGGGGTTTGAGACTTGTTATTCTTTTTATTTCTTTAATTAAATATTTATAGTCTGAAGGATTGCCCCGCCTTGAGGGGTTTGAGACTTTTCTTAAGGTCCGAATTAGTTTACGCGCTGGCCGTCTGAAGGATTGCCCCGCCTTGAGGGGTTTGAGACTTTGTATGCACAGGATAATCTTTTCCGCTATATGCTAGTCTGAAGGATTGCCCCGCCTTGAGGGGTTTGAGACTTTTTATACAAGCAACCCGGTGCTTCCGGGCGATGCGGTCTGAAGGATTGCCCCGCCTTGAGGGGTTTGAGACTTACCGCATTGAGATTAACTTTTTGTGAACCCCTTGGGTCTGAAGGATTGCCCCGCCTTGAGGGGTTTGAGACTTTTTTGATCCTTTCGTTTATTAGTTTTTTAATAATGTGTCTGAAGGATTGCCCCGCCTTGAGGGGTTTGAGACTTTTTGATGAGTTCCTGTTCTCTCAATTGCCATTCAGGTCTGAAGGATTGCCCCGCCTTGAGGGGTTTGAGACTCTGTTCTGTATCTGTCAAGGCCCTCACGGACTGTGTCTGAAGGATTGCCCCGCCTTGAGGGGTTTGAGACGCTTTTCTTGGCAGGTTTTTGCTTTTTCCGTCCAACTGTCTGAAGGATTGCCCCGCCTTGAGGGGTTTGAGACTTGTGGGCGACGGCGATATCCGGTTAAAATTTATTTGTCTGAAGGATTGCCCCGCCTTGAGGGGTTTGAGACTTATTACAGTTGTAAAGTTAGAAACATAATTTATCTGTCTGAAGGATTGCCCCGCCTTGAGGGGTTTGAGACCTGCCCGCGGGTGCCATGCCAGACGTACTCTGCTGTTGGGTCTGAAGGATTGCCCCGCCTTGAGGGGTTTGAGACTTTTCACACTGGCTACAACGGCCGGTATACTTTTGAAGTCTGAAGGATTGCCCCGCCTTGAGGGGTTTGAGACTTGTTACTGTGTTATATTTTTGTATGAATATAACTAGTCTGAAGGATTGCCCCGCCTTGAGGGGTTTGAGACTAAACTTTGCACCATTAAATTCCGCATAATTAAGTTCGTCTGAAGGATTGCCCCGCCTTGAGGGGTTTGAGACGGAACAGGCGCTTTTGAACCACCCAATAAAGCATTTTGTCTGAAGGATTGCCCCGCCTTGAGGGGTTTGAGACTTGGTGATAATTGTGTTTCTTTTTGCCTCTGCTGTGTCTGAAGGATTGCCCCGCCTTGAGGGGTTTGAGACTTGCTTCTATCGTCTCTTTTTTCAGTCTGTCTGCTAGTCTGAAGGATTGCCCCGCCTTGAGGGGTTTGAGACATGCTTCTTTTGGTCAAAGCTGTCAATTTAATGTTTGTCTGAAGGATTGCCCCGCCTTGAGGGGTTTGAGACCTATTAAAAAGGCTGTTAATAATTTCGGCCTGTGCCGTCTGAAGGATTGCCCCGCCTTGAGGGGTTTGAGACGCACAAACCCACATTTAGCAAGAGTTTCTTGATACCGTCTGAAGGATTGCCCCGCCTTGAGGGGTTTGAGACAATCTTCCGCAATTTTACTCGTTTTAAATTCTTCTTGAGTCTGAAGGATTGCCCCGCCTTGAGGGGTTTGAGACTTTGCACGAATATACTCAGCTACCTGTGCTTCTGTGTGTCTGAAGGATTGCCCCGCCTTGAGGGGTTTGAGACATTAATAATAGATAATACTGGTCTAATTTGAAACATTGTCTGAAGGATTGCCCCGCCTTGAGGGGTTTGAGACTTGATCTGCCCGGGAAAAGCTCCTGTTTCTCGATCTCGGTCTGAAGGATTGCCCCGCCTTGAGGGGTTTGAGACTTTTAACAGTAACGGTTTCAGTCCGGCTTTCTCGGAGTCTGAAGGATTGCCCCGCCTTGAGGGGTTTGAGACTTGGAGTATGAGTTGTAAATTACATGGGTGATATTTTGTCTGAAGGATTGCCCCGCCTTGAGGGGTTTGAGACTTAAGTCGCTATATCCAACGACGTTGTTGACCATTTGTCTGAAGGATTGCCCCGCCTTGAGGGGTTTGAGACTTATCGCTCTATCCATCTTGTCGATTTTTGTGGTTAGGTCTGAAGGATTGCCCCGCCTTGAGGGGTTTGAGACTAATCGTTCCTGTCTTTTTAAATTTTTTGGTATTGTGTCTGAAGGATTGCCCCGCCTTGAGGGGTTTGAGACTATCCGCGTTCTTGTCTCCTATTAAAAAATTCCCATGTCTGAAGGATTGCCCCGCCTTGAGGGATTTGAGACTTATCTTTTATAGTCTCAGATAAAGTGATAATTGCGTCTGAAGGATTGCCCCGCCTTGAGGGGTTTGAGACACATTGGTATGATCTTTAATAACGTCGGATAAGGTCTGAAGGATTGCCTCGCCTTGAGGGGTTTGAGACGCATCGGAGAGCCCCTTGTGGTGCTTCGCGGCCAAAGTCTGAAGGATTGCCCCGCCTTGAGGGGTTTGAGACAAGTCCACCTAACGTGTTTCCACCTGTCTGTCTTGGTCTGAAGGATTGCCCCGCCTTGAGGGGTTTGAGACACCTATAATGAGCCCCCTATTGTCACAAATTGGAAACCAAGTCTGAAGGATTGCCCCGCCTTGAGGGGTTTGAGACTTTTTCTCATGTTTCACCTTCTTTCTTTATTTTAAGTCTGAAGGATTGCCCCGCCTTGAGGGGTTTGAGACATATTATACTTCTTTTTGGTATTGTTCATCAAAACAGTCTGAAGGATTGCCCCGCCTTGAGGGGTTTGAGACTTAATGACGACAACTTGACCTAAATCAATGTACTTCAGTCTGAAGGATTGCCCCGCCTTGAGGGGTTTGAGACCAATTTGATGCTTTTTACGTCGTCATCATCTTCAATGTCTGAAGGATTGCCCCGCCTTGAGGGGTTTGAGACTTGTTGTTTCATAGTCAAATGCTACCTCTTTTAATTTTGTCTGAAGGATTGCCCCGCCTTGAGGGGTTTGAGACGTTCTGGGGATCATTAAAGTACATATCGTAGGGCATAAGGTCTGAAGGATTGCCCCGCCTTGAGGGGTTTGAGACTTGTTGACGGTATTAATTATACCTGCTGCTGATATTTGTGTCTGAAGGATTGCCCCGCCTTGAGGGGTTTGAGACCTACTAAGCCAATCGAAATAACGACACAAAACCAATGTCTGAAGGATTGCCCCGCCTTGAGGGGTTTGAGACATGGCCCGGATAATTTCGCGCCGGCCTTTTGTTCTGAGTCTGAAGGATTGCCCCGCCTTGAGGGGTTTGAGACCTTAACAGGCCCTGGAACATGCTGAGCCATAAGCCCCGTCTGAAGGATTGCCCCGCCTTGAGGGGTTTGAGACAATTTGCTTAATAAGATGCTCTTTATCCTTATTAAAAGGTCTGAAGGATTGCCCCGCCTTGAGGGGTTTGAGACTTAACTTTGACGCTCGTTATCATATAGCTTGCCTTTTGTCTGAAGGATTGCCCCGCCTTGAGGGGTTTGAGACGTTATACCTCCCTCCATTTTCCTTTATCGTAGCGGACGTCTGAAGGATTGCCCCGCCTTGAGGGGTTTGAGACCTTTTTAGCGAAATTCCTATCGGCTATGTTAATGACCGCTGATATAGTGCCAAACCGTGATCGCCGAAAACGCGCTATTTTATAATCGCCGACATGGCGCCACCGGTGTCCCCCTTCGGCGCACCGACAGGATGGAGCGCCGGAGGGATTTTAATGACACCCCCGGCATCCTACCCTCGGTGGACATTGGGTCGGTCCTTGCAGGGCGTCGAAATTCAAATAGCATCTCGGACCATGGAAACAACTGCGTTAACGTCCCGGGAAAAAAGCGTCAACCCGGGAGGTGCGTCCATTTCAAACAGGAAATTTGAGCTGTTCCAATACCGTCATATCATTTATTGCATGCGCATGGGGCAAAGCGATCGTGCCATTGTCGTGGCCAAATTGATGGTCCGGCTGAAATGCGCCGAGCTACGGTCCATTGCCGATGAGCGGGGATGGCTGGGTTCCGGCCCCCTGCTCGATGACGCCGAACTGGCCGAAGTTTTTGAAAAGACCCTGTGCTGCAATGCGACCCGCCGTCCATGAGCCTGCCGCATGAAGCCCGGATTCAACAATGGCTCGACCGGGGAATTCCGGCAACCACCATCCACCGGGCGCTGGTGGAGCAGTCCGGGTTCAGCGGCAGCTACTCGTCCCTTCGTCGGATGACGCAGAAATTGAATGGCCGCCACCCGAAAGTCACCTGCATCCTGGATTTCGCGCCAGGCGACGCGGCGCAGGTGAATTTCGGCAAAGGCTTTACGATCACGAACGTCTTCCCGAGATGAAAGAGAACATCATGAAGCTCGAATTTGCTTGAGGCCGCTGTCGCCGGCCAGAATCGAGTGCTCCTGTGTGGTCCAACGGAGAGGTGCGCCCTGAGGGCGGTAGCAACCGGAAAAAATGGAGCAGAGATGCTATTGTAGATAGATATCCTCATCCTGATGCGTGAGAAAAGAGCTTCCCGGGTCAGATATGGCGCCCGCGGGGCATGGCTGAATGCCATTCATTTTAATCCTGACCAAGCCTGAATCTTTTAGGTGAAACGAAAATGGGTTGCCAAAAGAATAGTGTGAGGCTCAAAAGTTCGACACATACGATGGAGGAAAAAAATGTCGAAAGCAAAAATTGAGGCATTTCCCGAATTGAGAATAGAGCATTTGAAATTATACGCAGAAGAATGGGTACAAGATTATCCGGCCGTTCCCATAGAACGGATCACTTTATATCGATTTGATAATCCTTGGGCATTGCATATCAAACACCGACGATCCACCAAAGGTGAAAAAGTAAGCCCACGGGGCAAATATGCATGTGTCGTGGATTTTTCAGAGAGCGCGAGTCTTGATTTTGAAAGACTTTATGGTTCACCCTTTGAAATCACAACCCCATTTGGAAGAGACGCCGACAAAGCCTCAGATGGCCCGGAAGGGACGGATCATTCTCAAGAGGACGGTGAGCTGGATACTGATGACTCAAGAGGAGGGCGTTTCAATGCCCTGGCTGCCATTAAAGCAAGTGAAAAATGGCTTCAATCTTTAAGTGATTGTGAGGAATTTATTATAAATGGAATGGGATATCCCCATATAAAGGACGGCCGATTTTCAACTTTTCTTAGAGACGCCTCATTTGAGGTTGTTGTTTACCGGCATCCACCAGATGAGGAATTTTCCCATGACTGGGCTTTTATTCCAAGAACAGCCAAGCAAAAACCCATAGAGGAGCATCTCGGATACATCAAATGCAACCGACCTCATTGCATTCTTTTCCAAACAGATAAGCAAAAAACGGCCCTTAACAAGAAAAAGCAAGAGCTCATGCTTAGAGTAATTCCAGAGATCGAGCGACTATATTCCGTCGTGAAGGGCAAAGGCATAGGGGTTAACCCGAAGCATGAATTCCCTGATGAAATATTGAAAGAAGCAATGCTCAAAAAACTGAGGATTGAAAAATTTGAGCTTATAAAGGCTGAATATCTTGAAATAAAGGGGTGTTATACCTGGACCCCAACTCAAGAAAAGCGCTCTTTTTTTTCGTTTATGACCAATGTTATCCTTGAGGCAAACGGTTTGGGGAAGATAAATGTTACTGCCGTAGAGAAAATGAGAAAAAACTTAAAATAGTTCAAAGTCGACATGGCCGACATTTTTTCGGCGTGTCGAGACAAAGATAATTTATTTTTCATATGTGAGGGGTCAGCCTGAGGGTTTGGCCCCTTTTTTTTATGAACAATTGGAGGTTGTTGATGGACCTTTTTGAAGCCAGAGCAAAGAGAAGGATGACGCAATGGGGTTTAAAAAACATGACCGGCATTCATCAAAGCAAAATCAGTTTGATTGAGAGGGGATATGTCGTTCCATCTGCGGAAGAAAAGGAAAAGATCGCCCAAGCTTTGGACATGTCCGATGGGGAAATTGAATGGAGAAACATCAAAAAATAAGGAAGGATCTACATGGATAAAAAACTAATAAATATCGATGAGATGGCAGACCAGTTGGGTGTCCCGGTATCCTGGATTTACAGCCGGACCCGAACAAAGGAAATCCCTTTTTATAAAATTGGGAAATACGTCCGCTTTGATCCGAGAGAGGTCATCCAGTGGTATAGAGACAAGACCATGGCGGAGGAGGGGTAGCCCGTGGATGAAGCCATAAAAAGAAAAAAGCCCCTTATGCTTGGCGAGGGGCTTTCGATAATTCTTGGTGCAAACGCGACGCAACACTCGCGAAATCCGTTTTCTCGATCGGGTCATTGTTTATGAGGGAGGCGACCTTGAAACCTGAATACCGTATTCTCATCCCCGAGAACATCCCAATAGCGTTAAAAAAAATCCCCCAATGGGTAGTATGGCGGGGCTCCCTGGCGGGCGGTAAGTGGACGAAGCCTCCCTTCGACCCCAAGACAGGCAGG
>Ga0209164_1001195_pt1 | contig 36538 bp, 36 predicted proteins | sample MTBNYHSulfiMetaG_FD_187458 | JGI IMG/M metagenome (GOLD analysis project Ga0209164, IMG submission 187458) | Enrichment culture microbial communities from rom New York Harbor, USA that are MTBE-degrading - MTBE-NYH (New York Harbor Sulfidogenic)... | ecosystem: Environmental > Aquatic > Marine >... | reverse complement strand
CGGCTGCTACTTGATGATATCGGCCACCACCCCGGCCCCTACCGTCCGGCCCCCCTCCCGGATGGCAAACCGAAGCTCTTTCTCCATCGCGATCGGCGTGATCAGCTCCACCTCGATCGACACGTTGTCACCGGGCATCACCATCTTCACGTCCGAAGGAAGCGTCACCACCCCCGTCACGTCCGTCGTCCGAAAATAAAACTGCGGCCGATACCCGTCAAAAAACGGCGTGTGACGACCTCCCTCCTCCTTCGTCAAGACATACACCTCCGCCTTGAACCTCGTGTGCGGCGTGATGCTCCCGGGAATGCACACCACCTGGCCCCGCTCAATCTCGTCCCGCTTCACCCCCCGAAGCAGCAACCCGATGTTGTCCCCCGCCTGACCCTGGTCCAAGAGCTTCCGGAACATCTCCACTCCCGTCACCACCGTCTTCCGGGTCTCCTGGATCCCTACAATCTCCACCTCGTCCCCAACCTTGATGATCCCGCGGTCCACACGACCCGTCGCCACCGTCCCCCGACCCGATATCGAAAAAACATCCTCCACCGGCATCAAAAACGGCTTGTCGATCACCCGCTGCGGCTCCGGAATGTACGCGTCAATCGCGTTCATCAACTCGAAAATCGAACCGCACTGAGGACAACTCTCCTCGTTGCACCCGTGCTCCAACGCCTTGAGCGCGCTCCCCTTGATCACCGGAATCTCGTCCCCGGGAAACTCATACTGCGACAGCAGCTCCCGAACCTCCAGCTCCACCAGCTCCAAAAGCTCCGGATCGTCCACCATGTCCACCTTGTTCATGTACACCACTATGTACGGAACCCCCACCTGACGCGCCAACAAAATGTGCTCCCGCGTCTGCGGCATCGGACCGTCCGCCGCCGATACCACCAGAATCGCCCCGTCCATCTGCGCCGCACCCGTGATCATGTTCTTCACATAGTCCGCGTGCCCCGGACAGTCCACATGCGCGTAGTGACGGTTCGCTGTCTCATACTCCACATGCGCCGTCGCAATCGTGATCCCCCGCTCCCGCTCCTCCGGCGCCCGGTCAATCTCGTCAAACGCCACAAACTTCGCCCCACCACGGTTCGACAAACACTTCGTTATCGCGGCCGTCAACGTCGTCTTCCCATGGTCCACATGACCAATCGTCCCAACGTTCACGTGCGGCTTCGTCCTCTCAAACTTCGCCTTGGACATCGTCTCCTCCTTCGAGATCGCTCACTGTGCCGGAGCCGACTCCGCTCCCAGCCCGGTCAGGCTCCATGGCGGGGGCCCGAATTCAATCCCTGTGCATTTATCCGTCTGGAGCCCACGGTCGGGATTGAACCGACGGCCTCTTCCTTACCAAGGAAGTGCTCCACCACTGAGCTACGTGGGCCCGTTGCTTTCTGGAGCGGGAAACGGGACTCGAACCCGCGACCCTCAGCTTGGAAGGCTGACGCTCTAGCCAACTGAGCTATTCCCGCAAAAAATCTATCCCAGGCGGGTGAAGAGCCTGTTTCCGAACGAATCTGCCCCGTCCCTGAATCAACCCTTTCCCCGGGGCTCCCTTTCAAGGAATTGCCACCCAACCTGTCAACAGGACCCCTGGGGATCCCTGAAATTATGGTGGGGAGTGATGGATTCGAACCACCGTAGGCAGCGCCAACGGGTTTACAGCCCGCTCCCTTTAGCCACTCGGGCAACTCCCCTTAAAACAATCTTTTCTCAGCCTGGAGCTGGCGAAGGGACTCGAACCCGCAACCTGCGCATTACAAGTGCGCTGCTCTACCAGTTGAGCTACGCCAGCATCGCTTAAGTGCCGAATGACATTTTTTAAGGTCAAAAGGATAACACGCTTTTCTAAAGACTCAAAGTATGTTTGTCAAGGAGAAAAGGGGAAAAGACTGAATGGGGTTGAGAGAAGGGGGAAGGAAATCCCCCGAAACTTCATCCTTCATCCTTTTTCATTCTGTTCATTACATGATGGATCGCGATCCCCGCCGCAACAGACAGATTCAGCGAACCCGTCGGGCCTTCCCCCTCGATGGTCAATACAACATCGCACGCTTCCCGGATTCGGGCGGAAAGGCCCCTGTCCTCACTCCCAAGGACGAGGGCGATTTTCCCGGCCCCGGGAATCCACGCGGAGAGGGGTTTCCCTCCCTTTTCGAGTCCGGCCACAAGGTAGCCGGCCCTGGAAACCTTCGCGCAGGCGTCAGGGGTGTTCCGGAAAATTCCCACCGGAAGGCTCTCTATAGCACCGGCCGAGGCCCTGGAGGCCGTTGAGGAAAAGGGCGCGACCCCTTTTTCCTGGACCAGGAGGGCCCGGACGCCGAGGAAGGAGCAGCAGCGGGCAACCGCACCGAGGTTTCTCGGATCTTCAACCCCCGACAGAAGGACCAGGAGGTCCTTTCCTCCGGGAGGATCCAGGGCGAGAAGATCATCAAGGGTGTAGAAAGGGAGGGCCCCGCATTCCAGGACAACGCCTTGATGCTTTGCTGTCCCCGCCAGACGCCCCATCTTCTCCGCGTCGGCCGGCACTACCGGGACCCCCGCTAGTTCCGCCAGGCGAAGCAGGTCGTGGGACCCTTTCTGTCGGGAAATATAGACACGGAAAAGGGGGCGGCGCCGGCGCCTCAAAGCCTCGGTCACGGCCTGGAAACCGGAAAGATATTGCAGCTCGTCTGTGTCGCTCATAAAGAACAGTTTAACCTTTTTAAATGTATCTGAATTTGCAAAAAATCATCAACGCGCCCCGCGCGGGGCGCCCGGATCCAGGACGCGCGTCGCAAGTCATGGATCCGCAAGGAAAGGGAAAACCACGCTTTACCCTTTCCGTGGAGCAAAAAGTCCTGAATCGGACTTTTTGCGACCCTATTCGCATCCAACTTATTCCCTCCGGCTTTGGAGACCCTTTCCCCGGCACGCCCACACCCGTCATTCCCTTACTCCTTACCCCCCCTGGCTCTTTAACGGCACCGGTATCGGCCCCTGCGCCGTATCCTGAACGGTAAAACCCAGGGAAGCTATCTCATCCCGGATTTCGTCCGCCCTTCCCCAGTTTTTTTCCTTTCTGGCCCGCGTTCTCTCTTCAATGAGATCGTAGACCTTGCCTGGTATATCGGTCCGGAGACCGAGGAATTCCGGACCCCAGCGCAATCCGTTCTCAAAAAATCCCAACACGCTTCCGAGATCTTTAAGCCAAAAATCCACTTTTTCAACTAAATCCTTTGAGATCCCCACATTGGCCGAATTTGCTTCCTCTATCAGCGAGTTAATCTGGGTCGAGGCCAGAAAAAGCTGTCCTATAGCTCCAGCTGTGTTGAAATCATCATCCATGGCCGAGATAAAACCTTCCCGGCGATTTTGGAGTAATTTCAGGGTTTCCTGTTCCCGATCATCAGGATCCCTGTCCTCCTGTCTGGTCTGGTTTAGAAGCCGGTGCATGACATTGGCCAGACGGGTCAACCCCCCAGAGGCATTTTCAAGGGCCTTGTCCGAAAAATCCAAGGGACTCCTGTAATGGGTCGAGAGAAGGAAAAAGCGCACCACCTCGGGCCTGAACCTCGCCAGGATCTCGCGGATGGTGAAGAAATTGCCGAGGGATTTGGACATCTTTTCATTGTCAATGTTCACAAAACCGTTGTGGAGCCAGTATCGGGCGAATTCCTTCCCGAAGGCCCCTTCCGACTGGGCGATCTCGTTCTCGTGGTGGGGAAAGATCAGGTCCTTGCCGCCGCCGTGGATGTCAAAGGGCTGGCCCAGGATGTCGGCGGACATGGCGGAGCATTCGATATGCCACCCTGGCCGTCCCTTTCCCCACGGGCTGTCCCAGGAGGGCTCGCCGGGTTTGGATGCCTTCCAGAGGGCGAAATCCAGGGGGCTCTTTTTGCGGTCGTCGACCTCGACCCGTGCCCCGGCCTGGAGGTCATCGAGGTTCCGCCTGGAGAGCTTCCCGTATCCCTTGAACTTCCCCACCTCGAAATAGACGTCCCCGTCCACCTCGTACCCGATCCCGTTGGCCACCAGAGCCTTAACGGTGTCGATTATCCGGGGGATATAATCCGTGGCCCGCGGCTCGACATCGGCCCTCTGGACCCCCAGCGCCGCCATGTCCTCGTCGTGGGCCTCGATGAAGGCCTGGGCCAGCCTGTCCCAGGGGATTCCCTGCTCCCTGCTGCGGTTGATGATCTTGTCATCCACGTCCGTGTAGTTGCGGACGTAGGTGACCTCATACCCCGCATAGCGAAGGTATCGGGCGATAACGTCGAAAGCCACCGCCGCCCGGGCGTGCCCGATATGGCAGTAGTCATAGACTGTCACCCCGCAGGCATACATGCCGACCCTGGGGGGATGGACGGGCTTGAACTCCTCTTTTGAACCGCTCATGGTGTTGTAGACGCGAAGGGTCATTGAATAATCCTCTCGACGCGGGAACGCGGGAACGCGCAGACGCGGAGAAAAGGCCTCATAACCTTCCTTTTCGGACAGAAGGGCTCTAGAGGTCGAACCCTTCCTTTGGACTCTGGACTCTGGATTGCGGATTCTTGGCTCGCAACTGTCCCTTTTTCCAACGTTGAACGTTCAACGTTAAACGTTAAACTCTCCTTATCAGAGCGACGGCCATGGCGGCTATCCCCTCCTCCCGCCCCACAAACCCCATCCCCTCACCGCGGGTGGCCTTGATGTTGACGCTTCCCACCGGCATGCCCCCATTCTCCAGATTCAGGATCATCTGGCCGATATGGGGCCTTAAAAAAGGGTTCTCGGCGGCGACGGTGATATCGGCGTTCACCGGCATAAACCCGTCTTTCTCCAGAAAGGACAGTACTTTCCCAAGAAGATCGACGCTCCTCGCATCGAGAAAGCTTTCATCGGTATCGGGAAAATATTCCCCGATATCCCCCAGGCCGGCGGCCCCCAGAAGGGCGTCCATAAGAGCGTGGGTGAGGACATCGGCATCCGAATGCCCTTGAAGACCACGTTCGAAAGGGATCTCCATCCCCCCGAGAATCAGCCTGCGCCCCTCGACAAGCTGGTGGCAGTCGTAACCGATGCCGACCCTGAAATTACAATCCATCAACGATCCCCCCTTTTTTCCCCCGCGGCGTCTTCATGGTCGCCGAAGACCCCCGACCGGAGGATCCAGCGAGCCAACTCCAGATCCTGGGGGGTAGTGAGCTTGATGTTCCAGACATCCCCCCTGACGATCCTCACGGCGCCCCCGAAACGCTCCACCAGAGCGGCGTCATCCGTGGCCTGCCACCCCTCTTCCCCGGCACGCTTGTGGGCCCCGAGGATCAGGTCCCTGTGAAAGGCCTGCGGGGTCTGAACGCTGTAGAGCCTTGCCCTTTCAAGGGTCCTTTGGACCGTCACCCCTCCATCGTCGGACTCCTTGACGGTTTCGGACATTTCCAAACCCGCCACGGCGGCCCCCCACTCGCGCGCCCCTTCAAGGACCTCTCGGATAAGGGAAGGTTTGACAAAAGGCCTGGCCCCGTCATGGATCAGGACAAGACCGCAATCCGCGGGCGCCTCGTTGAGAAGTTTTACCACCGTCTGCTGTCTTTCGGCCCCTCCCCCGACAACGGCCACTTTGTCCGAAAACCCTCCCCCTGCGATTATCTCGCCCTCACAAAATCCGACTTCCTCCGGACGGACGGCCACGGTGACGCGGTCGATGAGCGGGCTCCGGAAGAGAGCCCGCAAGGTCCAGACCAGGAGGGGGACCCCTTCCAGATCGACAAAGACCTTACTATACCCGAGACCCATCCGGTTGCCGGACCCCGCCGCGGGCACAATGGCATGAACGCGACCAATCACCGCCACACTTTGGCATCCCCTTTAAAGTTCAGAGTAAGGAGTCCAGAGTCCAGAGAAAGTATATTGCCGGAAAAAACCGGTACGGGAAAACCTCTCTGAACTCTGAACCCGGAACTCTTTTCTGACCGGGCGTAAGGAGCTCGCTCCCTAGAAAAGTTCCCCCTGGTCATCATCTTCCCGGGGGACGCCCTTTCCTTGCCGCCGGACGTTGGACGCCGCCGGACGTTGGACATCCTCCCCGCCCGCTTGTCGTTGGTCGTTGGACGTTGGACGTTGGACGTCCCTTTCGCTCTCCCCTTCCCCCCTGAACTGGAAAGTCCTTCTCAGTCCTTTCACAAAGGCCTCCGGTCCCTTGGTCTGAAGGGCAGTTGAGTGGATCATTTCCAGCTTGGCGTCGAGGTCATCGCAGTAATGGATCACCATCGCCTCGGCGGTGGCGGGAAGTTTGGGGGAGCCCAGCTCCAGCTGGCCATGATGGGAGAGGATGATGTGCAGCAGCTCGAGACCGAGCCTTTCCGGGAAACCGGGAATCTCTTTCATCCACCCTTCCACAATGGCTGCGCCCCGCACAATATGGCCGATGAACTTGCCGTCCAGGGAATACCGGAAGTCGCCGGCAACCTCGTATTCCCTGATCTTACCGATGTCGTGAAGAAGAGCTCCGGCCGTCAGCAGATCCCGGTCCAGCCCCGGCGAGACCTCCCCCAGGGCAAGGGCCTTGCGGCAGACGTCGAGGCTGTGCTGAGCCAGCCCGCCGATGCAGGCGTGGTGCATGGCCCTCGCGGCCGGCGCCCTGAAAAAGGCATTAAAGACCTTTTCGTCCTTTCGCATCTGCCCTATCACAGCCCGGAGTTCATCCCCCTTGATCTCTTCCGTGAAGGCCTGGAAATCCCCCATTAGCTCGTGTTCGGAAAGGGGCGAGGAAGGGTAGATCTCCCTTGGATCCACAAAGGATTCCACCTTCTCCATCCCGTCGGCGACAAGCTGAATCCGGTCCTGATAGAGCTGGGCCACACCGGTGACCGTGACGGGATCGCCCTCGACGAGACCGGGGAGGGATTTCGCGTCCATGTCCCAGAAACGTCCCTCAAAATCCCCCTCGGGGGTGCCGAAAACCAGGGAAAGGTAAGGCTTGCCGTTTTTGGCAAGCCGCTCGTCGATGTTCTTTAAAAGGAACAGCCGGCGGAACCTTTCATTCGGGGAAAGGGGCGCGCTCAAACCATCGCCCCGGTCTTCAGCTTCTGGACGGAAAGGACCATGGCAATGTGGTGGGCGAAATATTCCAGCACCGTCACGGTTTCGGGGGGAATGGGCCTCTGGGTATGTTTGCGGTCGGCGCCGATGACCCCGAGCACATTCCCGGCATAATCAATCAGGGGAACGATGACAAAAATCCTGGATCTTATGGCCGCGATCCTGTTGTAGGGCTCGGAGAGGCGGTATTCCTGAGGGACGTCTCCCTTCCCTTCGAAAAATATGGTCCTCCCGGTCCTGAAGGCCAGGGCCAGCGCCCCTCCCCTTTCGTCGACGGGAACGGCGATCTCCTCCAACGGCTCATCACCTATTCCCACGGAGGTCCGGCACTGCAGCATCCCATTTTCCGGGTCCGGAAGGAACAGGTTAAGGCGGTCGAGCTCGAACAGTTCCCTTGCCATGATCTGATGGGCGTCATGGAGGACGCCCGAGATGTTCTCGTCGGAAAGGAAGGCCGTGGTGAGAGTCTTCTGCAGTTCCTGCAGCCTGAGAAGGTGCCGGTTGCTTTCCTCGAGGCGGAGGTTGGTCTGCCCGAGATCCTTCCGGAGCCTTATGAGTTCCAGCTCCATTTCAAGGGAATCCATAAGGGACGAGAAGAGTTTTATATGCCCCTCGAGGATCACCCACTTTCCCGCCGGATAACAAAGGACCAGACTGACGGGAGAGTGCTCGCGGGTGCACCGGGAGAAGATCCGGAAATCCACCTCCCCGATACCCTCAAACTCCTGCTTGGTCCGGTGGGAATCATCGCCGCCTTCCATCATCCCGTTCTCCCGGACCCAATCGGTGACCTCTTTAGGCGGATCCCCAAGGATGCGGACGATGGGGACTATGCCTTCGGAGACGGGTGAATGGAGGAGATAGATCCAGGGAAGTTCGCAGATCGACCGCATATATGGCAGCATGGCGTCATAGACCTGGTCGAACTCCTTGAGGCCGCGGGCCTGCGTGACAAACCGGTGCAGGATGGTTATTTCTGTGAGGCGGGTTTCCTTCTCAGCGTTTGTCTTTTCCAGGGCAGCCGTGTAGCGCCGCACCTCGTCATGGGTGGCCGAAAGCTCCCGGGTCATTTTCCTGGAACGCTCCTGCTCCCTGACGGACCTCAATCCCGTCAGCCGGAGGACCACAGCGAGGAACCAGAGGAGGCCGATCCTCACAACAAGTTCAAACCAGTGGTATTCCCTCCCCACATGGCCGACGGCCCCCAGGTAGACCAGGGTGCAGACCCCTGGCACGAGGAGGGTCTGCCCCCAGGACCTGTAGGGGGCCCTCAGGGCAACTACAAAATAAAGCAGAAGATGGAATTCGCTTTGCGCCCCCCCTGAAAAGGCGATGAGCACGCCGATAAAAACCATGTCCAGGTAACCCGAAACGGGGATTTCCGACCGATCAGCCCTCCAGATCCTTTCCGCCAGGAAGACGAGGAAGCTGTACCCCGCGAAAACGGCAACCAGAAGGGTGGCGGAGGTGGCTCCCACGGCCTGCAGCTTTCCAATGGACGCCCAGAGAAGGACCAGGATGGCGAAGAGCACCCGCAGGAGTAATCTCTGGAAATGGGGCCTCAGAAGCCTTTTCATAATCCCCCTCGCCCGAAACGTTGAAACACGCTCCGAAGGGACCGGGCGACAAGCTCCATGGTCGGATAGTCGATGTTGAAGGCATTGTCGATGACAGAATGCCTGATGTAGTTGGGGTAATCCGAGTACCAAAGGGAGGGGACGCCCCGCGCGGCGAACGGGGTGTGGTTGCTCTTCCCCGTCCGGGACCTGACCTGTTCCGCCTTATAACCTCTTTCAGCCAGAGCCTCCGCCGCCAGACCGGTGAGCTCCTCGTCCATGATGGCCCCCCGGTCCCTTACGATGAGGCATAGGTTAGGCCATCCGACGGCATCAAGATTGACCAAGCCCCTGATCTCTTTCATGAGGTTGGCCCGGTAGACCTGCTCAGCATAAACTTCAGCTCCCTGACACCCTTCCTCCTCGCAGTCGGCGAAAAGGTATCTGACGGGAAAGACCGAATCCGCATCGAAACGGTTTTTGATGAAAGCAAGCATCACCGCGACCCCCGAGGCATCATCGCTCGCGCCCGGAGTAAACGGCCTGCTGTCGTGGTGGGCCGTGAGGATTACGTGTTCCCCTTTCATCGGCCCCCTTCCCGCGATAAGGTTCCGGCACCGGATGGTCCTTCGCCGGGAGCGAATGGAAAGCCGTATCCTGGCACCGCCCTTTTCCAGGATCCTCTCCGCCACGGACTTCCGGATGGAAACTCCCGGGATAGGGGCATGGGAATAATCACAAGCGCCCGAGTAAAGTTCGTCAAAGTAGTCGTTATACCAGACAAGGGCCGACCCGCCCCTCCCCGCGGCCTCCTGGATTTTTTCCGTCTCATGGTTCTCCCAGAGACGGGCCAGATGGGCGTGCCCGGCCACACCCTCCAGGGACTCATAATCCGTCCTCTTCGCATATCCCACGGGGACAAGATCGGATACCATCTCCCTGACGGAGGGAGATCCCAATCCGGGCAGGCTGTCGACCTGTTCAAAGCCTTTGCCCAGATCAATGTCGAGGGACCACCGCTCCGGGACGGTCATTTCAACGGTAAAAGGCTGGACCCGGATTTCCAGTCCCCATGAGGACAGCAGACGCCTGATCCTCCGGATAGAGAACCGGTGACCTTTCGAGCCCACGAAGCGATCCGGATCCACGGAGGTGAGCCATCCGATATAGGAACGCATTTCGGACTGGAGGTCATCAGCCATGGCAACTGGTCCCTTTTCCCTTCGACGGAAGATCCTCAAAAAGCCTTGGGGTATCCCACCCCGAACCCTCGCATAATATAGCCTCCCAACCCATTCCTCAATAGGACCGCGGGCCAGGTGCCTCTTTTTCCAGCTCGCGGATGAGGTCCTCGATCTGACCGAGCATCCGGGTATCGTGTTCGGGCACCATTTTCCGGGCGGTCAGGGCATCCTGAAGGGCTTCCCCCCTCCTCCCGAGGGCCTTAAGGACACGCGCACGGGTATCCAGATAAGGATAGCGCGGCACCGGATCCGACTTGAGGGCCCTTTCGATCAAACCGAATGCTTCCGGGGCGCGTCCCCTTTGCAATTCGATCCACGCAAGGTTGTTCAGGACCAGGGGATCATCCCCCCCCGCATCCAGGGCCAGATAGAAGCTCCGGGCGGCCCCCTCCAGGTCTCCTGACAGGAAAAGGACCTCGCCCAGCATTGAGTGGGCTTCCGGACGTCCTGGGTCCTGGGCGGCGGCGTCTTCCAGCAAGGGAATCGCCCTTGCCAGACGTTCGCTCTGGATATAGATGGAGGCCAGCCGCAAGCGATCCTCATAGGCCATCTCCCTGTCGCCCCTCCGCACCGGGCCCGCACAGGAGGCCAGCAGAAAAGCAAAGACAAGGGTCACCGTCCAGGATTTACGGATCAAGATCTTTCCTCCCCCGAAAAATACAATGCCCAGAAAGCGGCCGCGGACCAGAAATCCATGAACCTTTCTTCCTCCATCCAGCTGACCTTTCCATCCCCCCACAGGAGGAAAAAACCTGGGAGGCCGCCAGAAAAACCGTTTACGACCACAAAGTGACCGTTTGACCTTCGAAGGCCCGGATACCTGAGGATGACGATGGCGGGGAAGCCCTTTTCCAACTCTTCCCTGAGGGTCTCCCCGGTGCCCTCGATCTGCCTCGATTCCGCCCCCCTCCTCCGGGACTCAAGATAAAGATCCATCGTCAGGGCCCCCCCGGCACCGGGGCTGTAAGTGGCCTCTGCAACCTCAAGGGGATCGGCCTTGATGCCAAGATAGTTTAATACCGCTGCCAGAGCGAAGGGCCCGCACATCAGCGGCTCCTGCTCATAGGGAACTATCCCGAGAAACACATCCGCCTCAGGAAACTGCTCCCGGGATGTCACGCGGACGCTGCAGGCGAGGACGCCAGGGACCACCAGCGCCATCAGAAGAACCGCCGACACCCTCTTTTTACCCATCACTTGATGATGATCTCCTTGTTGAGCAATTTGACGATCAGTATGACCAGCAGAACAAGGACGGCAAGGGACACGAGGGTTCCGATCCCCCCATCCCCCCCGGCCTGAAGGCTTTCCAGCTGATCCAGCACCGCCTGGCGTTCGTCAGGGGAAAGGGATTCCAGGCGGGCCTTGATCTCCTCTGACGACAGGCCGGCGCGGGAAAGCCGCTCGGAAAGAAGGTCATCTTCCAGCGACAGCGTGACCGAGGAAAGGGCATCCTCATCCATCCCGACCAGGGCCCCTTCCGATGGGGAGACGAAGGCCGCCCTCGCGGTGCCGGGAAGCAGAACAGCCCCGGAGAGAAAAATGGCCAGATACCAGCAGACCAGGCGACAAACGGGCTTTCCAAGCATTTTGCGCATTACCTATCTCCTTTCCAGAAAAAGTCCCGACGAAAAAACCAGCTGTTTTTCCGCGCGCCCAAATCTATCCATCCATGCTGCCGCTGCGGTACCCTTCCATATCCAGGGTGATGAAACGATAGCCGAGGCCTTTCAGATCAGAGACGATGGCAGCCCTGCTGTCGTCTTCGACGAGGAGTTTGATTTTTTCCGGAGGGACTTCGATCCGGACCACATCCCCATGGACCCTCAGCCGGAACCCGACCAGACCCCGTTCTCTCAGAATGGCTTCGCCCCTCGCTGCGCGGAGGATGTCTTCCCTCCCTATCCGCGTCCCCACGGGAAATCTCGTGGCCAGGCAGGTTGAGGAAGCCTTGTTCCATACGGAAAGACCTCCTTCCTTTAAAGCTTCCCTGACCATTTCTTTGGTCAAACCCGCCTCGCGCAGGGGACTTCGAATCCCCAGTTCGGCCAGCGCCTTCATCCCCGGCCTAGCTTCGTAAGAATCCCCCGCATTGGTGCCGTCCAGGACCCAGGGGATGCCTCTTTCCCGAGCCATTTCCTGGAGCCTGGAAAAGAGAAGCTTTTTGCACTGGTAGCAGCGCGAAGGATCGTTCCCCGAAACCTCCGGCAGGGACAAGGGATCAAGGCGGACTGTCAGGATCCGGGCCCCGATCCCTGAAGCCCATTTTATCCCCTCTTCCAGCTCCCCCGGGGCCAGGAGGGAATGGTCCACCATCACGGCCATGACGGATTCCCTGCCGAGGACCTGAAGGCATTGCCAAAGGAGACAGGCGCTGTCCACTCCCCCGGAAAAAGCGACAAGGACCTTCCCCATATCCCGGAGAATGGAATCAAGGGGGGAATGGTTCATCCTGACGTCCGGAGTCCAGAGGAATGTCTCAGATATGATAGGTGAAGGGATGTTCAAACTCCCTTTTGACCCCGGCCTTTTTCGCCCTCTCGCAGAGATCGGCGATGGTGATGGAATCGAAGAAATCCTCGATCTGTCCGCTCAAATCCATCCACATTTCCTGGGCCACACACACGCTGGCCCGGGGACACTTTTTCCTGGGGGCCCTGCTGGCGCAGAAGACAAGCTCGAATGGTCCTTCGGTTGCCTCGACGATCTGGGCGAGGGTCACTTCCTTGGGATCCTTCAGAAGATAATATCCGCCCCTTGGGCCCCGCTTGCTTCCCAGGACCTTGGCCTTCTTGAGCTTCTGGAAGATCTGTTCCAGATAACGGGGGCTTATAACCTGCCGTCTCGAAATATCCTTGATTTGGGTCGGAAGGCCCACCGAATGGTAGGCGATATCAAAAAGAGCCCGGACGCCGTAGCGGCTTTTGGTTGAAAGTCTCATGTTAACAGCCCCTTTCAAAATAATTTAACATAATTTTAAGGTATTTTTTTACAGTTCTTTTGTCAAGAATAAAGGGCTGCAAAAATATCGGGAAACCGGTCCAGCGTCCGGAGTCAGAAAAAGCGAATCCGGAATCAGAAACGCCGGATCCGGGAAATGACGTTGATGAAGATGGGGAAAACGGGAAGGCAATGCCTGAGAACCGGGGATTTTCATGCTGCCCGCGTGGTAGAATCCTAAAAAGCCATGAAACTGAAAAACTTAAATGCCTGGGATCTCACCCCGGCCGAAGGCGCCCGCCTGCAGGGCCGCCTCGCGGAAAGAATACGTGGAGGGAAGCTTCCCGCGCCAGCTTCCATACTGGGCCTGGACGTTTCCTACCGGCGGGAGGAGAAGGCATTCACTGCCGGCGCCGTGCTCCTCTCTTTTCCCGACCTCGAAATATTGGATAGTGTCTCCCGGACCGGGACCTCCTCCTTCCCCTATGTTCCGGGACTCCTCTCCTTTAGGGAAATCCCGCCTCTCCTGCCCATCCTTGAGATGGTGCCGACTCCCGGCATCATCATAGTGGATGGGCAGGGAATAGCCCATCCAAGAGGGTGCGGCCTGGCAAGCCACGTCGGCCTCATCACGGGGGTCCCCACGATAGGGTGTGCGAAAAGCCATCTGGCGGGGGAGACGGCAGATCCGGGACCGGATCCCGGGGATTTTTCCCCGATCCTTCTGAGGGGGAGGATCGTCGGCTTCACCCTGCGGAGCAAAAAAGGGTGCAGACCCCTTTACGTTTCCCCCGGCAATCTCCTCGATCCTGAAGAGGCCCTTAAGGGGGTCATGATGTGCCTGAAGGGGTATCGGCTCCCGGAACCCACACGGCTTGCGGACAAGGTGAGCAAGGGAAAGGGAAGGACAGTAAGAGAGTAACGGGTGAAGGTTGAAAGGTGAAGGGTAAAACTTCTTCAGGCTATTTTATGCGGCCAGCCGGCTGCTTTTTACAGCTTGAACTCCACCTTCAACCCCACGGCGGGGCGAGCGTTGTGTTCAAGGATAGGAAGGACGCTCCACGACGGCTCCCCTTCCCCCATGGACCTGGCAGCAACGGTCCTGCCGACAACCAACCCCAGGACGGAACCCAGGAACACATCCGAGGGCCACGCCTTCTCGCAGTAGATGCGGCTCATGGAGGTGCCGGCGGCGATCCCGTAGATGAGCAGGGACTGATACCACGGCTGGTCATAGGTAAAAGCTCCGGCCACCGAAAAAATCATCGAGGAGGTAACGTCGGGCATGGAATGATACTTGCTGAAAGGATCAAACTCCCCGGAAGAGGAGCTGTCGCTGGGGGCTTTGTGCCCGATGACAAAACCGGAACCGGCGGAGATGAGCGCTGAAATGGCGAGGGACTCAACCCCCGCGAGGGATCGGGATTTCAGGCCGGAGTCATCCAGGAAATAACCCAGAAGATAAAAACCGGCCGTGAACTCGGGGATATGGTTCCCCAGGATTTCCATCCTGTCGTAGAAACGGTCGGAATCGGCGTTCTTGCTGGAAAGGGTTTCGGATAGATAATCCTCGTCCCGGTCCAGAAGAAAAAGAGTCGTCAGGAGCGTCAACCCGGTCAGGGCCGTCCCCTTGGGCGTCAAACGTATCGGGGAGGAGATAATGTGCTTGAAATCGCTGTCAATTTTTTCCATGATCATCTCGAACGCCGGATCCAGCGGGACGGTTTCCTCCGGTTCAAGGATCTCCAGGCGGCGCTCCAGGGAGGGCGGCCCCTCCCCCAGAACAGCGGAAGGAAGCGCCAGGACCCCGATAAGGAAAAAAACGGAAAAAAGCCTCATGGGCTCTCCCCTTCCGGCACAGGTTCACGGACCGGTTCAGAACCACAACCATTGCGCGGTTCCCCTTTCCCGGAATCCTCCATCGGGGTCAGGACCCCGGCCGAGATGATGAAACGGAACGCTTCGTCGACGGTCCAGGAGATGGGGATCACATCCTTTTCGGAAACCATCACCAGGTACCCGGAGGTCGGATTGGGTGTCGTGGGAACGAAAACGGTCAAGGCCCGCCCCGGCACATTGGAATCTATCTGCCCTCTGGCCTCCCCCGTCACAAAGCCCAGACTATAGATCCCTTTCCTCGGGTATTCCAGAAGGATCGACCTTCGAAAGCTGTCCTCGCCTTTCAGGAATATGGTTTCTAAAAGCTGTTTCGTGGAAAAGTAGAACCATCTCAAAAGGGGGATATTCTTTAACACCCGCTCCCCGTAGGACATCAGGCTCCGGCCGATCACGTTGGCCACGAGCGCCCCGATCAGGAAAACCATGATCAACGTAAGAAGCAGCCCCAGCCCGGGGATCTGCCGCCCCAGGAGCTCTTCGGGCCTGTAGGCCCTGGGAATGAGTCCGAGGATATGGTCTGAAAACCTCATCAGGCTCAGGAGGACCCATCCCGTCAGAAAAAGGGGGATAAGGGCCAGGAGCCCCGCGAGAAAATACTTACGGGCGATCCTTCTAACAGCATGCAGCATCGATATCAACATCCTTCCCGGAACAGGATTCCGGCCTATTTTTGTTTCATTTTATGCAAACCGGCCATTTAAAACAAGGGCGGCCAGCGAGGCGGCGAATGAAGTTTCAGGTATTTTTTTCCGGCACCCCTTGATTTTTGGCAGGCGAAGGTTATATTGCCTGCGTCTTTGGCACTCATTGTCAGCGAGTGCCAAAACAGTCCCCGAAAAACCGAAGGCCATCCCGGAGGAAGGCCAGGCCAAGCATGAGGGCCAGGGTTTAATTTCTACAACATTTTAGCATGGAGGAGGAGCAGAAGATGAACATTCGACCACTTCAGGACCGCATTCTCGTGAGAAGGCTCGAAGAGACTGCCAAGACCAAAGGGGGCATCATCATCCCCGACACCGCCAAGGAAAAACCCCAGGAGGGTGAGGTTGTCGCCGTTGGCAAGGGCCGCGTCCTCGAGGATGGCACCCAGCGCGCCCTGGACGTCAAGGCTGGCGACAAGATCCTTTTTGGAAAGTACGCGGGGACAGACATCAAGATCGAGGGGGAAGACTACCTCATCATGCGGGAGGACGATGTCCTCGGCGTCATCGAGAAAACCAAGAAATAGCGCGGTTGAAAATAATCCATACCTCGGGAGGAGGAACTGCCAGTGAGTAAGCTCATTTCATTTAGCGAAGATGCCCGGAAGGACCTTTTGAAAGGGGTCAACACCCTCGCCGACACGGTGAAGGTCACGCTGGGCCCGAAGGGCCGCAACGTCATCATTGAAAAAATGTTCGGCTCGCCCACCGTTACCAAGGACGGCGTCACAGTCGCCAAGGAGATCGAACTGGAGGACAAGTTCGAAAACCTCGGGGCCCAGATGGTAAAGGAGGTTGCCAGCAAGACATCCGACATCGCGGGTGACGGTACAACTACGGCCACCGTTCTTGCCCAGGCGATTTTCCGCGAGGGCATCAAGAACGTCACCGCCGGGGCCAACCCCATGGATGTCAAGAGGGGCATCGAGGCCGCGGTCACCCAGGTCGTCAAGGAACTCCACAAGATCAGCAAGCCGACCAAGGAGCAGAAGGAGATCTCCCAGGTCGGGACCATTTCCGCCAACAACGACTCTTCCATTGGTGAAATCATCGCCGAGGCCATGAGCAAGGTGGGCAAGGAAGGCGTCATCACCGTCGAGGAAGCCAAGGGAATGGAAACGTCCCTCGAGGTGGTCGACGGCATGCAGTTCGACAGGGGCTACCTTTCCCCCTACTTTGTGACCGATCCGGAGCGCATGGAAGTCAGCCTCGAGGACCCCTACATCCTGATCTTCGACAAGAAGATCAGTTCGATGAAAGATCTCATTCCCATCCTCGAGAAGGTGGCGAGATCAGGCAAGCCCCTTCTCATCGTGGCTGAGGACATCGAGGGCGAAGCACTCGCCACCCTCGTAGTCAACAAGATCCGCGGAACCCTGAGCGCCGCAGCCGTTAAGGCACCGGGCTTTGGCGACCGCAGAAAAGCCATGCTTGAGGACATCGCCATCATCTCCGGGGGCCGGGTTATCTCGGAAGACCTCGGGATCAAGCTCGAGGCCGTCGAGCTGACCGATCTGGGACAGGCCAAGCGCGTCACCATCAACAAGGAGAACACCACCATCGTGGACGGCGCGGGATCCAAGCAGTCCATCGAAGGCCGCGTGGGCCAGTTGAGGATCCAGATCGAGGAGACCACTTCGGATTACGACCGAGAGAAGCTCCAGGAGCGGTTGGCCAAACTGGTTGGCGGCGTGGCTGTGATCAAGGTAGGAGCCGCGACGGAAACCGAGATGAAGGAAAAGAAGGCCCGCGTCGAGGATGCCCTGCATGCCACCCGGGCTGCCGTAGAGGAAGGGATTGTTCCCGGAGGCGGCGTCGCCTACATCCGATGTCTGCCAACCCTTGACAAGCTCAAGCTGGATGTAGAGGATCAGATGATCGGCGTCAACATCGTCCGGAAAGCCCTGGAAGAACCCCTTCGGCAGATCATCGCGAACGCGGGTCTCGAGCCCTCCATCATCGTGGATGTGGTCAAGAAGAACAAAAAGATCAGCTACGGATTCGATGCCTTCAAGGAGGAATACAGCGACCTCATGGAAGTGGGTATCATCGACCCCACAAAGGTAACCCGGTCGGCCCTCCAGAATGCCGCTTCGATAGCCGGCCTGCTGCTCACCACCGAGGCCAGCGTGACGGAAAAACCGGAGGAAAAACCCGTTCATCCGCCCGGAGGCGGAATGCCACCCGGCGGAGTCCCCGGGATGTATTGATAAAAAAAGCGGGCGCAACGCCCGCTTTTTTTCCTCAAAGCCCGGGACGCAATTCCCGGGCTTTTCTTTTTCCGTCCTCTGTCTCGGCGCACAGCAGATTTTTTCTCCCACCAGGGGACATCTTCAGGGAAGAGGGTTCCGGGAGCAAAAATCCTGCTGCCCAATACTACTCTTCACCATTTTTTCTGACCTTTCCCTTTTCCACCCTCGCCTTGATAAGTCCTCCGGCGACCGTAATGTCCAGACCCTCTCCAACTGCAACCTGTTCCGGGCTTCGCACAATGATCCCGTCCCCTTTTCGCACAACCGCGTACCCGCGTTCCAGGACAGCCTGGGGCCCGAGGGAGCGCAGCAATCCGGACAGGCGGCCAAGGTCCGACCGGATGCTCTGGAGACGGGAGCGGGAATGGCTGACCAGGCGGAAAGAAAGGTCATCCAGCCGCATCCACCCCCGGTCAAGAAGATGCCTGGGATGGATCAGGCGGGACCCGGCCGCCAGGAACCTTTCCCTTTGATCCCTTAGCCTATGGATCCGGGCGGAAAGAAGCCGGGAGGCGATGAAATCGATCCGGGCCTGAAAATCCTTCTTCGCGGCCACGACCATCTCGGCCGCGGCGGAAGGAGTCGGGGCCCTGACATCGGCCGCCAGATCAGCCAGGGAGATATCGATCTCGTGGCCTACCGCCGACACCACAGGCAGGGGACAGCCTGCCACCGCCCGGACGACCCTCTCATCCGAAAAAGGCAGCAGATCCTCAAGGGAGCCTCCCCCTCGCCCCAGGATGACCACATCGGCCTCCCCGTGCTCCACGACAAGATCCAGGGCTTTTACCAGAGAATCGGGCGCGTCTTTCCCCTGGACTAGGGCCGGGGAAAGGATCAGGTTGACGGGGGCTTCCCGCTCTATGAGGACTTTAAGGATATCCCTGATGGCGGCCCCCGCCATGGAGGTCACGACCCCGACGCAGGAGGGGAAAAGGGGAAGACGCTTCTTTCTTTCGGGGCTGAAGATCCCTTCGGATTCCAGTTTCCGGCGCAGCTTCTCCAACGCCTGGAAATAGGCGCCGGCCCCGCGGGGCTCCATGTCCTCAATGATGAGCTGGTAATCCCCCCGCGTTTCGTAAACGGTCAGCCTTGCAAGGACGAGGACATGCATCCCGTTTTCGGGGGTGAAGGGAAGCCTGCCGGCTTCGCGCCTGAACATGACCGCCCGGATCCGGGCCTCTTCATCCTTGAGGGAAAAATAAAGATGGCCGCTGGAAGCGGCCCTGAGATCGGAAACCTCCCCCTCTATCCAAAGGGGCGGAAAAACGACCTCAAGGGCGTCCTTGATCTGACGGGTTAGCTCGCCGACCGAAAAGGGGTGCCTGCGGTCCAAGATCCCTCCCTTCAGGGGGATATGGAACGGTCGAGGGCCTTTGACACCCGCAGGATGGAAAGGCCCTTGCGTGAAACGGGATCCAGTTCCAGAAGGACGGCGTTCAGGTCGGGGGAACCTTTGGCCAGGTTGAAGCGGACCGGCATCTGGGTTAGGAAGCGCTTGCGGGCCGCGGCGGGATCGATGCCGATGACGGAGGCCTTTTCGTTCCCCGTCATCCCGACATCGGTGATGTATGCGGTGCCTCCGGGGAGGATCCTCTCATCCGCGGTCTGGACGTGGGTATGGGTCCCCACCAGTGCCTGGACCCTGCCGTCGAGATAGGCCGCCATGGCCCGTTTTTCCGAGGTAGCCTCCGCATGGAAGTCCACAAGGATGCACCCGTCTTCGGGACCCAGGCGTGAGAGGATCTCATCAATCTTCCTGAAAGGGCAGTCAATACTGTCCATGAAGACCCTGCCGGAAAGATTGACAACAGTGACGGGGATGCCGGCAGGGGTCCGGACGGTGGCAAAACCCTTTCCTGGGGCCCCGGGAGGATAATTCGCGGGACGAAGGATTCTGGGGTCCTCCTCAAGAAGCTGCAAGGCCTCTTTTTTGTCCCAGATATGGTTCCCCGTCGTAAGAATATGCACTCCGGCTTCAAGGAGCTCCTCGGCTGTTTCCGGGGTTATCCCAAACCCCCCGGCGGCGTTTTCACCGTTTGCGACCACGAGGTCGATCCTGTGGCGGTCCACCAGGCCGTCCAGGGTCTCCCGGATCACAACCCGCCCGGGGCGCCCAACAACATCCCCTATGAACAGAACGCGGATGGAATTTTGCAGGGAAGAAGTATTCAAAAACAGCCCCCCGAAAAGGCCTTCCCTTCCCTACTTCGCATAATCCACCGCCCTCGTTTCCCGGATGACCGTCACCCTTATCTGCCCGGGATAGGCCAGCTCCTTCTCGATATTCTGGGCGATCTGTCTGGCAACGACCACCGCCTGATCATCATTGACCTCGTCGGATTCCACCATGATCCGGACCTCCCGGCCAGCCTGGATCGCGTAGCTCTTGCTGACCCCCTTGAAGGTGTTGGCGATGCGCTCCAAATCCTCAAGACGCTTGATGTAGGTTTCAAGCATCTCCCTTCTGGCACCGGGACGGGCAGCGGAAAGGGCGTCCGCCGCCTGGACCAGGACGGCTTCTACGGATCCAGCCCGGACCTCATCATGGTGGGAGGCGATGGCATTGACCACCTTCTGGGACTCCCCGTACTTCTTGGCCAGCTCGGCGCCGATGAGGGCATGGGATCCTTCCACCTCGTGATCCACGGCTTTCCCCACATCGTGGAGGAAGCCGACCCGCCTGGCATCCTTGACGTTGAGCCCCAGCTCGGCGGCCATGATCCCGCAGAGGAAGGCCACTTCAAGGGAGTGGTTCAAAACATTCTGTCCATAGCTCGTCCGGTATTTGAGCTTGCCTAGGAGCCTAATCAGTTCGCTGTGAATTCCGTGGACGCCAACGTCAAAAGCAGCCTTTTCCCCTTCTTCCTTGATGGTCGCTTCCATTTCCTTGGAGACCTTTTTCACCACCTCCTCGATCCTCGCGGGGTGGATCCTCCCGTCGGCCACCAGACGTTCCAGGGCAATCCGGGCGATCTCCCTGCGAATAGGGTCAAAGACGGAAAGGACAACAGCCTCGGGGGTATCATCCACGATCAGGTCCACCCCCGTGGTGCTCTCGAAGCTGCGGATGTTGCGCCCTTCCCTGCCGATGATCCTGCCCTTCATCTCATCATTGGGAAGGTTGACTACGGTCACGGCCTTCTCCGCGACGTATTCTCCCGCATAGCGCTGAATGGCGAGGCTGATGATCTCCTTGGCCTTTTTATCCGCGGTTTCCTTTGCTTCCTCCTCGATCCTCTTGACCATGCGGGCCGAATCGATCCGGGCCTCCTCTATAATCAGGGACTTGAGTTCCTTCATGGCCTCTTCCACAGTCATCCCGGAGATCTGCTCCAGCTTCAGCCTCTGTTCGTCCAGGGTCGCCTTCAGCTCTTTTTCCTTTTCGCTCAGGACCCGCTGCTGGCCCGATACAGTTTTCTCCCTGTTGATGAGGTCCTGTTCCTTTTTGTCCAGCGATTCAAATTTCTTGTCCAGGTTTTCCTCTCGCTGCTGGAGACGCTTTTCCTGCCTCTGAATGTCCCTCCGTTCCTCCCTCGTCTCCTCCTCGAACTGGGAACGGGATTCCAGAAGAAATTCCTTGGCTTTAATTTCAGCCTCTTTCAGGAGATTTTCGCACTGCCTCTGGGCCGAATCCAGAAGGCCCTCCGCCTCAATCTGCCGTTTTCTGTCCAGTGCGGCCTGGGTGAGCACTCTGACGCCGAAACCGATGCCGAAGCCGGCGACCAGGGCTATAACAAGGAAAACTAAACTGGTTGTTTCCATTTATGGTTCCCTCCCGATATATGAAGCATCCCCGACGGACGAACCGTATCAGAATGAAAAAACCCGATGAACCGGAACGTCATGGGGCTCAAAGGGCAGACGGCCCAGCACCTGGAAACCGTATGCCAATCCATAAAACGTGGCCTTCGATGAAGCGAGGAACAAAAGCCGGTCAAAGAAACCGCCTCCCATCCCAATGCGGTTCCCGAAGCCGTCAAAAGCAACGCCGGGAACCAGAAAAAGGTCCACCTCCCCGATGGGAACGATATTGTCGGAGGTGACCACCGGCTGCGGGACAAGACGGTTTTCCGTTAGAAGATCCCTTTCACTCCCTACGGCCGCGACCCGCATCCCGGATCCTTCTTTCCATCCCTCCCAATCCGGGATCACAATGATTTTCCCCTCTCCCCGGAAACGGTCCATCAATTTGCCCGTCGGAATTTCCTTGCCCATGCTGGCGTAGGAACAGACCACTTTGGCGCCCCGGGCCGCCGGGTCCTCCAGAATCATCTCGGCGATGCGGCGTCCCGCCTCCTGGACAACCTGGGGGGAAAGGCTCTCCCGCAATGCAAGGATCCGCTCCCTTATCCGCTTTTTTTCCGTTATATCGTTTCGGGAAGACAAGAAAGCCTCACTCGTTCAAAACCGAAACATTCGGCTTGACCGGCGAGGCCTGATAAAAGGACTGGTTCCCGACTTGAAGGAAACCCCCAAAAACAACCAAGCGCCCTCCCCCTAAAACAGGGAAACGCCCTTCCGGGGGTTTTCCGCCTGTTGTTTAACCTTCAAACAGGACCGAAAATCAGCCCTGATGAACACGGAACACTTTTCAAGATGGAACTTCAAGTTTATTCAGAACCAGATCCGACCAAGAGTCCACCAGCCGGTCCAGATTTATTTCTTTAAAAGCCCCCGCCCAAAGCCGTGGTCAAGTTCAGCTTTTGAACCTGATTGACCAGGTGGGTCCCCGGCGGAGCGTTTCAGGCTTTTCGCTGACGCGAACATGCACACCACACTCACAGCCAAGGTCCCCTTACCGAAGTGTTGGCTCAAAAGTAACAGGCCTCCACAAGCAGGGCAGGGGCTGGTTATAATCTAGCAGAAAGACCAATGACCTTCAAGGAGAAACAAAAACCCTAGCCATCTTTCGCGCTGAGGGAAGACTCGATCTTTTTGGTCAACTCTCTCATCCGGGCTTTGAGCTGTTCGGCTTCCTCCAGAAGGGTCATCAATTCATCGGCGATGTTCAGGGAAGCAAGGATCGCAATGCGGGAAGTCGAAACCGTTTCGGTGACCTGGGAGATCTCCCTCATCTTCCTGTCCACGAATTCCGCGACCTTCCGGACGTAATCCGGATCCTTGTCGCCCCGGACCGTATAAACCTGGCCGAAAATCTCAACGTCCACTCTGCCCGGCATTTCTTTCCTTATCCCGATAGCACAATGGGACCACTAAAGGGCCTTGAGCCTCTCGAGGGCCCGCCGCACCCACTCGGCGGCTTCCCGTTCCCTCCCCCCCGGTTCCTCATCCCCAGGCATTTCGCTTCTTTTTTCGTAACCGGACGGAGAGCCCACTCTCTGCCCGCACCTGCCGAGAAGCTCATTGACAGCGTTTTCCAGCTCGCTCATAGCCCTTAACATGACATTCTCCGAGAGTTGGGGAGATTAAAATAAGTTATTTCAACAAGTTCTGTCAAGAGTCTCAGGGAAACTATAAGGGAAAGCGTGTTTATGAGCGGGGGGGGTCGAGGAGCAAAGATTGACGGCTTCGCAAAAAGCCTTCAACACGCCCCGCGCGGGGCGCCCGGATCCATGACGCGCGTAGTAAGTCATGGCATCTGTGAGGAAAGGGAAAACCAGGCTTTTCCCTTTACCTATCGTACGATGAACCCTTTCAGGTTCCTCTCCTTTCTCATCGTTTCCATGACCTTCTCCGCATCCGCCTCATCCCGGAAAGGACCGATTCTCACCCGGAACCAGGTTCCCCGCTCACCAAGGTCGGCGGACTCGACGGCACCCCGGTATCCTTCCTCCATCAGATCCTTCAACAGGCTTTCGGCGGCCTCGCGGCTCCTGTAAGATGCAATCTGCAGGATCACGCCGCCATCCTTCAGGGGTGGAGGGGCCTTTTGGGCCGTCTTCTCCTCAGGAGCGGGTGGGGACGGTTTGGGCGCGGGCGGCGAGGGGGAAGGGATGCCTTCTTTTTGCTGGGTCAAAGCGGTATAGAACGTCACCGGGGAGGGTTTTTCCGCAGCGGTGTCCGTAAAAGATCCGGAAGTTTCCGCGCCGATCTGCCCCGTGTCCGTCAGAACCTGGGCGGATTCCCGACCAGCCTCCTTAATACCGTAAAGATATCCCGCCACCCCGGACCCGGCCATAAGAAGAACCACAATTGCCATCAGGATGCTGAACTGGCCGGGGGTAAAACGAACGAACTCCCTGGGTCCCACGGAACCGCGAGCCAAGATCACATCCTCTCGGGGGCGGAGACACCAAGGAGGGAAAGAGCCTCCGAAAGAAGGATTCTGACGGCCACAACAAGGGCTATCCTTGCATTCGTAAGGGCGGGATCTTCGGAGAGGACGCGGTGCCGGAAATAATAACTGTGGAGGATTGTTGAGATATCCCGCAGCCAGATGGTCACCCGATGAGGCTCCATGGCCAGGGCCGCCGTTTCCACGACCTCGGGGAGGGCCGCCATGGAACGGATCAGCTCCCTTTCCTCCGGGAGGATCAGAAGGGAGGGGTCCACTTCCTCGGGAAGCGGGATGGCGATTCCCTTCTCGGCGGCATTTCGCAGGATGCTGCAGATCCTGGCGTGGGCATACTGGACGTAATAGACGGGGTTGTCGTTGCTCTGTTCCTTCGCTAGATCAAGATCAAAATCCAGCTTGCTGTCGGCCTTTCGGGTCAGGAAGATGAACCGGGCCGCGTCGCGGCCGACTTCTTCCCGGACTTCCCGCAGGGTCACGAATTCCCCCGCCCTCGTGCTCATGGCAACCGGTTTCCCCTTACGCAGAAGATTGACCAGCTGAAGGAGGAGGATCGTCAGGTCATCCCTGTCCCGGCCAAGAGCCTCGACGGCGGCTTTCATCCGGGGCACGTATCCGTGATGGTCGGCTCCCCAGATATCCACCACCTTGTCGAACCCCCTTTCGAATTTATCCCTGTGGTAGGCCACATCCGAGGCGAAATAGGTGAGGGACCCGTCGCTCTTGACCATGACGCGGTCCTTGTCGTCCCCCTTTTGGGTCGAATGAAACCAGACAGCCCCGTCGAGGCGGAAGATATACCCCCTCTTTTCGAGATCATCCAGGGTTTCCCGGACCCGCCCCGCTTCCAGGAGCTTTCTCTCTGGAAACCACCGGTCAAACCGGACGCCAAACTCCTCGAGGTCCGAACGGATGTCCTCCAGAATGGTTTGCGAGGCCAAATCGGCGATTTCGCTCACAGCCCTATCCTCGTCCATCCCGAGATAACGGTCTTTCTCCCGCTCCTTTATTTCCCGGGCGATCTCCCCGATGTAATCGCCGCGGTACCCCTCTTCCGGAAAGGGAACATCCTTTCCGAAGGCCTGGAGATAACGGGCGAAGACGGAACCTCCAAGAGTCTGGATCTGGTTTCCGGCGTCGTTTATGTAATATTCCCGCTCGACCTGGTAGCCGCAGCATTCCAGGATGCTGGCCAGGGCATCCCCGAGGGCAGCGCCCCTTCCGTGACCGACGTGCAGAGGGCCTGTGGGATTGGCGCTGACGAATTCGACCTGGACCCTTTTACCGGCCCCAACCCCCGTTCTCAGGAAATCCCCCTTTTCCTGAAGGACGCTTTTGAGGATCCGGTTCCAGAAACCCTGGCTCATGGTCATGTTGATGAACCCCGGACCGGCTACGGAAACATCATCCAGTTCCCTTTCCCGATCCGCGGTGCGGATCACCCCGGCGATCTCCCCGGCGAGTTCCCGGGGAGGGGTCCCTGTCTCCTTTCCCAGAATCATGGCGACACCGGTCGCATAGTCCCCGAACTTCCGGTCGCGCGTGGTCTCTATTCTGGGAATCGGGACGGGACCGGGAAGCCTCCCTTCCGAAACCATGATCTCAAGGGCCCGCCTTACGATGGCAGTGAGATTGTCTTTCAAGGATTCCCCTCCGAAATCAACCCGACCACTTCAACGGGGTGGTCGCACAACAACTCCCGAAATTTCTGCCTGCCCGCGAGCTTTTCCAGGTCATCCAGTCCGCTCCCGATCCACGGCAGCATCTCGGGAGAATGCAGATCGGAGGCCATGGCCCAGTATTTCCCCTCCTTGAGGAGCCGGCGGCTATCCTTGCGGATCTGCTTTCCATAGTATCCGGCAAGGCTCCCGAGATTTCCGGTCAGGAGGACACCCGACCGGATCAGGGAATCGATCAGGTCCCGTTTCTGACACAGCCTCCGGTTCCTCTCCGGATGGGCCAGAAGGATCTTTACGTCGGCCGCCTCCCGGACGCGGGCCAGAAGACCTTCCAGGTCCTCGGGGACGTCCCAGAACCCCATGTCCACAAGGACGTAGCCTCCTTTGCCCGGCCTGTTTAGAACCCGGCTGTCCAGATTTTCGTCAAGATCATACTCAACCCCCGGGTAAAGACGCACATCCAGCCCCCGCTGGGAGGCGGCCGCCTGCAGGCTCTTTACCCCCGAGAGGACGACCTCGGTCGCGATCCCCTTCCAGGTATCCAGCCGGTGGTGGGGTGTGAGGAATATCCGGGTGAACCCCCGTTCCCTGAGCCCCTTAAGCATCCGGATGGATTCCTCCAGATTCTCGGAGCCGTCGTCCACACCGGGAAGGGAATGGGTGTGAAGGTCGACCAGTCCGTCCATTTCTTCCCCTGTTCCTCCCCCTTTTATCCATAGTTATCATCGGAGGATAAAACCCGCAACAGGCCATTCCCCACGCTCCATGAGGAACAGGACTTCACCCTCCCGGATGGGCAAACATAAAAAGCCGCCGTACCGGCGGCCGAAAAACGATGGAGCGGGCAACGGGATTCGAACCCGCGACTTTCAGCTTGGGAAGCTGACACTCTACCAGCTGAGTTATGCCCGCGAAGGGTGAAAATTCTAATCCATAGAATTTCCTTTGTAAAGGGGAGAGGTTCGAATCCGTTATGCCCTTCCACTCCGAACGGATTACTTTTTGATCAGTTCCTTTCCCATCACCACAGCATCCTCACCGTCCTGATAGTAGTTCCCGCGGATGCCGATCCCGATGAAACCGGACTTCTCATAAAGCCGCCTTGCAGGAGCATTGGAGGCACGGACCTCCAGCTGGCACCACACCGCGCCCTTTTGGACAGCCTCCCTGATCGCATGGGAGAGAAGCTCTTCGGCCGCGCCGGATCTTCGCTGACCGGGGGCCACCGCGAGGTTGGTGATGTGCAGTTCGTCCGCCACCAGCCATGACATAAGATAGCCGCAGATCCCGGCGTTATTCCTGCCCCCCCGGCCGGTTTCGGAAGCAGGAAGGGCCACATAACACCTGGATATCTCCCCGAGATCCAGTTCTGCCTCGAACATCTCCTTTAACCACGGGTGGGAAAAGGAGGCCATCTCAATGAGAAGGACCTCGTCAAGATCATCCCGGGCTAGAGGCCGAATGGTATAACGCGGTTCCACGGGTTGCACGGGTCCGGCGATCACCGGGCAGTGACTCCCGAAGATCCCGGCGGTCGGGCATCGGGAGGCCGGACATATTCGGGCACAAGAGATTCGGGCCCGACCGACCGTCCGAGGGACAACAGGATCTCCCCGATGCACAGGACGCCGGACGCCAGAGGATCCAGGGGAGAGGGATCGTTTTTCCCCATCCACCCCTCCCCTCCCTTCTCCATGAGCAGGGGGACAGCGGTCCCGAGGATTTTAGCAGGTCCGGAAAGGTAGGCGGATGCCCAGGAAGCCGCCTTTTCAAGGGGAAGGAGCACTGTTTCTCCCTGTTTTGACGGGAGGCCGTTTTCATCCAGCCCCCGGAAACGGGAGGCGAAGACCTCCCCTTTCCTCGCATCGGTGAGGACCAGAACCTCTTTTCCTTCCCTCAGGGAGAAATAGGCCGCGGCGGCGTGGGAGGGGACCGGCAGAATGGGAAGTCCCAAAGCCAGGGCCCATCCCTTGAAGGTGGAAAGGCCCACCCTGAGACCGGTGAAGTTCCCCGGACCCGTCCCCACTGCCAGCGCCCGCACATCCCGGCGGGTCATGCCGGCAAGGGAAAGGGCCTTGTCAACGGAAGGCAAAAGGGTCTCGCTGTGAGGTTTTCCCCCGTCCATGGGAACCAGGAGGATATCTCCGCCAGGATCCCTGATCGCAACGCTCCCGAAGCCGGTGGATGTGTCTGCCGCCAGGATGACCATGATCAGGGCGGGGGAGAGACTGTCCGCAGGGGTATCTTCCCCACCCCTTTCGGGCCGGAGATCACCAGATCGATCTTTCCCCCCTCACCCGAAAAGGCGTCGGGCTCACCCGGAAAACAAAGCAGATACAAACGCGACCAGGAGAGATCCCAGTTCAGGAACTGCATGAAGATCTTGACTTCCTCCTCCCGCACGCTTTTGCAGACAGCCCGCCTTATGCTCCCGTCGGGCCTCTCAAGGTACAGGACCCACGGGCTGGCCTTTGTCTCCAGGTTGTTCAGGGTATAGTCCGGGGTGTAGAACCCGAGGAGGATCTGGACCGAGGCCTCCGATCCCGCGAAGGTATCCTCCAGCAGGGCCTGTTTCTCGTCGGGGTTTAAAAGACGCGACCTTGCCTCCCAGTCGACCACCAGGGACCGGATTTCATCGGAGATATAAACGGCCCGGGCGGTGAAAACGGTCCTGAAATCCTTGTATACCTCCACCCGGCCGGAATGCCATTCCATCAGCCTGGCAATCCTGGTTTCCTGGTTTGTCGCCCCCACCCCGAAAACGGGAAAGGGGTTGATCGACCTGCACCCCGCCCAGCCGAGGACCGCCGATGCCGCAAGGATCATCAGGACCCGGACCAAAAACCGGGGACGATAATTGACCCGATTCTCATCCATCCATCACCCTCCCTGAATAAAGCCCCGATGGCAGACCCAGGCTGTCGGCCCCCGGAAGCCGTTCCCTGATGCCGTCATACTGGTCCTCCCGACGATCCCTGAAAAAGGCCCACTCCTCTCTCGTCCGCAGGACATCGTCCAGATCGATGACGGAAATGTGGACCGAATCCCGCAACCCCGCCGCCTTCTGAATCAGCTCCCCGTGGGGGTTCATGCAGAAGGTCTTTCCGTAAAAGGCCTGCTTCTCCTCGCGGCCAACCCTGTTCACCCTCAAAAAAAAGACCCCGTTGGCCAGCGCATTACCCGCCATCATCCGTTCCCAGCGTTCATGATTGTAATAGGCGTTGGACGTCGGGACAACAACAAGCCGGGCGCCCTGAAGGGCCAGGATCCTGGATGCCTCCGGGAAATAGACATCCCAGCTGATCTGTACCCCTACCTTCCCGATCCGCGTCTCGAAAACAGGGAATCCGAGATCCCCCGGCAGGAAATAAAATTTCTCATGCCACCCCATGACATTGGGGATATGGACCTTCCTGTAGACCCCTGCCAGGCTGCCATCCCCATCGATGACGGCGGCGCTGTTGAAAAACCGGCCCTTACCGGCATCCTCGAAAAGCGGCAAAACCACAACCGTGCTGTGGTCGGCGGCGAATCGGGCCAGGCGGTCAGTGCTCGGACCCGGTATGGGTTCGGCCAATTCGAAATTGGCCTGCCTGGTCCTTCCCGGAAACCAGCGGGTCGTGCACAATTCGGGGAAGGCCACCAGATCGGCCCCTTTTTCAGCGGCGAGGGCCGCAAGTTCCAAAATCTTGTCCAGGTTTGACGCGACATCCCCCTTGGTGGAGAACTGGATCCCGGCCACCTTTACCATCGCTTCTCCTCTCTGGCCTCCACAGGGATCCGGCTGTTTAAAAGCTTCCCCTGGGAAGGACTGTCCTTTTCGATCTCCGAGAACCCCACAACCCGGTTCCGGCCCGTCTCCTTCGCATGATATAGCGCCCGGTCGGCCCTTGCGAGAAATTCCTCCCTGGTAAGGGAGCTTCCTTCCCTGATCACGCAGAATCCGAAGCTCGCGGTAAAGGTCAGAGGTCCCGCTGCGGTTTTAAATGGTCGGCTTTCGATATCCCTGCGGATCTTTTCGGCGATCTTGCGGGTGGTCTTTTCATTCACTTCGTCCAGGGCAATGGTGAACTCCTCGCCGCCGTACCTCGCCACCGCGTCCCCCTTCCTCAGAGGCGTTTTGAGGCGCCGGGCAAGCTCCACCAGGACTTCGTCCCCGACCTGGTGCCCGTGGGTGTCATTGACCCTCTTGAAATGGTCTCCATCCACCATGATGACCGCCAGACCCGCATCGTAACCCCTCCTTATCCTCGTCAGCTTTCCCTCCAGGATGATAAGGAACGCCCTCAGGTTAAGGAGCCCCGTCAACCCGTCCGTGCGGGAAAGCTCATCAACTTTCAGGTGGTTCTGGGCATTATCGAGGGCGGGGGCCATCATCCGCGCAAGGGTTCGAAGATCCTCGACCTCTTCGGAACCAAAGCCCTTCTTCTTCCGGGAAAGGACTACGATTACCGCTTTAAGGACCGTCCGGCCATCCTCGGCCAGAACCGAACTGGGGATAGCGGCAAAAGACATGGATTTTGCCAGCTTCTCACCTCTCAGAAAAAATGGGGAAGACCTGGTTTTTTCCTGGGTGATGACGATGCCGGAACGGGTGCTTTCAGCCCCCAGACCTCCTTCCTTTTCCAGGAAACCCCTTAGCAAAAGCCCGATCTGGCTCGGCTCCTCCGGCGTTATCCTGACAAATTCCAGATCCCTGACCGATTCACCCACCTTGTTACCGATGACGAGACCATTGCCGGATTCAAGGAGGACCAGCGCCCCGTCGCACTCGGGGATGGTTTCCATTACTGTCTCCAGGGCTTTCTCTATGATCTTCCCCGGGTTCATGTAAAGTGTCAGGTCCCTAGCGTACCTGTTGATGGCGTATTTTCCGGAGATATCCTTCATGATCCTCTGAAGCGTCCCGAAAACCTCCCTGATCTGCCCCACCAGCGAACCGAACTCTTCCAGCTGCCGTGAAACCACATTTTCCCCCGCGAAGGCGTCAGGCGTATCGCTGTCGAAATAGAGGACGCAGGAGATTTTCCTGCCCCTCGTTCCATCGGAAAGATCCCGAGCCCAGTGGTCATCATAGACCACCTTGGCCAGAAGCGACCCCACCACCGTCCCTTCGGGGTATAACCCCAGCGAAGGCGCCGCGGACCTTGCATCGGAAAGGTACAGAATGCCCCCCCGCTCCCGGGCCAGATGGATGAAACCCTTCTCGGAGGGGATGTCTTCATTTATGATTCTGGCGCGCCTTTCGACCGCCGCCCAAACCCTGAAGGAATTTGATTCATGGGGGACAAGGATAATTCCGTTCCGGGCCCCGAAAGAACGGCAGCCCCATTTCAGGAGCTCGTTTAAAAGGGCCTTTTCCTCCCGGGTCACCGCCTTTGCGGCATCTTCCCCCCGTATTCTTTTTCCCTCTTCGGCAAGACCCTCCCGCCGGACACGGTCCATGGTCTCCCGCGCGTCGGTCTCAATCCGTTTCAGGTTCGTCCTCGTCCGGATAATGGTTTCCTGGTCCTTTGCCATGATCATCCCGAGCAGGGCGGAAAAAAGGAGGAAGGCTCCCGACCACTGGAGAAGACCGGTTTCCCCAAGGAAAACATACCTCCCCGCGGCAGCCACTGTGAGGACTGCGGCGGGGACCCAGAAAAACCCCGGGCGGCGGGCAAAGACCGAAACGGGGAAAAGGATCAGGAAAAGGACGGGAGCCAGGGGCCAATGGGGGTATACGTGGCCGACCAGGATTCCCGCTGCCGCGAAGAGGACCAGATGACCTGGAAGAGATTGCACCTTGCGGATGCCGCGGCCCCCTTTTTCCCCTCCAGGGGCCGAGATGGCGAGGTACAGGCCGGATACCGCCAGCAGATACTGTAAGGCCGCCAACAAGACGCTCGACGGCGGCCGCAGAAACCCGGGAGGCACCCCCAGGGTCAGGCAAAGGAAAACCGGAGCGGCAACGGTCAGGCGCCGGATCAGGATTGGAGAAAGCACGCTTTTCCTCAGGGGATGCTCCCCGGATCTTCCGGGAGGATGTAGATGGTTTCCCCGGGCTTGACCAACCCCAGTTCCACCCTCGCGAGAGCCTCCAAGGTACCGGCATCCTCACCCAGGAGCCTGATCCTTTCAACCAGACGGGCGTTCTCCGTCTTCAGGCCCTGGACCCTCTCAAGGAGGCTGTCACGCTCTACCATTATCTGGTGAAGGCGGATAAACCCTTTCTCCTCGAAAAGGCTGTATCCCAGAAATAGCGCAAAAACCACACCCAGGATCAGAAATGTCCTGCTTTTCCGGAATGTAAGCGCCATTCAAGGTCCTCCGGCGTTCACAGGGTTTGGTCCCCCGCGCCATCATCCGCCCCGATCCACTCCTTGAAACCCGATTCCAGGCCCGAAAGGGAATCCGCACAAGAGGCTTCCACGTAAAGACGGGCCACCGGCTCCGTCCCGGATAACCGCAGCAAAACCCAATCACCCCCTGGGAAAACCCATTTCGTGCCGTCTGTCAAGATGACATCGTCGGATCTGAGACCGCCCACCTCCCGGGGTGGTGACCGGAGGATGGACCGGAGCCTTTGGACGAGGCGGTCCGTGAGATGGATATTGACCCTGGTTGAAAGACGGGCGCCGTATTTTTCCTCCAGGTCCCGCTGAAGGACGGAGAGGGGTTTTCCGGTCGCGGCCATCATTTCAGCCACCAGGAGGCAGGCGAGGATCCCGTCCTTTTCGGGAACGTGTCCGCGGATGGACATCCCCGCACTCTCCTCTCCCCCCATGGCGAGGGTGTTTTTCGAGATCATCTCCCCGATGAACTTAAATCCAACGGGCGTGATATGGCAGCGCCGCCCATGGGCCTCGGCAATGCGATCCAAAAGGTCCGTTGTGGCGACGCTTCTGGCCAGGTCCCCCTCAACCCCCCTGACGGAGAGGAGGTATTCCGCCAGAAGGGCGAGAATCTGGTTGGGGGAATAGAACTTGCCGTCCCCGCCCACGATACCGAAACGGTCGGCATCCCCGTCCGTGGCCACGCCCAGGGCCTTGCGTCCTGAAACCATGGCGGCAAGTTCTTCCAGCCTGTCCTCCGAGGGTTCAGGGGACGCCCCTCCGAAGAGGGGATCCGGGTTCGCGTGAATGGTCCGGACCCTGCATCCCGCATCGGTCAGGATCCGGTCCAGAAACCCGGCACCCGTCCCGTAAAGGGCATCGAAAACCACCTCAAGCTCCGATCCCGCAATGACACCAAAGTCCACTTTGCCGGCCAGATCCTCGAGATATTCCGGGGCCGGGTCTATTTGCCTGACCTGCCCGGGGGAACCGGAAAATCCGGTAATTCCCTTTCTGGCTATGTCGCGGATGGAGGACTCGATGGCCGTTGTGGTTTCCGGCAGCGCCGGCCCACCCCAGGAGGGGCTGAATTTGATCCCCTGATATTCGGGCGGGTTGTGGCTTGCGGTGAAATTGATGCATCCCCCGAGCTTTCGCCCGAGGACGATGGAAGAGAGGGTCGGGGTGGGGACGGGTCCGGAACAGAGAAGGACATCGATCCCGAGACGCGCCATCAGATCAGCGGCATCCTCTGAAAACCTGGGACCCATAAACCGTGTGTCATAGCCGATGATGACGCCTTTATGGGACTCACCGGATTCCTTTAGATACCGGGCCACGGCGGCAACAACCAGCCTCGACCGCTCGAATGTAAAATCGTCCGCGATGATCCCCCGCCATCCTGAGGTCCCGAACCTTATCTCCTCCAACCCCCCCCCTTCCTCCGATCCCTTCAGGGATCAGCGGATCAAATACGGTGAACCCGAAAAACTCACACCAAAATCATTATTTCTGCATCTCTTCGACTTTCCTGGACCATTTGACGAGCCTCTGTTTCACGCTCTGCGGGTCCGGACTCTCCGCGAAGATGTGGAAATAAGGGTGGTTGGAACTCGGATAGATGAGGACCCAGTCGGAGCCTTCCTCGAATCGAACGCCCTCGACGCCTTTCGGCTCTTCTCCAAGTTCCTCCACGAGACGCCGCATGACCTGGCCCTTCGCATCCCATGGGCAGCGGACGATGGCATGCTCGTGGAACGTTTTCGGAAGGGAATCCAGGAGATCGCCGAGGGGTTTGCCGACCAGGGAGATCATCTCAAGGATCTTGGCCAGACAGAACATGGCGTCAAAGGAGGGGTGAAAGTCCGGGAAAGCGATCCCCCCCTGCTCGTTTCCCGCGAGATACACGGAATTGGCCACCGCGGCATCCAGGATTGCGCTGGGATTGTCCGAGGCCCGGCTGACCTGCCCTCCATGCCGGTCGGCCAGTTTTTCCAGATTCGAACTGGCGCTGGACGGGATAACGACACGACATCCCGGCTTGGTCATGAAGGCAAGAAGGGCGGCAATCTGGAGGGTGTTACCCCCGTCGATCCATCGTCCCCTCTCGTCGATGAGAAAGAGGCTCTCCCCGCTGGCGCTGATGATCCCCCCGAGAACCGCGTGCAGGCCGATGACATACTCCGAGATCTGGCGGACCGCCCGGTCAAACTCGCTGGTTGTCCTGGTGACGTTCACTTCATCAATGTGGGCATTCAGGGAAACGACCTCGCATTTAAAGCGTGCCAGGAGGGAAGGCAGGATCTTCACGGTCGCCCCGAAACTGTAGTCCAGGACGATCCTGCTGCAGGCTTTCTCCAGAACGGCCAGGTCCAGGTGCCTGAAAAAACCCTGTTCGTAGGTATCGAAGCCCGACTGGGGAAAACTGAGGGTCCCGGAGCCGTCCACGGAGGCGCGCCTGAAATCCATCCTGAAAAACAGCCGGTCGATTTCCGTCCGTTCCCCCGTGGTCAGGTCCCTGCCGTCTTCCCGGTAGAAGCGGATCTCGAGGATCTCCGGGTCTGTGGGGGATCTCCGGATGTTGATCCCTCCCACATGACCCTGGCCCCTGATCAGGTGGCGCGCCACGGGGATGGGCATAACCCCGCTGTCATGGACATCGACACCGGCGGACATGACCCCCGCACCCAGGGCTCCGCTTATTATCCTCGCCACCCGGTGGACCCCTCTGGTGAGGGAAACACCGGAGCGTTCCGGAAGGGTCGCGCCGAAAGCCGCCCCGAGCCGGGCCGCGAATTCCGGGGTGATCTCACGGTTCGCGAGACCCTGCACGATCCCGCCGGTGAAAAGGGTGCCCCTCCAGCGGGACCCCCAGACGAAATCGGTAGAAAGGACGGCATCGTCCTCCACAACCTTGTCGGGCCAGATCCGCACACCGGCCCGAACAATGCTGCCCCGGCCGATCAGGCAATCCTCGCTGACGATGGATCCTTCTTCGATGTTCGCACGGGTCTTGACTACCGTCCGGGAGGCGATGACGCTCCCCTCCACCAGGGCCCCGCGGCCCAGACGCACCTGGGACCAGACGACCGAGGACCTGAGACGGGAATTGTTCTCGATGACGGACTGGGGCCCCACTACGGAATCCCATATCCGGGCCCCTTCACCGATCTTTGTCCCTTCCCCCAGAACCACCAACCCGGAAAACCTTGCGGTTTCGCTGACGGCAGCCCCTTCCCCGAAATATACCGTCCCCTCGCCGACAACACGTTTTTCACCCGGGATATCGAGATCGACCAGACCGGCGGCAATCTCCCGGTGCAGCTGGAGATATTCCACGGTATTCCCTACGTCCTTCCAGTATCCCTGGGCCAGATAGGCCGCGGGGGGGTGGCCCTCCTCAAGGAGCCTGGGGAAGATCTCCTTGGAAAAATCAACGCTGACGCCCTTGGGGATCCTTTCCAGGATCCCGGGATCAAGGATATAGACCCCGGTGTTGATGGTATCACTGAAAACCTCTCCCCACGTCGGTTTTTCCAGGAATCTAGATACCCTGTTTTGCTCGTCGGTGATCACCACTCCAAAGGAAAGGGGGTTGTTGACCCGTGTGAGGACCATTGTCGCGAGCTCCCCTTCCTCTTCATGGAACTTACGGGCCAGGGTCAGATCAAAATCGGTGATCACATCCCCGCTGATGACAAGAAAGGGTGCATCGAGTTTATCAGCCACGTTCCTGACCGCTCCGGCCGTCCCAAGGCCTCCAGGGGGATCCTGGTAATAGGTGATCCGGACACCGAAACGGGAACCGTCTCCAAAGTGTTCCTCAATGGTCTCGGGGAAAAAACAGGTCAGCATGAGGATCTCGGAAAAACTATGTTTCCTGAGAAGAAGTACAATGTGCTCCAGCATGGGCCTGTTGACAACAGGCATCATGGGCTTGGGCCGCTTGACCGTCAGCGGCCTCAGGCGGGTCCCGTACCCTCCCGCCATGACGACAGCTTTCATGATACTCCTCTCGGAAGCTCCGATGGGTCCAGATCAGGGACCGAAAAAAGACACCCGGGCGAAATCCTTTTTAATATCTGGTTATTCTAGAACAGGATCTCCTTACCGGTCAAGGCAACCTTCTCCCGAATCCCCCTGCCCCCGGCCTCCCCTCCCGGGTGAAAGCACCCGTCCCCCTTCAGGCCAAAAATAAAGGTAAAGCACCAAAAAAACGGTAGCTCTGGAATCCAGGGAAAAAATGATTACAATTAAAAAACAGGTATTTTTTAACTCAGGAAGCAAATTACATTTTAAGGAGGAAACACAATGAGTTCCGCGACAATAGCCTGGCTTGCGATCATCGTGTCCCTTTTGACCCTGCTGATTTTCTTTTCAGCGCCAGGTCCCTGGAGGCAGGGGACACTGTCAGAATCCGGAGAAAGTGAAGATCCGGGATTCGCGTTCTGTCCGGTACCTTCAACGTCAGCTTTTTCGGGACAGGCGGAAGAAATTCCGAAAGGAGGCCTGCCCGCCATGGACGCACGCCTGGCCGCCTCCGGAAAAGAATTCCAGACCGCCACATTTTCCCTCGGCTGATTCTGGGGCGGCGACTCCCGGTTCGGGAGTCTGGAAGGCGTTGTCAGG
>Ga0209164_1001194_pt1 | contig 36559 bp, 18 predicted proteins | sample MTBNYHSulfiMetaG_FD_187458 | JGI IMG/M metagenome (GOLD analysis project Ga0209164, IMG submission 187458) | Enrichment culture microbial communities from rom New York Harbor, USA that are MTBE-degrading - MTBE-NYH (New York Harbor Sulfidogenic)... | ecosystem: Environmental > Aquatic > Marine >... | reverse complement strand
CTGGGATTATCGGCTTACAGTAATAACATTCAGGTGAAATTTACAGGAGTAGGGCTATGCTTAAGAAGTTTGTATGGTTAACATTTGTTTTTGCCGTGTGCTTAGGTTTCACGGGCCTGGCACAGGCAGAATTGGTGGCTTATTATCCGTTCGATGGGAACGTCAATGATATTTCCGGAAATGGGAAAAATGGGGTATATTGGAGTAATGGCGGCACAACGACCAGCCCCACCTTTGGCGTGGACCCCAATGGCGATGCTGGGAGAGCTTTATCCCTTCAGGCCTTTGCCAGCTATGACACAGCCGGCGTCGGCAGCACCAAGATCTATCAGTGCGTTGTCCTGCCGGATGAGGGCTTTTTCGATTTCACCGAAGAAATTAGTATTTGTGCCTGGGTGCGTTTTAATTCGGTAACAGGTGTGGCCAACCAGGGCAATTACGGCGGGATCGTTACCAAAGGCAATCAAAACCAGTATGAATTAACCGGCAACTGGTATTCCGCCACCAGCTACAGTAGATTTTATTGGAGGGTGCAAGGCAGCACCTGGAACAACAGCACCTTTTCGGTGCTGACTGGCACCACTAATAATCCGGATGCCCTGGATTTTGACGAGTGGTATCATGTGGTGGTGACGTACAGCAGCGGCGACGGCACCAACAGGATATATGTTGATGGGCAACCCAATGTAGCCAAGGATCTGTCAAATAATGCGCTTGCCGTAGGTGCGAATCAAGCGATGGCTATTGGCGCCTATGCTTTGAGCACTTACGAACCGGATATGTCCAGGAATTCTCATGATGGTCTCATTGATGAGGTAGGGATCTTCAGTAATTGTCTGCCGGCCAATGATATTGCGTTTATATATGAATATGGCATATCTACTTATCTGAGCAGCCACCATCTTACCATGACAACCGAGTCCGGTGGTAGCACCGATGTTTGTGAAAATAGTCTATTAGGTCCGACGACAGATTCCTATAGTATTCTATTCCTGGGGAAGAACCCGGGTGATCCGAATATTACCGTTACCATGGGATATGATTCTGATCAGATAACGGTCAGTCCTACACAGGTGCAGCTCGATGGTTCGGAGACCACTCCCTGGGCGGTGAATGTCACCGTTACCGCGGTTAATGATAGCGTGGCAGAGGGTGATCATACTACCGATGTGACTCATACGGTGTCATGTCCGGATCCCAACTACAACTGGGGTCATAATGTCGCTGAGCTGCGCGATGTACAAGTCAACATTACTGATGATGATGTCAAAGATGTGACTATTACCCAATCGGGCGGCACGACCATTGTGCAGGAGACGTTCTCCACGACGGATAGTTATACGGTAAAGCTTACCGGTACCCCAGTGGGCGGCGACGCGGTTTTGAGCTTGACCTATGATTCCGCCCAGATTACGGTAAGCCCCACTCAGCTTACCTTCACCACGGGTAATTGGCCGGTTGCACAGACGGTTACGGTACAGGCTGTGGATGATGAAATCTTTGAAAGTGAGGCAGGGACCTACCACGACACAGATATCAGCGGCAGCTTTAGCGGCGGCGGATATAACGCGATAAGTGTTCCTGATGTTACGGTGAATATTGTTGACGACGAAGCATACTGCGGCGATCCGAATACCGTTGCCAGCCGGAAAGCCGGTGATATCTCCGGTCCAGACGGAGACTGGGATTGCTACGTTGATCTGTACGACCTGGCTAAGATGGCAGAGGATTGGCTTACCTGCATCGATCCGACGGATGCCGGGTGTGAAAGTGCGTCTTGGCCGTCTATTCCGTAATGTAAAGTGATTGACAGGAAAAGTTATTTCTCGTTCTGTTAACTCAGGTATGAATTTAACCTGATAAACCTGATGGTAAAGAAGGAAGAGGGTTTCGAATATTGCTTTCGAAACCCTCTTTTTGTGTGCCCTGCCGGGCAAGCTTTTTGGAGGTTGCGGTGATTAAAAGAAAATATTTAGGCAAGACAAAAGGTTTTACCCTGATTGAGCTTTTGATAGTGGTGGGTATTATAGCGCTGCTGGTATCTATCCTGATGCCGGCACTAAGGGCGGCGAAGGAACGTGCCAAGAGGATATTGTGTTCCTCTCAACTGCACCAGATGGGTATTGTGTTTATCCAGTACGCCCAGGATTTCGATGGTGCTTTCCCATCTTTCGAAACCAATAGAGGTCGGTATCTGTTCGCTGTCGCCGATGATTTCATGTCCTGGCTGGGCGATGGTTTTGCCAGCGAGCAGTTTCCTCAGCTTGCCCCCGGTCATTATGGTCTGACCCATAAGGTTTTCTACTGTCCCGGCATGCAACCGAATAAGTTCCACGGCTATATGGTAGATGATTGGTGGTGGTATTATTTTGATTTCGTTACCGGTGCTACAAATCCAAGTATTTGGGAGCTAGTACCTAACGCAGCAAATGGAAGTACTCAATGCGACCTTGTAAATATGGGTTATGCATTATACGTGCCCAGGCAAGGAAATTGTAATCCCACATGCGGAGGTGAATCCCCCTATCTTACTTCCGCTGATTGGCAACTTAACCCCGGTCGGGAGTATCGCGGACCGCGTAAGACGAGTGATCTCGAAGCGATATTTAATCCGATAATGAGTGATAACGTGAACGCCTGGTACCGCAGTGCGAATACGCCGTCTATATATCAACCAGGGTTAAATACCCATCCGGTGTATTCTACTTATTTTGCCAATCATGATAGAGTAGCGCTAACGGGTCTTCCCGCTCGGGAAAAGCTAAACAGTCTGGATGAACTTAGCCCTCATATATCCAATGGCCTAGTAACCCAGGCAAATTCCCTATACTCTGACGGCCGGGTGGTGGCAAATCCAGGAGAAACCATTGTGCCTTACTATGCTGTTCATAGGGCGCAGTTCTGGTGAGATGAGGTACTTAAAATCTCGCTCTTTGCCAAAGTTCTTATTCTATAAGGCGTTAAAGAGAGGGATATGAAAAAGCAAAAATAAACAAAAAGGGCGCGAAAAAACGCGCCCTTTTTGTTTTTGAAGGTAGTTCATTTCTGGATATTTGTTTAGATATGATTTCATAAGTTTCACTTTATATAACCTCTTGTAATAGGCCGTGTTAGATAGTAATATGATGGTATGGGAAAAACGCTTGGCAGTTCTACAAATCAATATAGGCGCCCATTAACTCGCGCAAATCGAAGAATGGAGCCCGGCAGATCGCTGTTAAAAAATGACACAGGCCCACTAGGTTTACTGGCGGTATTACTAATAGCGGTTTCTGCTGCGGTTTTAGTAGCGCATGGGCCAGGATTATCGGCTCAGGCAATACTGATCGATGATGATGAATATCTTACGGATAATGATCTGGTGAAAAATCCCGGATGGGAATCGACCAAGCGATTCCTGACGGAGGTTTTGGAGCCGTCGAGTGTTAAGGGATATTACCAGCCGGTGTCGATGATCTCCCTGATGATCGATTATGCCCTGGGCGGGCGTGTGGATAACCTCCGGCAATTTCATCGTACCAGTCTGGCTTTGCATGTGGCTAATACGGCCCTGGTTGTGGTACTGATTTATATGTTATTTGGGCGAGTTTGGCTGGCAGGGGGTGTAGGGCTGCTCTTTGGAGTTCATCCGATAACGGTAGAGCCCATTCCATGGGTGGCGGATCGTAAGACGGTGCTGATGGCATTTTTTGGGCTTTGGTGCCTGATACTTTATATTCGCTATACCCGCATGGGAGGGTGGGGGCTTTATACGGGTTGCATGATAATGTATGTTCTGGCACTGTTATCCAAGCCGACAAGTACGCCCTTGCCGGTATTAATGCTGGTAATGGATTACTGGCCGCTGAAAAGATTGAGTAAGAAAGCGGTGGTGGAGAAGATACCGCTGTTAATTTTATGTGGTATCGGCTCAGTTATTACCTATATTTCGCAGACGCGAACGGCTGGTGCGGCACCGCCCAGTGAGCTGGGAGCGGAACGGATACCACTTACCGTATGTCATAACATTATATTTTATCTTTACAAAATTGTCTGGCCGATAAATCAGTCGCCAGACTACGGTTTTCCCAAACCTTTGGGATTGTCGCACCCTATGGTTCTTGCCGGGGTGGTGGGAACGTGCCTGCTAATACCTTTATTATTATTATCCCTGCGCTGGACACGCGCTTTGTTGGCCGGGTGGCTGTTTTTCTTTATAGCCATTTTTCCGACCTTGGGAGTGGTGGGATTTACGTGGATGATTGCCTGTGACAAATATGTTTATTTTCCGATATTGGGATTGCTGATGGTTTTAGCGGCATTTTTGGGCTGGTTAAGCGGTCCGGGCAGAACCGGCAAACCCACTAAACGCCAGTTGATGCTGGCAGTAGTAGTATTATTCGTCGCCGGGACAGAAGCAGCAGCCACCCGAAATTATCTGAAGGATTGGCGAAATACCCTTTCGTTGTATGAACGGATCGTAAAAGTGACGCCGGATTCTCCCCAAGCACTCAATCGACTGGGTCATTGTTTACAGATGGCGGGCAGGACTCAAGAGGCGGACATCAGCTATCGCCGGGCATTGGAAATTATTCCCGACTATGTCGAAGCGCACAATAATCTGGCTGGCCTACTGCAAACGCTGGGAAGGTATGATGAAGCTGTCGATTATTTGCGTCAGGCCTTACTGATTTCACCGAATAATGCCGGGACACATTATAATATGGCTAATGTTTTGTGCATCCAGGGCCAATACGAGTCAGCGATATCGCATTATCGAAAGGCCTTGCAAAATTGTCCCAAAGATGCAGAGGTGTATAATAACATGGGAGTTACTTTTGCGATAATGGGAAGACTTGAAGACGCTATCGGCTGTTTTCGCAAGGCGTTGCAGATTGCCCCCAATAATTCATCAGCAAGCAATAATCTGGAGCAAGCTCTGGCAAAACAAAGAATTTCGCAAAGCGGAGCTAGTAATCTGGAATGAGCCAATTTCGAGGGTATAACGGCAATATATACGAAATTATCTTTTCCGTATTGATAATATAGCCCCGGGGTGTTGGGCAGGTACTGCTATAAAAAGTGAGGCCCCGGTCTGTAGGAGGCAGCCAAACCGGGGCCCCGATCCAGGGCAGAATAAACACCGTTTTTTGGTATCGTTGGCGGTAAGGGCGGATTTTAGATTGCGATTAAAATTTTCATATACAACTTTCATTGTAAAGATAAAATTCAAGCGCGGTTAAGGCAAATTGTCCGGCTATTTATTTTTGACAATTTATTGCGCGGTATTTTAATATAATCCGAATATGACGATTGTAGCGGGGATAGGGAATCAAAAGCTTATTCACAGGGCAGCAGGGTTTAATTATTTGAGAACAGGCTGATATAATCATTTTCCGGCAGGTCAGAGACGGGATTTCAATCAAGAAAATCGATTATTTTCAGCTTGGCGTACTTCAGAGAAAGGGTTTTTCGGCTGCCCGTGTTAAATTGTACCAGGATCAGACTATCTTCGCGGTTGGGCATTATCCGGATTACCCGGCCCAGGCCAAACATATTATGGCGAACCAACTGGCCCGGGGCTAGGGGGCAGGTTTCATCAGAGCGGCTGCTGTCAAATTCAGTTTCGGGATTTGCAGGAGAATCGGCCAGGTCATCGAGATCGGTAAGATTATCCGGGGAAAAAATCTGAAAATCCAAACCCGGTAAATCGCGCAGGAATTCGGAGCGTATCGTCGCCATAGAAGTTCCGTGGATGGTGCGATGACAGGCATAACTTAAACGAAGCTTTTCCTGGGCTCGCGTCATACCGACAAACAGCAGTCGCCTTTCCTCCTCAATTTCATCGTTAGTATTTATGCTGCGGGTATGAGGGATCAGGCCGTCCTCAACCCCGACGATGGCGACGGCGGCAAATTCCAGGCCTTTGGCGGTATGCAGGGTCATCAGGGAAATGCGACCGGCCTGTTCATTGTAAGCGTCAAGGTCGCTGACCAGGGCGATCTGCTGTAAATAATCGGCCAGGGAAGGCTGCTCGGTTTCGGAGGCATATTGGACAGCGGAATTTATCAGTTCTCCAACGTTATCGGCGGCATCGGTGTTTTGCTCGGTGTTTATAAGGTCCATCAAACCGGACCGCTCATAAGTTAAATGAATCAACCGCTCGACGGGGTCATTTATATGGCGGCGAAGCTCTTCGATCAGGGCGACGAATTTTTTGACCCTGTCTTTGGCGGCGCTGTTGATAGTATCAATCTGATCGACAGCATTTAGAGTTTGCCAGATATCACCGGTGGTGCGGCTGTTAAAAGCTAATATCCGGCTGACGGAAGTATCGCCTATGCCTCTGGCCGGCCGATTGATGATTCGCTGGAGCGATATCACATCAGCGGGATTATTAAGAAACTGCAGATAGGCGAGAATATCCTTGATCTCCCGCCGTTTGAAAAATTCCAAGCCGCGAACGACCTGATAAGGAATTTTACAGTGAACCAGGGCCTGCTCCAGAACCCGGCTCATGGAATTAACCCGATAAAAGACCGCTATCTGGCGATATTCGAGGCCTTCCCGGCGGCATTGTTCGATCCACTGGGCCGTGCCCTGGGCTTCTTCCTGTTCGTTGTCGTATTCGATTAACTGCGGCGCGGCGCCGGAAGGTTTGCTGGTAAACAGGAGCTTTTCCTTACGACGAATATTCCGGCGAATCAATTGATCAGCAACGGCAAGCACTTCGGGAGTGCTGCGAAAATTTTCCTCCAGGCGGATAATGCCGCAGTCAGGATAGTCTTCTTCAAAGGCCAAAATATTACCGATGTCAGCGCCGCGCCAGGCATATATCGACTGATCCGGATCGCCGGTGGCCATCAGATTGGAATGGTTCAGGGTTAAACCGCGGGCAATCTGATATTGGCAGTGATTGGTATCCTGGTATTCATCGACCATGACGTAGCGGTAGCGATCATTCAATTTGTCGCGCAACTGAGGATTATCGCGTAATAACAGGGCCAGCTTCATTATCAGATCATCGAAGTCAAGGGCGGCATTGTCCTGCAGGTGTTTTTGGTAGGCATGATAAATACGGGCAACGATCCTGGCGACGAAATCATCGGAGTTTTGGGCCAGAACTTCCGGTGTTACGATGTTGTTTTTGTGAATACTGATTATGGACAACATACGTCCGGGAGGATATTGCTTGGCGTCTAATTGGCAGGTTTTTAAGGCGGTACGCATGGCGGACATTTGATTTGATTCGTCATAAATGCTGAAATTTGGTGATATTCCGGCCTGTGCGGCGAATTCCCGCAGCAACCGGACGGCAAGGCTGTGAAAGGTGCAGATGGTACTGCCCCGCAGTACCTGTAAATTCTGCAGACGCTGCCGCATTTCGAGGGCAGCTTTATTGGTAAAGGTTATAGCCAGGATATTGGCCGGCGGCACCGCCTGGCTGATTAAATAGGCTGCCCGGCAGGTAATAACACGGGTTTTGCCGCTGCCGGGACCGGCTAAGACCAGCAGAGGACCGTCCTTATGTGTAACTGCCTGACGCTGTGAATCGGTAAGGTTCAATAATAAATCCGGTACAGAAATCATATAATCCATGGGTTAAAATAAAAAGCGCAAGATAAATTTACCATTATCTTTTTAACCGGGAATCCGTGTTTATGCAAGCTTTGCATCGGAATGGCTTTGGTGGGGCAGGATTTTCGAAAGATATACCCGCTTTGAATATACCCATTCCTAAGAGGAGTAAAACAATTCAGTCGCCGAAGAATTTTATTTAGTTTTCAAATTGAATAGCGACTGGGTTTTGATGATGGTCTGTTGTTCCGGGAAAGCGTGAAAGGCGTGGATATGCAACTCTTCACAATGCGCTTCATAATCAAGAAAACTAAAGGGTACTAACTCGCCTCTGGCCCATTGAGGAAAGGGAACGTATAGTCCGCGTCTTTTGGCCATGCCGGTCAGATCGCTATGGGTCTGGCGAAATAAATTGGCACTCATAGCTTCCACCTGGAAACTCATCATGTATCCCAGCTCCTGCGACCAGGTGCACTTATGGCTCTTTTCGCCGCGGAAAGGAAATCGCTCCAGCAGGCCCCGAGTGGGCAACATTTGATCCGGGGAGCAAATTACCTCGGTCAGGCAATCTGCATCAAAAAAGACACTTACCAGATGGCTGCATCCCGTGATCCAGATCATGACCTCGTAATCCCCCTGGAAAAAATGCTGCGAGCGGTAAATATTAAACAGCTCGGGATGCAAAGGCCTTTGGAATATATTAAAAGTTAATTCGCTTAAAGATTGTTCAATATGGGGAGAATCCATAATCGTTCCACTTATTACTATGTAAACATTCTAATATTATAAATTACATTATGATCACAATATCAAATCTATAACATATTATAATAAAATCCAAATGATTATAGCAAGAAATTTCCCTTTTTTCAATAGAGATAAAGGCATTTTATGTTATCGGTCGTTAGCGATATTGATGATCGGGCTTAATTGGCTATGGATGGATTGAGCAGCTACAAAGGTATGAAAAGGTTCGGCATTATAAGTACCACAATCGACGGGGAACCGGCACTTGCCGGCAAAATCCGTAATGACCCCGCCGGCTGATTCCGCTATTATAGCGCCGGCGGCGATGTCCCAAAGACGAACATTCCACAATAGTGATGCGGCAAATGCCCCCGTCGCCACATGGGCGATATGCAAAGCAGCGGAGCCCAGATTTATACATACGTGTTTTGTCATAAGCTCAGCTACAGCAGCAGGGGAATGGGTATAGATTTTGCCGGAAATAGCGATTTGGCTGTTGGAGTCGAGCGGGTCATTGCGGCAATAAATGGTCCGACCATTACATTGGGCAGACTGGCCAAGCTGGGCAGAATATAACATATTGGTGTTAGGTTCGTAGATTACCCCGACTATAGGCAGACCCTCCTTTATGACCCCGATGGAAACAGCATATATAGGTAGTCCATGCGCGTAATTGCAGGTACCATCGATGGGATCGATAACCCACCAGATATTTGAATGGCCGGTAGGGTATTCTTTAAAAAGCTGGCCGCCGGGACCCTCTTCGGCGATTAAACCATGCTCCGGCCAATACCGTTTGATTTGCTGAAGGATCATATTCTGACATTCTCTGTCGGCTGAAGTTACAATCTGATTGCCGGGTTTCATTTCTTGGATGGTATCGGCTATTTGCTCTCGTGCATGTTGACCCGCTGTCCGGGCAATTTCCTGGCTGAAAGATAAAATATCATCGTAGGGCATATATTTCCTTTTAATTCAAAATGATTTTGAAATTCTTGAATATATTACCCAAGTGTAGCATAAGCGGGGGAATTTGCAAAAAAAACCTTGATTTATGCCTTTTTCCCGGTTTTAAAGTATTGATATATCTACTCAATTTGTTAATATTTTACTTGTTACAAGCAGTACAATTATGTAAAACGATGGGCAAGGATGAGCGGAATTGTTGTCGATCCCAAACGATAATTTTCAAGGAAAATTTAACCAAAGTTGAGGTAATCAGGCAATGGCAGATTTGGAGGCTTTAAAAGAGGCGATAATCAAAGGCGATCAGGACAAGGCTAAAGAAATAACATCAAAGGCTTTGGCAGAAGGAATGGGGCCGGAGAAGATACTTAACGAGGGGTTGATCACGGGTATGGATGCTATAGGTAAAGCGTTTAAAAAGAATGAGGTTTATGTACCGGAAGTTCTTATAGCAGCGCGAGCAATGAAAATGGCTATGGAACTCCTCGAGCCAAAACTTATCGAAGCTGGGGTAGAGCCGTTGGGCACCATCGTAGTGGGCACCGTTAAGGGGGATCTTCATGATATTGGCAAAAACCTGGTGGGAATGATGCTTAAAGGAGCAGGATTTAATGTAATAGACCTGGGGACAGATGTGTCGCCGGAAAAATTTATTTCCGCCGTTAATGAATACCAGGCCCAGGCAGCGGGCCTTTCGGCTCTGCTGACGACTACGATGCCCATGATGGAAAAAACGGTCGCCGCCTTCAAGGCGAAGGGATTGGACACCAAAATTCTTATCGGCGGGGCCCCTGTAACCCAGGATTACGCGGATAAGATTGGCGCCACGGGATATGCCGCTGATGCCGCCACGGCGGTAGATATAGCTAAAACTGTTTTGAACGTTTGATTGGGGAAAAGGTATAAGTATTTTATTTGCATAGTCTTATAGCCGGTCACGCCAGAAATGACGATGGGTGACCGGCTTTTTTTATATCTAACTTGACTGCCTTTTTTTATTGACATAAAGCAGGTTAATAGCGAAAATGCCGTAAAGGTCCATAAGAGGGACTTATTTGTGGCGCAATAACTTACAGATTATGCAATATATTATTACTGCTGATGATAATCCAGGAAAGCGCCGCTGAAATTCGCTGACGGGTGAAAAGGGGCCCGCCTGCATGCCTGCTATTGTTGATTGCTTGCCAATAAAAACCTGCTTTACTCGACTTTTCATCTGTAAGGAGACCGGCAGTGAATCGATTATTCCGCAGAAATAGACGCAACAAAAAAACCAAAAGTCTAATTAATCGTTTATTTGCCGAGAAACCGCTGCGTCAAACCCGCTTGTTTGCCGAAGAGCTGGAAAGCCGTTTACTTTTGACCTCTCTTATATTGCCTCGTGGCGCAACCGGAGAAACGATTTTTGATTATGCTGATCCCGAAGAAAGTGGTACATATAATCAGATTAGGATCGGTACACTTTCCGGATTACCGCCGGAAAAAGATATTAAGGTAGAAGTTCTCAGCTATGACGGCCGGGATATACCGGGTACCTTACAGATAGGCACGGAAAGCGGCGGGCAGGGGGATCCCATTGATATTGGCGGCGGCCCGGGAGGTATCAGTGTAATAGCCCCGGTGGGCATAACGGGGACTTTGCGGGAAAGAATCAATGCCTTGGCAACGGATTCCGATGGGCACACTTACGGCATAACCCGCCAGGGAGTGATTGTCAGTATTGACACTTTTACAGGGGAGGTCGCCAGTCAATTAGGTATAGTGCAGGATGCGATTAATTTCTATGATAAAGTATATACCTATACTACATTTGAAGCGGCGTCGTTTGACCCAGTTAGCGGCGAGCTTTATGCGGTAGTCACAGGTCCCAGCGATGTTGATGGAGCAGGAAATATCATCAGCACCGGCCAAGTGCTTATTTCTATAAACCTTCAGCAGCCGGTAAATGAATCCGATCCTTTATTTGGCGAGGCAGAGCCGGTCGGCCGTGATATTTTCGGCTTGCCCAGTTATCATTTGAGCCGAGTGGGGGTTACTGCAGCTATTACGATAAATGATGGATTATTATTACCTGAGAGCAGGATAACGACCATTGCTTATGGGGAGATAACCATTGACGGCGGGGATCTGGTAACCCAGGTTCTGCAGGATGGTTCGACGTTTGAATACTGGAATGGGGATCATAACCGGATTTTTAATAATATAGCAAATGAAGCGATGGGGACCAGACCGGTATTTGTTGGTTTTGAAGTATTAACCGACCCGACGCCGGACGGTGAAGATATCCCCAATAGATTTATCAGTATATCCGTAGTACCGAACCCGGCTGGGAACGGGATTAGTGTACAAACCCAGCCTGTTTATGCTAATTGGCTGGATGCGGGATTAGATCCTGAAGTTGTGATTGAAGGATTAATGTATGGTAAGGACCAGGAGGGGCAGATCAGGCTTTTCGGGCTAAACGGTGGCGATGAAAACAAGTTAATGCTTGTGACCAGCTTACAGAGCGAGCAGGATTGGGTTGAGATTGTTGAGTATCCGGAAAACGTGGTGCTGACGGGGATGTCGTATGATACCGAGGGCGACGTTGGTTATGCTACTGATCCGGTATCTCGCACTTTATATAAAATAACCACTACAGCTTTAGCTGCAAATCCCGAGGGCGACGGTTATGTAATTAATGGCGGCCTGGCTGATGTTTATTTGATGTACATTGCCCAGAGTACAGCAGACACTTATATTACTTTTACCCGCTGGACGCCGAGTGAAAGCGGGCCGGATTACTCTCCGACAGGAGGGACACCGGCGTATCTGATCACCGACGAGGATGATAGTGACATTACCACGCCCAGCGATGCCGGCGGCGTGATGATCGGCACAAGTCCATATTACTTGTCGGATAGCACGGAGGCGACATGGAGCCCTCATGATACATTCATTGATTCCGGGACGGAAGGAGCCTATACCGCCGCTAAAGGATATTGGCCGGGAGGCGTGCTTCGGCCAGGTATAATTGTAGCGGGTGATCAGAATAATCCGCTCCAACCACAGGACATCGGTAGGATACAGGTAGGGGGCGGGGTTTTCGGCGATGTGAGGATTCATGGCAGTATTGATATGTTTTACGCGGGTTACCTGGGCACCAACCGTTTTATTGTGGATGGCGATCTTAACAATCTGGTGGTGGCTACCCAGGCGGGGGGCATAGAAGAGTCGGACGGGAGCTGGTATCAGGCGGATGACGCTATTGTAGATGTGCGGGGAAGAATGGGCAGCTTCTACAGCATCGGTGATTGGGGGCTGCCGATAAGGGTGCGGGCCGATGCGACGGCGCCGACTTTTCCCGGGCTGGTAGATCCGAGCGTTTCGGACCTGGATACCAAGGTTTATGTCCGAAGCTTTAGAGAAATCGAGCGCAATGTCAACTGGCCTGACCCAGACGGTTCAACTTTTCCCTCCGGTACTTTGGAAAAAGACGGCGGTTATATTATAAATAATGACAGCTTTGGTGCCGCCCAATATCTTGGTACCGTGGATGGAATTATAAAGGTTATTGGGGAGGCAGAATGGCCAGATTATGACGCCGCGGATTATTACAGTTTCGGGGTAATGGCCGGCCAGACGATCACGATCCAATTATATGATCTTTATGCTTGGTCTAATTATATCACCGGTCATCCATATGAGCCGGGGGCAATTATGCCTTGGGACTCATATATTTCCACCGTTGAATTATATGATCCGAACCAGGTAGTGGTGGGCAGAATGGGGGAGGTGGAGATAGATACCGGTGCGCCAATGTCGCTGGTTTTCACGGCGGAAGAGGCGGGGATTTATACTATTGATATTGATCCTTCGCTTTATTCGTTTCTCTATCGTTTGGAAATATCGGGAGTGTCGGAAACGACGCTTGGCGGGGGCAATATAGGGGGAGATTTACGCACGGGATGGCAGTATTCCGATGAGCAGACCAATGTGCAGGTAATGAAAGGCAACGTGGGGGCGATCAGCGTAGAGGGGATTTTCCGGGGCGGCCGGGTGGTGGTCCAGAATGGCAGTCTGGCGGGCCTGCGGGCGGGTAACGGCGGTACTCCCGTCGGTTTTAATTGGGAAATTTTAGATGGTGGTGCACCAGGCGATATCCATCCCTCGGTGTTCGCAGGGGGTGATATTGGACTGGTTAGTTCGCCGGTTGACAGCGCAATCAATATAAAGGCGGGCGGGGATTTGCAGTCGCTGCGAATGGGGCAGCGGTACGCCGGCACTATCATCGCCAATGATAATATTGGTGAGATTCGTATCGAGGGTGATTATGGTCCGCAGATACCATTTGAAGATGGAAGTTATTGGTCATGGTATGATTTATATTATGGCATCCGACCGGGGATCTGGGCTAATGCCGATGGGGTAGGAGAGCCGGGGATTATCGACAGCATCTATGTGGGCGGCAATTTCGGCTTAACAACAACCAGCGAAGGCGAAGATGAAGTAACAGGTTTCGAGTGGGAGATACCGGTCAGTGCCGGCGGACGGGGTGGAAACGTCCGTTTTGTGGAAATTGGGGGGCAGGTATATAATCGCATAGGTCTTTGGTTTAGTGGTATCGGTTTTGGACCTTTCGTGTTCGATCCCGGTCAATCAGTGGAGATTACCGATGATTCGGGGGTCTTGGTGCGGCTAGCGCCGGGATTCGAAGGCGATCTGGCGGCCAATGAGGCCTACATTCTTGCCCAAGCCGGCCAGGCAGATGAGGGCGATGAGACGGATGATACTCAGCAACAACCAGACGAGGGAGAGCAAGTTGACCTGGGTACCGTGGGCGGCATTTTAACCCTCAAGCTGCTGCCGATCCGCGACGGGCTGCCGGAAGATTATGTTCCTGATTTGTCGGATATCGGGGAGACACTGCTCGGCTACGCTATTGCCGGTATCGACAGCACTGATGGTTTGCGGGTAAGTACTAAAGGCGGGTCGGTGGAACTGGGCGTAGTGACGGTAGTCGGCAATATGGATGCCAGTGTGGTGTATCAGGGGTCAAATCCGATAACGGTGCTTCGGACGCAGCTCAGCGGGACGATTAACAGTATTTTCAACAATACGCAAGGCGATCTGGTGACCGTGGTGATTGACGCCGGCACCGGTAATGTCCCTGATGAAGGGACGGATCAAACGCCAGCCGATCAAACTGATCAGATACCTCAGCCAGATCAGGCACCCGTGGTAATCGATTATCCCTTTGATCTTATCAAGGTAAAAGGCCATTTGGGTTGGACGCCTTCAAACACGGGACAAAGAATTGTTTCTTCGATTATCGTCGGTGGAGTTATAACGGGGTATGATCCAGTGGGCGAGCAGAGAAGCGGATTGCTTTCCGCTGTCGCTATCGACCAAATTACGGTTGGCGGTTCTCTGGGTGATGTAAATGTTACCGGTGGTGTTCAACGTATAATCATAAATAGTGACAGGAGCAGCTATGCCGGGATTTTTGAAGGTGTAGCCGGTGCGGTACTGATTAACGGTGATTTGGATTATATCGAGCTGGGAGACGGTATAAGACATCCCGGTCGAGGTGAGCTGCCTCTGTCGGGATTGTTTGTAACGGGAGATTTAAATCGTGTAAGTATTACAGGACCGGGTCATGATATAGCCGGCCCGATTCTCGTAACGGGCGATATCAGCCGAGTACAGGTCCGCAGTGGAGCCCGAATAGTCGGCTACAATGGTTATGCTTACGAGGGAGATCGAATACGCGGTGTTGCTGTTATGGGGCCCAGTATCGCCACCACCGCTGATTTTCACGATTTTATCGATACTAGTACTATTACCACAGGTTCGATAAATACGATCGAAGTAAAAGGGAAAGGATCGGAAATATATGGAGCAAATATCCGTGCCTTTAATGTTAATCAAATTATAGTTGGCGGCGGCGCCCGCGGGATGTTTTATTCGCGGATCAACTGCTATTTGGCCAACCAGGCGAATTATGGGGTAATTAATACTATCACCGTTGGGGGAGAAGGCATTTATGATTCGATAATTGTAGCGGGCCGATATCTGGGAAGCGTCAAGGTTTCCGGCGGAGGAACGATCAGCTACAGTGAAATCCGCGGCTCGCTCGGTATCGGAAGCATCACCGCCGATGAGATAAACAATACCGATATCTCCGCCTATAACAAGCTGGATAAGGTGATAGTTAAAGGTGGAATCTACGATCTGGAGATTGAGACGGGCGAATTAGGACAACTGAAGGCTAAGAGTAATATTCTTGGATCAGCAATATATGTAGGCGGCCCGTTAGGAAGCATTTACACCAAGGGAAATCTGATCACCACTTTAGAAGTGACAGGTCCCTATGGTAATCTGTGCAGTGTAAAAGTCGGGGGTGATCTGGGTACGCCGACGGGGGGTCAAATAATCGTGGACGGCAAGATTGGAAGTATCCAGGTGGGCGGTGATTTTCTGGCCGGCTTGCAGTTAAATTGGGATCCGGTACTCAAGCGCGTGCAATATGTCCGCGAAGGCATCGAATTGGGCAAACTCATCGCAAAGGGGAGAATCATCGGCATCGGCGATATCGGGGGAGATGTAGGGTCAATCCAAAGCGGGGATGATTTCGGGAAGTATGGTTCAAATCTGCATGTCCACGGCGATATGAAGGCGTTCAGCATAGGCTCAGGTAAAAATCTGTCTGATTTACAAAGCCATTTAATCGTGGACGGTGATCTGGGCACGGTTACCGTGTATGGCAGTATTAACGGTAATATCAACGTAACCGGAGACTTTCAATACCTGAATCTTCGCGGGGCTAATGCTTACCGGGCAAATTTGAACGGCAATGTCGTTGTGGGCGGCAATTTCAAGAAAATGGCCATCAACAATGGTGATGAATTTGGCAATATAATCGTGGGAGGCACGGGACCGAAGAAAACGATAAAAGGTTCGGATATTTTAGGTACAACCATAGTTGACGGAGGAGAGGGGTTTGTAATAGAGGGATCGCTTATCGGTAAGTATATTTCGACCGGAGATATCAAGCGCATCGAGCTGGGCGGGGATATCAGTGAATCGGGGGTGCTGGTTATCCAGGGCGATTTGGATGAGCTGATTGTCAATGGCAGTATTGAGGGTCTGGTGCACGTAACCGGCAATATTGGTACGATACGCGCCGCCAATATGGGCCTTGAGGACGCGCTGGGAATAAAGGCAACTATTACCGCCGGCGGCAATATCGGTAGTATCGATATCACCGGTACAGCAGATAGCCCAGGTACCGTAAAGGATAGTTTTATCCTGGCAGGGTTTGATCCGGGATTTAATGGCTTAATTAATGTTGCTGAATTCGATCCCGATGACCCAGGCGCCTATGATCCGACACGTTTGACAGTGGATGGTACCGCGGTTGACGGGCGCGAGCAGGCATTAACGGGCAGCATCGACAAGGTCAATGTGGGTGTATTGGACAATTCCGTAATTGCCGCGGGAGTGGGGCCAGGCGAAAATAATGTTTTCGGCGATACCGATGGCAGTGATATCCCGGGGGGCGGGCAAAGCATCGTCAACAAGGTAATCATCGGCAGTGTAATCGGAGATGGCAGTCCCTTTGGCGTGTTTGCTGATACGAAAATCTCCCAACTGCGGGTAGGGGGCGTTAAATTGCAAGTGCCTATTTTCAATATTAATGGGTTTCGTTCCTGGATAGTGCAGGAACCCGGCAGGCCAGGAATCGGCGGCCAGCTTTTTGCGAAAGGGGAACCTTTTAAGGGCACAATCGTTGATGGTCAGAACGAGATATTCGTGAGTGTGATTATGAGCGGTCCGGGCACAGGTGAACTTGTGCTCGAGGGCAATCAAATAGGAGAAATACTGCTGCGTGGTACCACGGAAAAAACCTCGATTAAGGTTATCGCCGCCGGTAAGGCAACCATCGATGTAGGTAAGTTAACGACGGGAGATGATGAGGGACTTAAAGCCCTGATAATCGATGGTCGTCTGGCCAACAGCGGTAATGATGCGTTTCTTTCTATTGATGGCGGGGTGAGTGAAATCATATTGGCAGGAATCGGCCCGGGTAGTGAATTGATTATAAATGGCCCGGCGAAGTCGGTTGATTTGGGCAATGTCAGCGGAACAGCTAGTTATCCCAGCACGATAAATATTGCGGGTGATGTCCAGAAACTGTCGCTGGATCAGGCGAGCTATTATACGACTATCGCCGCGGGCAGTGTCGGGAATATGACCAGCCAGGGCCAGATGAACGGCAATTTGATTTTCGAAGGCAACCTGATTACCGCAAAAGTACTTGGTGATATGCGCGGGGTAATCAGTGCGGCGGGAAATATTGACAGGATTACCGTAACCGATGAAACAGGCGGCAGCATTCGTGCCGGGGGCAATATCGGCACATTCACCTCAACCGGTTTGAATGTTGCGGTGGTAGCGGCAGGTAAGGATTTTACCCTGGCCAGGATAAAAGACGATGTAGTTTTCAGCACTTTGGCAGCCGGACTGGATATCGGCGCGACCGGCAATCTTTATAATACTCAGATGGTTATTTCGGACTATGGTAATTTGGCTAAGGTGATTATTGGCGGCGATTTAATTGAGTCGAATATTGTGGCAGGTGTGGCACCCGGCGACGATGGAATATTCGGAACGGCAGATGACAAACTGCAGGAAAGAGCAGCCGACAAGGTTTATACGCCGCGTATTGTCGATGTAAGTTTTCCGGATTTTTACAATATTAATATTACCTTTGAAACAGTTTCCCAGACGCAGTTCTCCAATATCGGTCAGATTAAGATCACCGGTGAGGCAATGGGCTCCGGTTCGCCGAATGAGCAGTATGCCATATTGGCTGCGGGCAGAATTAATTCAGTACAGGTAAATCGTCAGGCCTTTTCCGATACAGGTAATCTGGTGCAAAAAACCGTTCAAAGCAGGGATATTCTGTCATCGTCCATTGTTAATAATATTGATACTCTGGCAGCAGCGCTATCATCAGCTGTTATAATTCAAACCGATGGAGTGGATCATGAGTTCGCTAGTCTTGATCTTGCCGATATTAGAAATAAGATCGCCGCGGGACTGATAAATAACATCCACGATATCAACGGCATCGGTGATGATACGATAATTTTCGGCGATGGAGATCCTTTGACTAGTCCGACGATGTGGATTGGCTTTGATGCCGATACCAATACCGCCTACTTCCACAAGAGCGATGGTTTTGCCATCAATGATTGGGGTACTAATTATTACAAGATCACCGTGGACGCTTCCAAGATAGTTAATCAACAGGGAGTACAGTTGGATGGTGAATTTACCGGCCAATGGCCCAGCGGCGACGGCACACCCGGGGGCAATTTCGAATATTATTTCGCGGTGGGTGATCTGGGCGATTCACCCAGAGCTGCGTTTACCCCCTATATCGATAGTTTCCCGATAAATCAAATCTGGGAATACGAAGGCATCTGGGGCGATAATATGCAATACATTGCGGACGAATATATCCGGGACCAGGATCTTATCCGTCTGGATGACCTGAAGGAAGGACAGATACTCGGTGTTAACCTGGAGGACCTTACCAGAAATGTCCAGGATCCTTATTACTGGATACTACAAGATTATCTGTCGATGCAATTGTACCGGGTCGAAAACAATAACCTGGAAATGGTAAACAGCAGCCTGGTTTGGGAACCGGCAGGCCGCAGCGACCTGGAACCGCCGCGGGACGTGGTCGTTCCGGGCCTGAATGAGTTGGCGTTTACCAACGGATCATTTTACGGCTATGAGGACGTGGGCCAGACCTTTTACAAGTTTGATCGTGCGGACCTCAGTGTAACGATGCTGGCTAATGACCTTGATGATCTCAATGGTTTGATATCGGATCAGGGGAGCATTTCCCATTTGCAGGCCTTGGCCGGCCAAGAGGGTGATTCGCTGTGGGCTATTGCGGATTACATGTCCAATGTCGGAACAACCCGGCAGAGCCTGGTCCTGATCAAAAACATATCCCAGGATGTCGATAGCCAGTATGCGGCTATGGAACCGGAAGTCATAATTTCCAACATCGCGATTGCGGATAATATTATCGGATTGGCCCAGATCAGCGTTGAAACCAGTCCGAATCATTTTGAAAATATACTTTACGGAGTTAACGGCACCAATAATACCCTGGTTAAGATAGCATCCGATCCGCTGATGCCGACCTTCGGCCAGGTTACGCTGGTCGGCAGTCTGGGCATTGACGGTTTGAACATTGTCGGTCTTAGTGCCAACGCTCAACGAGACGGTTTGATTGCCGTACACGATCAGCCGGAGGATAATTTTGATAACTTCCTGGTAGATTCGCTTTACAGCATTAACATTAATACGGGTCAGGCTTCCCTGCTAAAAGAGCTGCTGGCGACAGATACCGCGACAGGCGAGCCGACGCCGACGAAAATTTACCAGATGAGTGGGATGGCGATTGATACTTCCGGTCGGGTTGTGGTAGGTTTACCGCTGGAGGGAAGCCCCATCGGCGATACCGTGGATATTACCTTCGACAATCAGACGATGCCCCAGGTATTCGGTGAATCCGACGTTGCTGATTTTGGCGGCCGGGTCAGTGTCACCTCGGACAAATCTATAGTATTGGAAAATAACGAACAACAGGAATTTATTGATGGCGGTTTCTATTATGCTTTTGATATAGAGTATAACCAGGATTTGGGCGATTTTTCACTAACCATATCCGATATTGATTGGCTTGATAGAGCCGATATGAGTGACATCGTTTCGGTAGTGGCTGATGATAGTAATGTGGAAGTCAGCTTGGATTGGGTAACTAATCCTTATGATCCCGCATACGCAGAGCAGGTTATTAATATTATTATTCATGGCGCGAACGGCGATGGTGATGCCAGGATTTATTTTGCCGGCACCTCTTCGCTGGGACCGTTGGACCCGGTTGATCTGCAAACGGCAGGGTCGTTGGTAGGCGATCAAACTCGTGATGACCTCTCGCCGATACGGGATATGATTTTGCCCTATCTGGAGGATATGACCATTGGCTCCCAGGTTTTATTGCAAGTATCAACCGTAGAGCTTACCGATGATCTAAAGGAAGTCTTGACAGATGATCTGCAGGAAAATCTACAAGGTGATCTGACAGAGTTAAGTGGATTAATTTCACAGGTGCTGAACCAACTGGGTAATAACCAGACGTTGATTGAGGAGTTTATGAATGCTATTACCACGGTCAGTTATGACGCCGTGGGTTATGATGCGCAGATGGAGCTTTTCGCTTTGATAGATACCACCAGCTATGATGCACGGCCGCTGATAGTGGCTGATCCTAACCATCCGGGTCAAGAAGTACCCCTGACGATGGAGGTTCTCAATGATATCTATCAGGAGATCGAGTCCGACAATATAGTACTGGATAACATCCGTGGGCTGGAGTTTGGTTTTGCCAATGAGGCTGAGTCGGGGACAGAATCCTATTACCTCGATGAGTTATGGGCGATAGTGGACGTAACCGATACGGACACCGGCTTAAGCCGGGAGTCTCTCCTGCACATCCCCGATATCCTTCATCCTCAAGCGGGCATGGATTTGTCTTCCTTTAATCTGGCCAATCCCGCGGACGGTTTTACCGCTGTTACCGAGCTGGCTTTTGGCGTTATGCCCGAAGCCGATAATAACAATGGCGCTCTTTATGGTTATGACGCAGCGACTCAATCGCTGATTAAGTTTGACTGGCAATTGTTAACGCCGGATCTTCAACCAAATATTTCATACGGTTCTGCAATCCTGGTGAGCAGTTTAAGCGACGCCATTGGAACACCTCTGGATATTACGGGAATGGCTTTCGATTCTACCGGCCGACTTCTGGCGGTGGACAACTACCGCGATATGCTGATGGAAATTGCTACTCAGACGGACGCTGCCGGCCTGGAAAAGGAGTTAATGACTCTCGTCCAGGAACTTCCTGCAGCGGATTATCAGGCCTTGACCTTTGAAAAACCCGATCCACAATTGCTCGATTTTCTCGACTTTGATAATTTGTTCAGCCCGTATGGATTTATTGTTCGTACAGTAGATGGTTCTCCGTTGGCAGATGAGATGAATGTGACGGTGGTGGATAGTCTTGGGGCGAATCCCGAGGAGATTCATGAGTTTGGCGGCGGGCCTACAATCAGCGGGACGGTTACCATCAGTAGCAGCAGTTCGATAGATATTGATGCTGAGGGGGGATTCTATCAGTTTGACGTTCAATACACCACTAACCAAGGTGATATCCAATTGACCATAAGCGATATCGACTGGCTGGGCGGATATGGAAGGGTGGATTCGGTTGCCGTAAGCGATGATACTAATGTTACGGTAGTGAATTTTGATGATAATACGCTGACGATAAATATTGATACCGATAATCCTTTCGGAGAAGTAACTATTTACTTTGGCGCCTCATCGGAATTATTGATTCCGACGTCCCAGCAATTGTCCACCACTCTGGTAAGCGTTTCCACGGTTGACATTTTAGACATAAATAACACCATGAATAATATTTCTAGTCTGTTAATCCAGATACCGGAGGACGGCGACTATATTTTGCAGATCGGCAACCCTTTCGGGGTGTTTGATTATTTGTTATTGGATTATTTTTATGGTTATCAAATTTCTCCGACAACATACAATTTATCCGTTTTGCTTTTTGACGACGGCAACAGCGATTTTGGTACGGATGCCACTGCCAGCGGGATAATTTATGACCCGGTCGCTCCCTATGACAGCCCGGTGAATCTGACGGCGACCACGGCTAACGACAGCGACCAGGATGGCATCCCCGATGATTTGACGCTCGTTAAAAAGATCGGCGATAAAAGCATATACCAATATGGCCCTTCTGCCTATCCCGTTACTATTACCGGCGCCCTGCTTGAGCCGGGTATTGCCAGCCGGGTGGTAATTGCGGGTGAGCTGTCTAATATTCTGGATGTTGATGTCTATAGTTTCCAGTTAGAAGAAGGGCAGTGCATCACTATTGATGTTGAGGCTCAGACCTTATTTGGCAGAGATAATGCCTCGGTTACGGTCGGCATTTATAATGGTGATTTCGAGTCAATAACTGCGATATTAACAGATGTCGATGATACCTTATCGCCGTCGCAACAGGCAGACCAGTTCTATAGTGCTCAGGCGGTATTTTCCTTGACCAAAGATAATGGGACATTCGAAATCGATCCCGTCGAATACGGGGTGGGAACCTATTATATCGTGGTCAGCAGTGATTATTTTGCACCGACTGGTTATGATGTCCTTGACCAGGCAGTCCCTTATAATATTACGATAGAAACAACTGCCCCTGAGCAAATGGAAAATCCGCCCAGTCAGTTGGTCTGGCTGGCGTTTGATGGGGCCAGAACTGATTATCTATACGAACAATACGGTTGGCCCAGAAGTGTGGATAATCGGCCTGCTTTTGACGCCGGTGATTTTGACAAGGCAGGTAGTTCCTATCTGGCCAGTAGGCGGGATGGGCTTATTGATGCCATAGCGGCCCGCATCGAGCAGATCTACCGCGATGCCGGTTTGACTGAAGATGAGATACAATTTGTTACGGAAAAGCCCGCCAAAGGAACAGTTTACTCAACCGTAGTTTTTGGCGGAAAGTTGCCGGAAACTGGCATTTTCGGTCTGGCGGAGGATATCGATCGTCACAACAACGTTCATGATGATATGGCGGTGGTTTTGACGGAGGAGATCGCCCGGGATTATCAGGGTGCTTGGTATGGTGGTCCGCTCGACAGCGATCCCGCTGTTCGCTACGATCAGGTTGTCACCATACTGGCAAATGTCGGGGCGCATGAGTTGGGGCATATTCTGGGTCTGGAGCACGCCACCGAAGCATTTACCAACGAGCCCAATAATCTTATGGGCTACAATGACTACTTGGAAGGGCAGGCCTTGGAATCGCGCAATGAATATTGGTATCAGCCCATCGGATATACCAATGAAATAGATATGTTATTGCGCAACATTGGTTCCGGTACCCCGATCGGCTCAGCCGTCGCTTAATTTAGATTAGCTATCATTTTATCTGTTTTCTCAAGGAGCATGTGGATGGCAGCTGCAAATAAAGCTTTTCGCGTCGGGATATATCTTATCGCACTTTTCTGGATTGTGGCGATCGCCTTTCTTATCTATAGCAGGGCTGCCCAGGACGTTGGGGGAGGTTTATTAAGCGTCGATATAGCCTTGACCGTCTGCCTGGTCAGCTCTCTTATAGCTGTTGCCTTGACCAGCATTTTAATTTTATTATATTATCATGAAAGTATCAAGGACCGAAGATTTTTAGTGGATGATATGCGTCGTTTATTATCGGGACAAACGCAAACCGAGGCGGTTCTTACTCAAATCAATGAAAACCTGCTGCTCAGCGACGCGATTAAATCCGTAGCGTTTCGGGAAAAAGATTGCATGGTTTTGCAGGAAGCCATTCAGCAGGATATGCGCAAGGAAAAATGGACTTCCGCGGAACGCTTGATCGATGAAATGGAGAAGCGTTTCCGCAATACCGAAGAAACGCGGCAACTCCGGCAGGAGTTGCAGAAATTCCGCAATGCCACTATTCAGGAAAAAGTAGAAGGGGCGATTAAGCATATCGAGTCGTTGTGGATGATTCATCATTACGATGATGCCCAAAAGGAATGCGAGGCGTTATTAGCTTTATATCCCGGCGATGAAAGGGTGCTTAGTCTCCAGGGTCAAACGGCAAAGCGCCGCCAGGAGCATAAAAAAGAATTATTGGCCCGCTGGGATAAAGCGGTCAATGATAATGATGTTGATCAGGGGGTCGAGATATTGAAATTGCTGGATGGCTATCTGACTCCCACGGAAGCTGCCGCTCTGGAAGAATCGGCGCGGGGCGTCTTCCGGGCCAAACTGCATAATATGGGTGTCCAGTTTTCCTTGTTTGTAACGGAGAAGCAATGGGATAAAGCCCTCCAGATCGGCAGCAAAATTGTCGAGCAGTTCCCCAACAGTCGGATGGCACAGGAAGTCCGGGATAAACTGGATATTTTAAAACAGCGAGCGGAAGAAACACCGTAATCCTGCCCGGCAATTTTACCGCTTTAATGGAAGGTAAAATAGTGCCGTTCTGGAATCGCCGGTCAGGGTAGCGGGTTTTTCCCCATGATATACCTGCGTTTTTTCTGCTTCGGGTTTAACCGCCGGTATGCAGAGTGATAATCCCCTCATGATAAAAGCTGCCCGCTATGGCTCCGGTCATAAGGCAGGCCAGGGTCGCCGCCAAGAGTGCCCGCGGGGCCACCTTTGCCAAGTCGCTTCGGCGGTTGGGAACAAGTGCCGATACCCCCCCGACAAAAATCGCCAGCGAGGCTATATGAGCAAAGCCGCAAAGGGCGTACGCCGTTATAACGAAGCTGCGGGGATGGGTTAAGGTTCCGGCCTTTATTACCTCAGCCAGCTCCATATAAGCGGGTATCTCGGTGGCGACCAGTCGCTGGCCCAGCATATTACCAGCCAGCAGAGCATCCGCGGGAGGCACCCCCATAATGATTGCCAGGGGAGCCATAATATACCCTAACAGGGTACTTAGGGGTGAAAATGATTGGGGTGAATTTATCAGGCCCAAAATATTACCCGCCCAGTTGAGAAGCAAATCTAACAAAGCCAGCATTCCCAGCAGAGCGATAAGTAAGGCACATATTCCCACTAATAATTTTACCCCTGCCATAGCCCCGCTTATTATTGCCTCGATGGCGCTTGTTTCCCGTTCATAATGCAGTTTAATACCGCCTCCCAGCGTCAGGGGTTGGCCGTCTTCGGGAACCAGTATTTTTGACGTTACGATAGCTGCGGGAGCGGACATGATGGAAGCGGATATAAGATGTCCGGCGATGGTGGGAAAAACATCTTTTAGAAGCAGTACATACACCCCTAAAGTGCTGGAGGCTACCGTAGCCATTCCCGCCGTCAGTATGGTACAAAATTCGGAACGGGTCATTTGAGCCAAATAGGGCCGGATTGCGGTGGTAGATTCTATTCCGACAAAGATGTTGCTGGCGGCGCATAAGCTTTCCGCCCCGCTGATTCGCATCAGCCGGGTAAATAAATAGGCAAAACCTTGGATAATCCGCTGCATAACCCCGTAATAATAAAGCAATCCCATAAAAGCAGCGAAAAATATAATTACCGGCAGGGCCTGAATGGCCAGAATAAAACCGATTGATTGTCGGGCATTAGCATCCGCTTGGCCGGGCGGGGTAGCCAAAGGGCCGAAAAGGAATTTTTGGCCGGCAGTAGCCGAGTCTATAATTCTTACAAACACGTCGTTGAGCCAAAGAAACAATTCTCGGCTGCGGGGCGTGTAAAATACCAGCAGCCCTAAAAGTAGCTGCACGACCAGACCCCAGAAGATGGTGCGCCAATTTAGTAATCGGCGATTCGTGGAAAATAACCAGGCCAACAGCATCAGGACAAATAGGCCGCAGAAACTTACAATATTATAGAGGTCCATATGGATTTATTCAGCCGGGTATCGCATTTTGGAATTTAGGATACCGGACTATTTTATTAAATTTACGGCCGGCGGGCAATAAAGATCGGGTGTGATATATGCGGATTTATTTTTATGATTTGCGTTGGCGCAGCCGGGCCAATTTCAACGTACCGCCCAGCAGCAGCATTAAAATCATCGCCGGTTCCGGTATCTGTTGGTTTTCCTGGAATTGGGGCAATACCGGCCCACCCGGTGCGAATTTGACTTCCGCACCCGTTCCGGCCCCTTGGGAAACGGTTTCACTAAAAACAAAGGTATTGAGGGTAAACGGTTCCTCTACTTTGACCTTGGCCTTATAGGAGATATGAACATCATCGAAATCAATTTTAAAAATGTTGTCATCCTGGGTTATCGAGGTGATGTAACTTTTTTTGATATTACCATGAGTTATAATTTTTACTTTGCCGTTCTTTTTGCCGACCAGTTCCACTGACCCTTTAAGTATTTTTTTGTCGCCTTTTGGCGTATCCTGGGTCAGAATGATTTCAAAAAAAGCGGACAGATCGGCAAAACTCTGCTCGGGCTCTTTTACCAGCAGCAAACTGCCGTCCAGCACCACGTCACTTTTGACGGTAACTTTTTTACCTGCTTTGCGGTTACTTTCTTCTTCCGTCAACATTAAAGTCCGGCTGTGACCGGCTGCATTATTGACGGAATAAGCTGTGTTGCCTCCCGGCAGGCAATAGCTGTAAACGTGTTGATAGATTTGCGGATTTCCTTCTGCCGAACCACTGTGGGCGATTGCCAGATTGGAATAGTTGTCTTCGATATAATCATAAGCGGTGACGCCGGCAAAATCGGGCAGGCTGTCAAAAGCCGGCTGGATTAGTTGCACGCCGTTTCGATTTATGTAGTTTTTTTCCGAATCCCACGGTTGAGGTGAAAAATTCAATATTGCGGCGGAACCGAAATTTGCCCAAGTCAGAATGACGGCTGTTAGTACCGCGGCCCGGCAATAATAGCTCTTAGTTGCACTGCTGGCATCCTTGACAAGCACAGTCTCTCTCCCTGTTTGTCACTTTTTAATAATCTAATTTATGATTACTGACTTCGGCGAGCTCTCTTCGAGCCTGAGCCTCAGACTTCGGCGAGCTCAGTCGAGCCGAGCCGAAGGCAGTCGAGCCGAAAATGGGTAGTGGGACGATCAACAGTGCAAATACCCACTGGTGATGTTTATAGGTAGTTACTCGTTCGAAGCAGCCCTGCTAGCTGTACCTATAGACATAGCCCTATCGGCTTTGCGACTCCATGGGGAAATAGGGGATTATTACTCTCTCTTTGACTCTCTCTCCCATATTAACCCAATTCAGTAACTATATTATAAGCAAAGATCAGGCCAAGATAAAAGAACATTTTATCACATCAATGAGATTTTATAACTTGCTATATAACAATTACTTATGAAGATTTTCAGGGCGGGGATATTTTTTTATAACATTTTCAAGTAAGAGAAATGCTGTTTTAGGACAACATATAACGTGGTCTTTATTGATATAACTAACTTGTATATATGCGATTGTAGAAAAAAACTTGCGTTGCTGAAAAACAACACCTTAGCAGTTAAGCATTTATCAAGAAGTGGAATTGTGTAAGATGTTTTTTGGGTACGCCAGGAATTTACATCTTCAATATATTTTGCGGTACGGCATCCAATCCATAAAATTTGTGAACTAAGTGATCGGGGAAGACTTCCACCAGTCTAAAGCCGGAATAGCTTTGTCCCAAAGGCATTCCTACTGAGCCGGTGATAACCATTTCCATCTGGCCGTCCACAGCCAGACTGTTCTGGTGGGTATGGCCCGAAAAAACTGCCTTTACCTCATATTGCTGAAAAAGCGAAAGATATACTTTACGGACTTGCCTGGGGATATTGAAGTACTGGTCTTCTTCATCGCTGTCGATGAGAAACAAGGGATGATGCATAAATATTATAATGCTTACCTCCGCCTTTTCATACGCTTGGGCCAGATCGCGTTTTAGCCAATCCAACTGTTTATCTCTCTCTTGTGGTACGTTATCCCCTTGATGGATAATATTGCTGTTAATAACGATAAAGTGATGTTTTCCCCAATCGAATGAATACCGGTCTTTGCCAAAGCGGTTGCGATACCACCGCAGCAGCTCCTTCGTTGGTATATCGCCTATATCATGGTTTCCCGCCGCGAGATAAAGACCTGTGTTTTGATCAATTTTCTGCATAATCCGCTGGGCCTCGCGGGCTTGCTCTTCATTGCCCGGCTCATTTACCATATCCCCGGTTATCACCACAAAAGCCGGCCCCAGCCGATTAGCGCGGTCAATGGCTTTTTCGAAGAGTTCGGTTTCCTGCTCAAAATCCCGGTTGGCGGTTATCATGCCGAATTGAGGATCGCTCATCTGGATAAAGAAAAAAGGATACTTCTCAATGTTAACTTTCGCAGATTTTTTTACCATAATTTGCACTCAAACAGGGCCTTATGACGTTATAATAATTATTTATGAGTTCGAAAAAACCATCGTACCTCACATAAAAACTTTCCAAGAGGCACCAGGGCCCTGTCGGTCCATCAGGAATAATGCTGCGCAAGAAAAAAGTACGAAAGTACTCTCAGTATCTCTTGCCATAATGACCCAGTTAGTAACAGAAACTCGTAAATTTTGCAATATCCCTTTGTCGGGAACAGCAAAATTTTTACTTGCAACGATTATGTTATTGGTTTATTAAAGAAGTGCTTACTTTTTACCTGGAATTTCAATTATGATTTTGGTCCTGTCGGTTCATTATGACTGATGCTCCTCAAGGAAAAAGTACGAAAGTACACCAAAGGTAGGTATTATGAATTCTAAAGGGCGAGTTATTTATAATTCCCATCGTTACAAGGGGATATGGAAGAGTTGGGTAATTTTCCTCTGCCTGCTGTTTTTCGCGTTTATCTTGCCGGCTAATCAGTTACACGCCCAGATCACTGAGCAATCCCAGCGGGAAAGGAGCCTGGATGAGCCTTTCCGTTTACTGATGGATGAGCAAGCGCCTCTTAATAGAAGGGCGATTTTCGACTGGGGCGGATGGTTTCGCAGTAGTTATTGGGCTTATGACGAAGACGTCAGGCGCGGACCTGACCAGAAGGAAAGCGGCTTTCATGGCCTCAGGCGGCAGCAGTTAAGATTATGGGGTCGTTTCAATCTCGATCAGGTGCATCAGGTTTATGCCCGGGCGAAGCTCGACTATTATGATTGGAATCACGGCAGCAGTTTCGACCATAACGACAGCGATTGGGAAGGAGTGAATCTGGAGCGCCTCTGGTACGATTTTCGCCTCTCGCGAGCCCGGCTGGCTTATGGCTCGACTCCCGACGAGTTTGATTTATCTTTTAGAGTGGGTCGTCAATATGTTGAGTTTGGCACAGGTCTGGCATTGTCGATACCGCTGGACGCGATTTTAGCCAGCGCCTATTACGGTGACTGGCAGTTAACCGGCCTGGCAGCGATGTCGATTCCCAGCACCTATAACGTCGATCAGTCAATTCCTGATAATCAAAAAGAAAGTCGCCGTTATTGGGGGGTACAGATAAATTATAATGGCCGGCGAGATCATGAGCCTTTCGTTTATTATTTTGCTCAGGAAGATCAGGATTTCGGCATGGTGCGAAGCGATCCGACTTTCGGCGATCAAACTTTCGGTTATGACTCGCAGTATATTGGTTTGGGTTCGCGCGGTCGGTTCTTTCATCGGGATTTACAATATACTTGTGAATTGGTCGGCGAGTTCGGTAAAAGCTATGCCTTTGCCGCTGACCCTGCCGAGCAGCAAAACATTCATGCCTGGGCTTTGGTAACCGAGTTGCGTTACCTTATTCCGGATAAACATTTTTCCCAGCTCGCCGTGGAATATTTACTGGCCTCCGGAGATTCCGATCGGCGTTACAGTCCCACCAACACTATCGGCGGAAACATGTCACGCACCCGCGATAACAGCTTTGTCGGATGGGGATATCTCGACACCGGTTTGGTCCTGGCCCCTCGAATGAGTAATCTGGGAATGGTCCGTTTGGACGCCTCCACGTTTCCCGTAAACGACATGGACATCTTTCGCCAGTTGAAGGTCGGCACCAGTTTGTATCTGTACCACAAACAGCAGTCAGAAGGGGCGATTTCCGACAGCCTTTCCCTCAAGGATAGCAGTTTCCTCGGCACCGGCTGGGACTTGTACTCTGATTGGCGATTAACCAGCGACTTGGCCTGGATGATTGCTTATGGTATTTTTCTGCCGGGTGACGCTTTTAGCAGTCAAAGCAGCCGGCACCTGTTCTTTACCGGATTAACGATTGGTTTTTAATCAAAGTGAACTATAATTATGTTATCGAGGTGCAAAATGACCCGATTAAGATTATTTTTGGTGATGGTCTTGGCGGCCGTGACAGCCGCTTCCTGTCAAAGTGGTTATGTTGCGGATAGTCGAAAGCTGCCCAGGGGAAATCCTGACGGTATGACTCATGACAGTGCCGAGCTGGCTTATCAATTGTCCCAAACCACCTGGTGCAGCAATAACGAGGCCTGTTCCATGGTCTTGTTTTTTGTTGAGGGTGATGATAATTATCAATCTTTTGATCAGCGGCTCGTCGCCTTGGACGTTAAGGGAATGGTTGATGCCTCCTGGGATTTGGAAGCGGATCAGCCGGTCGCCAAAGGCACCTTAGCCTATATGTTGTATCACGCGTTGGATATGAAAGGCGGCCTGATGATGTATTTATTTCCCAGCCGCCGCTATGCCTATCGCGAGGCGGTTAACAGTGGCTTTATGACGATGGGCTCGGAATACGAGCCTTTAACCGGTCCGGAGGTCGTGGGAATTATGGGCCGTGCCGCCCGCCTGAAGAAGATGTAACTTTTGCTTATAAATTAGCATAAAGCGGTTTAATATATTTACGCTGTAAAGCGAAGGAGAAGCGATATGTTGGCTTCTGGGCGTATCCACCAAAAAAAATATTTGTTCAATTTAAATTTTTTCGCCCTAATACTGATAATTTTAGCGGGTTCGTCACTGATTTGGGCGGAGGATAATTTAAAAGCTGCCGCTTCGCCATCAGCTGTGTCGTCAGCCCCTGTCAGCCCGGACACTTCCGCTGCCGCGGTTAAAGCATCACCAGCCGAAAAGCCGTTCGGCGCCGTTATTACCCAGGTAACCGGCAAAAATGTGCAGTATAGCTTAGATGGGGGAAAAACCTGGCAACCGGCCAAGGAAGGTGTTCGCCTGGGCAAAGGTGCCGCCGTTCGGACCGGTTTTGCCAGTTCTTGCCAGGTGACTTTCGACAATAATTCGTTATTGCACGTTCAGCCTTTGTCTTCGGTTACCATTTCGGGTTATTTGACTGCTGTCGGTGGGGAAATTGTTAATGCCAACCTGCAATATGGTGCCGTCCGCTGTGCCGTGGAAAAAGGCAAAGTCGAGGCACAGACCAAAATCAGCACTCCGGTATCGACATTAAGTATCCGCGGAACGGTTGTTTACTTGGAATACGATGCCGGTACTCACCGTTGTCTGATGGGGGTGGACGAAGACGGTCCCGCGATTGCGCGAGCCGCCGGTCTGGCTCACTGCCGCGATTGTGACCAGCAAATCACCTATGCTGCGCAAGACCCTAACGATCCCAATACCGCCCCCGATTATGGTGGTTTATATGAGTTGCAAGCGGGTATGAGAACGGATTGTTCCTTGACCAGGTATCTGGAATTAGCTGTTTTTGAGCGGATGGTCTGGGTCACGGGTAATTTAGCGGTCGGCGATATCACTTCAGCGGAAGCGAAGGCGATTGCTTTTCTCAATCGCTTTGAAGAGCCAACCGACGGTGCTTTGCATTTTACTGATTCCCGATCGCGTAGTGTCCAGCGGGTAACCGAGGAGGAGATTGAGTTTCCGGGCGGTGACATTCCCATCGGCGATTCCCTGTATTAGGGAGCATGCATGCGCGGTAAAACGTATCTTGGCTTATTGATTGGCCTGGCCGCGGTGGTTTTGGTTATCATTGCCTCGGTTATTACCTGGCCGAATTATCTCGAATTGAAACTGCTTGATTTGCGCCATCGCTATTTTCCCGTCGCCGGGATTGATCCTCGAATTGTCGTGGTTGTTATTGATGACAACAGCCTGGAGCAGGTGGGTCAGTGGACTTGGCCGCGGCGGTTATTGGCTCACTTGGTTACCCTTTGCCGCCAGGCTGGCGCCCGGCAGGTAATTCTGGATATTTTAATGCCGGAAAAACAGGACGTGGAAATATTTCTGCCCGGCATATCCGATGTCGATGCTTATGAAGCCCAGGCCCAGGTAATCGGCGATGTAAAACCCCAACTGATTGATAACGACGCCATATTTTCCCAGGCCATTCAGGAAACCGGAAATATTACTATCCCTTTTCATGCCTGGCTTGAGCCTGATCCAGCCCAATCCTCTCCTTCGGCGGATGGCGACCGCCTCTATAATCAGGTTTATTTGCTGCTCAAGGAAAAACCTCGCCTGGAATTTAACGAGGTTTTCGCTTTAATCTGGCCGGATAAGAATAATCAAATTCTCGACGCCGATTATCACCACCTTTTACGGCTCTACCGCCGTTGTAAAGCCCTTAGCAGTCTGGAGCGGTTTGGTTTTCTCCGCGACAAGCTGAACATCGCCATACCGGTTTATTCTTTAATAGGATTTACCCCACCTATTCCGCAGGACGCGGCGGTTATCAGTAATACCGGTTTTGTCGGCGTCAGGAAGGATCCCGACGGGGCCGTGCGGAGAATCCCGCTTTTGGGTCTCTACCGGGATAGGCTGTTTAAGCAGTTAGCCTTTACCGCCGCCTGCCGGACGCTGGCGGTAAAAGATGATGATATCGATATATCCCAGCCGGGAAAAATTATTTTAGGAAAGACCAATATTGAAATCCCCCTGGATGAGCAAGGTCAGATGATCATTTCCTGGACCGGTCATTGGAAAGATGCCCAGGAAAATTTAGGGCCAAAACAGGGTTTTATATCTGCTGCCGTCCTGGCCTGCGTCTGGGAGAAGCAATCTGCCTTCCGGAAAAATGCCGCCCGCCTGCGGATAATAGATAATCTTAACTTTCAGTTGGGTTCAGTTCCTGCGGATATTGCCTCGCTCGATGAGGGTACAAGACAAAAAATCTCCGAGATGCGCCAACAGCTTACCGGCTTGGGCGACCCCAATTTATTGCTCCAGGCTAATAATATTTTGGCCGGCGAAATCGAGCAGGCCCAGGCCGATTTACATCGGCTGCTGGCGGGTAAGATTGTTTTAGTTGGTTCGATAGCCACTGCCGTGCCGGATTTTGTCGTTACGCCCTTCAGTAAGCTCACCCCCGGCATCGTGGTCCATCGTGAAATTCTCAATACCATCCTGCGGGGCAGTTTTATCCATCGTCCGCCTCGCTGGCTGGAGATTGCCGCCATTTTGATTTTGGGTCTGGTTATGACCTTGATTACCGCGTTTTTTCGCCCCTTGGCCAGCGGTGTGGTGGTGATATTGCTTACCGTACTGACGGTTTGGGTCAATTTTGTGTTGTTGTTTCATTATGGTCATTACTTTTTTGCCGTGGTTGCCCCGGTCGGTTCGATTTTAGCAAGTTTTACCTTGGTAACTTTTTACCGCCAGATTACCGAGGGCCGGGCTCGCCGCCTGGTCACCGCCCGCTTCAAGCAATATGCCTCTCCTGCCGTCGTCGATCGCATTGTCCGTGCCCCCCAGAACGTTTCTCTCGCCGGCCAGATGCGTCGCATCAGTTGTTATTTTTCCGACCTCGCCGGTTTTACTTCCATCAGCGAGCGGTTAGGCCCGGAGAAGACCGTTTCCGTTTTAAACGTTTATTTGGACCGCATGACTTCGGTGCTCGACCGTTATTATGCCACTATTAACAAGTTCGAGGGTGACGGCATTTTTGCCTTTTTCGGCGCCCCCATCGAGTTAGCCGACCATTGCCTGCTCGCCTGCCGTGCCGCCCTGGACGCCCAGTCTGAGCTGGCCCGTCTCGTTCAGGAGAAGCATTCTGAAGGTAGCGATTTTCCTGCTTTGCGGATGCGGATTGGAATCAGCACCGGCGAGGTGGTCGTCGGCGACTGTGGCTCGCGTCGCCGCTTTGACTATACTGCCATTGGCGATACGGTCAACCTCGGCTCGCGCCTGGAGGGTGCGGGCAAGACCTTTGGCACCCGTATCCTCATCTGCCATACCACCTTTGATCAGGTCCGCAGTCGCCTGGCTACCCGTTATTTGGGCAAGGTCCGGGTAATTGGCCGGGCGGAGCCGGTGGGCGTTTACGAGTTATTAGCTCATACTAGCGAGCTTCCCGACGACGCCCGTCGCTTTAATACTCTCTTTGAAAAAGCGGTGCTTGATTTCCAGCAGGGCCGATTTCCCTTGGCCCTTGAAACTTTCACCGTCTGCCTGCGTGACCGACCTTCCGACAAAGCTGTTCAGTTGTATTGTCGTACCCTGCAGGAATTGACCGCCGGCCCGGTCCCTGCCGACTTTACCGGCTGCCTCGAGTTAAAGGAAAAATAAACCGTTCCTTACTTTATAACTATATTGCAAACTTATTTATCTGCGTGTTTATCCGCGGATAATAAAATTATATATTTTCTATCTGCAGCTCTGACAGGAACAAATCCTTCTTTTTTCTATGGATTAATTATCTTATTTCCTGGCCCGGCGTTGAATGTTCACTTGTAGCCGGCAGTTTTCGACTGCGAAACAATATTCCTCAATTCTTTAATCTGCGTTCATCTGCGTTCATCTGCGGATAATATAATTATTATTTTCTCTGCGGATTAATTATCTATTTTCTTGGCTCGGCGTCGAATGTTTCCTTGTAGCCGGCAGTTTTCGACAGCGAAACAATATTACTCAATTCTTTAATCTGCGTTCATCTGCGTTAATCTGCGGATAATATAATTATTATTTTCTCTGCGGATTAATTATCTATTTTCTTGGCCCGGCGTTGAATGTTCACTTGTAGCCGGCAGTTTTCGACTGCGAAAGCATGTTCCTCAATTCTTTAATCTGCGTTTATCTGCGGCCATTTGCGGATAATAATCTCTGTGTTCTTTAATTTTTCTTTCACCTGTTCACCTGTTCCCCTGCCTGCCTCGTCGAAGCCCTTGGCGAAGACGGGTTCACCTGATCTCCGCCGCAGGCGGTCGTCTGCGACATCTGCGGATTAATTATATCTTGTCCGCCCCATGTCTGGTCTTTCGCGGACTAAAGATCATTCTTTTATAATCCAGTTTCTTGGTGCCGAAATTAAGCAGAAGCCCTCGGCTTAAACCAGTGGCTTTCAAATAATTTATCACCTGCGATTCTTCAGTCCCGGACAAGAATTTTAGGGCTTTCAATTCAACTATGATTTCCTGAAAACAGATGAAATCGACTTTGTAACAAGTGGCTAATTGCTCGGTTTTGTAATAAACCGGTACTTCTACCTCTCGTTGAAAAGGAATTCTCAGATTTTTGAACTCGAATGTCAAGGCTTCCTGATAGACCGTTTCCAGAAAGCCGTATCCCAGAGTTTTATGCACTTCCATCGCTGCGCCTATGATAGCGTATGTTTGCTCATCTCTTTTGGCCGGCATTAAATGTTCCCTTGTTGGCGGCAGGTTTCGACAGCGAAACAATATTCCTCAAATCTTTAATCTGCGTTCATCTGCGTTAATCTGCGGATAATATAATTATTATTTTCTCTGCGGATTAATTATCTATTTTCTTGGCCCGGCGTCGAATGTTTCCTTGTAGCCGGCAGTTTTCGACTGCGAAAGCATATTCCTCAATTCTTTAATCTGCGTTCATCTGCGTTCATCTGCGGATAATATAATTATTATTTTCTCTGCGGATTAATTATATTATGTCTGTAGTAATTGCAGGCTGTGATTCTTCGCACTATTTCAACTTGCAAGTCAGGTTACTGAGCTTCATTTTTTATTCTATGAGTTTCGCCACCGTCGGCTCGATCGCCTCCGCCCAGATTTGATAGCCTTTTTCGTTGGGATGGAGCAGGTCGGGCATGATATCGGTGGACAAGCTGCCGTCCGACCCCAGGAATTTGCTGTTGATATCCAGGTAATAAATCATCTGGTTATCGGCGATTTGCGCTGCCAGTTCGCTGGCCTTGGCGTTCTTTTCCCGCTGGGGTGACGGCATAGCCCCGCGGGGGAAGATCGCCATGACCAGGATTTTGGTTTTCGGCAGTTTCCGCTGCATCTTGGCGCAGATCGCCTTGATTCCATCGGCTATCTCTTCAGCGGTATTGTCTTCTCCTCTGGAGTTATTGGTACCGACCATCAGCACCGCCAGTTTGGGGCTGATACCGTCGATTTCGCCGTGGTCCAGCCGCCATAGTACATGTTGCGTCCGATCGCCGCTGAAGCCCATATTCACTGTGTTGCGTGGTGCGTAGTATTTCTCCCACACATTTTTGCCCGCGTTTTCCCAGCTATGGGTGATGGAGTCGCCCACGAATATCAGGTCAACCTTGCCCTGGTGGATTCGCTTGAGTATTTGGTTATGCCGCTCCATCCACCAGTACTGCTGCGGCTGGGCGGTTATTGCCGAGTGTGACTTGACTGTTGTACTCTGCTGCGGGACTTGCTGCGTCTCGGTGCAGCCCGCCCAAAGTGCTATCCCCATGTAAATTGCGATCAAAACCGCCAGCTTCTGTTTCATTGCCTTACCCTCGAAAAAATGGTAAA